>SXGT01605042.1_pt1 | contig 16144 bp, 25 predicted proteins | sample 3176221 | NCBI WGS metagenome assembly SXGT01 (sample SAMN11356862, study PRJNA531348) | freshwater metagenome | isolation source: freshwater sample F1-120 | place: China: Fuxian Lake, Yuxi | collected 2017-12-25 | reverse complement strand
GCAAGCGTTCTCGATAATGTTAAGTTTTAAACTTGACATTATCGTATGAGATATTATTATTGGACGCATGGTTGCTCCTTCTTCATTCACAGGTATCTACCTCTCGGACTTGACGTCAGCCGGGGCTATCACGTCTCAGTTCCATTCCTTTGCGAGATGCGCTGGCATTTCACTGTTGGTCGGACCACCCGGCAGCCGGAAGTCCGGCCTGGCCCTGCAAACCGCCTTGGACCTTGCCGCCCGTGGCGAGAGAACCCTGATCCTGCTGAGCGAAGAGCACGTAATTCGCGTCCGCGAGCGTGCCGAATGCATGATGTCGGATCGTCCCAAGACCGACGTGGCGAGGTGCTTAAAAAACATCGCGTTGCTCGCGACCCCCGACGACCCGGCTCACCTGCCGGCGTACGTCGCGCGGCACGTGGTCGCCGCCGTTGCGGCGCACGCGGGCGTCAAGCTCGTCGTGCTCGACAGCATCCAAGGCACGACGGGGGCGGGCGGGTCCGACGCGCCGGCCTGCCGGGCGGCATTGGACGCGGCGCGGCTCCTGCAGGCCAACGGTATCGCGACGCTGCTCGTCGGCCACGTCACGAAGCAGAACGCGATCCGCGGCCCGCGCACGCTCGAGCACGCGGTCGACGTCGTCCTGCACCTGGACCGCCGCGGCGGGCGGCGCACGCTGACCGTGCCGAAGAACCGGTTCGGTCCGGCCGCCTTCCGCCCGACCACGCTAACGATCGACCCGGTCACGACGCGACTGATCGCCGCGCCCCATACGACGTCACAGATCGCGACGGCCAAGTCGTTCGTGCCCGGGGCCGGCCCTGTCGAAATCGAGGTGGCCGCCGCGTTGCCGGCCGTCGGGTGCGCCGGCGGGCACGTGCTCGCCTGCCGCGGCCTGCCGGCCACCGAGGTGCGACTTGCAGCGGAGATCCTCGCGCGGCTTCCCGGCTTCGACGCGATCGTGCCCGAACTCGACCTCACCGTCGTCTACCACTGGCCAGACGGCGCAGGAGCACCTGCTGCGGAGGCGAGGCGTTCGGTGCTCCAGTTGCCGCTGTGTCTCGCGATCGCAGGGGCATGCCTCGGCCGCCCGGTCGACGCGGAGGTGGCGGCGGTAGGGGAGTTGGACCTGAGCGGTCGGGTGAGGCAATTTTCATCTGCGGCCGTTCAGTCGATGGGAGCGGCCCTGCGCGACGCGGGCGACGGGATCGGCCCGTTCCTGCTGGTCCCCGCCGCCTCGAAGAAGCTGCTGCCGTGGAACTGCCCCTGCTCGACGCGGGGCGTCGACACGCTCGCCGCGGCGATCGCGTGGCTCTGGCCGGACGTGGACCTCGACGAACTGAACTGGAACTGCTGATCGGATCCTCCGGGTCCCACGATGACGATGATGAAAGGTGTTGCGATGACGGACGGGTTGATCACGGAGGCCACGATCGCGGTGGCAAAGGAGCGGATGGCGGGGACCGACCGCGTTGCCGCGCTGCGGGTGATGTTCCAGCACGACGGCGACCTCGCGATGGCCGTCGGCGTCTACGCCAATGGGGCCTTGGACGACATCGACGACCTGCCCCTTGAGGCGCACGACGCGGCGTACCGGGCGGTCTGGGACGCGGTGCGGCTGGCGCTGGAGTGCTACCGACTCGCCTACTACCGCCTCTGGCGCGGCACGGAGCTGGGTGCGATCCTCCTGCGGCTCGACGCATCACTCGCCGAAGATGCGGACGACGATCCGAGCGGCGACGGCAGGGCAGCGGACGATCCCGGGGCGGGGGCCGTATAGCGCGTTCGCGGTGTTGGTGATCACGAGAGACAGGATTGGGGAGGTCAATCGATGTGGAGCTTGTGTCATGCTACCCGACCGATCCGTTCGTCCCGCCATCCTGCGGGACGCCGAGCAACACATCATCCATTTGAGGACGCGACGCGCGTTGCGTCGCCTCGAGCGGGCCGAGCCGCAGTTGGCCAGCTACCTGATGGAGCACGCGACGCAGCTGTACGCCGCGATGGACGAGGCGTGCCCATCGCACGCGAAGGTTTTAACGCTGCACCGCCAGGCGGTCCTGCTGACGCTGACGTGCATCGAGTCCGTAAGGAGATCCGTATGAGCGAGATGACCAAGACGATCGAACGTGACGCCCGGTCCACCAATCGCGTTCTCAGCGCGAACGCGGCTGACGACACAGATCCTGTGTATCGGGAGGAGGACGCGGGCGTCGTCGAGGTGGACGATGCCTTCCACGTCGTCGATGAGGCGACGGCCTCTTGGGTCGTGCGGAAGGTTGTTGAGTGCCGGGCCTACGCCGCCCACGTCCGCGACTGGGCTGAGCGCGAGCTGCAGCGGGCCGAGCGGGACGAGCGGTGGCTGCTGCGGCGGTTCGGGACGGAGCTGGACGACTGGCTCCGCGCCGAGCTGCGGCGGCGGGGCGGCCGCGCCCGCTCGGTCCCGCTGCCCGCCGGCACCTTGGGGCTGCGGCGGCAGGCGGGGCGGCTCGACGTGGTGGATGAGGCGTCGCTCGTCGCATGGTGCGAGCGGCACCTGCGCGAGGCGCTGCGGGTGACGGTTGACGCCGAGGGGGACGCGGCGGCCGAGCTGGCGCGGTGGGCGCGGGCGCGAGAGGAGGACGCGCGGGTGAAAAATCAGGTGATGCGCGAGGTGCTCAACCGCCACGTCGCCGAGGTCGGCGAGGTGCCGGACGGAGTAACGGTCGCAGGTGCCGAGGACCGTCTGTACGTGAAGTGAACGGACGTGGACGCGGACGGGGAAGGAACTCTGATCAATTGGTACTACTATGCACGCTCGTACGACGATCACTCGCTCACGCCCGCCCGCCGGCCAGCACGGTCGCGATGCGGACCAGCACGACTCCCCCAAGTCAGATGCCCTCACCCCCAGCCCTGCTGCGCACGGGCGCACCCCCGATCGCCCGAGGCGCGTTGACGTCCCGGCCTACCGAACCCACAAGGCCAAGGGATTGGGCTACGTCCGCCTGGCCGGCCGCATGGTCTACCTCGGACGGGCGGGTTCCTACGCCAGCTACGAAAAGTATCGCCGCACGATCGCGCATTGGCTGGCGACGGGCGAGGCGCCGCGGTTGTCGAGCGACATGGCATTACCGACGCCGACGGTCGCTGAGGTGGCCGCCGCGTACCTGCGGTGGGCACGCACGTACTACCTGGATGGGGCGGGGCGGCCCAGCAGCGGGATCGGGCCTGCAGAGGCCGCGGCGAAGGGCCTCGTCGGTCTGTACGGATCGACGCCTGCGTCGGCGTTTGGGCCGCTCGCGTTGCGGGCGCTGCAGGGGGCGATGGTGCATGCGAAGCTGTGCCGCAACGTGGTGAACCAGCGCGTGACCTGCGTGAAACGCATGTTCCGCTGGGCGGTGGCGCAGGAGATGGTGCCGCCGGAACTGTTCACTGCGCTGGCGGCGGTCGAGCCGCTGCGCAAGGGGCGGTCAGGGGCACGGGAGACGCCGCCAGTGCGGCCGGTGCCGCACGAGCACGTGGACGCAGTGCTGCCGTACCTGCCGCCGACGCTGCGGGCGATGGTGCAGGTGCAGCGGTTGACCGGCATGCGCTCTGGTGAACTGTGCGTCATGCGGGCCTGCGACATCGACGCGAGCGGCGCGGTGTGGGTGTACCGGCCGGCGTCGCACAAGACGGCGTACCGGGGGCACGAGCGCGTGGTGCTCCTCGGGCCGCGCGTGCAAGAGATCCTCGCACCCTTGCTCGAACGTGTGCGCACTGAGGGGCATCTGTTCTCACCCGTGCGCGCGATGGGAGAACGGCGGCCAGTCGCCATGCGAACTGCCGTCATTGCTGCATCGTGCGAGGGAAATGATCGCCGGTACAACCCGCGGAGCTATCATCGGGCTTTGCGGTACGCGATGAGGGCGGCCGAGCGAGCGCGGGCACTGGCTAAGGAAGAGTTCTGGCACCCGCACCAACTGCGACACCTATACGCGACGGACCTGCGGCGGACGAAGGGACTGGAGGCGGCACGGCTGCTGTTGGGGCACCGGACGCTCGCCCAGACACTCGAGTACGCGGAAGCCGACGCGAACATCACTGCGGCAGTGGTGGCGGAGTTGGGATGAATGTCCGCGGTGGGCCTATTGAGGAACTTCCAGAGACCGGCAGCGCCTGAGCGATCTGCTCTGATAACGCACCGCCGGCCTCGAGGGCCATGATATTCGTCTGTCCCTCCGACAGCCCGAACGCCGACACCTGCCATTGAAAGTCCGGGAGCGTCTTGACGGTCTTCCGGTTCACGGTGCTAGTGGCTGCTGAACCTATCTTTAAAGAGCCCGGTCTCCGCGCCCGCGACGCGAACCAGAACCTCGGCGTGCCGACGCTCTCTCGGTAGTGCAGATGATGTTCTCCGGGTACGACCCGAACGGTTAGCCCGCGATCATCTTCAGCTACCAGAAGACCGCGCAGCAGTGGGGCGGGGTCCAGCCGCACGATCATCTGGACAACTTCTGCAGGTTCGGGTTCGCCGTTGTACCACCTGGGCACGAGCGTTCCGCAAATGCCGTGGGCGGCGTAGCGTCTCCTACCAAGAGATCGCCGACGCCTACTAGTCGTCGCGACGGTTCCTACGACGGGAGCGGCGCCGCGGTCGCACGGCCGGCGACGTCTCCTGAAGTAACCAAGGCCACTTGATCTTGACCACGATCAGCAGCGCGACGACCACCTTCGGCCATAGCGGTAACGACCACGCTGCCTGTGCAACGAACACGATCGCCTGGATCAATCCTTGCAGGACGAGGGCGACCGGGTCGAATGGAAACTCAACGTTCATGTCATCTCCTAAATGACCGCGGCCGAGCCGCGGTTGGTTAATGCTTGGTGTCCTTCGGCGGGTTCGGATCATTCCCGAAGCTGTTGCTGTTGCGGATCTCGCCGTTCGGACGGTGGATTACCAGTTCACTTTCGTTGCGCCGCGCCACCGGTTCGCCCGCCCGCTGGGCCGCAGCCTGTGTCCGATGGTTTGAGATTGGGGTCTGGCGACCGGCCTGCTTGACTGCCCAGCCGTTGCCGGCTGGCACGACGTGTACACTCTTCTTGGACATTCTGACTCCTGAAGTAAATCGACGATGGTTTACGGAATAGGCCCAGTCGGCCTACCGCGAGCCGAATGCCGCTGTGTATGCGCTGACGCCGGTAGGGATCAGCTTGTTGCCCGCGCGAATCAGCACCACGCCTTCGGGCGGATTGGGATCGTAATCGGCCCGATCGGACTCTTGTTCACGGCCTCCGTCCATCTGCGTGACCCGCGAGGCGTCGCCTTCGGCGTTATTCCAGATGTACTTGTCGTGACCAGTAAACGTGTGCCACTGGACGCCCTCCCGATCTTCCGCGTCCAGTAACGACAGTTCCCGCCGCGCGCCGGAGTGGATGCGGACGGCCTCTCCGGCACCGAGTTCCCACTGGGCGAACGCAACGACTAGCTCCCAATAGGCCGGCTTCGCCTTGTCGCTTGGATATGCAATGTGATAGAGGCGCACACCGTGCATCGGAGCGGAGGTGTGGCCAACGTTCTTCACGTCGACCCATTCGGCGCCGAGTTGGGCCTGCCTCGCTTGGCCCGACTTCGACTTGTCCTTGCCAGTGGGGTTTGGCTTCAATCTGACCGTCTGTAGCTGGTGCATTCTTCGTCCCTTTCTGTGGCCGGCCAAAGGCCAGCTTGTTTGTGAGGCGGGCGACCCTATACTGCCCGCGAAGGGGGGGCTCCAACGCCCATCGCGTCAGCGCCCCATACCTGTCTCTGCTGGCAATTCCCGCGTCTCGCCGCGCAATAGATTATTTTGGTGGTCTGTGGCGAGCCGACTGAGTTTCCAGCAGTAATGGATAGCGGCGACCGTGCTCGGCACCATGATCGCGCTGGGAAGGTAGATTGCGGGAACTGACGGACCTCAGTGACGCAGAGCAACAGGCGTTGCTCGATGCGCTTACGTACCACGCATGGTGCGGGATGCGTCGTCGACTACGCTGGCGCGGAGCCAAGATCGTTCGTCGGGACCAGGTCGCACCCGGTGGCATGGGGCCAGATGACTTCGCCCTTGAAGCGATCGAGCGGTTCCTCGATAACAAACGGATCTGGAACCGCGACGCATACCCAGACCTTCTCGACTTTCTCCGCTCGGTGGTCGACAGCCTGATCAGCAACGCGGTCACCGCCGTGGAGAACCAGAGGTCACGGCAGCTTGTCCCCCGCCGGGGCGACCAAGATCTCACTGAGGTATACGATCCTACTGTCGACAACCGCGACCCGCTGTACGTGTTGCTCGACCGGGAGTGGCTCATCCGCTTTGCACAGGTCCGTGAGGACATCCGCAAAGAGCTAGAAGGCGACGCGTTGCTTTCCAAACTATTTGAATGTCTCGAGGCTGGGATCACTGCGCCAAGCGAGATCGCCGACGTGATCGGCGTCTCCGTCGATGACGTGAACAACGCCAAGAAGCGGCTGAAGCGAAAGGTCGACAAGCTCGACGTCGACCTCTTCCGGCCGCGACGAAGGACGGGGCCATGAGTGATCGTACTCCCTACGACAGCGATCGCGTGTGGGATCGCTTCTTCGACCTGCTGTATCCGTGCGATGAAAAGGTGACGCCCGAGGTTGCCCGTGCGGAGCTTCAACGGGTCGGCGTGGACATGAAGCGCGCTTACAGCCGCCTTCATGAGATGATTGAGGCAAAAAGGGCTCAGCAGCGGCTGGCGGACGCTCGCGCGACTCGCGGGTCATTGCTGGGCACTATTCGCGACGTCGTGGGGCCGACGATGGAGAATTTGGGCGCAACCTTGGACGACTTCATTCGCCGCAACTTCCCCGGCGAACAACAGGCCGTTCACTTCCACAGGCTGCAGAAGGCTGCGTCCCCAGAGGACCTTCAATCACTATTGGATGATCTAACCCGCTTGGCCGCGCTCGAAAAGCTCAAGGACGAGAATGGGCCCCCAGCCAAATAAGATCATCTCCGAGGCCGAGGCCGCGCGGATCTGGACGACCTACGGCTTCCGGAGACCGCAGGACCTGGTCTTAGAAGATCTGGCGCTCGCAATGGGTGTCGTCGTCATCGACGGGCGCCTCGATTCGTCGGTCGCGCGTCTCGTTCGCAGTGGCGACCGGGGCCTCGTTCGAGTCAGCGATGCGATCCGTGAGCCTGGGCGCCGCCGTTTCGCCATCGCGCACGAACTCGGCCACTGGATACTGCACGAGAAGGTGACCCACCTGTTGGCGTGCACGGATGCCGACATGTTGGCCAGCTACCGGGCCAGTTCCCTCGAGATCGAGGCGAGCATTTTCGCCGGCAACCTGTTGATGCCCGGGCACCTGTTCGCCGCCGACATCGCCAACAAGCGTCCGACGACCGACCTACTCAAGGCCCTGGCTGATCGCTATAGCACCAGCCTCACGGCGACTGCGTTGCGTTACGTCGAGACAACCGAAGATTATTGCGTGTTCGTGGTCTCTGAGAACAACCGCATCCGATGGTGGCGAGCCAGCAGGGCATTCGGCAACCACGAACTGTGGATTGAGAACAAGACGACCCTACCGCGGCACAGCGCTGCAGCGTGTTTCTTTCGTAGCGAGCCGGTGCCTGCACGACCACTGCGTGTCGACCTTCGCGATTGGCTAGGGAACGACCTGCGCGGCATCGATAGTGATACGGTGCTGGAACAGGCAATCCCACTTACTGCGTATCGTCAGGTCCTTAGCATGATATGGCTGCCCTAATGACGTTTTGCCATAAGTAGGACGACCGTGTCTTTAGTTTAGTTTCAGGCGGCCGCGCATCCTGGGACCGACGCTCGGGGTCCGCGAACTTCCGCATAGTGTTGTTCTTGCGGGGCTGACCATCCCGCCGCATGCCGCTGATCCACTTTTTGTGGTTGGCGCTGATGTACTTCGCCACCGTGCGCGACTCGACGATGTGGTAGCTAGGCGAACCGCCGGCGCAGTTCAGGTTCACGAAAACGTAGAACAGGTCCTCGGCCACAAGGGCCTCGGACTTCTCCGACAGCATCTAGATCGGATGCGAGTCCTGATTGGTTTTCACCTGGATGTTCACCGCCCGTGAGCCCGACGCGTTCGCGGCTAGCAGGTCGATGCCCCGCGTGTTCCGGAGTGTTACAGTGGCGACGATGCCGCGGCGTGACAGTTCCGCGGCGACGAAGTACTGGCCGGCAACGCAGACGAGGGTGGGCACGAGTCGCGGGTCCATACACTCTTCCAAAGCACAAGCTGCGGTTGTTATTTAGCTACCTGCGTGACTTCCAGTTAGTTGACGCCCAGGAACAGATGCTGAACGCGAAACGATCGCTTTCCGAGTTGGTGAAAGCTTTCCTTCACGGCTGGCCTCTCGACGGTGCGGGTAAGAAGCAGAGCGGCGACACGAACGTGCCGCCGGTCGAACTCGAGTTCCGGCCCTACGAAACGAAGGACTGGTCCACGTTGGCGTTCGCCAACCTGGCCATCTGGGCGACCGACGAAGAAGACGATGACTAAGAGGTGATGCGATGGGTGTACAGTTCAGCGAGGAAGCGGCTAAGCGGATCGCGTCGGCAACGCGGCGGGTCGAGGAGATGCCCCGCGACATGGCCGGCGATCGCACACGCGAGTTCCCGACGCAGGCGGGCTTGTGGGCCGTCATCCTCGGCCACGACATCAGTGGGCTGCGGCATACGTTCAACAAGGTCATCCCAGATCGCAAGAGCACGATGCCACGTGCCTTCGTGCTTAGCGACACGATCAACTTTGGCTTCGACGGCGAGCCCGTCTGGGAAGCCGCCCGTGAGGTCAACGGCAACCGTGGCATCCGCATCGGCACCGTCGTCTGGCTCACCTTCTACGGCTACGACACCGACGAGAATCCGGTGTACCTCTTCAGCCACCCGGACCCGTTCCAAGCCATCGGCATCCCGCCCCACGACCATCGCGACAACCTCAATGGGCTTCGCGTTCAGCGCGTATCATCCGGGCACTGGGGTGCCAGCGATGCCGTGGGGCATGTAGCGGCGACTTAACCGAAACTTGATGCTGCCGAGGCAGACGGTACCATTGGCGATAGGCAATCGGGGGGTCATACCGAATACGGGGCCTCCAACCTATCTGCCTTCATTATGGCGAGTCCAACGTCAGCATCAGGCTCCCAGCCGCACCAGCAGTTCCTAAGAGTTGACCAAGCGGAGCAAGGTACCCTCCATTCAGCGGAGAAACTCGTCACGCTGCTAAACGCTGAGGAGTGGGAACTCCTTGTGCGCGACTGGGCAGAGGTGTTGAAATCAAAGTATCACACCGTCGAACGGATCGGTGGTAGCGGCGATCAAGGCCGGGATGTGTTGGCCTACTTGGCTGACCCGAAGGCGTCTCCACCATGGGACAACTTCCAATGTAAGTTCTACAAGGATCCGTTGACTCCAACCCAGATCTGGGTCGAGATCGGTAAGCTCTGCTGGTACACGTTCCAAGATGAGTTCTCCGTGCCAAGGGAATACCGTTTCGTATCGCCCAAGGATGTCGGCACTAAGCTTTTTAAGCTCCTTGAACGTCCGGATCGGGTGAAGCAAGGGCTGAAAAGTGAATGGGACGATCACTGCCGGAACAGCATCACAAAGAAGCATCCGATAAAGCTTGAGGGCAAGTTCCGAGACTACGTGGAGGCGTTCGACTTTTCGATCTTTGGCTATTACCCCGTTCGGAAGCTTCTCGGTGAACTCAAAGGAACGCCCGCGTTCATCAAGCGTTTCGGCGGCGGGTTGCCAGATCGTCCTCCAGCAAGCGTGCCACCAACAGCGATCGGACCAGAGGAGACCAAATACGTTCGACGTCTGCTCGACGCCTACGCTCACTGCCTCAATTGTACGATCGCGAGTCCAGACGCATTGCAGGACGGCCTGCATCGAAGGCACTTCAACAGGAGCCGAGAAGACTTTTACCGAGCAGAATCGCTCAGAGTGTTCTCAAGATCCACAGTCCCTGACGGAACGTTCGACGCTCTTCAGCACGAGGTGTACTCGGGCGTCATCGACATCTGCGACTCGACGCACGCGGACGGATTCGAGTGTGTAAAAGCTACGGTCAAAGCTGCCCGCGAGCTTCAGCTTACGAGCAATGCTCTCATCTCCGTCATCACTCCGGCCGATCGAAGCGGGATCTGTCATCAACTGTCCAGTGCCGACAAACTGATTTGGGTGAAGAATGACAACTCCTGACCCAACTGCGTGGCGACGAGCATTCAACAGTCCTCTTGAGGCCGGCGTACGGGCTCTAGCTGTACTCTTTGAAACCTACCCGCTCAAAGTCGATATCAACCGGCTAGTACACTTCGACTACCTCGTGGTTCATTCGGCTGATGTTCCGGACGGGCCTCCTAGCCTGCATCCTGCAACACCGCTTAGGTCAGGCGAGCTACTCGTGCGACGTGCGTTGATCGAGCAAGGCGTTCAGATCTTCCTTTCAAGGAGCCTCATTGAGTCATCGCACGGGAACCGCGGGATCGTATTTGGTGCAGCGGAACTAGCTGCCGGCTTCCTTACGTCGCTTGAATCTTCTTACTCGCAGCGACTGCGGGAACGGGCCGCGTGGGCGGTCCGGACATTTAGCGACTTGAGCGACAGCGAACTGGAGACGTTCATTCGTCAGAATCTCGATCGTTGGGGATCTGAGTTTGAAACGCCGTATGCTCATCGGGAGGTGCCAGAGTGGCAGTAGACCAAGCAACGCCAAGTCAGGCACTCGATACGAAAACGCCGCCGGTCGGCATTACGCTCACCGGGTTGGTGATCTCGGGTCAGGCTAAACCGGATGCCGACGTTCCACTACGGGCGGGGCTCAATGTAATCGTCGGAGCTTCAGATACCGGCAAGTCGCATATCCTTGAACATATCGCCCATGTTTTGGGTGCAGGTGCGCCACCCAAGCGGTTCCCCGAGAACGAAGGATACACCGCTACGTTCCTCGGGGTTAAGGGAAGAACCTCTACCGAGCAAACGCTACGAAGAGCGATTGACGGCGGTGATTTGCTGCTGTTTCCCGCCGCGGTAAATGCTCGCGATGGCGTCGGGTCGAGCCGGACTTTAGGTGCTGAGCACGACGCAGGCTCAGATCTCAATGTTTCCTCGTACCTGCTAAATCTCATCGAGTTGAAAGGGAAGAGGCTTCGCAAGAACGCTCGTGGCGAAACCGTTAGCTTGAGCTTCCGGCACTTAGCTCATCTCTGCTTCGTTTCTGAAGGTGATATGTTCAGGTCCGCCAGTCCGGTGCTGTCTGCGAACAAGCCGCAGAACACCTCTGAGGCGGCGGCGTTCTCGCTATTGCTTACAGGCAGGGATGGATCATCGCTGGTTGCCCTTCCAGATCCGAAGATTCAGAAAGCGAAGATTCAGGCACAACTCGATTTAGTCAACACGATGATCGGCGAGAGGGAGGCCAACCTTCAGAACCTGAAGATCTCATCAGACAACGCACGGTCAGAGCTTGAGAAGATTGACTCACGGATCACCGAGAGTGCCGCGACCATTGCTGGATTGAGTTCCGAGATCACATCTGTTGAGCAGCAGCGGAAGGGCCTCTTTGAGCAATTGCGTCCGATCGAAGCTAGGCTAACGGTTCTCGGTGAACTGACCGCCCGATTCCGTCTTCTCGCATCGCACTACCAAAACGATGTTGAACGCCTGGAGGCAATGGTCGAAGCCGGTCAGGCGTTCGCCTCCCTAGAAGCAGGAGAATGCCCGCTCTGTCAAACGAAGCTAGGTGATAGATCTCCATCCGTTCAAGATCTCGATTTGTTCGCAGCGGCCTGCCGTATTGAGACGCTGAAGATCCGATCATTGCAGGTCGATCTGGATTCGACTCGCTCAACCATGGCTGCTGAGCAAGAAACGCTTGAAGGACAACGGCAGGAACTTCGAGCGGAAGTACGGCGTTTGAACCTTCGGCTTGAGCAGGTGTTAGAACCACAGTCCCGAACATCCAACGACGAGTTCCAGCAGTTGTTGTCTTCTCGGGCTGTGCGGGCTCAGGCCGCGGGCTTCGCGAACGAGCTATCGGATCTCAAGCGACGTGTGGTGGGTTTCGAGACATCGTTGAAAGAGAAGAAGCCAAAGGCCCAATCGGCAATTCCGGACCTCGTACCCTTCGAGCGATTCGCTCAAGTGGTCGAAGAACTCTTGCGTTCGTGGCAGTACCCCGGACTACAACGGGTGACTTTTGACACTAAGGGGCTCGACATCGTTATCAGTGGGCGAGCCCGCGGAAGCCTCGGTAAGGGCTACCGTGCCATAACGCACGCGGCATTCACAATCGCAACGATGCGGTTCTGCCGGCAGGTCGGCTTACCACATCCCGGCGTCGTGATTCTGGACTCTCCGCTAGTCACATTGAAACCTCCCGATCCACAGGCCGCGACGAAGGGCGACCAGACGCCCGCTCCCGCATCTGATACTCCTGAAGCAACCGTCAAAGCGGCATCAGACACTGACGAAGAGATCCCGCTGAACATGAAGGATGCGTTCTATACGTCACTTGCGAAGGATAAGAGCGGCGATCAGATCATCATCCTCGAAAATGATGAACCGCCAGCCGCAGTTGATTCAATCGCGAACGTCGTCCACTTCACTCGGGTCCAAGGTGCGGGCAGGTATGGTCTATTCCCCGTAAATGCTTCGGCACCAGCTTAGCATTGTCGGTCTCTGGAGTGGGTTCTGAGTATCGGATCTCGCACCTCAACGCTATCACGGCCAAGGCCCGTAGTGCCCTTGCCGGACGATGTTCACGGACACGTCGTTGGCCTCGTAGGTTTGCACGTCGCGAGCTTGTGTGATCTGCCGATATTCGTCCGCACCGAACTCGAAGCTGTTGCCGTTCGAGAAGTCGTAGGCCCGGCCGTCGTGTTCGAGCCAGCAGTGGCCGATCGTCTGACCGAACCCGTTGATGATTGTCCCGTGGCAGAGCAGCCACCCCTTCTCTTCACCCGGCTCGAGTTCGAGAGTGATGAACTTGGCGTGGACCTCGTAGCAGTCGCCCTTGGCTTTGGTGGCCATGAGTGTGATTGTACCAACCGCCTCGGCGATCGCGGGCGTTAGGTTGAGGCGTGAAAAAGCCCGCGGGTGCAGAAGGAGGGGGGAATGTGCCGGCTCGTCTCGCAGACGGGCCTGACCTACCGCGATGGCCCTGTCAGCGAGGGCAAGGCCGGCGACGTTCACAGCGGCGACCGCCTGCCGTGGGTATCCGCCTCGGGCGTCGACAACTTTCAACCACTCGACGCGATCTCGTGGCAGGTCCACGTCTACGGCAAGGCGAGGGCCGATCTCACCGACTGGTGCAACGTACAGGGCTTGCAACTGCACGTCTTCCCGTGGCAGCCCGAGCACACGAAGGCCGGCTTCGCCGAGGATGCGGCATATTTGCTGCGGCCGGATAACTATGTGGCATTCGCAGATCCGACAGCTTCGCCGACCCGGTTGTCCGCCTTCACGAATGCTCAAGGCCTCGTTTTCAGATGAGCAACCGAGGAGGTCGTCGTTGGACCTCTCCGTCAACTGCTGCCAACAGGAGTGTGGACATCACCCCTGATCCTTCGCAGCGAGGTGGCGGCAGACCGAGTACCAGTAGAAGCCCGCAAACGCCGAGGGCGTCCAAGCCTCGACTCCGAACGGGACGTTCGACTCGTCGCGGAGATGGCCGTCGCCGGCTCGATCGGCTGCTTCAATCGCTCCCGGCGTCGATAGAAGCTGTCCTAGTGATAACTTCGACATCAGCGGCCACCTTCCCGGCGAGCCGCCTGCTCTTGCTGTGCCTTCTTCTCGGCCGTGAACTTCCGGCCCCACGCCTCAAGCTCGTTCAGCTTCGTCGTCGTCTCTGCGACCGCCGCCCCGACTTCGTTCGTCACCTCCTGTCGGCCCGCATAGTACCCGACTGATCCGAAGAGCATCGCCCCGATCGCCACCGCCACACACCAACGCCGCACCGTCATCTGCTCAAGCAGTACTTCCTCTAAACGATTCATCCGATCCTTTCGACTGCCACCATTGGCGGTCGAATTGAGCGGTGGAGCGTCGGGACTGTCCAGATGACATCTAGAACATCAATTGGCGGATCGCCCGGACCACTTCCTTTTCGCGGAAGCGGAAAGCGGGTTCGTCACTGCCGGGTAGGTAGATGACGACTTCCTCGTCAGCCGCGACAAACTCGATTTTCGAGCACTTGTTTAGGTCGATGCAATATCGACCGCCGGGCGTAGCAAGCTGAGCCCATTTTTGAACGAGCTTATTTGCGGCCTTCACTGCTCCTTGGTCGTCAGTCGAACCGGCTTCGACTACTTTCCCGTTCTCCGATCGACGGAACGCGACCGACGTACCAGTCTTGTCGAAGACAAGGGCGATGATCTGTCCGAGGTTAATGTAGCCGTGGGCGTATGAATCGAGTTTGAGCCACATAGAAGTCCTTTCTGTTAGACCCATATTCTACTTGGTAGACGCAGCGAGGATGAGGGTTGGCTGTCGCTTGCAGATACGTGTTCTTGCGGATCGACTACGGTAAAATATTGGGATGGCTGGTTACACAGATCTCTTCGCGGACTTTGGCGTTCGATGCTTCGACCTTTACGGACCAAACGGAGTACAGATTGGGGATGGTCGTAGAGAGGTGACGATGGCTCTGAGTGTGCTCGCGGCGGCTCTCACCATTCCCCACGAGCGGCTGCGTCCTGCGTATAAGAAGAAGATTCGGCTGCCCCTCACTACGCACTGTAATCATCCAGAAGGAGACGCGATTAGGCACCAGTCGGCAGCAGCCAAGTACGTAGCCATGCTCGATGACGACTTCGCTACCGTGTTCGGAAAGGGCTGGACCTGTGGCAAACTCGAAGGGGAATGGGGCCGTGGAACTCTTCGTGAGACAGGGGAACTTAACTTGGCTGGGGTCACAGTCGATGACGTCTTATCGAATATTCGGAACGCACTCGCCCACGCAAGCATCCGATCAATTGGTGACCCCATCGAAGCGGTACGCTTCGCATCGACAGTGAAGCCATACCACGCATCCGAGATGACTCTCGGAGATCCGTTTGAGATGACGTTCGTTAAGGGAACGCTTTCCGACCTCGCCCGATTTATGAAGCGATGGAAAGAATTTCTCGCATCGCTGGTGGATGCCCCGCCAGACCAGTCAACCACTCAAACCCCCACTTAGCCGGCCCTTTTAATTGGCCCTTAAATGTTTCCGGGCACCCAAATTCCCGGGAAAAATAGCTTGTTTCAATGCAGGAGAAGGGGGGGCGAACCCCCTCTACGTTGAACAGGACGCCGCGGTTTTCGTCGAAGTATAACCTGTCATCAATCGCGCCGCGCAGCGGATATCACTTAGCTGAAAAAACTGCGGACGAAACCCGAACTGCCGCAACTTACGCGTCGAATACTAAGACGATGGGCTCCAGTCGCAGGGTGTGCGACGACGAGCTTGATTCATGGCCGCCATCGATTCAGCGCCACGCGTGTTGTAAACCGATCAACGAGCTGACGCAGAGCCATACGCGCCCGCCTGAACAGCTGCACCATAATGATCGCGGACGGGACCCCGGCGAGTGCCGCAAACCCCGAAATGCCGACAATCATCAGCGTCATGTCCCATCCGCACACGGCCAAGCAGACGGCGATCGCACTAACCACCATCGTCGCGATGGTCCAGACCGCGTTGTAACCCTCGAACAACCACCTCGCCCAGGTCTGCGCCTCGCGCCAAAATCGCCTCGCCTGACTCACCTCCACCGGCGCCGGCGCCGGCGGCGGGTCCAACGGTTCTGGCCTCGACCGGAGTTCTTTCAGTTCCTCGATCAGCTGATCGATCGCCTCCTGCTCGCTCTTGAACTTTGAGCTCGCGCGGCGCCGTGGTGCGGCACGATCGCGTTCGTCTGCCTGTGACGAACCCGTGTGTGCCGGCCGGCCCTTGGTGGAGGTAGTCGTGTCGTACGGACTCCGCGGCGTCGGGTATCGTCTGCCGCCCGTTTCATCGCGCCGCTGCCTTTCCCGCTCGATCTCATCCACGTCATACCGGGGCGCAGCTCGTGCCTCGTCCCGGGCTGATGCGGCACACGCAGCCTCGGTTGCCGCACGTTGCCGCTCCGCGTCGAGCCGTTGCAGGTGT
>SXGT01257054.1_pt1 | contig 16145 bp, 18 predicted proteins | sample 3176221 | NCBI WGS metagenome assembly SXGT01 (sample SAMN11356862, study PRJNA531348) | freshwater metagenome | isolation source: freshwater sample F1-120 | place: China: Fuxian Lake, Yuxi | collected 2017-12-25 | reverse complement strand
CTAGCTGGGGTCTATCACGCCTTTGCCGGCCGTTTGCGTGTCAAAGAGGCGATACGCTTCCTCGGCCTGCGCGAGCTTCCAGCGGTGGGTGAAGAGTTTGTCCACGTCGATGCCGCGGTCGGCGACGAATTGCGCGCAGGCCGCCTGGCCGACGGTGGAGAAGGTCCACGAGCCGATCAGCGTCACCTGCCGGCGCAAAAGGTCGGGGCTCACATCCAGCGTCACGCTGTCGCCCTCGCCGACGTAGCAGGCCTTGCCCCAAGTGCGCACGCAGCGCACCGCTTGCGCTCGCGCCGAGGGCGCGGAGGAGGTGTCCAGCGACAGGTCCGCGCCACGCCCGTGAGTGAGGTCGCGGATCGCCTTGATCACGTCGAGTCCTTCGGCGGGCTGGATGCAGGTGTCGGCGCCGAATTCCTTCGCGCGGGCCAATCTTTCCTTGCTGACGTCGAGCGCGATGACGCGCGCGCCCATCGCCACCGCGAGTTGCGTCGCCGAAAGTCCCACCGGCCCCTGGCCGAAGATGGCGATGCTGTGGTTGCCCTGCAGGCCGAGGCGGTGCAGCGCGCCCCAGGCGGTGCCGGTGCCGCAGGAAATGGCCGCGCCGGTTTCGAAGGAAAGGCTCTCGGGCAGCGGCACCAGCGTGCGAGCGGGGCATTTCATGTACTTGGCGTGCGCGCCGTGGCCGGTGACGCCGTAGACCTCCTTCACGCCCTCGGCGCAGAGCTGCATCCAGCCGGTCGAGCAGTGCTCGCACACGCCGCAGCCGCGGTAGTGGTGCTGCATGACGCGCATGCCGATGCGCGCCTGGTTCTCCGGCACACCGGCGCCGATCGCCACCACCACGCCGCAGGGCTCGTGGCCGGCGATGTTGGGGCCGTCGGACTTGGTGAAGCCCAGCGAGGCCGCGCCGCCCGCCGCGCGGTAGAACTTCAGGTCGCTGCCGCACATGCCGGAAGCCTTGATCTCCAGCACCACCTCTCCCGGGCCGGGAGTGGGGTCCGGAAAGTCGACGAACTCCAGCTTGCGGTTGCCGAGGAAAACAAGGCCTTTCATTTGATTCTCCCGATGGAGGGCGTGCGCCCCGGATGCACCGACTCGAAGGCGCGTGCGGCGCGCAGCACCAGCGCGTCGGCGTAGCGCGGGCCGACGATGTGCAGTCCTACGGGCAATCCTCCCTTGGTGAAGCCGCAGTTGATGCTGGCCGCGGGTTGCTGCGTCATGTTGAAGGGGTAGGAGAAGGGCGTCCAGTCGGTCCAGCGCTTCTGGCGCATGAGGTCGGCGACTTCGCGCCCGGCGTCGAACGCCGCGAGCGACAGCGTCGGCGTCACCAGCAGGTCGAACTTCTCGTGGAAGGCGTTCATGTGCACGCCGAGCGCGCCGCGCTTCTGCACCGCGTCGAGATACTCCATGGTGCCGATCTTCGCGCCCTGCATGGCGACTTCGCGCAGGCCGGGATCGAGCATGCGGCGATGCTCCGGCGTGAAGCTGCGATACACGTGAGCGGCGGCGGCGAACCAGTGCGTGGTGAACACCGGGCTCATGTTGTCGAAGCCCGGGTCCTGCGCTTCGACGTGCGCACCGAGGTCGGTGAAGGTCTGCACCGCCTTCTTCACGATTGCCGCGACCTCGGCATCGACGCGGGCGTAGCCCAGATCCGCCGAGTACGCGATGCGCAGGCCGCGCACGCCGTCGTCAAGGCCTACCGTGTAATCGCGCGGGTCGTGCGGCAGGCCGAACCAGTCGCGCGCATCCGGCAGCGAGATCACGTTCAGCATCAGCGCTGCATCAGCCACCGTGCGCGTCATCGGCCCGATGTGCGAAACGGTGCCGAAGGGCGACAGCGGCCACGCCGGCACGCGGCCGAACGAAGGCTTGATGCCGAACAGGCCGGTGAAGGAGCAGGGGAGGCGGATCGAGCCGCCGCCATCGGAGCCGACGGTGAGCGGCCCCATGCCGGCTGCGACTGCGGCAGCCGCGCCGCCGGAGGAACCGCCGGGTGTCTTCCGCGGATTCCAGGGATTGCGAGTGATGCCGGTGAGCGGCGAATCGCACACGCCCTTCCAGCCGAATTCCGGCGTGGCGGTCTTGCCGAGCAGCACCGCGCCGTGTTCGCGCAGCCGCGCCACGCAGGGTGCGTCGTCCTTCCACGGTCCCTTCGGATCCACGGTCTTCGAGCCGCGCAGCGTCGGCCAGCCCGTGGTCCGCACCAGGTCCTTGATCGAGGTCGGCACGCCGTCGAGCATGCCCATGGGCCGGCCCTTCATCCAGCGGTCCTCGGAAGCCTTCGCCGATGCGAGGGCAGCCTTCGCGTCCACCATCACGAATGCGTTCAGCACCGGATCGAGCTTGCGGATGCGCGCCAGCACGGCTTTGGTGACGTCGACGGGTGAGATCGCCCTCTTGCGGTAGCCCGCGAGCAGTTCCGTGGCGGAGAGGGCGCAGAGATCGGTCTTCATGTCCTATTTCTTCTCCGGGGGTGCGGCGGGTTTCGGGGCGGGCGGCGGCGGCGCGGCGGTGACGGCGCCGGCGACCACGCTGCCGGACTTCTTCCATTCGGCCACCGTCTTCGCGCCGATGCCTTTTACGCGCGCGGCGACCTCATCGAGGTTCTTGAACGGGCCGTTCTTCGCGCGTTCGGCGGCGATCGCCTTGGCCTTGGCCGGCCCGACGCCCTTGATGCGGTCGAGTTCGGCTTCATTCGCGCTGTTGATGTCGACCGCGGCCAACGCGAGGCTGGCCCACGCGAACCACGCGAGCAGTACCGCCAGGATTGCCTTCATGGGTGCTCCCCTTTGCGGGGAGAATGCTACCTCAGCGCGCGGAAACGGGGGCCCGGTTCTTCTCGGCCAGACGCTTGATCAAGCCGTCGACGCCGGACTCGCGCGTGACGTTCTCGAACTCCGAGCGGTAGGTGAGCACCAGGCTCACCCCTTCGACCATGATGTCGTAGATCTTCCAGCCGTCGGCGGTCTTGCGCATCGCGTACTCGACCGGCACCGGGGGCTGGCCCGGGCGCAGGTACTGGTTACGCACGGTGGCCTCGGTGGCGCCCGGCGGCAGCTTCACGGCCAGCACGCGCATGGCCTGCCCACGGTAGACGTCGACCGCGGACGAATAGATGCGCACCAGCATCGAGCGGAATTCCTTGACCAGTTGCTCCTGCTGCGCGGGAGTCGCCGAGGCCCAGGCGCGGTTCACGGCAAGGCGCGTGGCCTCGCGGAAATCGACGTGCGGCAGGATCTTCTCCTCGGCCAGCGCGAGCGCCTTTTTCCGGTCGCCCTCCTGCAGCGCCTTGTCGCTCTGCACGGCGGCGAGTACGTCTGCGGTGACCTTGCGCACCAGTTCGTCGGGCGCCGTCTCCTGCGCGGCGGCGGGAAGGACGGTCAAGGCGACAAAGGCGAGCGCGAGGATTTTCATGACCCTCTGACTCCATGCGCGCGCGCGAGTTCCCTCACGCCGCGATTTCGACGTTGTCGATCAGGCGCGTGCTGCCCAGCAGCGCCGCGCCGAGGATGACGAGTGTCCGGTCGCCGTCGCCTGGCGGCAACAGGTCGCTTTGCCTGCGCACGGCGACATAGTCGGGCTTCCAGCCGCGTGCGGCGAGGCCCGCCATGGCTTCGAGCTCGATGCGCAGGAAGTCGCGCTTGCCGGCGGCGATATCCGCCTGCGCTTTGAGCAGCGCGCGGTGCAGAGCAGGCGCTTCCGCGCGCTCGGTCGCCGAGAGGTAGCCGTTGCGCGAGGAAAGCGCCAGCCCGTCGGCGGCGCGCACGGTATCGGCGAGGATGATCTCGATCGGCAGCGCGAGCTGGCGCACCATGTTGCGCAGCACGATGCACTGCTGGTAGTCCTTCTTGCCGAAAATCGCGGCGTGTGGTTGCACCATGTTGAACAGCTTCAGCACCACGGTGGCGACGCCGCGAAAGTGCCCTGGACGCACCGCGCCGTCGAGGATGTGCTGAATGTCGGGGGGCTCCACCGAGTAGCCCTGCGGTTCGGGGTAGATCTCGTTTTCGTCCGGTGCGAACACCACGTCGCAGCCCGCGGCGGCGAGCTTGTCGCAGTCGGCCTTCAGGGTGCGCGGATAGCGGTCGAACTCGTCCTTCGGGCCGAACTGGATGCGGTTGACGAAGATGCTGACGACCGTGCAGGCGCTCCTCGGGCGCGCATTGTGGACCAGCCTGATGTGCCCCTCGTGCAGGTTCCCCATGGTCGGCACGAACACGTTGTTGGGCACGCGCGCGAGGCGCTGGCGCAGTTCGGCGACCGAGTGGATGAGGTCCATTCTCAATGCTCCGCGAGCAGAGAGCCCCAGCCCTGCACGCGGTCCTTGATGCCGTTCTGGCGCAGCGCCCACCAATAGGTTGCCGTGTTGATGGCCAGCACGGGCTTGTCGAGCCAGAATTCCGCCAGCGCGGCGACGCGCGCCATGGCGAGGTTGGTGCCGACCTGCACGATGGCGTCCACCTTGCCGCGGTTGACCTGGATGATGGCGTCGCGCAGGCGCTGCTCCGATTCGTGCGCGATCGCGACGGGCCCCCGGCACTTGAGGCCCAGCAGGTTCACCACCTGGAAGCCGCACTCGGTGAAGAATCGGCGCACCTGCCGGTCGCCGACCGGCATGTAGGGCGTGATGATGCCCAGGCGTTTCACGGACTTGCCGTACTTGCGCAACGCAGCCTGGCAGGCGTCGGAGCCCATGGCGACGCCGACCCCGGCGCGCTTCTCCATCCTGCGCTGCAGCTTGCGGCTGCCGTCGATGCCGTCCCAGAACGTTTCCGCGGACATGCCCATGACGACGTAGTCCGGATGGCAGCTCATCACCGCGTCGAGCGCCGGCATCAGCGCGCCGCGGATGTTGTCCATCATCACCATGAAGGACTTGTCGCCGGTGACTTTCATGTCCGGGATGATCATGCGCGAAAAATGATTGGTCACGCCGTGCGGGCGCATGGCGTCGTACTCGGGCTGCACCGAGGTGTTGGTGGAAGGCGCGAGGACGCCGAACTTGCGGCGCCAGCCGAGGGAATCGGTCATTGGATCATCCATGCGCCGCCGAGCGCAGGCGGCAGTTGAACGCAAAAACGATCGCCGCGCGGGCTCACCGCGAGGCCCGCGGCCGTGCAGCGCGCGGCGAACGCCGCCGGATCGCGGCATTGCAGGGCGTAGCCTGCGATCGCCGGCGCATTGGGGGCCGCACCGAGCTCGGCCTGCAGGTGTTCGCGTGTGGCGATGCGGACGGCGCCTCGGTCGGTGCGGATGCAGATCGTCCCGCCGTCGCGCCGCGGCAGCAGCCCGGCAAAGCGCGCGTAGCGGGCGGCCACTGCCACCGGGTCGTCGGCGACGACGTAGGCCGCGGCGAGGCCGGTCACGCCGTTGCCGTGCGCAAGGTGTTCGGGCCGCCAGATGGCTTCCGGCGTCAGGTGCTCGACGAACTGGATGCGGCCCTCGGGCATGTTCTCCGGTGGCACGCGCACGACGTTGAAGCGCGCGCTCATGTCGTGCCCCACCTCGCGCGCAAGCCGCACCACCGGCAGCGGTCCGAAGCCGGCGGCCGCAAGCCGCGCGTGCTCGTCGTCGGCGACCGGTGTGCCGAAGCAGGCGAGATGGACGCCGGCCTGTTTCGCCATGCGGTCCCGCATCTGCCGTGCCACGGGCGTGTCGAGCGTCGGCATGAGGAATTCCAGGTAACCGTCCTCCAGCATCACGCAGCGGTTGGACGAACCCGCGGGGCCGTCCTGCGTCATTTGCACGGAGAGCGGCGTGACCGCGAAGCCCAGTCTTTCGAGCAGCAGCGCGGCGGCGTCGAGGTCCGGCACAAAGTGCGAAACATGATCCAGGTAGAGCTGTCCCGGTTCGGGGCGCTGGCGGTTCGGCATGGGGTTCCTCTTATAATGATGGCATGAACAAGCCCGTCGAACAGCACGCGGCCACCGTGACCGGCGCGGAAGCGCTCGTCGAGATGCTGAAGGCGCACGGCGTGGAAGTGATCTTCGGCCTGTGCGGCGACACCAGCCTGCCGTTTTACGATGCGCTTGCCCGTCTGCCGCACGGCATGCGGCACGTGCTGACGCGCGACGAGCGCCACGCGGCGTACATGGCCGACGGCTACGCGCGCGTGTCGGGCAGGGTCGGCGTGTGCGAGGGCCCGAGCGGCGGCGGCGCGACCTATATCCTGCCGGGCCTGGTCGAGGCGAACGAGTCCTCGGTGCCGGTGCTGGCCATCACCTCCGACATTTCCGTTTCTTCGCGCGGGCGTTTTACGCTCACCGAGCTGGACCAGGGCGCGCTGATGCGGCCGCTCACCAAGTGGAACGCGGTCCTGGATCGCTCGGCCGACATTCCTCGCGTCATGCGCAGCGCCTTCAACGAGATGACCACGGGCCGTCCGGGCGCGACGCACATCTCGCTGCCCTTCGACGTGCAGAACGGGCCCGTGGATCGCGCCGATGTCTGGGGCGATCCGAGCCTCGGCGCGTACCCGTCGCGGCGCGTGGTTGCGGATGCGTTCTACGTCGAGCTGGCGGCGAAGCTGCTGCGGCGCGCGGCGCGGCCCCTGCTCATCGTCGGCGGCGGCGCGGTGATCTCCGGCGCCGAGAGCGAATTGCAGGAGCTTGCCGAGCGGCTGAACGCGCCGGTGGCGACCACCATCAGCGGGCAGGGTTCGATCTCCGAAGAGCACCCGCTCGCGCTCGGCGTGGTCGGCTCCAATGGCGGCACGCCCGAAACGCGCGGCGTGGTCGACCAGGCCGACCTCGTCGTCTTCGTCGGCTGCCGCGCCGGATCGGTGACCACCGAGCGCTGGCGGCATCCCGCGCCGGGCAAGGTGCAGGTGATCCACCTGGACGTCGATGCGAAGGTGCCGGGGGCGAACTATCGGGTGGACGTGCCGCTGATCGGTGATGCGCGGCTGACGCTCGCTGCGCTGAACGAAGCACTGGAGGAAACGCGGCGCCCTCTGGAGGCTTCGGTGGTGCAGAAGGCGAGGGAGGGGAAGTTCGCCAAGTTCCGCAAGCTCGCCGAATCGACCGACACGCCGATCAAGCCCGAGCGCGTGGTGGCCGAGTTGTCCACGGCGCTGGATGCCGACGCGATCGTGGTGGCGGACCCGGGCACCCCGTGCCCGTACCTGTCGGCTTACTACCCGGTGCGCCGCACGGGCCGCACCCTGTTTTCCAACCGGGCGCACGGGGCGCTCGGCTATTCGCTCGCGGCGTCGGTCGGCGCGCACATCGGCAGGCCTGCCGCGAAGACGGTCGCGGTCATGGGCGACGGCAGCTTCGGCATGTGCGTCGGCGAGCTGGAAACGGTGGTGCGCCACAAGCTGCCGATCACCTTCGTCGTGATCGCGAATTCGGTCTACGGCTGGATCAAGGCAGGACAGCGTGCCGGCTACCAGCAGCGCTACTTTTCCGTGGATTTCAACAGCACCGACCACGCGAAGGTCGCCGAAGCCTACGGCGTGAAGTCCTGGCGCGTGACCGATCCCGCGAAGCTGGGTACAGCCTTGCGCGCGGCGATCGCCCACGGCGGCCCGAGCCTGGTGGATATCGTCTGCCAGCCCTTGCACGAAGCGAAAGCGCCGGTATCGGAGTGGGTGGCATGAGCGAAAAGCACGGACACGATCACCAGCACACGCGCGACGACGAACTCGGTTTTCGCGTCAAGGCGCTGGAGAAATTGCTGGTCGACAAGGGCCTGGTCGATCCGGCCGCGCTCGACGAACTGGTGGAGACCTACGAAACGCGCGTCGGGCCGCGCAACGGCGCGCGCGTCGTGGCCAAGGCCTGGACGGATCCCGAGTACAAGGCCTGGCTGATGCGCGACGCCACCGCTGCGATCCGGTCCTTCGGCTTTGAGGGCCGGCAGGGCGAGCACATGATCGCGGTGGAGAACACGCCGGCGCTGCACAACATGGTGGTCTGCACCTTGTGCTCCTGCTATCCGTGGCCGGTGCTCGGGCTGCCGCCCATCTGGTACAAGTCGGCGCCATACCGCTCGCGCGCGGTGGCCGACCCGCGTGGCGTGCTGAAGGAGTTCCGCGTCGAGCTTGCCGAGGACATCGAAGTGCGCGTCTGGGATTCGACGGCGGAACTGCGCTACCTGGTCATTCCCCAGCGGCCGGCCGGAACCGAGGGTTTGAGCGAGGAGCAGCTCGCTGCGCTGGTCACCCGCGACCACATGATCGGAGTCGCCCGATGAACGGTGGGCAGGATCTCGGGGGAATGCAGGGCTTCGGCGCGATCAACCCGGAGCCGAACGAGCCGGCGTTCCACGCCGACTGGGAGCGCACGGCGTTCGCGCTCACCGTCGCCATGGGCTTCCATGGGCGCTGGAACATCGACATGTCGCGCTGGTACCGCGAGAACCGCCCGCCAAGCGAGTATCTGACCTCGAGCTATTACGAACTCTGGTTCAACGCGCTGGAAAAGCTGGTCGCCGACCGCCGGCTGGTGGAAGACGCCGCCCGCCTGAAGGCGCCGACTCCGAAAGAGGCGCTGGCGCTGCTCGCGAAAGGCACCAGCGCGGCGGTGGACGCGAAGGTTGCCGCGCGCTTCAAGGTCGGCGACGCCGTGCGCGTGCAGAACCGGCATCCGCGCACCCACACGCGCATGCCGCGCTATTGCCGCGGCAAGCAGGGCGTGATTTACGCCGATCACGGCGTCATGGTGTTCCCCGACACGCACGCCATCGATCTCGGCCAGAAACCGCAGCACTGCTACAGCGTGCGCTTCAGCGCGGCGGAACTGTGGGGCCGGCCGGGTCCCGACCGCGTGCACCTCGACTTGTGGGACGACTACCTCGATGCGGCCTGATTCCGCGCAGCAATTCAGGGCGCCGTGGGAGGCGCAGGTGTTCTCGCTGGTGGTGCAACTCGGCGACCGGGGCTTCTACAGCTGGAAGGAATGGGCCGACACGCTGGGCGCGGTGATCCGCGAGGCGAAGGCGGCCGGCGACCCCGACCTCGGCGACACCTACTACGAGCACTGGATCAGGGCGCTGGAGCGCATCATGCGGGAGCGCGGCATCGCCGACCGCGCGATGATCGACGAACTCACCGAACTCATCGAACACGAAGCCGAACACAGAAGGGAAGCGCAACTGAAATGAGCAAGCTCTTCACGCCCATACAGCTCGGCGGCATCACGCTGCCCAACCGCATCGTCATTGCGCCGATGTGCCAGTACAGCGCCAGCGACGGCACCATGGACGACTGGCACATGATCCACCTCGGGCAGCTCGCCTGCTCGGGCGCCGGCATGCTGGTGATCGAGGCCACCGGCGTGACGCGCGAGGGGCGCATCTCGCACGGCTGCACCGGCATTTACTCGGACGACAACGAGGCGGCAATGAAGCGCGTGGTGGACGCCTGCCGGCGCATCGACGCGAAGATGCCGATCGGCATCCAGCTCGCGCATGCGGGGCGCAAGGCCTCGGCGCAGCGTCCATGGGAGGGTGGAGGTGCGTGCCGCGAGGACGAATCGCCCTGGCGCACGCTGTCGTCGTCCGCGCTGCCGTTCGGCGACGGCTGGCATGTCCCGCACGAAATGAGCGAAGCCGACATCCAGCGACTGGTGAACGATTTCGCGCGCGCGGCGGTGCGCGTGCGCCGCATCGGCCTGGACGCCATCGAGATGCACTCGGCGCATGGCTACCTGATGCACCAGTTCCTCTCGCCGCTGGCGAACACGCGCAAGGACCGCTATGGCGGTTCGCTGGAGAACCGCATGCGCGCGCCGCTCGAAGTTGCCGAGGCGCTGCGCGCTAGCTGGCCGAAGGAGCGTTGCCTTGGCGCGCGCATCACCGCAAGCGATTGGCTCGAGGGAGGTTTCGAGGTGGCGGACGCCTTGATTTACGCCCGCAAGCTGAAGGAGATCGGTTTCGACTACGCCTGCGTCACCAGCGGCGGCGTGGTGCCGCACGCCAAGGTAAAGGTCGGGCCGGGCTATCAGGTGCCGTTCGCCGAGCAGGTGAAGAAAGGCTCCGGCATCGCCACGCGGGCGGTCGGCATGATCGCGGACCCGGACCAGGCCGAGGAGATCCTCGCCTCCGGCAAGGCAGACATGGTGACGCTCGCGCGCGGCTTCCTCGACAACCCGCGCTGGGTCTGGCACGCGGCGGAGAAGTTCGGCGCCAAGCTCGACTATCCGCCGCAGTACGCGCGCAGTCACCCGAGCCTCTGGCCGGGTGCGAAGATCGCGCGTCCGCAGGAGACGGCGGCGGCTTGAGCGTTCCGCGGCGCCACCGCATCACCCGCGAGGCGCTGCTCTCGGGCGAGATCGACCGGCTGCTCGAGCGGCATGGTGGCGTTGCCGGCCGGCTCAGCCCGGAGGCGCTCGCCGATTCGCTGCAGGAAATCCTGGCGAACGCTCCGCGCGGCGACGCGTGGGTGTTCGCCTACGGCTCCCTGCTGTGGAATCCGGTGATCCATTACGCGGAGCGCCGCGTGGCGCGGTTGCGCGGCTTGCACCGCCGCTTCTGCCTGTGGTCGAGCATCGGGCGCGGTACCCACGCGCAACCGGGACTGATGCTCGGCCTCGAGCCGGGCGGTTGCTGCGTCGGGGTGGCGCTGCGCGTGCCGCGGGCGAAGCTGCGCGAGGAGCTTGCGTTGCTGTGGCGGCGCGAAATGATCGCAGGATCCTACGCGCCGCGTTGGGCTACGCTCGAAATCGAAGGCCTGCGCGGCCGCCAGCCGGGCATCGTCTTCGCCATGAACCGCCGGCATACGCGTTACGCAGGAAGGCTTTCAGATGCACGGGTCGCCCGTGCTGTCGGCGCCGCACGCGGGCCGCTGGGAACCTGCCGCGAGTACTTCGACCATACCCGCGGCGCGCTTGCCGAACTCGGCATCGTCGACGGCATGCTGGAGCGCCTGGCTCGCCGCATGCGCTGAATCAGTTGCCGACTACCTGCAGCGCCGCCCAGTACATGGGGTGCGTATAGGCAATCCGGTCTTCGCCGTTCATCAGCGCGAGCATCGCGCGGCGCAGTGCCTCGGCGTTTCCCGCGCCACGCGCGCGTTCGCGCAGCATCCGGCTGACGAGCTTGAGCGTGGAGTCCGTCCTCACGGTCCAGTGCGGCACGACGAGCGAACGGCTGCCGGCGTCGATGAAGGCGCGCGCGAGGCGCGGTAGCCCCTCCGCGCCGGGAGTGCCGTCGGCGCCAGCGGTGCCGCCCGCGGTGAGCATGACCAGATCGGCGTCCAGCCTGAGGTTGGCGATCTCATCGGGCGTCAGCAGCCCCTCGGCACGCTCGCCGGTCATCCGCGCCTGGTTGGCGAATGCGAGCACGCGGAAGCCGGAGAGATCCATGCGCCTGACCGCGGCGTCGCGCGCCTCGGCGCCGGTGTACAGGTCGCCATCGCCCGACTGCAGGATGTCGGCCATGGCTTCCAGCAGGTAGCGCGACTCGGCGAACTGCGGGTCGGCGAAACCGGCGAAGTTCTTGCGTGCCGCACTCGGCCCCCGGCGTACCGTGGCCAACGCCTGCTCGTCGGGCAGGACCGAGATGACGTGGCGGTGGGCGAGCCACCCGGGTCGCAGTTGCTCCGGGGCTTTCGCCGCCTGCTCGCCCACCGGTTCGGTGGTCAGCACGGCGAACGGCAGCCCTTGCAGTGCCTCGTCGGGCACGACGAAGAGGTGCGCCGCGTCTTCCAGCAGCGCGCGCGCGGGCGCGACGAGGCTGCGGTACAGGCGGAGCGAAACGTCGAAGGCGAACTCCGGGAATCGCCCGGCGATGCCCTGGTCGCGCGCCGGATCGAGTTGCACGCGCAGGCGCTTCACGCTCGCCGCGATCTGCTCGCGCCCCATGTCGAGCGTGAAGAGTTCCGCGCGGTCGCGCCGCAATGCAATGAGATGGCTGGCGCGTTCCGCGATGAAGTAGCAAAGCATCGCTTCGCCCGGCCCGAGCAGCGCCTGCACGGCGGCAAGCGGTGTCGTGGCACCGCCATGCGTACGGGCGCGTTGCAGGAGTTCGAACGCTTGCCGAACCTGCGCCGGCCCCGACGCCAGCGCGCCAAGCTGCGCGGCGATATCCGCGCGCTGCGCCTGCCGCGGGGAGAACGGCAACGGCGCGGGCGCCGGCGGCGGCGGTTTGGGCGCGATGGCGGCAACCGGCGCTGGCTGCGGCTTGGGCCTGGGAGGCGGCTCGACCGCCACCGGTGCCGCCGCAACAGCTTCGGGCTTTGGCGGCGGCGAGGGCTTCGGCGTGAACAGGCTGAACAATGCAGCGAGCGGTTTCGATTCCGGTTCGGGCGCGGGTTTCGGCGTTTCGACGAGGCGAGGCGCGGGCTTCGGTTCTGCGGCCACCACCGGCGGCGCGGCGGACGCGGGCTTCGGTTTTGCCAGCTCGAGAATTGGCGCAGGCTTGGGCGCTTGCGGCGCGACGGGCGGCGCGACAGATTCCGGTTCCGGTTTCGGCGCTTCGGCGATGACGGCGGGGGCCGGCTTCGGTCTTTCCATCGCGACCGGCGGCGCGGCCGGCTCGGGTTTCGGTTTCTCGACCACGACCGGCGGCGTGGCGGGCTCGGGTCTCGGCTTCGGCGCTTCGGCGATGACGACGGCGGCCGGCTTCGGTCTTTCCACCACGACCAGCGGCGCAGCAGGCTCGGGTTTCGGTTTCTCGATCACGACTGGCGGCGTCGGCTTCGGCGTTTCGACCACCGGCAACGGTGCGGGCTTGGCAGCGATGACCTCGACGGGCCGCGCTGCCTCCTTCAGCGGCGCGAGTTCTGCCTGGCGCGCCGACGGCGATTGGGGTGGTGCCGGCACCGCGCCGGTATCGGACATCGCCTTCCGCAGCACGCCGAGGTTGTGCCGCGTCAGGTGCGTGCTGGGATGCATGGGACCGAGCACCCGCTCGCGGATCGCCAGCGCGCGCTTGAGCAGCGGTTCGGCTTCCGCAAGGCGGCCCTGCAGGCGGTAGGTTTCCGCCAGCCACCCGAGGCTGGTGGCCACGCGCGTATCCGACTCGCCGAACGATTCCGCATTCTTCAGCGCGGTGCCGAAGGCGAAACCAGCCTCGGCCAGGTCGCCGCTGCGGTACGCGGCCTCCCCGGCCGTGATGGCGCGTTTCCAGCCGGGTTCGTCGGCGAATCCCGCGCGCGGCAGGGAAAGCGCGAGGAGGGCGGCGATCAGGAGCGCGGCTGCAGGCACCGCGCTACTCTAATGCCTCAGCCCGGATCCGGGGTGCGGGCAAGCTCGCGCTCGACGATCGCGATGTGTTCCCTTTCCTCGGCGGCCAGTTCCTGCGCGAGGGTGCGCAGCGCGGGTTCCGCGGCGGCGCGCTGCACGTGTTCGAAGAAGTCCCGCGCGCGCTTTTCCGCCTGCAACGCGATGAACAGCGCCTGGCGGGGCGTCATCTGCCGGGTGACGAACTCGCGGGCGGCGGTCTCCGGGGCGCCCGCGTCCAGCCATCTGTATTCGCCAGGACCCAGCGCCGGCAGGGTCACCCCGGTGGTGCGTCGCTCCAGCGTGTCCAGGTGGTCGGTCTCGCAGCCCGCAAGCGTGGCAAAGACCTCGGCGACGTCGTTGCACCCGATCTGGGCCATGCGCCGCGCAAACTCGCCGTAGCGCTCGGCCGCCTCGCGCTCGAGGGCAATGGCATGGGCGTAGAGTTCCTCAGCGGAAGAAACGGCCGGGTCCGGTGCCATTGCGCCTTATCGCCCGGAACGCGGCGCGGCGCGTTGACATGGGTCAAGCGGGCTTGGGTGCCGGCTCCGGCTTGTCCTCCGGCAGCGATTCGCGGAACGCCTGTCCCGTGCCCTTCAGCCAGGCGTGCCGCGCGTCGATGCGGCCGATGGCGACGCGCTGCGCGCCGGTAAACGCGTAGGCGATGCCGAGCGCGAGCGTGGCCACCATCGAGGCCGGCACGAGGAACTGCAACACGGATTCGCGCAGCGTGACGATGACCAGCGGAAAGATCGACATGCTCGCGCCGACGCCCAGCCAGCCCAGCGTGCGCCGCACGCGCCAGTGACGCGCGCAGAGCCCGATGCCCAGGTCCACGCGCTTGCGGATGATCACGTTGGCGATGATCAGCACCAGCACCGCGGGAAAGAAGACCATGCCGGCGAGCTCGAGGCCCGCGGCGGCGAGGCCGAGCAGGGCGAGCGGCAGCACCCGGATGAACAAGCGCCATTCCCAGCGCACCCAGTAGAGCGTGCGCGCCACCCGTTTGGGCGCTGCGGCCGCGTTGCAGGCGACGCAGCGTTCGGGCAGCGAACCGTTTCGCTCCATGCGCACCGTCTTGCCGACGCGGAACACGCTGCCCACCTGGTGCTCGGAATCCAGTTCCGCACGAGGAGGGGCGTAGGGGTCAAATCCGCTCGGGTCAAATCCCCCCGGGTTGAAGGCGTCGGCCATGGTGATAGGCTAGCAGCATGAGCGCCGTTCCTGAAACCACCGCTTCGTTCGACATCCATCCTCTTTGCGGGGCGGGCGGTGCCGAACTGTCCGGCATCGATGCCTCAAAGCCGCTTGCGCCGCGCACCGTCGCCGAATTGCGCCGCGTACTGGCCGAGTATTGCGTCGTCTTCCTGCGCGACCAGGACCTCACGCCGGACCAGCAGAAGGATTTTGCACGCAGCTTCGGGCCGCTTTCGGCCACGCCGTTCATCAAGCCGCTCGACGGCCATCCGGAGATGATGCGCATCGTGCGCGAGGCCGACGAGACGAAGAAGCTGAATTTCGGCGGCCGCTGGCACACCGACATGACCTTTTCCCCCGAGCCGGTGCTCGGCACGTGCCTCTATTGCCGCGAGGCGCCCCCGGTCGGCGGCGACACCATCTGGTCGAACCAGATGCTCGCCTTCGATGCGCTCTCGCCGTCCATGCAGCGCATGCTGGAAGGGATGAACGTGATGCACAGCGCCAGGCGTTCCTACGGCCCGCAGGGCGCCTACGCCGACGACGACCTGAAGAGCATGCGCATCAAGGCGAGCGAGGAGGGCACGCGCGAGCAGGCGCACCCCTGCATCCGCACCCATCCGGAGACCGGTCGCAGCATCCTCTTCGTCAACTGGGTGTACGCCATTCGCTTCGAGGGGCAGAGCGAGGAGGAGTCTGCGCCGCTGCTGGATTTCCTCAACCGCCACAGCCAGCGCCCGGAGTTCCAGGTCCGTTTCCGCTGGAGGAGGGGATCGCTCGCGCTGTGGGACAACCGCTCGACGCAGCATATCGCCGTCAACGACTACGGCGGCGACCGTCGGGTGATGGATAGGGTTACGATTGCGGGCGACAAGCCCTACTTCAAGCGGAGTGCGCAACAATGAAACGCCTGTTCCTGCTGGTCCTTCTCGCGCTTTCGACGACGGCGAGCGCCGCGCCGATGACCAACGACGACGTCGTCAGGATGGTGAAGGGCGGCGTCGGCGACTCGCTCATCCTGCAGCAGATCGACCGCTCGGAGCCGGCGTTCGACACCAGCGTGGATGGCGTCATCCGGCTGAAGAAGAGCGGCGTTTCCGACACCGTGATCGATCGCATGATGAACAGACGCCCGACGGCGGCCGTGCCGCCGCCACCCGCGCTGCCGGTTGCCTGCCGTGAGTGCGGCGTGATCGAGTTCGTGCGTGAAGTCGAGAAAGCCGGCCAGGCGGGCGGCACCGGTGCGGTCGCGGGCGGCGTGGCCGGCGCGGTGGTCGGCCGCGGCGTGAGCAACGACCGCAACCGCACCTTCGGCACCATCGCGGGCGCAGTGGGCGGCGCGGTGGCCGGCCACCAGATCGAGAAGGCGGTGAAGACCTCGAAGTACTGGGAGGTCATCGTGCGCTTCGAGGACGGCAGCGCACGCACCTACCAGCAGGAACAGCAGCCTCTGTGGCGCCAGGGCGACCGGGTGCGCGTCACCAACGGGATGATCGGGCCGCTGTAAATCCCGGGTCAGATCCCGGTTTGGGGACTAGAGCCCGAGATAGGCCTGCCGCACGCGGTCGTCGTGCAGCAGTTCGTTCCCCGCGCCGCTCATGACGATGCGGCCGTTCTCCAGCACGTAGGCGTGCTGGCTGATCTTCAGCGACACGGCGACGTTCTGCTCCACCAGCAGGATGGTCATGCCCCTGCGGTTCAGCTCGTGGATGGCGTGCAGCACTTCTTTCACCACCGTTGGCGCGAGGCCGAGCGAGGGTTCGTCGAACCTGATCAGGTCGG
>SXGT01945263.1_pt1 | contig 16147 bp, 12 predicted proteins | sample 3176221 | NCBI WGS metagenome assembly SXGT01 (sample SAMN11356862, study PRJNA531348) | freshwater metagenome | isolation source: freshwater sample F1-120 | place: China: Fuxian Lake, Yuxi | collected 2017-12-25 | reverse complement strand
GTAGCCCTGCACCAGCCGCCCCGCTTCGGTCGGCACGAGGCCGCGTCCGTGGCGCTGGAACAGCTTCTCGCCGAGCGCCTGCTCCAGCGACCGCAGCTGCGTGCTGATCGCCGGCTGGCTCGTGTGCAGCACGCGGCTGGCCTTGGCGATGCTGCCTTCGCGCGCGACGACGTGGAAGTAGCGCAGATGGTGGAAGTTCAGCCATTCCATCTCGGCAAGGTAAGCACGGTCGCCTTCGTCACTTCCATTTTTTCGATGCCTTTCTGCCACTGCTTCCATTGGACGAATGCGTCGGCATGGCCGATCTTCGGCCAACCCAAAACAAGGACCCGATGGACATCGTCGTCAGCTTCCAGGATCGCAACGCCAGCGAACAACTCGCCTGGTTCGCCCGCCGCACCGTGAGCCAGGCTCTCGATCGCTTCGCCGCCCGCATCCGCGACATCACCGTGCGGATCCGCGACGAGAACGGCAGCAAGGGCGGCCTCGACCAGCACTGTTCGCTGGCGCTGCGGGTCGCCGGCGGCCGCGAACTGCACCTGCACGACACTGATGCCGACGCCGCCCCGGCGCTGCATCGCCTCGCCCATCGCGCCGCGCGGCTGTTGCGCGAGACCTTCGCCAAGGCCAGGAAGCGGCGCAACTGACCGATTGAACCTCGTCACCACCGAGGCTTCGTCCCAACAACGCATCTCGTCGTCGTCGCCGGCCTGCGGCCAGCGACACCACCCATGAAGAACCAACTCAAGACCTTCGCCCTGCTCAGTGCCTTGTCGGTGCTGCTCGTCGTGATCGGCGGCAGCATCGGCGGCGTCTGGACCTACGCGTTCCTCGCCATCGCGTTGCTGATGAACGTAGGCTCGTACTTCTTCTCCGACTCCATCGTGCTGCGCATGAGCGGCGCCCGCGTGCTCGACCAGAGCGAGGCCCCCGCCCTGTTCGGCATGGTGCAGGAACTCGCCACGCGCGCGGGGCTGCCGATGCCCAAGGTCGCGATCATGGCGGACGAAACGCCGAACGCGTTCGCCACCGGTCGCAATCCACAGCGCGCGGTCGTCGCGGTGACCCAGGGGCTGCTGCGGATCGCCGACCCGCGCGAACTGCGCGGCGTGCTGGCGCACGAACTGGCGCACGTCGCCAACCGCGACACCTTGGTGGCGACGATCGCCGGTGCTGCCGCCACCGCCATCACCCACCTCGCGCACATGCTGCAGTGGGGTGCGATGCTCGGCGGTGCGCAGTCCAACGGGGATGGCGAAGAGCGCTCGAACGGCGGCGGCCTCGCGCTGGGGTTCCTCGCGCCGATCGCCGCAATGATGCTGCAGATGGGCATCAGCCGTTCGCGCGAGTACATGGCCGATGAGTTCGCCGCCAAACTGACCGGCGATCCGCTCGCGCTGGCGAGTGCGCTGCAGAAGCTGCAGAGCTACGGCGAACAGATGGTGGCGCAGGGCGCCGCCGGGCCGAAACCCGTCACCGCCAGCCTCGCGATCGTGAACCCATTCACCGGTGGCGGGCTCGGCCATTTGTTCTCGACCCACCCATCGATCGAACGGCGCGTGCAGTGCCTGGTCGAGATTGCGCAGCGCATGGGCCAACGCGTCTGAGTCGCGTCACCGCGCCGGGCGCGCCAGGAAACAGACCGCCACGCCGATCGTGGCGACCAGCGTGCCGAGCACGCCGAGGCGCCCGATGCGCGACCCGTAGAGCAGGAACGCGACCGGCATCATGAACACCGGCGTCGTCGCCATCAGGGCCGATGCGACGCCCGCATTCGCCGCCTGTTGCCGCGCGATCATCGACAGCCAGACGCCGCCGATCGGCCCGAACACCGCGCCGAGCAGCGCCGAACGCCGCGCGATGCGATCGCGCCCGACTTGCATCGCCGCGAACGGTTGCCGATGCAGCGTCAGCACGACCTGCAGCCCCACCACCGCGGTCGCCATGCGCACCACGGTGACGAGCAGCGGATCGATCGCCGCCGCGTCGCCGTGCGCGCCCATGCCGAGTCCCGCCAGCACGAAACCACCGGCCTGGCCGATCGCGCCAACGAACGCACCCAGGATGCCGAGCACCCGCTGGCCCTTCGTGAGGCCCGGATTCCACGCCTTGGTGTCCGGGCTGCGCAACAACACCAGGGTGACGCCGAACATGGTGACGCCGATGCCCGCCAGCATGCCAACGTTCGGCAACCGACCGGTCATCGCTTCGAGCGCCACCGTGCACGCCGGCCAGCACGCCATGATCACCGAGCACAGGCGCGGGCCGATCTTCGCCAACGCGTAGAAGTAGCCGAGGTCGCCGAGCACGAGGCCCGCGAGCCCCGACAGGACGAGCAGCGTGAGTTGCTCGCTCGACGCGGCCGCCGGCCACGCTTGTCCCGTGCACAGCCACGCCAGCAGGAACAGCACCGGCAACGCCGCGCACAGCCGGAAGTGGTTCGCGGGCAGCGGCCCCACCGCGCGGCTGGCCACGGCGAACGCGGTGCTGCTCGCGGTCCAACACGCCGCGGTCAGCAGCGCGCAGATCTCGCCGAGGTAGGGCATGGAGGGCGGCGGAGTGTGCCACTCCATCGCGACCGGCACAATCGAGCACGCGCGCCGCCGGCAGTTCGAGTACCGTCGCGCGCCGTGAACGAAGTGGTCGCCGACTATCTGCACTGGCTCGCCAGCGAACGGCGCAAGAGCACCGCGACGTTGCGCGCCTACGGCAGCGACCTGCGCGCGTTCACGCAGTGGCTGGCGGCAGTGCCGGTCGAGCTCGGCGCCGTCACGCGCTTCCACCTGCGGCGCTATCTGGTCGAACTGGAGCAGCAAGGCCTCGTCGCGACCTCGGTGCAGAGGAAGCTCGCCAGCCTGCGCGGGCTGTTTGCCTGGCTGCAGCAGCAAGGCAGCATCGGCAAGGACCCGGCGAAGCTGCTCAAGGGCCCGAAGGCCCCGGCGCGGGTGCCGCGTTTCCTCACCACCGGCGAAGTGGACCTGCTGCTGTCGCAGCCATTCGACGAATCGCCGCAGGGAGCGCGCGACCGCGCGATCCTCGAGGTCCTCTATTCGACCGGCTGCCGCGTCGCCGAATGCGCCGGCATGCAGCTCTCTTCGCTCGACCTCGACGAAGGCATCGTGCGCGTTCTCGGCAAAGGCCAGAAGGAACGGCTGGCGCTGCTCGGCCGCCCGGCGCGCACCGCGATCGCCACCTGGCTGCCCCTCCGCAAGCAACTGCTGCGCACGGCGCGCACGCTCGATCCCGGCACGCTGTGGCTCAACCGCTACGGCCGGCCGCTGAGTGCGCGCTGGGTGTTCCAGACGGTGGTCGACCGCGCTCGCGCCGCCGGCCTGCAGGCCTCGCTGACCCCGCACGGCCTTCGGCATTCGTTCGCCACGCACCTGCTCGATCGCGGTGCGGACTTGCGCACGGTGCAAGAACTGCTCGGCCACGCGCGGCTCGTCACGACCGAGATCTACACGCACGTGTCGATCGGTCGGCTGCGCGAGGTCTACGATCATGCGCATCCGCTCGGCGCTGCGCGCTCGGCGACGATGTCACCAGCGCCGAAGGGATCGTGATCACGAATCTCATGTGGTTCCGCTCCGGGAACGAAGTCTCTCACCGCCAGTGGCGCGATGTCCTGGGTGAACTGAAGGTCCAGCGGGCCACGATCGACGTTCCGACTCTGCGTGTGTGCGCAGCCGAGGTCGGCGTCACCGACCTGTTCGAGAAAGCCCAATTGGCCGCTAGTTGCGGCTGATCTGCCTGCGCGCACGACGACACCAGCCCCACCTCCCCGAGGACGAAAGCACTTCTCCGATTGTCGCCGTTGCGCCGCGCCCGCTGCGGGCGTCGGCTCCAACCTAGGCGGCCCGAGCCCGCCAATTCGCCCCCTCAATAGTTGGGCCGGTAGGCGTCCCACATCGCCGCGTGCCACGGAAACCACGAGCGATGCCAGGCATCGCTGTGCTCGGCCTGCATGTAGCGATCCATGTAGTCGAAGTGCGCAGGATGGTTCCACGCGTCCTTCAATCCCATCATGCGCGCCGCCAGCGCCGCGCCGACCCAACTGTTCGCAGTGCAGCAGCGCCGGTACGGATCGGCGTCCCACTTGGAGTTGTCCGACTCCGGATTGTTGCAGTGCGAGAAGCCCCACTCCGGCAGCCCGTCGTGCTCGCGCGTGTACTTGCCGTGGCCGCCGTTCCACACGCCGGCCGAAGTCTCCTTCACGTAGAACGTCTGGCCGTCCTCGGCGAAGTAGGCACCACCCTTGTCGCCGAGCAGCGGCGTCGACACGTAGTCGCGGCCGATCGCGAGCATGCGTTCGTCACCGAGCACCTTGCCGGCAAACAGGATCGGAAACTTGCGGCCGCTGCCGTGGCCGCCGATGCCCTGCCAGCGGCAGCCGCCGCGCAGGCACGCGTGCAGGTCGATGCCCTGCTGCACGAGCCGGATGAGCAGCTCCCGCTTCTGGTCGTTGCCGACGTCGAACTGCAGCGCCAGCACCGCACTGCCGACCAGCGCCGACGAGTCGCGCGCGTAGTCCGGCATGTTGTCGAGCGGGTGGCTGTAGCGCACCGGCCACTCCGGGAAGTGGTCGAGCCAGAGTCGCTCGAAGCCGCGCGCGACGACATCGAGAGGCGGCGCGTCGAGGACCGGCTTGATGCGCTGCAGCACCGTGAAGTCCATGTCGACGGCGCGGTGCCGCACGGCCTTGTCGCCGGCGACGTACGGTGGCCGGAACGCGTCGGGGGCAGGCACGACGCCAACGCAGGTCAGCACGGCGGCCGTCTGCAGCGTCGGCATCGCCTTGCCATCGGGACGGCTCACGACCGACACGATGCTCTTGCCGGCAGCGAGGGCGAGCGGCTTCTGCACCGACACGCCGAGCGCCACGTTGCGGGCGGCGTCGTAGCGTTCGCGTTTCTCGTCGCCGAACAGCGCACTGTCGTAGCCCTGCATCATCACGGCAGGATCCGGATCGATCATCGAGCCGTGCAGGACGCGACCGCCTTCCTCGACGCACTTCGGCGCGATCGCGACGATCGCGACGGGCCCGAGCACCCAGGGATCGCCGTTGGCGAAGGTGCCGATGCGGTGCACCTTGTCGAACTGCCACGTGATGCCGTGCCGCTCGATGCGGTCGGCGCGCTGCGGCAGGCCGGCCGGGTCGCCCAGCGGCGGCGCCGCCGGCGGCTCGGTCTGCGCCCACAGGGGCACGCAGGCGGTGAGGACGGAAACCGCGAAGACGGCGAGGACGGGGGGCGAGGCCATGGCGCCGACTGAGGCTAGTGGCGTTTCGACATTCGCACCAGCTTTGCCATGACCCTATGCTCGGGTTCGACACCACGGGCACGGGGCTCGCGGTCGCTCTCTCCATCACGCACCGGTCGCCCATGCCCGAAACCCGCGCTGCCGTACTCAACGCATTCGCCCAGCACCGTTGCTCTGCCATCCTCCGCACCAACGATCCCGATGCCGTGCGCCCCGCTCTCGAAGCGGCGATCGCCGGCGGCTTCCGCATCGTCGAAGTCACGTTGACGACGCCGGACGCACTCGAACACATCTCCGCCCTCAGTGAGCGGCGTGGCATCCTGATCGGCGCCGGCACCGTGCTGAGCGTCGACATGGCGAAGGAAGCGATGGCGGCCGGAGCCCGCTTCATGGTGTCGCCGGTCACCGACCCGTCGGTGATCACGTTCTGCCGCCAACACGACCTCGTGTCGGTGCCGGGCACGCTGACGCCGACGGAGATGATGACCGCGCATCGCGCCGGCGCCGACCTGATCAAGCTGTTCCCAGGCCCGGCCAACGGTCCCGACTTCCTGCGCGCGGTGCGCGGGCCGCTGCCGTTCCTGCGCATCTTCCCGACCAGTGGCGTCACCGAAGAGAACATCGACGCGTGGTTCGCGGCCGGCGCATTCGGTCTCGGGTTCGTCGCGTCGCTGTTCGACGCCGAAGACATCAAGGCACGCCGCTTCGATGCGATCACCGCACGCGCGGCGCGCATGCTCGCCAAGGTGAAGGCGCACGGACCGGCGACGCTGGCCAGCTGAGGCGCCGCGCTACGGGTGCACGTGCGCGGCGTGGCGGCCGAGCACCACTTCGCAGCCAACCCACACCGAGTGAACCTCCGACGCGAGGGCGTCGCTGTCGTCGAAGTCATACTGGGCCCGCACGCTGAACGCGTGCGATGGGCGGTACACCAGCAACGGCGATACGCGGATGCGATCGCAGCGCCACGGATCGTCGGCGCGACCGAACGCGCCACCGCCGAAGTGGCTCGCACCGGACCCCGAGGCCCAGTCGCCGCGGACCCCGGTCCCCCAGCGGTCAGCGATCGCGAACAGGGCTTCGACAACGACGCCGTGGTCGCGCAGGGTCGCCGCCGGCAACGCCACCGGGGAGCCCGGATCGCTCGCATCCACCTGCTCCCCCGCATCGAACTCGCGCGCGATCCACTCGCCTTGCAGCGACCACGGAGCGAACGTGCAGCAGTCGACTGCGTCCGCCTGCGGGCGCGGCGCCTGCCACGCGAAATCGAGGCCCCACAACAGCGTGCTCGTGTCGTCGCCGGTCGGGTTGGGGCCGGTCGCCAGCGAGGCACCGAGTTGCAGCGTCGACTCGGCCGCCATGCGGAAGGCGTGCGTGGCGCGCAGCGCGACCACGACATCGCCGAAAGAGCGCACCTCGGCCTGTTCGCGCAGTCGCCCGCCGATCGCCCGTTCTTCGTAGATCTCGTCGTTGGCCAGGAAGCTCGGCATCGTCTCGCCGTGCGCGTTCTGCACGGTGACCCCGAGCCAGCTGCGGGTCGGCCCGGGCGTCGACCACGAAACAGTGGCGCCCGGCCCGCGCATGCCATCGCCGCCGAACACACGCGACGCCACGATCGGCTGGTTCATCCAGTCGAGTGCGTGCGGATGCAGCGGGTTGCGCCCGCCGAACGGCGTGAAGAACGTGCCGGCGCGCAACTGCAGGCCACTGCGATGCGGCAACGTCTGCACGAAGGCCTCCTCCAGTTCGACCACCGTCTCGCCATCGCCGGGCGCGATCGACGCGATCAGGAACGCCCTGGCCTCGCACCAATCCTCGATCTTCCCGGCCATGGACAGCTCGGCCTGGCGCAGCGTGAAGCCGCGCTGCTTCGCATCGTGCGCGCCCCCGAACAACGTGGCGGCGACGTCGTCGCGTTCGCTGCTGCCACCGACTGCGGTCAGCAGCCCGAGACTGACGTCGAGCGAATGCAGCGAACCCGCCCGGCGCTCCTGCGCCAGCGCCGACGAACCGATGGCGAGGACGAGCGAACCAGGGAGAATGCCACGAAGACGATGGCGAGGGCGGATCATGCGCTGGCTGCGCAGTGCCGCTGCCCGGCGCAGGGTTCCACGATTTCTGGAACGCGCGCAACCTGCAGAATGCCGCGCAAACCACGCCTTGCCGCGCTGCGCGAAGGGATCTAACCTGCGCGCGCGTGTCCGATTCCCTGCCCACCCATCCACTGCGCGAACCCGGCCCTGAGCTGCAGCCGCACGTCGACCACGCACATGGCGTCGCGCGACGTCTGCTCGGCTGCGACCACCTCGCGCACGATGCCGTGCAGGAAGCGCTCGTCGCACTCTGGCGCGAAGCGATCCCACCGGTGGATCTGCGCGGCTGGCTGGTGCGCGCAGTGGTGTTTCGCGCACGCCATCTGCGCCGTTCGCTGCAACGCCGGCAGAAGCACGAACACGGCGCCGCGACCCACTGTGAACTGCACGCGGGCTGCGACAACCCGCTGCACCATGCCTACGCGCACGAACTCGGCACGCGCCTCGACCTGGCACTCGCCGAACTGCCGGGCGAGCAGCGCACCGCGTTCCAGTTGTTCGTCGACACCGGCCTCGACTACCGCGGCATCGCGCAACGGTTGGCGTTGCCGATCGGCACCGTGCGGTCGCGCCTGCACCGCGCCCGCCAGGCGTTGCTGGAAGCGCTCGACGACCACGACCATGCGTCGCGCGGCCCCAGCTCCTGATTCGCGGCTGTCGCCGCAGCATCCTCTTCCGTAGGCTGCGCGCCGTGTACCTGTCGCTGAGTTTCCTTGCGTTGGCACTCGGGCCGTTGCTCGTGTGGATCGCCAAGAGCCAACCGTGGTCGACGGTCAGCATCGACAGCTTCTGTCTCGTCACCGTCAGCGGCTTCGCGCTGCTGCATCTGCTGCCCGAGTCGGCGGCGCAAGCAGGCGACGTGGGTTGGTTGGTGTTGCCGTTGGCGCTGGTCGGCTTCCTGTTGCCGGCGATCGCCGAACGCACGCTGCATCACGGCCACCGCGGCATGCGTCGCACGGTGCTGCTGCTGGCCTTCCTCGGCGTCGCCGCGCACGCGACCCTGGATGGCTTTTTTCTCGCCAGCGACCGCACCACCGACGACCACGGGCACAACTTCGAACTGACGGCGTGGGCGATCATCCTGCACCGCGTACCCGAAGGCATCGGCATCTGGTGGATCGTGCCGCGCACACTCGGCTTCCTGCCCGCGGTCGCCGTCAGCGTCGTCAGCGTGCTGGCCACGTTGGCTGGCTACTTCCTGGGCGACGCGCTGATCACCGACACATCGCAACGCGCCATCGCGTTGCTGCAGGCGTTGCTGATCGGCTCGCTGCTGCACGTGGTGTTGCACGCGCACGTGCCCGCCCCGCGCAACCAGGGGCGCTTCAAGATCGTGTCGGTACTCGGCGGCGCGCTGGGCGTCTTCGTGCTGGCGAACGTGATCCACGACCACTTCCCGCCCGGCCCGAATGGCGGACCGATGCAGGTGTTCGTGAACCTGGCGATGGAATCGGCGCCGGCCCTGCTGCTCGCGTATCTGCTGGTCGGCCTCTGCCACGTCTTCATGCCGGCGAACTGGCTGCGCCGCATGAACCAAGGCCCGGCCTTCGTGCAGGCGTTGCGCGGCGTTGCGGTCGGGTTGCCGCTGCCGGTGTGTTCGTGCGGCGTCGTGCCGATCTATCGCGAACTCATCCGCAAGGGCACGGCGATCGCCGCCGCAATTGCGTTCCTGGTGGCAACGCCCGAACTCGAACTGGCCGCGGTGATGCTCACCTGGCAACTGATGGGTGGCGAAGTGGCGTTGGCGCGCATGCTGATGGCCGCCGCACTGGCGCTCGGTGTAGGGGTGCTGGTGGCGTCGTTCGCGGGCCGCACGACGGCAAAGGCGGCGGACGAAGCCGGCGCGATGCCGGCGACAACGACCGGCACCGTCGCCCAGCGCCTGCGGACCGCGGTGCGGTTTGGCTTTGGGCCCGCGGTCGACAACACCGCGACGTGGATCGTCGTCGGACTGTTGTTGTCCGCCATGCTGATGCCGTACGTCGACAAGGAGTGGTTCGCCGCGTTGCCGGCGGGCCTCGATGTGCCGATCGCCGCGTTGATCGGACTGCCGTTGTACGTGTGCGCCACCGGCAGCACGCCGCTGGCCGCGATGCTGCTCGTGCAGGGCCTGTCGCCGGGAGCGGTGCTCGCGTTGATGCTCACCGGGCCGGCGACCAACATCACCACGTTCGGCGTGCTCGCCCGCCTGCACGGCGCGCGCGTCGCCGTGGTGTTCGCCGTAGCGATGGCCGGTGGCGCGATCGGACTCGGCTACCTGGCCAACTGGCTGTTGCCCACCGTGCAGGTGGCGGGATTCCAGTCCCACGAGCACGGGCATTCGACTCTCCGCTGGATCGCGCTCGGCGCACTCGCCGCGGTGTTCTTGTTCTCGCTGCTGCGCCAAGGCATGCGGCCGTTCCTCGAACGCTTGTTCGAGTCGCCGGCGAACCTCGCGCACGGGGAAGCAGCGGGCTGCTGCGATGACGATCATGGCGATGGGCACGGCCACCACCACCACCACGGCCACTCGCATCCCCCGCAGTCCCCTGGCGCCCTTGTCGAGCCGACGGCATCGCAATACGTTGCCGTACGTCAGAAGCCGCTGGCTCCCATGCAGAAGCCGCCTGGCGGTTCCGACTGTTGCCACTGAGGGAACGGTCGGGCTGCCGCGGAAGAAACCCGATCCGGAGACAGGAACATGCGCCGATTGCCCCTGTTGGTTCTCGTCCTTGCCGTCACGGCGATCGCACGATGCGTCGCGACCCAGACCGTATTGCGCTCGTGGGCCTTCGGGCTCACGGCGATTGGCGATGTCGATGGAGATGGCAAACGCGACTTGCTGCGCCTCATCGGTTCGCAGTTCTCGGTGTACTCGAGCTTCACCGGCGCGCTGCTCGCCCAGCACACGCTGACTTCGGCCGTGAACCCATGGTTGCTGGGGAACGCCGGGGATGTCGATGGCGACGGACGCGACGACGTGTTCTTCCATTGCTGGAATCCAACGCAATCGGAGATTCGCGTCGTCTCCGCCTTCACCGGGGCGGCTCTGTACACGTACCTGACTTCACCTATCGGCGGGCATGCCGCTCGGCTGTCGGACCTCAATGGCGATGGCAAGGCGGAGTTCGCCCGCGGCGATGCCACGGCGATCGTCAACGGCATGGCGAACGCCGGACGCCTCGACATCGTCGACGGTGCCACCGGCGCCATCCTGCGCCAGACCTTCGGTACAGCTGCCGAGGAGCAGCACGGGCGCGTGCACGGCGTGGGCGACCTCAACGGCGATGGGCATCTCGACTACGTCCTGCAACGGCCATCCAACACTGCGACTGCGTTTTCCGGCGCGACCGGGAACGCGCTGTACACCGTGCCTGGCTACTTCCTCGGCCATGGCGTGAATGACCTCGGCGACGTCGACGGCGATGGGCGCGACGACTTCACGCATTCCTACTCCGCATCCGGCAAGGGCTGGGCGTTCGCCGGCTGGCACATCGTGTCGGGCGCGACCGGAAGCGCGATCTGGAACTACTCGATCCCGTTCTCCGGCTACGCCTACTGGAACCTGCAGGGCATTGGCGACATCGACAACGATGGCCATGCCGACCTGCTGTTCCGCGGCTCCCTGTACGACTTGACGATCGGCAACACGGTGGTGTCCGGCCGCGACCGGATCACGCGCTTGTTCGAGTTCCCGCAGTCGCTCGGCATCTTCTTCGCCAGCCCTGGTGACGTCGACGACGACGGCATCCTCGACTTGTTGAGCTCCCCCGCCAACGGCGCCTCGACCCAACTGCGTTCCGGGCAAGCGCCGGGCGTACTGTCCCTCGGTCAGCCATGTCCAAGCTCGACCGGAACCGCACCGAAGATCGGTGTCAGCATCGGCGCCCGCCTCAACCGGAACTTCACGATCAACCTCTCCTGCGCCAGCCCGCACTCCGTCGTCGCCGTGCTCGGCCTGGGCTACGACAACACGTCGTGGAACGGCGTGCCGCTGCCGATCGACATGGGCAGCATCGGCTGGAACGGTTGCTTCTGGCGCGTCGCGCCGGTGACCCAACCGGAGGCGACGCTGGTCCCGCTCGGTGGCCAACTCCAAGCCGCGCAACACTGGGAGTATGTGCCGGGCTACCCGGGCTTGCTCGGCCTCGACATCTACTCGCAGTGGGCCGTCTTCGAACTGAGCCCCCGCGGTCCGATCGGCTCGGTGACGCGCGCGGTCCGCACCCGGATCGTGCCCTGATCCGCCGCGTTCGATTCGTGGCAACGGCAACGCTCGACCGCTAGGTTGCGCCGATGGCGCGGGGTCTGTTCGTCCACACCAGCAATCGCCTCGAGGAACTGCTCGAAGCGCTCGCCACCGTGCTGGGCGAGGACCCGCTCGACCCACTGCAGGACGAAGTCGTCGCGGTGCCGAGCCAAGGTCTCGCCCGCTGGTTGCGGATGCGCCTCGCCGAGAAGTTCGGCATCGCCGCGAGCCTGCACCTGCCGTTTCTCGGCGCCTGGTTCGGCGGCTTGAGCCAACGCGCAGCGCCCACTCCGACCGGACCCAACGACCCGCTGCGCAAGGACGTGCTGCCGTTCCGGCTGTGGCGCATCCTGCGCGACCCGGAGGCGGCGAAGGACTGCGGTCCTGCCGTCGACTACTGCAGCGACGATCCCGACGACCAGAAGCGGCTGCAGTTGTGCCTGCGCCTCGCGCGTGTGTTCGACGACTACCAGGTCTACCGGCCGGAGATCCTCGCGCGCTGGAGTGCCGGCGACGACACCAGGGAACTCGGCCCGCACGCGGGTTGGCAGGCGCGGCTTTGGCGACGGCTGCTGCGCGACATCGGCTGTGCCGGCACCGATGCGGCACAACCGGCGACCGAGAAGCGCAGCCGCAAGCGGCCCGCCGACCAAGGCCCCTTGCTGTTCTCGACGCCGCTGCCCGCGACCGTGCCCACGCGCAGCGAACCGATCCGCACCGTGCTGCTGCAGCAACTGCTCGCCGATCCGGACCGCGCCCGCACGCTGCTGCCGCAACGCCTGTCGGTGTTCGGCGCACACACGTTGCCGCCGGCCTTCCTCGACCTGCTCGGCACCTGCGCCGCGCACGTGCCGGTGCACCTGTTCGTTCCCGAGCCCGCCCCGTTCGCCGATGGCGGCGTCGACAACCCCTGGCTCGCCGCGTTTGGCAGGAAGGCGCGCGAGTTCGCCGGCATGCTCGCCGATTTCGACGGCAAGCAACGGGCGCCGCTGCACCGCCTCGACCTGGCGCAACTCGCCGGCCGCACGCCGCAGCGCCCGGCGGCGACCCTGTTGCAGCACCTGCAGCAGGAGATCTCCGAACTCGACCGCCCCGGCACGGGCGCGCCGCCGCACGTGGTCGCCACCGACGACGCAACATTCCGCGTGCACGACTGCCACTCGCCGCAACGCGAACTCGAAGTCGTGCGCGACCAGATCCTCGCCGCCTTCGCCAAGGACGCTTCGCTGCAGCCACACGACGTGTTCGTGCTGGTGCCCGACATCGAGACCTACGCGCCGATCGCGCACGCGGTGTTCGGCCCGGTCGCCGAACATCTGCCGTTCCACGTCGCCGACCGCAGCCCAGTGCGCGACCTGCCGATCTGCAGCACGCTGTTCGCGATCCTGCAGTTGCTGCAGCGCCGCGTCGAAGTGCACGACCTGTTCCGCATCCTCGAAGAGCCCACGGTGCATCGGCGCTGCGGCCTGTTCGCCGGCGATCTGTCGCTGCTGCGCGAACGCTGCGAACGCGCCGGCATCCGCTGGGGCATCGACGCCGAATCGCGGGCCCGAACGTGCCGCGTGCCACCGTTCGGCGACAACGCGTGGCGCCCCGGCCTGCAACGGCTGCTGCTCGGCATCGCCACCGGCCCGATCGACGATCTCGTCGGCGGCGTGCTGCCGTGCGCAGATGCGACGAGTGGCCGCGACGAGGCGCTCGGACGCTTCGTCACCTTCGTCGAGACGTTGTTCGCGGCCCTCGAACCGCTGAACCGGCCGCAGACCCTGGCGCGCTGGGCGGACCTGCTCGACGACCTCGTCGCCGGCACGTTCGCGGCCGAAACCGCGGACGAACAGTCGGCCTTGGCCAGGCTCCGCGTCGCCACCGCGATGCTGCGCCAGATCGACGGCGAAACCGGCCTGCACGACGCCCTGTCGCCGCGCGTGCTGCAGGACTGGCTCGACCAGGCGCTGCAACAGAGCGCCGGCAGCCGCGGCTTCCTCGCCGGCGCGGTCACGGTCGGGGCGTTGCTGCCGATGCGCACGGTGCCGGCGCGCTGCATCTTCGTCTGCGGCCTCGCCGATGCGACGTTCCCCCGCCGCACGCAGCCGCTCGCGTTCGACCTGGTCGCGCAGGCGCGCCGCCCCGGTGATCCCGACGTGCGCCTCGACGACCGCCAGCTGTTCCTCGATGTGCTGCTGGCGGCGCGGCAGCAACTGCATCTGTGCTACGTCGGCCACTCGCAGAAGGACGACAGCGAATGCGCGCCGTCAGTGGTGCTCGCCGAACTGCTCGACCTGCTCGATCGCACGACCGCCGCGCGCGACGGCGCCTCGGCGCGAGCCGCCATCGTCGTGCGCCACCCACTGCAGCCGTGGAGCCATCGCTACCGCTACGGCAACGATGCGCGCTTGTTCACGTTCACGCGGGCGCGCCTGCCGTCGGCCGGCGAACGCCGTGACGAGACGCCGTGGTTCACGACGCCGGTTTCGCCGCCGGCGGAACTCGACGGCGACGAGATCCCGCTCGATCGCCTGCTCGAGTTCTGGAAGCACCCACCGCGCTTCTTCCTGAAGTACGTGGTCGGCGCCTACGTGCGCGACGAATCCGACATCGACCTGACCACGGAGCCGTTCACGCTGAACCACCTCGACAAGTGGCGGGTGCAGGACCAGATCGTGCAACGCGCCGACCGGCCGTCGACGCCGGAACTCCGGCTCGCCCTGGCGCGCGCTACCGGGCAGCTGCCGGCGTTCGGTCCCGGCGACGCGCAGTTCGTTGCGCTCGACGATGAGACGCAGTCGTACCTGGTCCGGGTGGCGAAGTACGGACCACGCCACCGCCGCACGCTCGACGTCGACTGCGGCGCCGTGCGGATCCACGGCGAAATCGACGGCCTGACGCGCGACTGCCTCGTGCGCCATCGCATGGCCAAGATCAAACCGAAGGATCGGATCGCGGCCTTCATCGTGCACGTGCTGGTGGCGCTCGCGCGGCAAGCCGGCGGGGCGGACTGGCCGGACCGCACCGTTGTGCTCGGCAAGGAACCCGACAAGCAGCACACCCTGAAACCGCTGGAACCCGACGCGGCGAAGGCGATGGCGACGCTGCTGGTCAAGGGCTACCACGCCGGACTGCGCGCGCCCCTGCCGTTCTTCTCCGAGACGTCGGCAAAGTTCTACGAGAAGCTGCCGAACAACGAGGATGCCATGAAGGCGGCGCGCAGCGAGTGGATGCCCGGCATGAACGACTTCCACAAGGAGTCCGACGAAGCCGAAAACGTGCTGTGCTTCCGTGGCGAGGATCCGCTGGAGCGCGGTGAGTTCGCGACGTGGGCCCGGGATTTGTTCGCGGCACTCGCCGACGCCGAGGCAGCGCCATGAGTTTCACGCCGTTCGAACTGGCGACGACGCCGCTCGAGCCGGGCACCGTGCTGCTGGAAGCCAGCGCCGGCACCGGCAAGACCTACACGTTGGTCGGCATCCTGCTGCGGCTGTTGGTCGAAGGCCACATCGAGCGGCTCGACCAGGCCCTGGTGGTGACGTTCACCGTCGCCGCCACCGAGGAACTGAAGAACCGCATGCGCGCGGCCCTGCGTGCCGCCCTGCAGGCAACACAGAAGCCCGGCGCCGACGCCTTCCTGAACCAGCTCGCGGCGCGCCCCGGCGCCGCCGCGAAGTTCACGGCGGCGCTCGCCGCGTTCGACCAGGTGGCGATCTCGACGATCCACGGCTTCTGCAACCGCCTGCTCGACGAGACCGCGTTCGAGAGCCATGCGCCGTTCGCCGTCGAGTTCACGCCCGACCCGCTGCCGCTGCTGCAGCAAGCCGCCGCCGACGCGTTGCGACTGCAGTACGAGCCTGGCATCACTGCCCGCAGTGCGTTGGTCGAGCAGGGCGACTTCACGCCGGGCAAGCTGGTCGAGACCTATCGCCTGTGGCGGCGCCATCCGGACGTCGCGCTGCCGCCGGCACCGCCGGATCTGCCGACTGTGCTCGCCGACCTGCAAGCGGCGTTGCAGGCATGCGCCGACGAGTGCGACATCGACGCACTCGCCGACGTCGGCCGGATCGTCTGGGCCAAGGGCAAGAGCCCGTTCACCGAACCACTCGACACCGAGCTACCGCGCCTGCGCGAGCGACTGCTGCGCACTCCGGGCCTCGTATTGTCGACGCTCGTCATGCTGGCGCCGCGGCAGAAGCAGAAGAAGGTGCATCTGGTCGCGACGCGGGACGAGATCTACAGGCGCCCCTTCTTCGTCGCCTGCGAACGCGTCGCCGCCGCCGTCGACGCCGCCGTGCCGCACCTGCGCGCCACGCTGCTGCACGCGATGCACGAACGCGTCGAACTCGGCAAGCAGACGTCCGGCGTGCTCACGTTCGACGATCTGCTGCTGCGCGCGCACGCGGCGCTGAAGGACCCGGCCCGGCGGACGACGCTGCTGGCGGCGCTGCGCCAGCGCCACACCGTGGGCCTGATCGACGAGTTCCAGGACACCGACACGCTGCAGTACGAGATCTTCGCCGACTGCTTCGCCGGCCGCTCGCTGTTCCTGATCGGCGATCCGAAGCAGGCGATCTACGGC
>SXGT01660852.1_pt1 | contig 16147 bp, 19 predicted proteins | sample 3176221 | NCBI WGS metagenome assembly SXGT01 (sample SAMN11356862, study PRJNA531348) | freshwater metagenome | isolation source: freshwater sample F1-120 | place: China: Fuxian Lake, Yuxi | collected 2017-12-25 | reverse complement strand
CCAAACAATTCACTTTCCAGCAGGGTCTCTTGCAAAGCCGCACAGTTGACGGTGACGAGTGGGCGTGTACGGCGAGGGCTGTTGTAATGCAGGGCCCGGGCGACGAGCTCTTTACCGGTCCCGCTCGCGCCGCGGATGAGAACCGTGGCATCCGTGGGGGCGACCTTCTCAATCAACTGCATGACGCGCATGTGTACGGGGCTCATGCCTACCATGCGATAGCGAGGCGATTCAAAGCCGATATGCTCGACCCACTGGCGTTCACGCCGAACGAGCATGACCTTTTCGAATGCTTTTTGAACGTGGATATCGAGCTCGTTGAAGTGAAACGGCTTCGTCAGGTAGTCGTAGGCGCCGGACTTCATCGCCTGGATGGCGCTTTCGAGGCTGGCGTGAGCGGTGAGCATGATCACTTCGATTTCCGGATGCTTCTCCTTGAGGCGGGCCAGGAGTTCAAGCCCGTTGATGTCCGGCAGACTGACGTCCAAGAGGGCGATGTCGAAGCGGGCTTGGTCCGCAAGGTCGAGGGCAGCAGCGCCTTGTGTCGCGGTGACGATTTTGATGCCTTTGCGGTCGAAACGCTCGCGCATCATTTCGAGAAGACTCTCGTCGTCATCGACGACCAGCAAGCGGATCACGGGCGATTTTTCGGGGGATGCCATGTGCGATGCCTCAAGTGGAACGGGCCTCATCTCACGCTGCCACGCCGGCTATCTTATAGCGATTGGAAGGGCGAGGGACGGCGGTCGGGGTCCATTCATCGGGCCGATGCCAGCTCCGCTTGGACTCCTGGCCCACGCGCGTCGCGAACCTCGCGCATATGCTGGTGGCAGCGGACACACGATTTGGTCAGGTCGAAGTAGGCGAGGGTCACGCCGTCGACGTTCTTCTCCTTGGCTTTCTTTGCGATGGTCTCGGCTGCCTGGGTAAATTCATTGCTAAACATCTCGTAGCGTGGCGCCTTCTGAGCGAGCCATTCAGCGGTTCGGCTAATGCGCGTCAACTCCAATGCGCTCGATTCAATCTTGTCGAATTTTCCCAGGGCGATACCCTCCAGCAGTTTTTGGGCGTGCTGGAGTTTGGCAATCATCAACTGCTGCAGGCGCACCTGGGCGTAGACTTCACGCCCGATGGCAGCGCCCAGCAAAAGTGTCAGGACCAGAATAACAATCTTCCGTGTACGCGACATGGCCAATCCTCCGGAGGTTACAAGTAGCAGTCCGCGTTCAATAGAGCAAATCTCGGACCGCGACGAGGTTGGGGGCTGGCAGATTTCTCTCGATTGGGAGAAACGGTTTTCAACTTCGGGATCCATGCGATCGAGATTGAATGAATTGTGCGTTCTGGCACCCCTTTCAGCAGCAAGTCTGTAACGCTTCCGCACACACGTGACACGCAATCGCACACCTGTGCGCTGCCAAGACGCCTCCTGACGGTCGGCACGACGATTGCATCCTTTTCGGCAATTCGAGAACACGCCACCCTGGGGAGACTTCCGATGGCCGCCGATACCTTGCCGAATCCAACGCCGCATGCCGCCACGCCCGAACCGGAGCCGATCCCGTTCTACGACCGGCTGGTGTTGTGGATGTTCGTCGCGGGCATTCTCCTTTTTGTCACCCTGTTGCTCGCCGATGCGTTTGCTGGGCTGTTCTAATGACTGGTAAAGGCCGGCAACTCGAACGGCTCCCCTCAACCCCGCTTTACCGAGATTTCACCTCTTCAACGTCCGTTGTGAGATGGCCGTGAAAATCCTACAATGATCGCTTGGACACCGCCGGCCCCTACGCGGTTTTTCTTCGTTTTTGCGGGATGGTGACATGTTCGAAGGAATCATGCGAGGCATCGGCGATGCCATCAAGAATATGCGCGGCAAGGGCCGCATCACCGAAGCAAACGTTCAGGAAGGTTTGAAACAGGTCCGGACCGCCTTGCTGGAGGCGGACGTCAACTTCAACGTCGCCAACGAATTCATCGAACGAGTCAAAGCGCAGGCGGTCGGCCAGGAGGTGTTGCGCAAGGTCGATCCGAGCGAACAGATCATCAACATCATCTATCAGGAACTCGTTCACCTGATGAAGGGAGACGCTGAGAAGCCCGAGCCGATGTTCCACATCGCTCGCGATCGGCCGACCATCCTGATGCTGTGCGGCTTGCAAGGGTCGGGCAAGACGACGACCTGCGGCAAGCTGGCGTTGATGTTACGTGATCGCTTCAACAAGAAGCCGCTCATGGTTGCCGCCGACTTGCAGCGTCCCGCGGCCATCGATCAACTCAAGACGCTTGGCGAACAGATCGGCATCGACGTCTACACCGAAGGCCTGGCCCAGCCTGGAGGCGGCGGGCCGAATCCGGTCAGCGTTTGTCAGAACGCGGTCAATTACGCCAAGAATACCGCTCACGACGTCATCATCCTCGACACCGCAGGCCGGTTGCACATCGCCGAAATGCCGATGGATGAGCTGAAGCAGATCGATCGGTTGGTCCGGCCCGACGATGTCTTCTTCGTGTGCGACGCCATGACGGGTCAGGATGCCGTCAATAGCGCCAAGGCCTTCAACGACGCACTCGATCTCAACGGCGTCATCCTCACCAAACTCGACGGCGACGCCCGCGGTGGAGCCGCGCTCTCCATCAAATATGTCACCAATGTGCCCATCAAGCTAATGGGCGTCGGCGAGAAGCTCAACGCACTGGAAGAATTCGTCCCTGAGCGAATGGCTCAGCGTATCATGGGGCAGGGGGACGTCTGGTCCATCATCGAAAAGGTCCAACGTGTTCAGGCGGACTTTTCGCAGGAAGAAATTGAAGCCCAGCGCAAGAAGCTTGAGAAGGGGGACTTCAATCTCAATGACTTCCGAAAACAGTTCGAGCAGATGGCCAAGATGGGGGGCATGAAAGACCTGATGAGCAATATGCCCGGAATGGGCGAGTTGATCCCGGAAGGGGAAGACCCCGACGTCGCTATCAAACGCATCCAGGGCATGATCGATGCGATGACGAAAGAAGAACGGAAGAATCCCGACGTCATTGACCTCAGCCGCCGCCGCCGTATTGCCGAGGGGAGCGGCACGGAACCTCACGATATCAAGCAGTTTCTCAATCAGTTCGCGCAGGTGCGGACGATCATGAGGCAAATCGCGAACATGTCGCTCTTCGATCGCATGAAGATGCTGATGGGTATGGGCAAGGCCGGCATGTTGAACCCCGGCGCCAGTTTGCCGAAGTCCAAGATAGGCACTGGACATCGCAAGACGGCCAAGGAGCGAGCCGAGGAACGCAAGAAGAAACGCAAGCAGGACAAACGCAGGTGATCGGGTTATTGTTTAGCCCCGCCTCGCTAAGACGGGGCTAAACATTGCCGGGTAATTTCATATACTAATTAGCTACCGATAATCCGTGTTTTTCGAAAGGTGGACTCGTGGCTGTTCGCATTCGTATGAAAAGAATGGGGCGCAAGCATCGGCCCTACTTCCGGATCGTTGCCATCGATTCACGCCAGCCGCATAACGGCAGGGCGCTCGAGGACCTCGGCACGTACGATCCGATGGTGAAAGTCAAGGAAAGCCGGCTGACCCTCAAGCCCGATCGCGTCCGTTACTGGATGAGCGTCGGAGCCTTGGCCTCCGAAAAGGTTCAGGTCATGCTGAACAAGTACCTCAAGAAATTCGAGGATCAGGCTGCTCAGGCAGCGTCGGCGCCTGCGAAACCAGCGCAGAGTTGAATGATTTCGTTGAGCGCTCGCCGATAGCGGTCAATGGCTCCATGGTTTGGCGCGAGCGCTCAACGTAAACCGGTGATTTGGCTCATGCGCTTCGATGTTCTCACCCTGTTTCCCGATTTGTTTCAGGGCTACTTCACGCAGAGTCTCTTGAATCTGGCGATTCAAAAAGGGCTTGTCGAGATCAACCTGTGGAACATCCGCGACTGGGCCAAGGGAAAGCACAAGAGCGTTGACGATCGCCCTTTCGGGGGCGGGCCAGGCATGGTGATCATGCCCGAGCCGGTGTTCGATGCCGTCGCAAGCGTGCAGGGAAATGCACCCGAGCCCGGTCAGCTGATCATGCTGACGCCTGGCGGTCAACGGCTCACGCAGGATGTTGTACGTGACCTGGCGACGCACCAAAGGCTGTTGTTGCTCTGCGGGCGGTATGAGGGCTTCGATGAACGAATTCGCATCGGCCTGCAGCCACGCGAGATTTCGATCGGCGATTTTGTCTGTAATGGCGGGGAAGTCCCCGCTATGGTTGTTATCGATACGGTGATTCGTTACATCCCGGGCGTGCTTGGCGACGAGACGAGCGTGGTGGACGAATCGCACAGCGAGCCTGGACGGCTGGAGTACCCGCAGTACACCAGGCCCCGCGTCTTTCAGGACATGGAGGTTCCGGAGGTGCTATTGAGTGGCAATCATGAAGCGATTGCCGAATGGCGCCGGCAGCAGTCGGAGTTGAAAACGAACAAAGCTTCGAGATGAACCGAGCGAATTTCGGGGATTCGGTCACCAATGCGATCAAGCAAGGAGATTTTTCATGAAAAATAAATTCATCACCAAGGTAGAGGAATCCGGCATCAAGAAAGAAGTGCCGCAATTTGACATCGGCGATCAGGTGGATGTGTACCAGAAGATTCTCGAAGGCGAAAAAGAGCGCACGCAGGTTTTTGGCGGACTGGTCATCTCGCGCAAGGGCGAAGGCATGCGTGAGATGTTCACCGTGCGCCGCATCGTGCAGGGCGAAGGGGTCGAACGCACTTTTCCGCTCAACTCGCCGAAGATTGCCAAGGTCGACGTGAAACGCTCCGGCCGGGTTCGCCGCGCCAAGCTGTATTACTTGCGCGACCGCGTCGGCAAGGAAGCAACTCGCCTGCGCGAACGCAAGAAGAAGAATGTGATCGTCGTACCGGGCACGCCCGATACGGTTGCACCTGCTAATCCCGCGGCCAGCGAGCAGAAGTAATCCACAATCTCCGGGGTAACATACTACTTCAAAGCGGTGTTTTCGTAGCATAGGCGTCTCGCCTGTGCTCCCATTCGCGGTGGCGTAGCACAGGCGAGACGCCTTTGCTACGACGCCGCGAACCCCTGGGGTCGGGAGTCATGCCACCGGTGTTCTCCTTCACCACACATCCCTGGTGGCGGCGCTGGTTCGGTTCGCGATCCGAGCGGACCGCATCTCAATTTCTCCGCCGACTCGGGTATCGTATCCTCGAACATAACTTCTCGTGTGACCTCGGCGAACTTGACCTCGTCGCCCTCGACGGCGCCACGATCGTTTTTGTGGAGGTGCGCTCCACGGAATCCGCGGATACACTGAAACCCGCTCTCTCGGTGGATCAAAAAAAACAAGCTCGGCTCACGCGACTCGCGCTCTACTACCTGAAAATGCAGCGCCTGCTGGATTGCTCGGCTCGTTTTGATGTGCTGGCCATCAGCTGGCCTGCGGGGCAGGTGGAACCCGTAATCGCCCATTACCCCAACGCTTTCGAAGCGACTGATCGGTTTCAGATGTTTAGTTGATTGAGTCCGTGTTGAATTCTTGACTTGAGAGGCTGTCTCAATGCCAACCCGAAGCGTAAGCGAGGACAGTCCTCGCTTACGCTTCGGACTACTATAGTCGATTCTGGGTGACTTGGGAGCCTCGCGTGCGGGATTGAGATTAGCATCACTTCTGCACGGCCACGCGTGCCGAACTGCTGATGACGTGTTGCTGCCAATGCGTTTCGAGTTGCGGAAAAGTCATACCGTAATGGCGCTGGAGCGACGTCTCGTAGCCGTGGCGCAAGCCGTCCTTGACGAACTCGGCCAGAACCTTTGGCCCGCGTTGCTGCGTGAGAAACTCGACGAGGACCACGCTCTGTGCGTAGAATGCGCCGATGCGGCGTGGTTCCGGATAGTTTTCCAGTTTCATCAGTTCCTTGATGCCGAACAGATGTCCGTCCTGATGATGCTTGAGCAGATTGCGGCGATGTTCGTCAATCTTCTCGTTTGGCTCGGCAAGGACAGCAATGCCCTCGTCCGCCCAGCGAGGGAGATCAAACGGCCCGAACATGCCCGCGAGGACGACATGGGTCGCTTCATGAGGGAGAACGGTTTGGGTCATGCTAGGGATGTCGCAGCGTAGATCCATGCGCCTGGCAATGATACGTTTTGTTGCGTTGTCGACTTCCATGCGGGAGTGGCCCGGGGTGTTTCGTGGGGCGCCCGTCATCTGGCTATAGCTGTTGACATCGGGGTGTAGGATCAATTCGCAGATAGGATCCCAGGCGATGCCGTCGGTATCGAACCATTTGCGAAACATCGCCAGCCGTGTGGTCTCGGCAATGTCAGCGACGCGCTCGGCGAATTCTTGGTCCTGCTTGTGAAAGAGGCGGAAGTGCGGCGTTTCGGCGACGAGCCAGCCTTCCTTGTTACGGCCCAGATGCTTGACCTTGTTGAAGGCTGCGGTCACGGTGGGACGGCCGGAGTCCGCCAGCTTGGCGCGTCGATCAAGCTCTTGCAGGAGCGATTTTCCAACCGCCATCATTTTGCCGGGCGCCATTTCGATGGCCCCTTCGACTTGTTTGTGCAGGACCGCATGCTGTGCAGGGAGTGCGCCGGGCATGGCCATGGACTTCGAGACGCCGTCGATGATGGCATAGGCCCAGGCTTCGCGGCTAGTGGCCAAGCTACTGGGGTCCGCGCGATACGCTTCCTCAAAGGATTGCCTGGCTTCAGCGTAACGCTTGAGATTAAAGTCGTTCATGCCCCGGGACAGGGATTCACGGACCTTGGCAGCGCTGCTGGGGTCAGCCGAATTCTCTCGCTGGTTCGCACGACTGAACGGATCTTCGACGCTGGCGTCATCGCCGCGCGCACGCGCTACCGGATCCTTGACGAGCGTTTTCGGCTCTTCCTTCTTGGCGAACGGGTTGGTGAAGAACTTGCCAAAATTCGGGAACGGCAGCCCCGTGACCTTGGCTGGCTCCTGGGTGAATTTACGTGGCGGTGATTCCGTGTTGGGGCGCAGTGCGGAATCGTGGGCGGCACTTGGATCAAGGATGCAAAGGCGCTCGAGGTAGCGCGCCGCCAGGTCCGGCTGCCCTGCCAGATACAAATCACGAATGCACGCACGGTACGATTCACGCAGCAAAACAAGATAATGCGGGTTGCCATTGACCTTGGGCAATTGCTCTTCGAGCACCTCAACCGCTTTTTGTGACTTCAATTCACTCAGGAACGACCGGGCGCGCGACATTGCCGTCTGTACAGCGAGTTGCTTGGTCACCATGTCTTCGCTGGCCCGAGCGGCGGGAGCGATCAACACTAATCCGAAGCATGCAATTGAGCTAATACGGATCATGCAAGCGTCCTTGCTTGGCAAGATGAGAAAGTTGGGGCACCGACGGCCGCCCGACTCCGCGGGCTACAACCGAACGGTAAGAAATGACGCGGGAAAATGCAAGAGCAGCTGGCACGGAGGAAGCCAATGCGGCGTAGCAACGCGCTTGGTCGAATCTACGCCGCAATCGGCAGCACGGTTACTTGTTCGGGTAGGGCTTTTGCCAAAACGTTTCGCCGCTGATGTTCATCGGAGGTTTCGTCTCGACGGTGACATCGCCGGTGACGGTGCACTGGCATGCCAGGCGCATTTCGTCTTCGTGTCCAATCGATTCGAAGGCGTGAATAGTGTTCAGGCTGAGCTTCTCGATAATCCCCGGCTTGCTGAGGTGGTCCTTGCCGTCCTTGACCAGCACGCGGCATGTGGCGCACAATCCGTTGCCCATGCAATTCAGACCTGGGTACTTGAATATCCAGGGATGCACCTCAATGCCGGCTTTGCGCGCCTCGGTGCGTAGATTCGAGCCCGCGGAGACTTCGATTTCTTTTTTCTCATTGACGAAGGTGATTTTCGGCATCTTGCAAATCCTTGTCCTGGTTGGCGAGGGTTTAGGTGCATTGTAGGAACCGGTCCCACGATTGTCACGATTCCTGGTCGTCGTAATACCGTGACACACCGCTGAGCAACCTGTACTATGAGCCTATGATTCGTTTGGTTCATTTCAGCGACATTCACCTGAGTTCGACCCTGCCCGATTGGCGACCGAAGGATTGGTTTTCCAAGCGCCTGACATCGTGGATGAATCACCGTCTGCTCGGCAGAGCTCGCAAGTTTGTGCTGGCAGCAGACATCACTTCGCGGCTCATGGACGATCTGGTGCGGCGAGGGGTTGATCACATGGTGTTTTCCGGTGATGCAACCGCACTTGGCTTCGAGTCGGAGGTACGCCGTGCCGCGGAGGTCTTGCGCGTCGACCAGTTTCCGATCCCGGGCCTGGCCGTGCCCGGAAATCACGACTACTGCACGCTGTCGGCCTCCGCCTCCGGAAGCTTCGAACGCTGTTTCGCGCCGTGGCAACAAGGGCGACGCATCGGAACGCATTCCTATCCCTTCGCCCAGCAAGTCGGGCCTGTGTGGCTCGTCGGCGTCAATGCTGCGGTCGGCAATCGCTGGCCCTGGGATGCGAGCGGACGTATCGGCGCCGAGCAATTGGAGCGATTGCGGCAATTGCTTTCTGAGCTGCCATCGGGGCTGAGGATATTAGTCGTTCACTATCCGCTACGTGTTGCCAGCGGTAGACGCGAATTCGGGTCGCACGGTTTGCGCGATCTCGATGCTCTGACGGCAATCGCACAGGCCGGCGGCGTCAGGCTCTGGCTGCACGGCCATCGCCATACACCCTATCACTTGCCAAAATCCAGCCGGGTCGCCGTGCCGGCGATCTGTGCCGGTACCGCCACCCAGCACAGTATCTGGTCGCACGGTGAGTATGAAATTGACGGAAATACGCTGAAGGCGGTGCGGCGGGTCTACGATCCACACGGGCACTGCTTTCGCGACGTGGAGGAATTTACCCTGGATTTGAAGTAGCCGACTTCGAAGCTCGCCACGGGGCAGGGTGGCGTGTAAACTTGCTGCAAACCATTCACTTACTGGAGGAGTTCCCATGCGTCGCGGTCTTTTCTTCGCCTCAGTTGCGGCTCTCGCGCTGACAGCTTTTGCACTCTGGCACGGCGTCGGCTCGTCACAGGCTCAGCCCAAGTCCGGCCCCATGTTGTCGCACGATGTGTACTTCACGCTCAAGGACAACTCGCCGGAGGCAAAGCAGAAACTCGTTGCCGCCTGCAAGAAATACCTGACAGGGCATGAGGGGGAAGTTTTCTTTGGCGCCGGTACGCTGGTAGATTCGCTCAAGCGTGAAGTCAATGACGTGCAATTCGACGTCGCCCTCCACATCGTCTTCAAAGACATGGCATCGCACGATAAGTACCAGGTCGCAAAACGTCACGACCAATTCATTGCGGAGAACAAGGACAACTGGAAGAAAGTCCGCGTGTTCGATTCGTGGGTGCAGCGCTAAGATTATTCTTGCTTACCCGATGCACCAGCGACGGGGAACCTACCCCGGCTGGTGCAGTGGGTCGAGAGGGCGGGGTTCGATGGCTGATTTCGTCTCCAGCCTGCGCTCGGGCCAGGTGTTCCTCATGGATGGGGCCATGGGGACTCAACTCTTGAAGTTGACGCGATTCCCTTCTGCGAAATTCGGCGAAGCCTACAATCTCACCCACCCGGAATTCGTTCACTCCATTCACCGCTCCTACCTTGATGCAGGCGCTGATGTCCTTCTTACGAATACGTTTCAGGCCAATCCTTCTGCACTGGCACGTCAAGGCCTTGGCAACAAACTCGGCGACATCTGGCAATCGGCGATTCGCCTGGCTCACGTCGATCACCCGCGGCCCAGGTTTGTGCTGGCCGATGTCGGGCCAGTGGACGACCTGACGCTGGAAATGGCCGCTAGCATTCTGGCTCAATGCGTTGATGTGGACGGCATACTTCTGGAGACCTGGTCGTCGATCGAGGCACTGAAGAAATTCGTGGATCGGCCAGGCCGGGTGCCGCTGCTCGTTTCCTTTACGTTTCACCGACTGAAAGACCTGGTGACATTCGATGGGCTTCTACCAGAGCAATGCGCGAAGGCGGCGCAGCACTACGGCGCGATCGCGATCGGCGCGAATTGCGGCAACGAGATCGGAATGGAAGATCTACTTGAGATCGTGAAGCGTTATCGGTCGGCGTGCGATCTACCGGTATTCGCCAGACCCAACGCGGGAACGCCGTCGAAGGCTGGGTTGCGCTATCCACGTTCACCTGCGACCATGGCGGCGGCCCTGATCGCGCTGCTGGACGCAGGGACTGCCATGGTCGGCGGTTGCTGCGGGACGACTCCGCAGCACATTCAGGCGTTTCGGGAGGTTGTAGACGAATGGAATGGACGCGCGCGCAAGCCAACTTTGGAGTGAGGGCGGCGTAGGCGCGAGCGTCAAGCGATGAGCCGCTAGTTGGATTCCACGGGCGTGGGCTTGATGTTGACGCGCTTGCCGCCGCGGTCGAATTCGACGATGCCGTCGGCCAGCGCGAACAGGGTATCGTCGCTGCCGATGCCGACGTTGCGGCCAGGATGAATCTTGGTGCCTCGCTGCCGAGTGATGATGCTGCCGGCGCGAATCGTTTGTCCGCCGCCGACCTTGAGGCCGAGACGCTGGGAATTGGAATCGCGGCCGTTGCGGGTGGAGCCTTGCCCCTTCTTATGAGCCATGGTGGAACCTCATCAGGTCATTTTTTGTCTTTATCAATTTCCTTTTTGGTCTCAGGAATTGTACGAGAAGCCGAGCGATAAATCCACTGTGGCGGATTGACAAATTCGATGTCGCGGGAGTCGGTCGAGAAACGATCCCCCTTGCGTTTGAAATTGAGCTGGAGCGTCTTGTACTGCGTGATGGCCGGCAGACCCGCCGCCGGGGCATCCACTTCGACCGACCCGTTCGAGAAGCCCCGGACGAAGATGCTGAAGCGCGTTGTCTCGGCAAGTTCCTTCACCTTGGGATCGCGTTTCGCCGGATCGGCAGGCCCCGCGTCCCAGATAGCCACCCCGGTGACAGCGCGGGGGAAGGCGTCTTCCTTGGACGGCGGGATCGGGTCTTTCGACATGAGCACGGTGTTCTTGATTTGTTGATAGGACGTCGGATCTTCCAGTTTCTTGATCGCTTCCTCGGCTGTGATCAGGATTTCGTCAGGATATTTGCCTGGATTATCGAGCGTGATCAGTTCGAAATACGGTGCGATCTGTTCCGGCTTGCCCGTGCGATTGATGACCTGATACCACATATACCAGCAAATCCGCTCGCCGCGAGTCGGCAGCTTGACCTTGATGATGCGCGGATCCTTGAAAACAATATCCATTCCCCACACGCCGACCTTGTCGAATTGCGAAGGGATCGATTTCACCTCACGCTCATTCGGGTTAGTTTGGCTATGCGCCGGCGCAAGGCAAATCACGATCATCGCGGCGCTGGCCAAGAAACCCAGTGCTGTCCATAATCGGCCGTCTGTGGCTCGCATGCGGTAGCCTCCCAACGAAACGCGCGAAAGTGCACGTAAGCGGTGGAGCTTATAAGGGTTCGGGAAATCGGGGTCAAGGCGAACACCGCCACGCTCAACGCTGCTGGTAAGATACCAGAGTCGTGGCAGAATGGGAAGGCGATTGCCGCCTGCGGCGCACTGCGGTCGCCTCGCTTGTCAACATTTGCGTTCTCGATAAAATTACTGATACACCCGTTCAGACGATCGCGGTCTGTTCGCTGTGCATTCAACCTCCTCTGAAACCACGCATGGCAGCGATCGTCTCCTGGCAACCGAATGAAGCGTGCGATCAGGTGATACGTCATTTGGTACAGGGAGACTGCGTCGTTCTGCCGACGGAATCGACCTACGAGATCGTCGCCTCCGCCCTGCATCCGGACGCTGTGGCAAACTTGTGCCGAGTTGGTGGTTCCCCGGCGATCGTGTTGAGCGACTATCCTACGCTCTTCGATTGGCTCCCCTTGCTCAAAGGAGCCGGCGCCAGGCTCATCCGAAAACTTGGGGCTGGCCCGGTTGTCCTTTCGGCCGACGCTAATTACCGTGCCGGATTGTGGGCGCAGTTGCCCGCGCGGGTGCGAGAGCTGCTGGCGCCCGCCGACCGACTATCGGTGCGCTGGCCTGCGCATGCAATCACGGATGAACTTTGCCGCACGAATTTGCCTCTTGTCTCTGCGCCTCTCGAATCGGCGCTCACGGCGGCAGCTGCGGCATCGCTCGTCGGAGAAACGACTGCGTGCATCGTGGATGCCGGGCCCGCACACATCGGCATGCCGCCAAGCCGCGTCGAGGCCGACGGGCGACGCCTTCGCCTGACGCGTCCCGGCGGCTTATCACGCGAGCATTTTGACGCCCTTGTTATTTGCCGCATTGTGTTCGTGTGCACCGGTAACACCTGCCGCAGTCCGATGGCCCAGGCATTGTGCAAGAAGCAACTTGCCGATCGGCTCGGTTGTTCCGTTGCAGAGTTGCACCAGCATGGATTTCTCGTGCAATCGGCAGGTCTGGCGGCGACGATGGGAGCCGATGCGAGTCCGGAATCGGTCGTTGTCGCCACGGAACACGGAGCGGACTTGGCTCACCACAAAAGCTCTATGATGACAATGGAGTTGCTCCAGTGGGCCGACCATGTCTTCGCCATGACCTCCGGCCACTGGTATACGCTCCTGAGCGCAACGCCCGCTGGCCTGGTTGAGCCGCGTATGCTGTCGCCGGAATACATTGACGTCAGCGATCCGATCGGTGGGGAACTGGCGGATTACCGGACCTGTGCTCAGCAGATCCTCGAATGCCTGGAGCAGCGGGTGCCGGAATTGCTGGAATCATGACCAATCTCCCCTCTCGCCGTGCAGGAGAGGGTTTGGGGTAAGGGGTACGGATGACATGAACATCGTCATTGGCAGCGACCATCGTGGCGTGGAAATCAAGCGGCGTTTGATCGCCCTCCTGCGCTCCCTGGGCCACGAAGTGCTCGACGTCGGCACAGAAGGCGCAGAAAGCGTCGATTACCCCGACTACGCCGTCGAAGTCGCTCGACGCGTCGGCAAGAAGGAGGTTGACCGGGGCCTTTTGATCTGTGGCACCGGCATCGGCATGAGCATGGCTGCCAACAAGGTCCGTGGCGTTCGCGCCGCCGCCTGTCAGGATGTCCTCACCTCCGAGATGAGCCGACGCCATAACGATGCCAATGTCCTGTGCCTCTCCGCCGACCTTGTCGGCGAAGACCAGATGACGCAAATGATCAAGATCTGGCTCGAAACCCCGTTCGAAGGCGGCCGTCACGCACGCCGTGTCGAGAAAATCGCCAAGATTGAAGCGGAGCAGTGTGGTCAGTAGGCAGTGGGCAGTGGGCAGCAAAATCAAGCCCCAGGATGAGCGCAGCGATTCCTGGGGATGGGGATTCGCGAACATGCATAAAAAAAACATCCTCTACATTCTCACATTACTTATTCCTTCCTGCGCCGCTCCTCCTCCTCTAGCTGAGGGAAGCGATTGGCCGAAATTCCTCGGCCCCCTCGGCACCAGCGTCTCGACCGAAAAGGGCATCCTGTCCCCCTGGCCCAAGGAAGGTCCGAAGATCGTTTGGCACAAGGAGGTCGGCCCCGGCTATGCCATGCCCACCATCAGCAAGGGCAAACTCTACCATTTCGACCGCAATGGCAAGACCCTGCGCCTGACCTGCCTCGACGCAAAAACCGGCGCGCACCTCTGGGAATTCGATTACCCCTCCATCTACAAGGATTCCTTCGGCTATAACAACGGCCCGCGCTGTAGCCCCCTCATTGATGGCGAACACGTCTACCTCTACGGCGTCGAGGGCATGATCCATTGCCTCAAGGCCGAGACCGGCAAACCGGTCTGGAACTTCAATCCCAACAAGGAATTCAACGTCATCCAGAATTTCTTCGGCGTCGGCAGCACACCGGTCATCGAGGAAGATTTGCTGATCGTCCAGGTCGGCGGCAGCCCCGAAGGAAGCTTGCCGCGTAATCTGTTCGACCAATCGCTCAAGGCCAACGGCAGCGGTGTCGTCGCCTTCAACAAGCTCACCGGCAAGGTCGCCTACAAGATCGGCGACGAACTCGCCAGCTATGCCAGCCCCGTGCTGGCGACGATCAACAATCGCCGCTATTGCTTTGTTTTCGCACGCGGCGGCCTGCTCGCGTTCAACCCGAAGGACGGCAAGGTCGACTTCCACTTCCCCTTCCGCAGCGAAGATGTCGAAAGCGTCAATGCCGCCAACCCGGTCGTCGTCGGCGACAAGGTCTTCATCTCCGAATGCTACGGCGTGGGGAGCGCGTTCCTGAAGGTGAAGCCCGGCGGCTACGAGGTCCTGCGCGAGGAGTCGAAGAAGTTCAAGAAGAGCATGGCCATCCACTGGATGACGCCGATCTATCACGAAGGCTACCTTTACGGCTGCTCCGGCCGACACACGCAAGGGGCCGACCTCCGCTGCATCGAGCTGGAGACCGGCAAGGTCATGTGGAGCGAAAGAGGCCTGACGCGCACGTCGCTCCTGATGGTGGACGGCCATTTCATCTGCCTCGCCGAGGACGGCACCCTGCGCCTGCTGAAGGTGAACCCGCAAAAGTACGAAGAGGTCTCCTCGGTCGAACTGAAGGACCCCAAGACGAAACAGCAACTCCTCGAATACCCCTGCTGGGCCGCCCCCATCCTCTCGCACGGCCTGCTCTACGTCCGCGGCGAGGAACGGCTGGTGTGTTTGGAGTTGATCGCGCAGAAGAAGTGAGCGTCCAGCGTTTTCTTCAACGCTGAAGGCGTTGCATAACACAGCCCAGGGTCGCGAGCGCTGCGAGCCGGACGCACAAAGTTAAGCGTCACGAGCCTGAAAGGCTCGTTCTGTCAGCCCAGGCCGAAGGCCTGGGAAATGGTAGGCAAGTGAAAATCGAGCCTGAAGGGTTCGTTCAGCCTCGGCCGCATCGGTCGATGAACGACCCCTTCAGGGTCGGTTGAAACCTGGGCGACGTTTCCCAGGCCTTCGGCCTGGGCTGACAGAATCGGCCTTTCAGGCCGAAAACGCTCAATTGCCTGGGATGATGCCAATTGGGTCGCGAGCGCACCCTGAGTAGGCGAAGCTCATTCGAAAGAAACCATGAGCGCGGTTACCATTGACCTTCCGGAATCGTTGAAGAAGCGCATCGAGGCCTTGGCCGCGAGGGAGGGATACACGCTCAGCCAGTTCGTAGCCAGCGCCGCCGGCGAGAAGTTGGCCGTTATCCTGACCATGGATTACCTGCGGAGTGAGGCCAACGCCGGACGCCGTGAGGACTTCGAGAAGTATCTGGCGGTCGTCCCGAACGTCGCTCCGCCGGAGAATGACCGCATAGACTAGAGGTCGGCTCTCGCACGGCCTGCTGTACGTCCGCGGCGAGGCGCGGCTGGTTTGTTTGGAGTTGATTGCGCAAAAGTAGTGAGCGTCCCGCGCTTCCTTCAACGCTGAAGGCGTTGCATAACACAGCCCAGGGTCGCGAGCGCAACGAGCGCACCCTGGGGTTCCTGCGCCGGATCATGTTGTCGGTGACTGTTCTGGAAGTATGACAACGCCATAGGGGTACGCCGCCAGCATCTGCCGGTACACCGGCACGCCGCCAAGGACGTTTTTCAGTTCTCTCTGGCGCGTGCGGACCACCCACCATCGAGACAGGAAGTACCCCAAAAGTAGCATGAGCACTGTGACGACGATGCCGACGGCTATGTGCAACAACGCCGCCAGCGCGCCAAGGACAAGCGCCAAGATTGGGGGCCCGACGAACGGGCCTATCCGCGTTCTACGAACCTGCGTCTGACATGCCTTGCACATGCAGATCGGCGCGGGTACGCTGGTGTCATTGCCAAACACTTCGGGCTTTTCAGGCTGTACGGTCCACATGGTGAAAAAGCCGGGAATCCAGATGACGCTGACACTCTCTCTGTAACGAATGGACCGCCTTTCGCAATCGATAATCGCGTCAACCACTTCGACGTTGGTTTCGCTCCCGCAGCAGGCGCATGGACCGCGAATCGGAAGCATGCCCTGAGCGACAAGCCTAAGGGACTGTCCGGAAATTAGTGTAACAACTTCGCAGCTGGTTTATACTCCGGTGCATGCGACGCGCAAGCAAGGAGGCTGCGATACGCCAACAGTTCGAAGGTCTGGCTTCGACGTTGGATGAGCGCCAGAGACGACT
>SXGT01399649.1_pt1 | contig 16148 bp, 15 predicted proteins | sample 3176221 | NCBI WGS metagenome assembly SXGT01 (sample SAMN11356862, study PRJNA531348) | freshwater metagenome | isolation source: freshwater sample F1-120 | place: China: Fuxian Lake, Yuxi | collected 2017-12-25 | reverse complement strand
GATTTGCAATTTGATGAGGGCGGCGACGTCTTTTTCCGCAAGCGGTTTCGCGTCGGCTGTGTACGCCAATGAACCGAAACAAACGAACGCTGCGAGCGACCATGCTCGAGCCAAGACCAGTCTTCGAATCTGCATCACACACCTCCATCAAGACAATGAAAGGAAGAGGCGAGGTTGCCGCTTTCGCCTCTGAGGGGACGAGACCGCAGCCAACAGGGCTGCGATTATATCTCTCCCCAGGGTATTTAAGCAAACAAATTGAGGGATTCTAACGTCAACACAATTGGCTGAAACTGAGATTTTAACCGGACGGATTGAAAATCCTTCCTACGCCGTTCAAAACGTTCCCCAATCGCGATATCGGGCGGGGGTCTTCTTCGTGCGGACGAACGTCTCCAGAATGCCGTCGAACCTGTCGGAGCCCGTACCGCCATAGACCTGATCCGCCAAATCGCTAAATAAGGCGTCGTTGCCACCGTCGCCGTAGAGCCAATCCGCGCCCCCTCGACCATTAATAATGTCGCTGCCGTTGCCGCCACGGAGCGTGTTGACGCGGTCATTGCCTAGGATCTCGTCGGCAAAGTCGCTGCCGAAGACATTTTCGACCGTCTGCGCGGTCAACAACCTGAGTTTGAGATAACCATTATCGACAGCGAGGTTGTTTCCGGATTTCGCCAGGTCGACATTCACGCCCTGCGCGAAGCCGCGGAAGTCGAGCGTGTCGAAAAAGTTGTCGCTACCTTCAAGGATCGAATCCAAGCCCAGTAAACCCTGATCCGTCTTGAACACGTACGTGTCGGCGCCGGAGTTGCCCTCGAGCAGGTCGTTGCCGCCGCGGCCTTCCAGCGTGTCCCAATCGCCCATGCCCACGAGGCGGTTGGCAAGACTGTTGCCGCGGATGGTGTCTTGAAAGTTGCTGCCGATCACGTTCTCTATCTCCAATGTGCCGAGCGTGAGAAGCAGCGTCCCGCTGGCGGCGACTTGCGTGTTTTGGATAGCAAGGTCAACCGTCACCGAATGGTTAAGCTGGCTGAAGTCGAGCGTGTCGCTGCCGCCGTAATCCGAGATGGAGTCGGTCCCCAGATGATACGTGCCGTCGATGAACTTGTAGACATCGTTGTCGGCGCCACCGCTTAAGTAGTCGTCCCCACCGCCACCCGATAACACGTCGTCGCCAGCATCGCCGTGCGCGTTCGACTTGATGGCGGCGTTCGTGGCATTCTTGAACGTGTCGTTGCCGTTGCTGCCGTAGAACTGGATCGTGATCGGCGAGATGTCTACACCTGCGTTCAGAGCGTTGACGACGACGTTCATGGTGTCGTCGCCGTTGCGAGCGTCGAACTCAATGCCCACCACACCCTGAATCTGCCGATTAAACTGGTCCTGATCGGTGCTGCCGTTGGCGTTCTTGGAGAGCAGCGTGATAAACACGCGGTCGCCTTCGAACCGCGCTTCGGCGGTGTCTACGTAGTTGTCTCCCGTGAGGGAGATGATGCCGTTCGCGAAGTTGATGTCACCGGCCATTAAGGCGCGGTCTTCGAGGGATTCCAATCGACGTGGGCGCGAAGCCCGCTTTCTAAACAGGTGTTCGGTCCTGTAGTAAGAGGGTTTGACTTTGATCCACTGCGATGTGAAGCGAAAGAGCACGCGGTTTGTTACAGAACCCCGTGAAGATTTTCGCGAGACGGCGGATGCGGGATGCCGCATTACCGTCTTGCCAGGGGAGTGCGATCAGGAAGAAACGGTGTCAGAAGCGAATGGCACTGCCGCTTGCGGCGATTGAACTTACGTCGCCGCGGCGGCCAATCATTTCGCGGGGGCTTGATCGCGCGGTTCCATCAGCAGGTCGTGCGGCTTCGGCCGGCGTTTGATCGCTCGGGGTTCGATGCGATTCGGTCGATGGCCGATCCGATGGCTGCCCATGTGCGCCAAGCGAAATTTTACCAGCAACTCCTGATGCTCCTCGGTGATCACCGCCGCCATCCAAGCTGCGGCAATTGTTTGCATCGCGACGGTGAAACTCAAGTCGCGCGGCGAACGTTCCGCCGCAATCGCCGCTTGCAGCATGGTCTGTCGAATCAAGTTGCAGGCCAACAGGCCGATGCGAAGTTCCTTGCGGGCCATCTCGGGCGATTTGCACCGCAGCACGTCCAGCTTGAGCGTGGATTCGAGGGTTCGCAGATCGAGCTCCACCAGCCAGCGACGACGATAGAGCGTTGCCAACTCATCCGCCGCTGTTGCGCGCGCAGATTTGGTAGAAGGCATGGAAAGACCCTCCCTGGTCCAACATGTTCTGCTGCTCCAGGAAGGGTCTCGTCGGCGAAAAGCATAGACCAGGCGGGTCTCGTCCAGCAACGCCAAAACTGCTCATCCGCCGAATACTTTTGCTGGCTCGCGATTTTGCAGCACGACGACAGGCGTGTCGCTCGCGGTGCGCGCCCACCATACTAAACTGAGGCCGGCAGTGCCATTCGGTCCTGACACCGTTTCTTCTCCCTATTGGCATTTCCAACCTATTGCCGTGGCACGATTCGGCCCAGGCAGATACGGAAACCGTCGCGGGAATCGGAATAGGTCACGCCGTAGATTCCCAGCCGCACCGCACAGCGGGCATTGCCAGGCACATCGAAGTAGTTTCCGCCGCGACACACGGGGCGAGATACGGTGCGCTTCTCGGCGTTTTCATAATAGATCTCTTCGTGTCCGCCTTTCGGATCGAAGTGATCGATAACGAACTCCCACACCCCGCCGCACATGTCGGCCAGGCCGAAGCCGTTACGCCCCTTTTCGCCGTATTGGTCCACAGGCGAGACGAATGGAAAGCCGTCGCTCCAGGGCGCCTTCCCCAGCGGCCACGTTTTCCTGCGGCCCGGCAGAAAATCGATCGCGGAGATGTTCAGTCGGCCTTCGCCTTCTTCGAGTTCGTTGCCCCACCAGAAATAGCGGCTCTCCCTACTGCCGCCGCGACATCCATATTCCCACTCGGCTTCCGTGGGCAGCCGATACTCCAGCCCTTCCGGCAACCGGCCCGCCTTGCGTTCGCGCTCGGTCAGCCATTGGCAGAACGCGTTCATGTCGTTGTAACTCACGCAAACCACGGGAAAGACATCCCGGTTCGGGAAAGCCCAGTTCGGATCGCGCCAGCTCTTGCCCGCCATCGACTTCCACGGATGCACCACCTTCGTCGTGAGGTGATAGCCATCCCATTCCGGATCGAAGACCTGCGTCTTGCCGTCGGGCCTCTCGGCATCGGTGACATACTTGCTCTCCAGGGCGAATCGTCGGAACTGACCGACGCTGACCTCGGTGCGGCCCATCCAGACGCCGTGCTTCACGCGTGTCAAGAGCGGCTGTTCGCCTTCGAACGACTCACGCGTCGTCCCCGGCTGAGCGCCGCCTTCGATGCCCGTGGCCCAGTTCTTCTCTTCCGGCGTGCTGCCCATCATGAACTCACCCGGCGGCAGGTAAACCACCTCCAGCGTAACGCCTTCTCCAAGATCGATCCGCTTGGATTCGCCCGTCTTCGGTTCGGCGGCGTGTAGCGCGGCCAGCGGCGCGAGCAGCAAGGCGGTGAAGAGTGCAAGGGCGGGGTTCGTGAGATTTTCGAGCATCGCGTAGCCTCGTTGTGAAAACTTGGTTTTCGGGTTCGTAGTCCCGGTTTTAACCGGTTCACCCCAGTTAAGCCGCATGAATGCGGCACTACAAACCGTAGCTTTTTGCGGTAAAGTTAAGGTTTCTATCCTGTCTACTGGCGGAGTCGGTGTTCTTCAGCTCCTCAAGCCTGGCTTGCCGACCGTCGCGCGTGATTTGGGCTTCGCGAGCGACCAGCGCTGGCAACCAGATGCAGGCAACGATCTCGGTTCTGGCACTCGGCGGCCAGTCGGCACTTTGCACAGTCAACTGTTAGCGGCGGTTGTATGAGCCAGATTCGGACGAGCGCAATTCCTGGCCCCTCGGCGAGCCGTCGCACCGCCAGTGGCAGCAACTCTGACAAGTGATGAAGTCCGGCCAGATCCAGCAGCAGTCGCTTCGGGTCGCCAACGATTGCGGTCGAATGAAGTGAGTCTGTCATACCCCAATTGTGACGATAATTCGCCACATTACAAAGATATATCGTTGAATCACGAGATATCGTGCTCGCGTGAATCCGTGGATAAATGTTGTAAGTTGATGCTGATTAGTCACTTATGAATTGCCATGCGTTCCGGCACGGGAAGTGTGTTTAGCTGAATCATCACTGAAGAATGGTTCGCTCGGCAACAAACCAAACCCTCAGAAATCTGAGAAAGGTCCTGACCATGTCTCGCATCCATCAAATCGCTCCTGAAGCCGCAACCGGAAAAGCGAAGGAACTGCTCGATGCCGTCCAAGGGAAACTCGGGCTCGTCCCCAACATCACTCGGGCGATGGCTAATTCACCAAGCGTGCTGGAAGGCTATCTCGGTCTGAGCGGTGCGTTTGGCAAGGGGGGCTTGTCAGCAAAAAACCGCGAACAGATCGCTCTGGCCGTCGGACAGGCAAACCTCAACCTCGATCAGCCAACAATCGTTTACGGCAGTGGCCGCAGACCCGACGCCGCCATCCCTCGACCGGGACTCAGACTCCGCAAGGGGCACGTCGGAATCGTCGTCACCGATCCACAGAACGATTTCCTGAGTCCGCATGGCGTTTCCTGGTCCGTGGTGGGCCAAAACGTCACCGCCAATCGCACCGTGGAGAACATCGGCCAATTGTTTGCCGTGGCCAAGGAGTTCGATATTCCGCTCTTCATCAGTCCGCACTACTACTTCCCGCACGACCACCAGTGGAAGTTTGAGGGGGCATTGGAGCGGTTGATGCACGACATCAAGATGTTCGACCGTCCGGGTCCACTCGACACCACGGGACTCAACGGGTCGGGAGCGGACTGGCTTGAGCAATACAAGCCGTTCATCAACGACGGTCAGACTATCGTGTGTAGTCCGCACAAGGTCTTCGGCCCTCAGTCGAATGACCTTGTGTTGCAACTCCGCAAGCGGCGGGTCGAACAGGTAATCCTCGCCGGGATGTCGGCCAACCTGTGCGTCGAGTCCCATTTGCGAGAACTGCTTGAGCAGGGCTTCGATGTTGCCGTCGTGGGTGATGCCACCGCAGCGGCCCAAGTTCCCGGCTACGACGGCTACGAGGCGGCGATCACGAACTTCCGCTTCCTGGCCAGCGACCTGTGGAGTATGTTGCTCGGCACGGCACGCCGTATTGTTCCTATGAAACTTTGGAGAAGAACGATGCAACGCCTCAATTCCGTCAACCGGAGCTTGCTCCGTCCACTAAGCCGACTGCTATTCAACCGGGTGCTTGGCCTGTTACAAGCATCCGGTTTTTCCTCGATCACAGCAGATTGAAAGAGAACTGCCATGACCGTCATTCGACCACCATTCACTTTGGAAACCGCCACAGCCAAAGTGCGTGCCGCCGAGGATGCTTGGAACAGTCGAGATCCGCAGCGAGTCTCCCTTGCCTACTCCGAAGACTCAGAATGGAGAAATCGGGATTGGTTCCTTCGAGGCCGAGACCAGGTTCGAAAATTCCTGACCGGGAAATGGGAACGAGAACTCGACTACCGCCTCACCAAGTCACTGTGGAGCTTCAACGACAATCGAATCGCAGTCCGCTTCCAGTACGAGTACCACGACGCTCGCGGCCAATGGTTTCGAGCCTACGGCAATGAACTGTGGGAGTTTGACGATGAGGGGCTGATGCGGCGTCGGGAGGCAAGCATTAACGATGTTTCCATCGCCGAAAACGAGCGCAAGTTCCACTGGCCAGCCGCCGGTCCTCGACCTACATACGACGCCGGTATTCCGACCGTGAAATGAAGGCAACACGCCTTGTCCTGTGGGCGATGGGCTTAACCCAAACATCAAGAGGCGAAGGACTCCTTAAATGCGTCAATTTTCCAGTGACATTGCCTTTACCCCCGCCGTGAAGGCAATTCAGGCCGACAAAGGCTCTCGATCCAGCTACGTCCGCATGGAAACGGGTGGGAGCTGGGAGACGACCGTGACCCCGGAACTGGAAGCGTTCTTGGCCGATCTGGATATGTTCTATCTGGGGACGGCGAACGCTGAGGGGCAGCCCTACATTCAGTATCGGGGTGGTTCGCCGGGGTTGCTCAAGAAGGTAGACGAGAAGACCCTCGGCTTTGCCGACTTCGGCGGCAATCGCCAGTACATCACGCTTGGTAATTGGTCGGAGAACCCTAAGGCGTTCATTTTCCTGATGGACTACGCCCGTAGCCGACGAATCAAGCTCTGGGGCAACGCTCGTGTCGTGGAAGACGATCCGTCCTTGCTCGACCTGTTGCATGACTCAGCTTATCCGGGCAAAGTCGAACGGGCCATCCTATTCGAGATCGAGGCGTGGGACGTGAATTGCCCGCAGCACATCCACAAACGGTTCTCGCAGAAGCAGGTTGCTCCCATCATCGAGCAGTTGCAAGGCCGTATTGCAGAACTTGAAGCCAGGCTGAAGGCTCTCGAAAAGAAAGGACAAGACTCGTGAGCGAAGGCACTGGTATTATCCCTTTTTGTAATCGCTGCTGAATCGTTAGTCAGATCATTTCGTTGCCAGCACGACGACGGCCAAATTGCACTATCCCGGCAAAAGGCGAGTGCGGAGAGCCTCGTTTGCCAGGACTCCGCACTCGCCACTGGCGATTTGCAAAATCTATTCCACCAATTCAAACTCCCCCGGTCGCCATGTCTTCTTGTAAAACGGCTCCAACGGGCCGTAGAGTCGCAGGAGCATGTTCCAGCCCTTGCCGGGGATGGTCTGCACCCAATTCTGCTCCTTGCCAACAGGTGACTTGGGGCCGAAGTACACATCCACCGAGCCGTCCTTATTCACAAGCAGCCCCTTGGTTTGGCTGCTGACAGCGGGCCAATCTTGATCGTTCTGGAGCATCGAGCGTGTCTGGCTATCGTAAAGGGTGACCGACCAAAAATCCTTGACCGGGATGTTGGGCGGCAAATGCAGCTTGTAGTTCTTCCCGCCGTCGAAGGAGTTGCCTTTAGCATCCACAAACGCTGCCATGTATTGTGACCCGATCCCGCCTTCCTTTGTATCCATCGCAGGCGTCACGCCAGTCGCATAGAAAAAGAAGCCAGAGTAGGCATCGAGGTTCAACACGCCCGGCTGTTCCTCGAACTTGTAGCCGCCCACAAAGCCCATTCGCCATGCACTATTTGGATACCAGTAGCCTTCTGGGGTCCGCCAACGGTACATGATGGCTCGTGCGGTGGCATCGCCCACCTTAGCGGCTTCGCTGAGAATCTTCTTCATCCGTGCGTCCGGTGCGAACGGTTTCCCTTTTCGGATGCCGACCGAAGCCCACATGCCGAGGGTGGTTGGGTCGATGGAATCCGTTGGCTCCTCCTGCACGACTTGATTGAGAGCATCCCAGAAAGAGTAATCGGCGGGGGCAAGTGTGTTAAACGCCTTGTTGGAAACGTGAGAATAAAAGGTGTCAGGAACGAATGGCACTGCCGCTTGATAGATAACGAGTTACGTCAAGTCGGCAGCCCAGCTAGCATTGCGGGGTTTTTCTGATGCGTTTGCGACAAGGCGATTTGTGAATTCACCATTCGACGGGATATTGCTTGCATTGAAAGCATATTTCGCAAGTCGTTTGGTGGTATTCGGCAGTGCCATTCGCGTCAGGAACCGTTTGTCGGTTTGTGGGGCCTGCCACGGGGCAACCGGCCGTCATGCTTCCAAGCAGGGCGGCTTTTTCTGTGCGCCTTCCGGCGGGTTCGGGCTCGCGTTGTCGGCCATCCCCCAATAGATGACATTCCCTCAAATTCAATTTGCCGATTCCGATACCGATACCGAACACAAAGCACTCGGGTTCCTTGCGGGGCAATGCTCGTTCAAGTCGTTTGAAGACGGCACATCTTCCACAATCCGCCGCAGTTCTCGGATCTCGCGGCGGAGCGATTGGAGGTCGTCTTCTTGTCGCTCTTCGCCGGCGGCCAGGAACCACGAAGCCGCGATTCCGGCCCAGATGCCGATCAGCCCGACGCCGACCGCCATCAAGCATGAAGGCAAGGTGATCCTGATCATCGAGTGCAAGAACATCCGCCACAAACTGCCGAGCTCGGCCCGTGATCAGGCGGTGATGTACGCCGCGAACAAATCTGCCGACTGGACCGTGGTCACGAATGGGCAGGATTGGGCCCTGTATCGCGTGATTCCTGTCAAAGGCCATGATCCTCGCATCGTCGAAGTGTTTAATATTTCCCTCTTTGACGACGACGGCCTGAGCGACTGGGACGTGGAGCGCATGTATCTGCTTACCAATCGCGCCCTATTGCGAGGAGAATCCGAAAAGGAGTTTCACCTGGTCCAATGCCTCGACAACCAACGATTGCTGCTTGCCATGTCGAGCGAACGAGTCGTCCGCTCCGCCTGCAAGTTTCTGATCCAATCGTACCAGAGAGAATTCGGCGAGATCGTACGGGTAACAGCGGATGACGTTCGCGAACAGCTGAAAGAGTTGACTCGGCCAAGTGAGCTGTGATTTTGCTATGGAAGAAAAGCGAATGGTAATCATCCTATGACCTCTCGGTGTTTATGCCGCGCTTGAGAATCGGGAATCACGAGGCAGGGAAGAACCCGCACCTCGCCACGGCGAGTCGCCTTCGGAGACCCGGCCGGCTCTTTTTGAAAGGGAGAGGAAGGTGGCATGCGGCTGCCGGGGACGGCGTTACGACGGGAAAATGAGCCAGTCCTGGCCCGTGAACGACGGCCCGGCAACCAACAGCGCACGGCAGATTTCGTCGGCGTGCAGCGCTGCGACGCTCGTCTTGGGGATGGTCGATTACGTTACGCCAAAACCCGGCTGCGATAGGTCGTGGGGCTTTCGCCGGTGTGCTCGAGGAACACCTGGCTGAAGTACGAGTGCGTCGAGAAACCGAGCTTTCTGCTCACCTGTTCGATGGTAAGTGTCGGGTCGGAAAGGAATCGTTTAGCCTGCCATATTTTCAACTGATTGTGGTAGGCGATAATTCCGCAGCCAAACGCCTGTCGAAATGATTCCTTGGCCTTGGTGGGGCTTACCCCCAACCCTAGGGCGACCTCGTTGATGCTGAGCCGGTCATTAACGCGCGAAAGCAAGAGCAATCGCACTTGCTGGGCGACATCATCCGGCACAGTCGCAGGCGACGATGAGTCATCCATCAGCCGGGCAGTCACCTGACCAAGCAGCGAAAGTAGTGCCCCCGTCGTCGCAGCGGGTTCGCGCGGGCTCTGGGACGTAAGGTGGTCGGCGGCAAGCCAAAAGGAATGATTGAGTTCACTGTCTTGTGCGACGCTAAAACGGTGGCATGCCGTCACTAAAGTGTCGAGCTTTTGACAACACTCCTTCACGCCGGATGCAGCCGGCCAGCCGCGAACGTTCTGGGTGTCAATAAGCACTGCAATCGTTGCCGCCGTTTGTTTATCGGTGTTGCGCCAATGATGGCGAATGCCAGGGGCCAGCAAGTAAAAGACTCCGGTGTCCAAGTCACAACTTTCACGTTCGGTGATTAAGGTAAGCGGACCCTGCAAGCAGCCGTGCAGCGCGACGCACGGATGACTATGGGGTTGAGTAATGGTGCCGCTGGGAAAGTGACCCGAGACAAAACGCATGAACGGCCTTGGGGTTGGCCGCACATACGCCAGGAAGCTTTGGTCGGCGGGAGGATTATTGCCGCGACGGTGGGCCGCCGCCGGGGACTTGATGCGTTGCGGTCGATTTGCCATGTGCTCAAGAGCCATTTGCTTCTGGACTAACCATTGCGTAACCGTTCACGGGCAAAGAGAGGGGGACGGGCACATTTCCCGGGAACCACGTAGGACAACCTCCCGACAGAACGATGCACCTCTGGCGAATTCGCCGGGAAAATGAGCCAGTCCCCGGCCCGTGAACGGTTACACCCTTGCAAAACTCGACCCGGCAAGATCACAAAAATTTAGCAGAGTCTGCTGATTGTCTCCACTGCAGCGGCCTTTTCCATGACAATGTCCAGGAATCAGGGAGTTTTCTGAAGTACGGCCTGTCTGAAGTTGATAGACTTTCGTCCTCGTTCGATTGGACGATCCGACGCAGTGGCGACTACCATGGAACGGCGCAGGGCGCTTGCGGGCCAGGAGAAGGGACAGGCACATTTTTCCGGGAACCACGTTGGCCAACCAGCCAACAGGATGATGCACCCTTCGCGATTTTGCCGGGAAAATGTGCCAGTCCCCGACCCGTGAACGGTTACGCTGCAATGCCCAGGGAAGCTGTTGTGAGTCCAGCCGACGAGGCCGGTATTTTTATCCTGTTTGCAGACATTCTTTTCCGAACGACTCTGGCAGACCCCCAGAGGCCAAGAGTGCAGGTGTTCTCATGATGTGTGCTGCCGCGGTTCTGCTCGTAATGTGTGTCACCGGCGCGACGATTGATGCGGCCGCAGAGCCGGACGACAACCCCATTTTTGCCGCCGACGCCCGGCTTGAGTTGATCTTTCAAAGAACCGCCCGGCTCAACAGTGGTTTGACGGAAGGGCCCGCCGCCGCTCCCGATGGCAGCATCTATTTCACCGATATGCCATTCGGACCCGACGATCAAACGATGATCCATCGATACGACCCGAAGTCGCGACGATTATCGGTGTTCTCATCCGCGGCCGGCAAGTCGAACGGTCTGGCGGTCGATGCGAATGGTTGTTTGTTGGCTTGCGACGGTGCGGATGGTGGGGGCCGGTGCGTTGCTCGATGGAATCTGCAATCGGGCGAGCGCGCCGTGATCGCGGATCGCTACCAGGGAAAACGACTTAACTCGCCGAACGATCTTTGCGTCGATCGAAAAGGACGGATTTACTTCACCGACCCACGGTACGCGGGCAGCGAGTCGCGCGAACTGAAGCAACGTTCTGTTTATCGAATTGAACCGGATGGCAAGGTTGTCAGAATTACCCACGACGTTGAGATGCCCAACGGCATTGTGTTAAGTCCCGACGAGCGCACGCTCTACGTAGGCGATCACAACAACGGTGGGAATCGCTTGTCACCCGCGGACCCAGAGCCTCAACGTGGGGCGATGCGATTATACGCATTTCCACTCGCTGATGATGGGTTGGTCAACGGGCAGCGTCGGACCCTGATCGATTTCGGACAACAGAACGGATGCGACGGAATTACGGTTGACCAGCAAGGCAATGTTTACGTCGCGTGTCGAAGCCTTGAGCGACCAGGCGTCCTGGTCATCAATCCCGATGGCAAAGAACTGGCCTTTGTTCCCACCGGTGCGGCAGGTCAAGAGGGGGTGTTCGCGGATTGGAAGGGAATTCCGAGCAATGCCGAATTTGGCGTGGGAGCCGACTCTCACTCGCTGTATGTGACGATTGATCAAGAGTTGTATCGAATTACGAGCAAGCAACACGGGATCATCCCCGTGTGGGATGCGACGAAAACGAAGTAACGATTCCCGGAGAGGCATATGCACAAGTTGTTAACTCGTCCGGAACAGTCGGTCGTCGGTCAGGGGAGCTTCACGTATACGGCGGATCCACGGTGGCATTCGTTGCCCGAAGGCTGGGATCTGGGCGAAGTGACAGCCGTGGCGACCGATTCACAAGATCGGGTTTTCGTTTTCAATCGCTCGGTCCATCCCGTGCTGGTCTTCGATCGGGGCGGCCGCTTCCTGTTTCGCTGGGGGGAAGGCTTGTTTGCTCGGCCGCACGGCATCCACATCGATCGACAGGATGCCGTCTATTGCACGGATGATCTGGATCACACGGTAAGAAAGTTTACGTCCGACGGCCAACTGTTGTTGACGTTGGGTACGAGCGGATGCGCGTCCGACACAGGCGCGACCAGCGTGGATTACCGGCAAATTCGTCGCGCCGGGCCGCCGTTCAACTTTCCCACCAATCTGGCCATCGGTCCCACCGGCGAAATCTATGTCTGCGATGGTTATGGGAACGCGCGGATTCATAAGTTCTCCGCCGCGGGTGATCTGCTGTTGTCCTGGGGCGCACCTGGCGATGGGCCTGGCCAATTTCATGTGCCCCATGGAATTGCCATGGATCGACAGGGGGTCATTTACGTAGCGGACCGGGAGAACAGTAGGATTCAGAAATTCGACGATCGGGGCAAGTTCCTCGAATCGTGGGCTGAGGTAGCGCGCCCCTGCCAGGTATTTATCGATCCTGATGACCGGGTTTACGTAGCTGAGTTGGGATATCGCGCGGGAATGTTTTCGGGCAACCAACCCCCCTTTCCTAACGCCACGGGTGGACGAGTCAGCATATTTTCGACGGACGGCGATCTGTTGGCTCGCTGGGGCGGCGGCGAATCGCCTTGTGCTGCGGGTGATTTTTTCGCGCCCCACGACATCTGGGTCGACTCCCGGGGGGATATTTACGTGAGCGAGGTTACCTACACAGCGGGAATCTCCAAGGGCGCGATTGGGACCGACTGCCATACATTGCAAAAATTTTCCAGGACCGAACGTACTTCCTCATGAGTCGACTACGTTCCGAGGAGAGACTTCCCCATGAAAGCCTGGCGATTCTACGGGTTTAATGACCTTCGCCTGGATGACGTGCCACCGCCGGTATGTCTGCCGGGGCATGTGGTCGTGGAACCGCTTTATGTGCAGCCCAGTGTAACCGAGGCACAGCTGGCGTGCGGCATTCCGACGCTCGCCTTCGATCGGATCCAACGTCGGCTGGAACAGGAAGCTCCGGTGCAGTTGTTCGGTCACGAGTTTTGTGCTCGAATTGTGGAGGTGGGGGCGGGCGTCCAGGGCTACCAGCCTGGCGACCGCGTTGCCGCCCGGGCCAAGCTGCCTTGCATGAACTGCACACTTTGCAACTCCGACCGAAGCGCTCTTTGTCGCCGCGGACCGGTGATTGGCTTTGATTTGCCCGGCTGTTTTTCGGAACTGGCGTTATTGCCAGGCATTGCGCTGGTCAAGGTTGACGATCGAATTTCCGACAGCGAGGCAGCTTGCCTCCAGTCGCTCAGTGACAGCGTGGCGGCCGTGGAGACAGCGCAATTGATGATCGGTGACACGGTGGCGATTCTGGGCCAAGGGAGCATGGGCCTGGAGTGCATGCAGATCGCGCGCGTGAGCGGGGCGGGACGAATCATCACGGTGGATATCCGCGACGAAACGTGTGCGATGTCGGCGAAACTTGGTGCCGACCATGCCCTGAATGGTTCCGGGTGCGATGTTGTGGCGACGATTAAACAGCTCACCGACGGCATCGGGGCCGACGTCGTGTTTGAATGTGCAGGCGGTAGTACGAAACAGGGCCTGGCCGGCAATCGCACGCTGCTACAGGCGATTGATGTCGTTCGTTCGGGTGGCAAAATCATTGGCGTGTCTTGGTTTGGGCAGTCGCTGGACGTGAATATTGACCTGCTGCGGGAGCGGAGCCTGCGCTACCTGTTTCCGGATATCAGTACACCGCAGCACCTCGAGCATACCGTCCGATTGGTCGCTTCCGGCCGGGTCCAACTGCAGCCAACGATCACGCATATCCTCGATGGCTTGAAGTCGGTGCCTCAAGCCTTTGAAATCACCGCCAACAAAGGCAAGTATCGAGCGATTAACCCGGCGCAGGTCAACATGCGTGCCTGACAGGACGGCGAACTCTGGCTTCAACCTTCGAGTGTTCAGGTCGGCACCTCCCATGATTGATCGCATGCACGCCCCAGCGCCTGATGCAAACGCCATCGTGGAGAAACCAGTCCACTTGCGTGATCTTTCATCAACGCAGTGGAAATCGGGAGCGGCAGCCTGGTTGGGCTGGCTTTTCGATGGTCTCGACATGCACCTCTACACGCTCGTGGCGACGCCGTTTGTGGCGGAGCTGCTGCATGTCGCCAGGCAGGATCTCTCCGTAGGTAGGCACAGTTCGTGGATCCAGGCAAGTTTCCTGGTCGGCTGGGCGCTCGGGGGAAGTCTGTGTGGCCGCCTGGGGGACAAGCTCGGACGCAGCCGCACCTTGGTGTTGACGATTCTCACCTATGCCGTTTTCACGGGCATGTCGTTCTTTGCCACAACCTGGTGGCAGTTGTTGATCTTTCGCTTTCTGGCGGCGCTGGGGATCGGCGGCGAGTGGGCCGTTGGAGCTGCGCTGCTGTCGGAAACATGGCCCAAGAACTGGCGTCCCTGGCTGGCGGCCGTCCTGCAAACAGGCGTGAACATCGGAGTGATGTTGGCAAGCCTGGCGGTGTTTCTGATGGCCGATCTGCCGCCTCGCTACGTCTTTTTGATCGGAGTATTGCCGGCCTTCTTAGTCCTGTGGATTCGCCGAGCCGTGCCGGAAACGGAAGAGTGGCATGCCGCCCGGGCCAACCATTCAGGAATCGAGCCAGGCATTCGCGATCTGTTTCGAGGCTCCGTGCGTCGGATTACCCTGTTGACGCTGCTGGTATGTGCGTTCTCACTCACAGGCCATTGGGCATTCATGTTCTGGTGCTCGCAGCAACTGCGCAGTTTGCCCGACCTTGCTGAGTGGACCGATGGCCAACGTAGTCAGCTGGTAAGTCAAGCGATGACGCTCGTGATGCTTGCGTCGATTGTGGGGAATTTTGTTGCGGCATGGGCCTCGCGCCTGATGGGGTATCGCAATACCATTGTGGTCATGTGCTTGGGATATAGCTTGGCGCTCGTAGTGACCTATTCGGTGCCGCGTGCCCATGGGGCCATGCTGTATTGGGTGTGTCTGATTGGGTTATTTCAGGGTGTGTTCGCGCTTTTCAGCATGTATCTGCCGCCGCTGTTTCCCACGCTGTTGCGCACGACGGGTGCTGGTTTCTGCTTCAATATTGGCCGCATTGCGGCGGCGGCCGGCACGGTGGCGTTCGGCTTGCTTTCGCCCGTGGGAGATCAGCGTTTTGCCCTGTTGTGCGCAGGCTTGCTTTTTGTGCCGGCTAGCGCCGTTGCAGCCTTTCTTCCCGAGCCAAAAGACGACCGTGCACCATTCTCACCGGTGGACTAACGCATTGCAGGAGATGCCGTACATGAAAACGGATGAGCGACGATTGAGCGATTTCCAGGCGCTAGGATATGCAGCAGGCATCCGCGTGGCCGAGCAGGCGGATGTGATCCGCCACCGTCGATTGTTCGACGAAGTTGAAGCCCGGGAGGGGCGCGCGAAGTGCCAGAAAGGTCTATTCGATACACACTTCACGTTGCCGTTTGTTTGGGAATTAGCGACGTTACCGACGATCTTGGACCACGTCGAAACGATCATCGGCTCGAACATCTTATTGATGGGCAGTCACTTTTTCTGCAAGTACGGCCCGAGCGACGCATTTGTCGCCTGGCATCAGGACGTGACCTACTGGGGCTTGGAACCACCGCTGGCCGTATCGGCGTGGTACGCGATCGACGACAGCGATGCCGGTAACGGTTGCATGCAAGTCATCCCACGAACCCATCGTGAAGGCTTGCGCGCCCACGGCAAATCGGCCGATCCCTCGGCCAACCTGCTGAGCATTAACCAAGAGGTGCCGGTCGACGAGAGCGAGATTTCCCAGGTCGTGAATATCGAACTCAAGGCGGGTGAGATTTCGCTCCATGATGGTCTGACCGTGCATGGCAGTCAGCCGAACCGATCGACGCGACGGCGTTGCGGCCTGGCAATGATTTACCTACCGACATTTGTCAGGCAAGCGGAGCAGAATTCACTGGGAACGCGCTGGGCTGCGGTCTTGGTTCGCGGCGAGAATCGCGAGCAGAACTTCGCTGATCGACCTCCCCCATTTCTGGTTTAGCGCAGCTTACTTAGACTAATCATCATTTCTCGAAAGGAGTTCCATCATGCTCAACGATAAAACGATTCTGATCACCGGCGGCGGGGGGGGCATTGGCGAAGGCGTAGCGCGTGTCTGTCATCGTGAAGGCGCTAACGTCGCTGTCAGCGATATTAACGCCGCCGCTGCATCGCGCGTTGCCGACTCTTTAGGGGCACGAGCCATTGCCGTGACTTGCGACGTGCGCGACAGCGCGCAGCTTGCCCGCTTCGTGCGACAATCGCTCGACCGGTTTGGTCGCATTGACGGCCTGTTCAATAACGCCGGCGTGAACTGCATCAAGCCATCGCTCGATTTACAGGAGTCGAACTGGG
>SXGT01527090.1_pt1 | contig 16149 bp, 13 predicted proteins | sample 3176221 | NCBI WGS metagenome assembly SXGT01 (sample SAMN11356862, study PRJNA531348) | freshwater metagenome | isolation source: freshwater sample F1-120 | place: China: Fuxian Lake, Yuxi | collected 2017-12-25 | reverse complement strand
ATCTTCCACCTTTAACGTTAAATGAAAATCTTCCTATTTTGTAACCTCTAGCCTTCGCTTCTGGCAGAGATGCAAACCAGTCTCGAATAGGACCAAATGCTCCTGTGTAAGTAGCTGGGTTGGATCTAGGCGTCCTACCAATAGGAGACTGATCGATATCTATAATTTTATCTATTAACTCAGTTCCCTTATAGTTTTTAAAAGATTTAGGTGTTTTTCTAGATTTATTATTATTTAAAATTAAATTTAGAGCATTAAAAAGTGTGTGTAAAATAAGTGTAGATTTACCACTTCCTGAAACTCCCGTTATACAAGTAAAAGTACCAATTGGAATTTTAAGATCAACATTTTTTAAATTATTACCCGAAGCTCCGAGAATTTCTAAAAATCGACCATTCTTAGCATTTCTTCTTTTTTTAGGTAAAGAGATATATTTTTTTCCAGATAAATAATTACCAGTAATGCTTTTTTCACTTTTAACTATTTCTTCATAATTTCCTTGAGCAACAATCTCACCTCCATATATTCCTGCTTCAGGACCTAAATCAATAATATGATCAGCGTTTTCCATTGTTTCCGTATCATGTTCAACAACTATAACAGTATTTCCAAGATCTCTAAGTTTTTTTAAAGCAGTAATTAATTTTTTATTATCTCTTTGGTGTAAACCAATTGATGGTTCATCCAAAACATAAAGTACTCCTGTAAGTCCTGAGCCAATTTGTGATGCGAGTCTAATTCTTTGTGACTCACCGCCAGATAAGGTTCCAGATTCCCTTGAAAGAGTTAAATAATTTAGTCCAACATTCAATAAAAAGTTAAGTCTTTCATTTATTTCTTTTAATATATGTTGTGCAATTTTTTTATCTCTTTCATTCAAGATTGTATCTAAATCATCAAACCAAATTTTTGCATCATCGATAGATTTTTTAGTAACTTCACTTATATTAAGATTATTTATTTTAACGCACAAAGCTTCTTCTTTTAATCTTTGACCATTGCATTTTTCACAATTCGATTCACTTTGATATTCAGCTATTTCTTCTCTTTTCCATTCGCTGTCAGTTTCTAAATATCTTCGTTCTAGATTATTAACAACACCTTCGAAAGTTTTTTTTGTTTTGTAAGACTGGTAATTATCATCATAAGAAAAACTTATTTCTTCTTCATCGGAACCAAATAGAATTACATCTTGTATTTTTTTTGGAAGCTTTTTCCATTGATCTGACATGGAAAATTTATAATGTTGCGCTATTGAAGCTAAAGTTTGAGCGTAGTATAAAGATGAAGATTTAGACCATGGTGCAATAGCACCATCTTGTAAACTTTTTCTATCATCGGGAACAACTAAGTTTGGATCAATATTTAAATTATGACCTATCCCTTCACATTCTTCACAAGCTCCATACGGGCTATTAAAAGAAAATAACCTAGGTTCAATTTCTTCAATAGTAAAACCGCTTTCTGGACAAGAAAATTTTGATGAAAAAGTTATAGATTCTATTTTTCTAAATTTTTTAGGAACAGTTTCGTCTTCATACTCTATTACCAAAAGTCCACTAGAAAGATTTAACGCACTTTCCACGCTATCCGCTAATCTGTTTCCTGTGCTTGAGTTAATTACTATTCTGTCAACAATTATCGATATATCATGTTTTATATTTTTATTTAGATCAGGAAAATCACTTATCTCATAGTATTTTCCATCTACTTTAATTTTTTGAAAACCTCTTTTTTTGTAATTTAAAATTTCTTTTTTATATTCACCTTTTCTTCCTCTAACTATCGGTGCTAATAAATATATAGTATTATTTTTTGGAAGGGCTCTAATTTTATCTACCATTTCACTTATAGACTGAGATACAATCGGTTTTCCAGTGAATGGAGAATAAGGGACCCCAACTCTTGCAAATAAAACTCTCATATAATCATAGATTTCAGTCACCGTCGCTACTGTTGATCTTGGATTTTTTGACGTATTTTTTTGTTCAATTGATATCGCTGGACTTAATCCCTCTATAAGATCAACTTTAGGTTTTTTCATTTTATCTAAAAATTGTCTTGCGTACGCTGAAAGACTCTCAACGTATCTTCTTTGTCCTTCAGCATAAATTGTGTCAAAAGCTAAAGATGATTTTCCAGATCCAGATAGACCTGTTATGACAACTAATTTGTCTTTAGGAATGTCTACAGAAATATTTTTTAAATTGTGTTCTTTTGCACCTTTTATAATGATTTTTTTAATCATTTTTTTATATCCTGATCATAATCATCTTATAATTAACTTGTTAATATGATATAAATTTAATTGTTATTAAAGAGCAAATCACATACTAAGATTTTAAAATTATGGCTGGCAGTTTAAATAAAGTACTATTGATTGGTAGATTAGGTGCTGATCCTGAAATTAAACAAATGGTTAATGGTAAAAGTGTCGCAAGACTTAGCGTTGCCACAAGTCAATCGTGGAAAGATAAGTCTTCAGGTGAAAGAAAAGAAAAAACGGAGTGGCATAGAGTTGTAATTTTTAATGAAGGTCTAGTTAATGTTGTTCAACAATATCTAAAAAAAGGTGCTAATGTTTATATAGAAGGTGCCTTAAGTACAAGAAAATGGAAAGATGAAAGTTCTGGCCAAGATAAGTATTCTACAGAAATTGTTCTACAAGGTTATAATTCTAGCCTTACAATGTTAGATGGAAAAAATAAAAATGAAAATTCAAATTTAGTCACTGAAAACAAAAGTTCATTACCTAATGATGATATGTCCTCCTCAATTAATGATCTTGATGATGAAATTCCTTTCTAAATTTAATGGAAAATATTACTACCCAAAACAATAATTCTTATAAACCTATATTAGTCTCTGATGAGATGAGCTCATCTTATCTTTCTTACGCTATGAGCGTAATAGTTAGCAGAGCATTACCAGATGTTCGCGATGGCCTCAAACCAGTGCATAGAAGAATAATTTATGCAATGTATAAAGGTGGGTACGATTGGTCAAAACCTTTTAGAAAATCTGCAAGAATAGTAGGGGATGTAATTGGTAAGTATCATCCTCATGGAGATCAATCTGTTTATGATGCACTCGTAAGACTTGTTCAAGATTTTTCAATGAGCTTACCTTTGATTGAAGGGCAGGGCAACTTTGGTTCAATAGATGGCGATCCGCCAGCTGCGATGCGTTATACAGAAACTAAATTAGGAAAAATTTCTCAATTTTTAACTGAAGACCTAGAAAAAAATACAGTTAGTTTTAGAAATAATTATGACGAAACGGAAAAAGAACCAGTTGTTTTACCAACTCAGTTTCCAAATCTTTTAGTCAATGGCGCAGGCGGTATTGCCGTTGGTATGGCAACCAGTATACCCCCCCATAACCTAGGTGAAGTTATAAATGCAACTGTTGCTTATATAAGCAATAAAGACATTACTATAGCGCAATTAATGAAACACATTCCTGGTCCGGATTTTCCAACTGGAGGCGTAATTATAGGAACAGATATTATCAAGGAAGGCTATAACAAAGGAAGAGGATCGTTTAAAATTAGAGGAGAAATTGATGAAGAAGTATTAAAAAATGATAGATCAATTTTAATTATTAAATCAATTCCATATCAAATAAATAAATCGATCTTAGTTGAAAGAATTGCTGAGCTTGCAAGAGAAAAAAAAATTGAAGGTATAAGCGATATTAGAGACGAGTCTAATCGAGAAGGTATTAGAGTGGTCATTGATTTAAAAAAAGGAGTTGAAGGCGAAACCATTCGAAGGCAACTTTATAAATTAACAAGCATTGAAAGCTCATTTAGTTTTAATACACTTGCAATTGTCGACAACAAACCAAAAATTTTTAATTTAAAAGAATTTATTGTTGAATTTGTCAAATTTAGAGAAGAAACTCTAACTAAAAGAATAAAATTTGATTTACTAAAAGCAGAAGAAAGAGCTCATATCTTGATTGGTTTAGCTACCGCTGTTGAAAATATTGATGAAGTAATAAAAATTATTAAAAACTCCAAAGACGCAGATACAGCAAAAAAAAATCTTTTATCTAAAAAATGGAAGATTAAAAAAAGTATTAAATTAATTACTTTAATTGAGAATAAGAAAAATCCTTCTAGCTATGAGCTTTCAGAGGAGCAAGTTAATTCAATTTTAGAACTTAGACTTCAAAAATTAACTGCTTATGGAATAGGTGAGATTGAAACAGAAATTAACAAATTGTCTGATTTAATAATTCAATACAATAAAATCTTAAGCTCTAAAAAAGAACTCTATAAATTAATAACCGATGAATTAATGGAGATCAGGACTAAGTTTGCTGTTCCACGAAGAACAAAGATTACAGATGCTGAATTAAATTATAGTATTGAAGAGACTATTCAAAAAGAGTTTGTTGTTATTAATATAACTAATCAAGGCTATATTAAAAGAAGTTCTCTTGATAGTTTGAAATCTCAAAAAAGAGGCGGTATTGGAAAATCAAGTATTGTTACAAGGGATGAAGATTTTGTAGTTCAAATTTTTACAGCTAATACTCATACCCCTGTAGTTTTTTTTTCATCTGAAGGACTTGCTTATAAAATTAAAGCCTGGAAAATTCCTGAAGGCACCTCTAGCTCAAAAGGTAAATCTCTATTTAATATTCTACCTTTAAAAAACCATCAAACTATTAGTTCTATCATGCCTTTACCTGAAGATGAGATTGTTTGGAAAAATTTATTAGTTGTTTTTGTTACAGCTAATGGAAACGTAAGAAAAAATAGTCTCGAAGACTTTGCCAATATTAATGCAAACGGTAAAATTGCCATGAAATTAGAAACCAATGATAAAATAGTTGGTGTCAAAATTTGTAGGGACGACCAAGATATAATGATTAGTACCAAAAATGGAAAATGCATCAGATTCATGGCAAAAAAACTTAGATTATTTAAAGGCAGATCTTCAAAAGGAATTAGAGGCATTCAATTATTTGATAATGATAAAGCTATTTCTTTATCGATATTAGATACACCAAAAATTGATTCAAAAATTATTAATAAAGATGAAAAAATAAAAAAAGGTTTAGAAAAATATATATTATCTATTACTGAAAACGGTTATGGTAAAAGAACCTCTTTTTTAGAGTTTAGAGTTACCAATAGAGGTGGAAAAGGCATTATTGGAATAATCAATTCTCCAAGAAACGGAAATGTTGCATCAACTTTAGTAGTTGAAGAAAACGACGAAATCGTTCTATCTACTGACAAAGGAAGCGTAATGAGATGTTTCGTCAAGGAGATTAGAGTTGCTGGAAGAAATACTCAAGGAGTTACAATAAAGAAATTATCTGGCACTGAAAAAGTTGTTTCTGCATTTAAAATTGAAGATAATATAAATTAGAAAATGAGAAGTGCAATTTATCCAGGAACATTCGATCCAATTACTCTAGGTCACGCCGATGTAATCCAAAAGTCTTTAAAAATTTGTGATAGATTAATAGTTGCTGCTACCAATACAAAGAATAAAGATTATTTTTTTCCAATTGATAAAAGAATTGAAATAATAAGAAAATCACTTTTTTCAGATTTGAAATTAAATAAAAACAAAATTATAATTATTCCTTTTAATATTTTAACAATAAATTTATGTAAAAAGTATAACGCCTCAATTATAATTAGGGGGTTAAGAGCTGTGTCAGATTTTGAATATGAGTTTCAACTTGCTGGCATGAATAAAAAATTAAACAAAAATATAGAGACTATTTTTTTAATGTCCGATGTGGAAAATCAAATTATTTCGTCTAAATTTGTAAAAGAAATAGCCAAATTAAATGGTAATATAAGTCAATTTGTATCAAAATTTGTGATTAAATCACTAAAAGAAAGAATAAAATGAAAAAATTATTTATTTTATTAATATTTTTATTTTTTATTATAAACAACATGTACGCAGAGGAGAATAAAATGATACTTAAATTAAAAGATGGAGATGTTGAAATAGAACTTTACTCTAAAATTGCACCTAATCATGTTAAAAGATTTGAAAAATTAGCTAACGAAGGTAAATATGATGGAGTCGTTTTTCACAGAGTTATCGACGGATTTATGGCGCAAACTGGAGATGTTAAATTTGGAAATTCTAAGTCAGCAAATTATAATTTAGATCTTGCTGGCACTGGTGGTTCGGATTTACCCGATCTTAAAGCTGAGTTTAGTGATGTAGCCCATAATAAAGGGGTTTTATCTATGGCAAGATCTTCAGATCCAAATAGCGCTAATAGTCAATTTTTTATAGTTTTTGAATCTGCTCCTCATTTAGACAGAAATTATACTGCTTTTGGTAAAGTAATAAAAGGAATGAATTTTGTTGATAAAATAAAAAGAGGAGATGGGCCAAATGGTTCAGTTGATGAACCTGATAAGATTATTTCCTTAAGATCAAAAAAATAAATTTAATGAAAGAATCTGATTTTTCTTTTGAGTTAATTGCTCAAGATGAAAAAGCAAGATTAGGTAAAATTTCTACACATAGAGGTATAGTTGATACCCCTGCTTTTATGCCTGTTGGAACTTTAGGGACGGTAAAAGGTATTTTTATTGAAGATCTTTTATCTACAGGATCACAAATTATTCTTGGTAATACTTATCACCTAATGATTAGACCAGGAACAGATATTCTTGATCTATTTAATGGTTTACATAATTATATGAATTGGCAAAAACCAATCCTAACGGACTCAGGTGGTTTTCAAATAATGTCTTTAGCAAAATTAAATAAAATAGATATTAATATTGGTGCTGTTTTTTCATCTCATCTTGATGGAAAAAAATTTGTATTAAGTCCAGAAAAGAGTATTCAAATCCAAAAATCTATTAATTCAGATATTTTAATGGTTCTAGATCAATGTCCAAAATTAACCAGTGAAAAAGAAAAATTAATTAACGCTATTGAAGTATCTACTAATTGGGCCAAAAGATGCAAAATAGAATTTGGTAAAAATAAAAATAAAGCTTTATTTGGCATCGCGCAGGGAGGTTTGGATAAAAATCTGAGATTAGACAGCTTAGAAAAATTAGTTGCCATTGATTTTGATGGTTATGCCATGGGTGGTTTAGCCGTAGGTGAAACACAAGAACAAATGTTCAAAATTTTAAATGAAACAGTTGACTATATGCCAAAAGATAAGCCTAGATATTTAATGGGCGTTGGTACACCCTCAGATATTTTGGGCGCCGTCAAAAGTGGCATTGATATGTTTGATTGCGTTATGCCTACAAGATCTGGTCGTACTGGCCTTGCTTTTACCTGGGAAGGAAAACTAAATTTACGTAATGCAAAATATCAAAATGATAAAACACCTTTAGACAAAAATGTCTCACTTAGAAATTTAAACAATTATTCAAAGAGCTACTTAAACCATTTGATCAAAACTAATGAAATCTTAGCTTCTATGTTAATTTCACTTCATAATATAAATTTTTATCAGCAATTTATGAGTGAAATTAGAAAAGAAATAAAAAAAGGAACCTTTGAGAGCTTCTACAATAAATACATAGATATGTTTTAATTAATCAAATTTTGTTTGAATTCTTTGTATTTTGTATATAAAACCAATTTTCTTTAGGGCCCTTAGCTCAGTTGGTAGAGCACTTCCCTTTTAAGGAAGGTGTCGATGGTTCGAATCCATCAGGGCTCACCACTCTTAGGTGCTTTTTATCGGTGGATACTTTACTATCACCTCTGTAATCCATTTTTTTAAATTATCTATTCTAGTTGCACTAGACGGATGTGTACTTAAAAATTGAGGCGGTTCTTTACCTTTATTTTTTTCTCCCATTCTTTCCCAAAGATTTACCGACTCTCTAATATCAAAAGCTGCTAATGAAGCAAAAATTAAACCTAGGTAATCAGCTTCAGTTTCTTGTTTTCTGCCAAAAGGATTAAAAATTCCTAATTGAAATATATCCATACCAGTATTTTGACCTATAGTATTTCTTGTCCTGCTAATAGCGCCGCCCAAAAAAATATCTGCAACTGTTGTTCCAAGGTTAACTGATATCGCCTGACTGGCTCTTTCTAAAGAATGTTTTGCAACAGCATGTGCTATTTCATGACCCATAACTGCTGCTAGTGCATTATCATTCTGCGTTACTGAAAGAAGACCTGTATAAACTGCAATCTTTCCTCCTGGCATGCACCAAGCATTTACAACTTTATCATTATCAACCAGAACATAATCCCATTGAAAATTACTGGTAGGATCCTTTCCATCCTTATCAATAAAAAATTTAGAAACTGAAAGTTCCATTCTTTTTCCAATTTCTATAATTTTATCTAAATCTTTTCCTGAGTTAATTATTTTTACTTTGGTACGAAAATCTTCATATACTGCAGCTGCCTGACGGTTAATGGTTGCTTCAGGAATGATTGAAAGTTGCTTTCTTTCAGTGATTGGGACAGTAGAACAAGAAGGCAACAATAAACTAGTACAACCACAACCTAAAACTTTTATAAATTTTCTTCTATTTATGCTATGAATCATATATTAGTAATTTTTATGATTTTAGATAATAAAATATTAATTGCAATTTTTATATTACTATTAGTTTTTATTATCTATTCTAGCTATCAATTATGACAGAAAAAGTTAAAAAATCTCTACTAACAAGATTAAGAAATAATTTTATAGCGGGTGCTATAGTCTTAATTCCAATTGGAATTACAGTTTATCTCTCCTTGTTTATAATAAAAATTTTATCTGTTGTTTTGCCAGAACAACTTAATCCCAATAACTATTTACCATTTAATGTTCCTGGTCTTGAAATTTTAATAACGATTATTCTTATTACTGTTATTGGAGGTATGTCGGTATCTTTTTTAGGAAAAAAAGCTTTGGAATTATTTAATAATCTTCTTAAAAAAATTCCTGTATTAAGAACTGTTTATTCTGCAGTAACTCAATTAACAGAAAGTTTCACGCAATCAAAGGGTGATACAAAAAGTGTTGTGCTAGTTGAATTTCCAAGAAAAGGAATTTGGGCAATTGGTTTTGCGACTAATAAAAGCAGAGAAGATATTTCAAAAATAACAAATGAAGATTTAGTCAATGTATTTGTTCCAACCACTCCAAATCCAACGAGCGGCTTTCTAATAATTGTTCCTAAACAAGATTTATTTTATATTGAAATGACATTTGAACAAGCTTCAAGATTTATTGTTTCAGCTGGCACTTCGCAATAATTTTCAAGAAGATACTTTTTCTTCATCAATTAAGTCAACTTTGTCAAATAATTTAAGTAAAAATTCATACTTAGAATCATTAAATTCATTAATGTTTAATTTGTTTATATTTTTTTCAGCTAAACTAAATAGATTTTCATGATGAACTGGGTCAGCTATTTTAAATAATTTTTGACCACTTTGCTTAAAACCTATAATATCACCATATCCTCTTAACTTCATATCTTCTTCAGCGATATAAAATCCATCATCTGATGATTTTAAAATTTGTATTCTTTTCTTTGCATTCTGACTCAGCTGATTTTTAAAAAATAAAATACAGGTTCCAGCTTTATTACCTCTGCCAATTCTTCCTCTTAACTGATGAAGTTGAGCTAATCCAAATTTATTAGAATTTTCTATAATTATTACTGTAGCATTAGGAAAGTCTATACCAACCTCTATAACAGTTGTCGAAACTAAGATAGATATTTCATTATCTAAAAATTTTTTTAAAACTCTTTCTTTTTCATCTTGATTAAGATTGCCATGTATAAAACCAACTTTTCTCGGAAATTTTTTGCTCACAAGTTGAAAAGTTTTAGTTGTTGAAGAAAAGTCTAACTTTTTGGATTCTTCAATCAATGGGCAAATCCAAAATATTTGTTCATTAGTTTTAATTTTTTTTTCTAAAAAAGGCCAAAGTTCATCAATTTTATTTTCAGGTTTGCTTAAAGTTAAAATCTTTTGTCTAAGCGCTGGCTTTTCTTCAAGTCTAGAAGTATCCATATCACCATAAATAGACATCATCATCGTTCGTGGTATAGGAGTTGCTGACATAAGTAAAACATCACAATTAGATCCACCTTTTTTTGCAAATTTAATTCTTTGTCGTACACCAAATTTATGTTGTTCATCTATTATGATTAATCCTAATTTATTAAAAGATATAGTTTCCTGAAATAAAGCATGAGTCCCAATGAGAAAATCTATTTTTTTATTTTCTAAATCATTTAATATTATTTTCCTTTTTTTAATATCAGTTCGCCCCGTCAATACTTCAATTTTTATTTTTAAATTAGAGTAAGCAATTATTTCATTTAACATTTTGAAATGTTGTTCCGCTAATATTCCAGTTGGTGCCATTAAGCTACATTGATAACCAGCCTCTATACAATTGAGCCCAGCAATAATAGCCACAATAGTTTTGCCTGACCCAACGTCACCCTGTAAAATTCTGAACATCCTTGATTGTGATTTAAGATCGCTATTAATTTCATCAATAACCTTTTTTTGACCATTAGTTAAATTGTAAGGCAAAGATTTAATTAATTGAACAGAATAGGTACCTATAAATTTTTTTATATCTTTTTTAACTTTTTTTATTTTATTTCTATTATTTGATAAAAAAAGTAAATTTGCAAATATTTCATCATAAGCAATTCTTTTTAAAAAGATTGAATTTAAATCTTTTTCTGAATTTGGGTTGTGTAAATTTATTATAGAATTTTTCCAACTTGAAAAACCCATTTTTTTAATAAAATTTTTTTCGTGCCACTCTTCAATATCAGGAATTTGATTAATTACCTTTTCGATAACATTTCTGTATGTTATTTCCTTTAATCCCTCTGTCAGTGAGTATTTTGGAATAATTTTTTTAATTTTGTCTATATTTTCTCTTTTACTTAAATATTTAGGATTCGTCATTTGATATTTATTTCCAAAATAATTAACTTTACCACTTACAACAACCCATTCATTTAAAGGTAATATTGTTTTTATATAACCCTCACGGCTATTAAAAAAAATTAAATTAATTTCTCCAAAATTATCTTTGCAAATAATTTTATTTGGAAGATTTCTTATTCTTGGGAAGTTGTATTTAACAACTTGAACATTAATTGTAAAAATTTTTCCAATTTCTAATTTATCCAATGGAGTAGATTCTGATCTAAAAGTTAAATCATAGGGAAGATCCCAAAGTAAATCATTAACTTTTTCAATTCCTTTTTTTTTAAGATAAGATGAAATTTTTCTTCCAACACCTTGAATGGAGTTAATATTAGAAAATAAATTTAACTTTTTATTAGTGAAGTTCATTTATTGATATATATTATAAAATTCTTATGAATGAATTAGATTTATTAAAAAATAAGATTAAATATCGAGCTTCTTACAGAGGGACTAAAGAGATGGATATTTTATTAACATCATTTACCAATTCAATTATAGATAATTTAGAATATCTTGAACTTCTTAAATTAGATGAATTTTTAAATTGTAATGATGAAGATATCTATAACTACTATTTCAATAGCAATTCTATTTTAGCATTTAATGATAGGAAGATATTAAATTTATTTAAAACCTTTAAACTCTAAATGGCGGAGAGGGTGGGATTCGAACCCACGAACGAGTTGCCCCGTTGCTGGTTTTCAAGACCAGTGCTTTCAACCGCTCAGCCACCTCTCCTTGATATTCAGTAAGACTTATTACTATCAATATGAGTAAATAACAATATTGATTAACTTATTGCATGTAGTTTTGAGTTTTTATTTATGTTAGTTAAAAAAATGATTAACGTCTTAAAAATTTTATTTTTAATAATATATCTATTAGTACATTCTTCTTTTGCATTCGCTAATCAGCAAGATTTTGACTCTTGGCTTCAAGATTTTAAAATAACTGCTAAGAAAAATGGTATTTCACAGAAAGTAATAGATGACATTTTGTCAAATGCCACTTATTTAAATCAAGTTATTCTTTATGATAATAAACAACCTGAATTTTTTGAAAAAACAAATGAATACATAAATAAGCGTGCTACAAAAAAAGCAGTTAACCAAGCAATTATTATTTTAAATCAAAATAAATCTATATTTGAAAAAGTTGAAAAAGATTTTAATATTAATAAGGAATTAATACTAGCTTTGTGGAGTACTGAAACTAATTTTGGAAATAATTTGGGTAAAATGGATATTGTCTCATCTTTGGCAACTTTAAGTTTTGATAAACGTAGAAGTCAATATTTTACAGAAGAATTATTAACGCTTTTAAAACTTATAGATAAAAATGTTTTAAAAAAAGAAAATTTGTTTGGATCATGGGCGGGAGCACTTGGCAACTTTCAATTTATGCCATCAGTAATAAAAGATTATGCTATAGATTACGATAAAAATGGCAATATAGATTTAAAAAATTCCAAAGACGATGCGATTGCATCTGCTGCTAATTATTTAAGTAAAATTGGTATAAAAAAAGACTATCCTTGTTTTGACGAAGTAAAGTTTGAAAAAGATATTGATAATAAACTATTTAATTTTTCAGCAGGAAATATTCATAATAAAAAAACAATTATAGATTGGCAAAAATTAGGAATAAATTTTTTAAATGAGAACAGCAGAAAGAATTCTTCTATAGCAGCTTTAGTACTACCCGATGGAGATATAACCTCACCTAAATTTCTTGTTTACGACAATTATGAAGTTATTTTAAAGTGGAACAGATCATTAAGATTTGCTTTATCAATTTGCGCTTTATCAGAAACAATTAAAAATGAAATATAGATTATTATTACTTTTTTTTTTAGTATCCTGTATTAACAATTCTACTTCTACAGTTAATAAACTAGCATATTCTGCAAATGGATTTGTTCATATAGAACAAAACATTTATCCAGATCTAGAGAAAGATAATTTTTTCGTATCTCACAATAAATTACCAATAGGCACTAAGGTTAAAGTTATTAATCCAGAAAATAAAAAATTTGTTGAAGTAACAATAAAAAAAAAAATTAAATATGATGATTTTTATAAAGCTTTAATTTCTAAAAGCATCGCTCAAGAATTAGATTTATCTTTTGAATTTCCATATATTGAAATTATCGAAGTTAAAATTAATCAAGCATTTGTTGCAAAAAAAACCATAACAGATGTTGAGGAAAAAAAAATAGCCAATAATGCACCAGTAGAAAAAATTAAAATAGATAATATTTCTAAAGAAAATAATATATCTAAAAAAAAATTAAAAACTTATTCAATTGTAGTAGCAGAATTTTACAATCTTAGCTCAGCTGAATTATTAAAAGAAAGACTCATAGCTAATTTAAAAAATTCCAATTACCATTTGATTTATATTAATAAAAAAAGTGAAAAAAAGTATGAATTATTGATGGGTCCATATAATACTATTAATAAATTAAAAAATGATTACATTGCTCTAACTGATTCAAATTTTGAAGATTTAAATATTAAAATTAATGAATAATTTTATAAAATATATTTTTATATTTTTTATAACCTGGTTTTCTTGTGCTCAAGCAAATCCAAAAATTAATTTTAAAACTGGCATACTGATAGATTATCAATCCGATAAAATACTCTATGAACTTGACGCTGATAAGAGAATTGCTCCTGCATCTATGACGAAAATAATGACTTCGATAATAACTTTTGATCTTTTAAAAAATAAAAAGCTCAAATTGGATGATAAATTTCCAGTTTCAGAAAAAGCATGGAAAATGTCCCAAACAGGATATTCTTCAATGTTTATTGTAGTTAAAGATGAAATATCGGTTGAAGATTTATTAAGAGGTATCATTGTAGCTTCAGGTAATGATGCCTGCGTTGCTTTAGCTGAAGGTATAGCCGGTACAGAGGAAAGTTTTGTGCTGTTAATGAATGAAAAAGCAAAAGAGATAGGAATGTCAAATTCCAATTTTTCAAATGCATCAGGAGTTGGGGATCCAAATAATTATTCTACTGCTAGAGATATTGCTTTGATGTCAAAATATTTGATTAAAAATCATCCCACTTATTATGAATATTTTAAAGAAATAGAATTTACCTGGGATAGGACTGGCGGAAAACCAATTACACAACCAAATAGAAATCTTTTACTTTTTAAAAATATGGGTGTTGATGGTATTAAAACAGGCCACTTAGATGCTGAAAATTATTCTTTAGCAAGCTCTATAAAGAAAGATACCAGAAGACTTATAGCTGTAGGCAGTGGATTTAAAACAATTGCCTCAAGGTCCAGTGAGTCTTTGAAGTTACTCACTTGGGGTTTGGCTAATTCAGAAACTTTTCAAATTTCAAAAAAAGGAGAGACAATATTCGAGATTAACACTTGGCAGGGTAAAAAAAAAACAACGTCTGGTTACACTAAAGAAGATGTCTATTACACGATCGATAAAAAAGATTTAAAAGATTTTAATGTTTTTTTAGAATATTTAGGTCCAATTAAAGCACCAATAAGTAAAGACAGTGAAATTGCTTCTTTAAAAATTTATAACAAAAATGAATTAGCTCAAACTGTGCCCGTGTACGCACTTGAAAAAGTTAAAAAAATTAATTTTTTACTAAGTATTTTCTCATCATTTAATTATATGATCTGGGGAGATGCTTAGAAAAAAATTCTTCTTTATTGTCTTTGAAGGAATTGAAGGAACGGGAAAAAGTTATCAAATAAATAAACTTTATAATAATTTAAAAAAATTAGGTTATAGTTTAATAAAAACGCGCGAACCAGGGGGCTCAGTATCTGCTGAAAAAATTAGAAACTTAATATTTTCTAAAAAATCTTATAAATTTCATAAATTAACGGATTATTTTTTGATAAATGCCGCTAGAAATGAACACGTACAAAAGACTCTCTTATTAGCAAAGAAAGAAAAAAATATAGTAATTTCTGATCGATTTACAGATTCTACATATGCCTATCAGGTTGTAGCTAATCAAATTAGTAAAAAAATTAATTTAATAAATCAAAAATATATTATAAAAGATCTCAAGCCAAATCTAACTATCGTTTTAAAATCAGATTTTAAGACAATTTTTTCACGTATAAAAAAAAGAAAAAATATAAATAAATTTGATAAATTAAAAACTAGTTTTTATAAAAAAGCTCAAAGCGCTTTTTTATTTTTAGCTAAGCAAAATAAAAACTATTTAGTTTTCGATTCATCTAAAAATACGCCAGAATTAGAGAAAGAAATATTATCTGTTGTTTTAAAAAAAATTAATTAAATTATAATGATAAGCTCAGATTTTCTAAATCCTATAAATTCTATTAAATTAATTGCAATGGATCGTTATTTAGATGAGATGATTAACCTATATAATTTAAAAAAATTTCCAAAAATTTTACTTTTAACTGGCAAAAAAGGAATAGGTAAATTTACTTTAGTTATCCATTTTCTTAATTATATTTTTACTTTAAATGAAAAAAAACCTTATGATCATAAAAATAAAATAATTAACCCAGAATCAGTTTTTTATAATCAACTTTTAAATCATACCAATCAGGATGTTATTTTTATTCAAACTGATGAAAGTAAAAATATAAAAATCGAAGATATCAGAAATTTAAAATCAACCTTATCTAGAACTTCACTTTCGAATAATCTAAGATTTACCATTATTGATGAAGTAGAATTTATTAACGAAAATTCAGTAAATGCTCTGCTTAAGTTGCTTGAAGAGCCTACACATAATAATTTTTTTATTCTTATTAATAATCAGCAATCTGATCTTGCAGAAACTATTTCTTCTAGAAGTCTTAAAACAAGTATTTTTTTAAATAGCATAGAAGTTAACTTAGTTATTAATCATTTATTAAAAAATAATAATATTGAAAATTTAATAGATTTTAATAACGATTTAACTCCTGGTCTGTTATTACAATTTAATGAAAGATTTTTAAAATTTAACATAGATAAAAATGATAATTTTTTAACAAAAATTAATAAATTATTAAATGCTTTTAAAAAGAATAAAGATAAAATTTTAATCAATTTGACACTTTTTTTAATTGATCAATACTTTCTTAGATTAGTGCAAATAAATGAAAAAAAAATAAGTATCTTACTAGATGTAAAATCAAGTATTGTTAAAAATATAAATGATTTGATTTATTATAATCTAAACATAAATTCAGTTAT
>SXGT01640028.1_pt1 | contig 16150 bp, 6 predicted proteins | sample 3176221 | NCBI WGS metagenome assembly SXGT01 (sample SAMN11356862, study PRJNA531348) | freshwater metagenome | isolation source: freshwater sample F1-120 | place: China: Fuxian Lake, Yuxi | collected 2017-12-25 | reverse complement strand
GGAAGCTTCCCCATGCTTGCCGCAGTGGAACGTGCTGTCGGCCAGAACTGGGGGCAGATTCTTGGGTTGCCGGAGCATGTCCGTAGGTGAGAACAGACAGGCGGCAGCTTCCATAGGTGCATTGTTTGCATAGGCCGTCGGCATCAAGCCAAGGCCGGTCGTAATCATCAGGAACGCCCAATACCACTTCATTTCCATCTCCCTTTTATTTTGATGTCACTCGTTGTCGAGATTGTCGGAAGTCAGCGTATGGCTTGCAAGACCTTGCCGCTCCACAAATCATGGTTTCAATGTAGATGCCCCGCCGCGCCACAGCACTTCAAAAAGGCAGGCGAGGCACTACCCATGCCGCAATGAATGTAAAAATCATAACCATATGTTTTAAAAGAATATTTAAAAAATCAGGCCGATTAAAAGGACGCTTCTTCCAACTGGTGGACTCCTCCAGTTAGAATCGCACCCATGGCAAAATCGACATCAAAGGACTCTGTCCCCGCCCATTTTTCGGGACACGAGACCTTTCCTCTGCGGCAGATGTGGCTGAAAAAGGCCTTCGACCAATCGCGCGCCGATTGGCAGATCCCGAAGTCGACCTTCACCGACGAAGCCGCGATTGCCGAATTCGGGGTCGGGAAGAACATGGTCGCGTCGATCAAGCATTGGGCGTTGGCTTGCGACCTGATGCGCACGAGCGACGACGGCTCCGGAAGCTACGTCGTCACCGAACTCGCGCGTGATATCTTTGACGACGAGGGCTTAGATCCCTACTCAGAGAGTCCCACGACGGCTTGGCTCGCCCATTGGCGTCTCGCCGGACTTGGCAGTCGTGCAACGACTTGGTATTGGTTGTTCAATCGGGTCAGTTTGCCTACATTCTCTCGCGACGAGCTTGAAGGGCCCCTCGCCGACTTCGCGCTCGAACTCGACCCCAAAAAAAGGAGGTTATCGTCCTCCACAATTTCCAGAGACATCGAAACATGTCTTCGCAGCTACGCTCCGCGGTCGGCCGGTGGCTCGCCCGAGGATTATGCTGAGCCGATGCTCGGGGAACTTGGCCTGATCGGGGAGCAAAAAAAAGGACACTACTCATTCAGAAGGGGACCTAAGGTCACGCTAAGCGACGGAATGTTCGCCTTTGCGCTACTCGACTATTGGTCGAAGGCAGCGCTTAGCCTCTCATCGATGGCCTTTGAAACGGTCGCATACGGCGACGGATCGCCCGGGCGGGTCTTCAAACTCGACGAGGATTCTGTGGCCGAACGGTTGGTCACCCTCGAGGAAATCACGAGCGGGGCGCTGTCATGGACGGATACTGCCGGACTGCGGCAAGTACATCGTCGCAATTTCGACGAAACCGCGATGTCGCGAGCGCTCTTGGCAAGAGCCTATGACTGAACACTCCGGCAAGCTCCTTTCCGAGATCGTCGGTGTCGCCCGGCACTATCAACGCTCGATCCGAGTCGACGCGGACTACGGACGCGAAGACGCGCTTGATGGCTACGTCTGCCATCCTACGGCCTCTGCGCTCATCGAGAGCATGTCGCGGCAAATCGCCGAGAGCAACCAACGCGCCTTCACCTGGACGGGTCCGTATGGAGGCGGAAAGTCATCTCTCGCCGTGACGCTTGCCTCAGCTGTCTGTCCCGACAAAAAACTACGGGCGAAGGCTCGGAGTCTGCTTCAGATTAACGATCACCCATTGTTCGACAAAGCATTCCCCATGCGGCGCGGATGGCTGGTGGTTCCGGTCGTCGGAAAACGCGCGGGCGTAGCCCAGGAAATCCATAAGGCCTTGCGTGCCGCGCGAAGACTCCCACCGGACGCGCGTAAACCTGCGGCCGCCTCATTAATATCGGATCTGTGCTCGGCAGCCCGCGAGGAGAACCTCGAAGGTACGCTGCTGATCATCGACGAACTCGGCAAATTTCTGGAAGCTTCCGCCCTCGGATACGGCGACGACATTTATTTCTTCCAAGAGCTCGCGGAGGCGGCCCGGATGGACGGTCGAGTCGTCGTCGTGGGTGTCCTGCACCAATCGTTTGGACAATATGCGGCCCGGCTTGGGGTCGACACACGCGAGGACTGGGCAAAGATTCAGGGTCGCTATTCGGATGTCCCTTTGGTCGCCGCCGGTAACGAGGTCGTCGGTCTGATCGCCCGTGCGATTGAGGCGCGGGAGCGCCCTTCGTGGGTGTTGGGCATCGCACAGAGCGTCGCAGAGGCTATACGCTCGCGGCGCCCGTCGGTCAGCTCTGACATTGAGGAATCACTCGCCGCATGTTGGCCGCTGCACCCCGCCATGGCGGCTCTTCTCGGCTCGGCCTCGAAGCGGCAGTTTGGTCAGAACGAGCGCAGTGTATTTGGCTTTTTGTCCTCGGCTGAGCCCCACGGTTTTCGCTCCTTCTTGGAGACCACTCGGGTCGAGGAAGCGGCTTGGTATCGGCCCGACCACTTCTTCGACTACCTACAGTCCAACCTGGAGCCGGCGATACTCGCGTCGCCCGACGGCCACCGATGGGCTCAGGCGGTCGATGCTGTGAACCGTGCTGAGGCGAAGTCCGGCGACGCGCTTATCGTTTCTCTCATCAAGTGCGTCGCTGTGATTGATCTGTTCAAGAACGGATCGGGGCTGGCTGCGGAGCCGGTCGTCCTTCGTGCCGTGTTCGCGGGAACCGCACCCGATCGCGTTGATGCGGCTCTCGCAGACCTGGCGCGGTGGCGGGTCGCTCTTTTCAAGAAACATGCTGGTGCTTGGTCCATATTCGAGGGCAGCGACTTCGATATCGAGTCAGCAGTAGCCCAGGCTAGGGCTACTGCTTCTGGCACCGACTTCAAGCAGCTCTCGAAGCTCGCCGATCCCTATCCGGTGATCGCCAAACGGCACTATCACGAGACCGGAACATTCCGTTGGCTCAATGTTGCACTTTGCTCGCTCGACGAAATCGGTCGGGAGACGGAGGCTTTCAAGCCATCGAAGGGAGAGTTCGGGCTGTTCCTCCTTGCTCTCCCGGGGCGCGGAACACCCGAGGAATCGGCCCTGCGACGGTGTGCGGAGTGCTCCCGTATGAATCCTTGGCCGGTCGTCGTCGGATTGCCGCGCAACCACGCCAGGATTGAGGAGCTAGGTGCCAACCTACTTGCTTTACAGACAGTGCAGACACGCCCCGAACTTGAAGGCGACTCTGTAGGGCGTCGGGAAGTTCAAGCCCGGACAGCTGCAGTCCGCTCCGAACTTGAGGAACAACTCTCAGCCGCGCTAGTGAACGCCCAATGGTTTGCCGGTGATATGGAAATCGAATCGGGCGGCAAGCTTGCCCGGATCGCCTCTTCCCTGGCTGACGCTGTCTATCCGGACGCCCCGGGAATATGGAGCGAGTTGGTCAATCGTGAAGGCCTGTCGAGCAATAGCGTGAAGGCGCGGCGCGATTTGCTGCACGCAATGATCGAACGCGAAAACGAGCCGCATCTGGGCATCTCTGGTTTCCCCGCCGAACGGGGCCTATATGAAACTCTATTGGTAAGAGCCGGTTTGCATGCCAAGGAGGACGACGGCCATTGGCGCTTCCTTCCTCCAAACCAAGAGATTGGTACCTCGTTCAAACCGCTTTGGGAAGCCACGCGGAAACTATTCTCCGACCCTTCGGTGCGCGTAGGAGCCGACGAGATCGGCAGGTTGTGGACTGCCCCACCGTTCGGCCTCCGCTCGGGGGTCGTTCCGGTAGTGTTTTTTGCGTTCGTGATGGCGTACAAGGGCAACATTGCCCTCTACAAAGACGGGATATTCGTCCCACGAGTTACGGACGCGGATGTCGACGAATATTTGCAAAACTACGCCCGCTTTTCCTTGCGTTGGGTGACCATCGACGAGCAGAAACTGAAGATTCTCGACGGCATTTCGGAGATCCTTCATTCGGTTGGCGCGAAATCGGTTGCACGGGATCCACTGGAGGCCGCCCGGGGCCTGGTGGCTCTTGCTTACGAATTGCCCGCATGGACACAGAAAACTGCGACGCTTACTCCGCTGACCCGGTCTATTCGCGACACGCTGATCAAGGCGAGTGATCCCCATAAGGTTCTGTTCGTCGATCTGGTTGCTTTGTTGAGCACAACGGAAGCGGACGAATACGTGGAGGCTTTGCGCGTTCCAATTTCTGAGCTCGCTAGCGCCTACGAGGCGATGCTTCGCCGTGTCGAAGCGACGATGCTCGAGGCATTAGACGCCGAGACCGAAGATCATGAAGGGTTACGCCGGCGTGCAGAAGCCGTCGCAGGCGTCACTGGAGACTTAAGGCAAGATGCGTTCGCCACGCGCCTTGCCAATCACGATGGAAGTCGCGAAAGCGTCGAAGGACTGTTGAGTCTCGCGGCCAACAAACCGCCGCGAGACTGGTCGGACAGGGACATCAACTCGGCCCTCCTCGAGCTCACGAGGCTTTCTCTGCGGTTAAGGCAGGCCGAGGCATTGGTTTCTGTACGCGGTCGCAAGCCCACCAGCGAGGCGTTCGCAGTCGTCGTCGGGGCCGGCCCACATACCAAGACGATCTCCCGCCAATTCGAGGTTCCAGAGCGCTACATCGGGACAGTCGAATCCTTGGCCAAAGAACTGGCCGATGGCCTGCTCTCGAAGGGGTTGAAAACAGAGGTTTTGCTGGCTGCTTTGGGCCATGCGTGCCTGCGCCTTGCAGCGGACGTCGACAAGCGGAGCTGCGATGGCTGAGCGACACGTTCTCGGAATTTCCGGGGGCAAGGACAGCGCCGCTTTGGCCGTGTTCGTAAGGCAGGCTTGGCCCGAGCTCAACGTCGAGTATTTCTTCACCGACACTGGTAAGGAGTTGCCGGAGGTCTACGAGTTTCTCGGGCGATTGGAGGGTTTCCTCGGAAAGCCGATCCTCCGACTTAATCCACGCAGGGACTTTGACTTTTGGCTGCGTGAATACAAACACTACCTCCCCTCTCCACAGACCCGTTGGTGCACCCGGCAACTTAAGCTTGCTCCCTTCGAGCAATGGATCCGGCCCATGCTCGCCGCTGGAGACAAGGTGACTACCTACGTGGCTATTCGCGCCGATGAGGAATACCGCGAGGGTTACAGTTCAAAGCACAAGAACCTCATTGTCCGCCTACCGTTTCGGGAATTTGGAATTGACCGCCGTGGAGTGATGGACATCCTCGAATCTTCCGATGTTGGTCTGCCTAAGTATTACGACTGGCGTTCACGCAGTGGCTGCACCTTTTGCTTTTTCCAACAGAAGATCGAGTGGGTGAGATTGCGGGAGCGGCACCCCGAAGCGTTTGAAGTGGCCAAGGGATACGAGAAGAGCGCCTTGGAGCATGGTTCCCCTTTCACTTGGTCGCACGGCGAATCGCTATCCGAGCTCGAAAGACCCGAGCGCGTCGAGCAAATCATCCAGGACTTTGAACGTCGAAAGGCACGCGACCTAACCAAGAGGCCGATCAATCCCTTGCGTCCAGTCGAGTCGATCATCGACATCGACGACCTTTATGGCGAGGAAGAAGGCGGCGGAGCATGCGTCGTTTGCCATAAGTAGGGCTGGAATTCTGCCGACTACATAGCAGCCGACAAAAACTTCAACATTCAGTCTCTCACGCACAAGCTAGGCCAGTTTTTCCTCCGATGGAGGCTCTTCCAGCTGTATCCCCGGATTTGGCGCAGCCGAAGGCTCAATCAGGCCGGACCGTATCGCGTCGTCGAGACCTGGCACGTCTGGACGGTTCATATCACGGATTAGTAGGACAACACCGGCATTGCTCAGATGACTGTTGCTCAGTGGCCCCTCTGGTGCGATGTAATTCCAAGCAAGTAGCCCTAAAGGAGGACCGCCGTTATCTGAAGAGAAAGTCTTCCATTCTTTATCGGTAACTTTTTTTAGGTCTAGCCCGACAGTCATCAGGCGTAATAAATCAGTGGAGGATTTGATGCGGCGGATAGCGGGAAGAGCTCGCTGTGCAACCTTGTTCTCTTCTAGCTCATCGAGTGCTGCAAGCAAGTCGTCACAGCTCGTCTCAGTAATTACCAAGCGCAATGCCTGTGGGCCACCACTATCACGTCCTACGAAGCACACAGCGCCTTCGGAAAACGCTTCAATCTCAAGGCGCTTTAGCCGACCATCCAAATCGGGGTAGAACGCGTCAAGCTCTACGGGGAAGGTACCTGGAAGGGCAGCGATTTGCCCAACTCGTCCTAAGCCAGCTAGCACACGCTGTTGTAGCTCAAGCGCGTGACCTTCGCGCAACCGGCCGACAATACGTATGCAGCCAGCGTCGAGCGCTAGGTTGATCTGGTTGCGAGAGACGGTGTCGATATGCTTCAGGTTCCATTTCACCCAGCATAGCTCGCCGTCAATCCGAATCGCGGTTGTACGGGCGTCATCGTTATAAGACCAGTCTCTCACCGCAAGTGGCTTGACGGTGCCAACAATGAGCAGGATACGTGGTGCTGCACCTCGTTGGAGGTCACAGGCAGGCGTCAACACCAGCACGACATTTTCCAGCGTTAGGTCAACAAGAATCTCATGTTGTACCTGCTCGGCATCAGCTGCCGGCGACATCCTCAAGAGATCCCCAAAAGCTACACGCGCGCCTACCGAACCAGGTAAACGTAAGCGGTTCTCGTTCTGCGTGAGCAGCCTTTGGACGAGTTCCTGAAGGTCAGCAGAGCCAGCAACATAAGGAGGAGGATGCTTCGCAACTGAGAACCCATTGAGGGCTACCGCCGCATCGATGATGCCAATTTCTCGCTCAATCTCGTGTAGGAGAACACGATCAAAAATATCAACGAGATAGCTGCCAGCAGGTTGTCCTTCGGCATTCAGCAGTAGTTGCTGGATTTGTCCAATGTCTGACAAACGCAGCTTGCGGAGAAGACCCACTGTTCGTTCGGCCGCCTGCCTTACACCGACCTCAAGTTCAAAAAACAGTCGTGCGAGAACAAGTGAATCGGTGCGGTTCTCGGCCAAGCGCTCTAAATGGAGCTCGAGACGTTTGGTGCCCTCGATGTCCTCTTTCTTGAGAATACGGAAACCCGAATCGAGCAAACCAACTTCGTCACGAAACTCATCCCGTTTTGACACCAATCGGGGGCTGCGAGACATCAAGATAACGAGGGGAGGATTGGTCGGGCGCTGCTGCAAAACCTCGCGAAGTCGGTGTTTAGACTCGTCGAGCGAATCTGGGTCTTGAGCCTGGCCCAAAAAGAGGTCGATGACTACGAGTTCGACGTCACAAGCCACTTCGGCAAAATTGCGGCCTGACGTTTTCACTGTCAAATTAAGCGCTTCAAGTCGCTCCTTCACGAACTGGACGTAGCGTGTATCAGCCGCCTGGTCAGCGAGATATATCTCAAAGACCGGGGCTGCCACGCTGCCGAGTTCTTCGCGAAGCTGCCAAACTGCTGCGACGTAGTCGTCGTCGGAAATGCGTTCGTCGAAGCGTAAGCCTTCTGCTGCCGGATATACCTCGATGATTCGTTCATGCTGTTCAGGGGTGAGATCGTCATTAAAATTCGACCAGGCATCATTTCCAGGGTCGATGTCAGCCGCAGTGGGTACTGCGTCATATACGTCGTCAACGATCAATGCGGTTCGGATGCCGCGCTCGTTAAGCAGCTCAGTTAAGTTCACAGCTGGGCTCCTGTAGGAAGCTCGAGAACGAAGCGGTGAAGACGGCCAGTCTCGGGGTGGATTGATTCTGCAAGAGTCAGCGTTCCACCGTTGTGTTGCGCCGCCTCGCGGGCAATGAAAAGTCCGAGGCCTCGGCGCCGACGTGTGTCCTTGAGCGAGAAGAATAACTTAAAGACTTGTTCACGGTTTTCGGGCGAAATGCCTCGACCATTGTCCTCAAAGGTAATCGTAGGTGGCCCGCTTTCTAAAGTAATTTGGATCTCTGGTTGAAAGCTATGCTCACGCTCGGCCCGCATGTCGAGCCAGTAGATTGAGTTCGAGATGAGGTTCTCCAGTATCTGGACAATCATCCCCTTAACCACTCTGACCCGCACTGGTCGTTCAGGCAAGTCCAACACAACTCGGATGTTCTGTCTGGCGAACTGCGCCTCGTGTGATTCAATGGTGTCTCTGATCAGTGCATCAAGTGCAAAGGCTTCGGTGCGTTGGCGGCCGGAGACACTCAATGGATCGAGAACACGGACGCGCTTGCTGACACTCTTCAATTCTGCCTGGAGTGTGCTGAAGTGAGCGCGTAGAGTATCTGGTACAGCTTTGCCGCGCAGCCCATCAAGCGCTTTGAGAGCGTTTTCGGAAGCACGGGCAAGTTCGTGCGCGACTACCTCCACCATAAGTCCGACACCGGCCATCTCGATCATCTGTCGGCTTTCCTGTTCGACTTCCGCGATCCGTTGGCGGGCGCGCGCTGCAAATTCGGTGAAATCAAACAGCGTTTGTTGAATATCTTCGATGGCCTCATCCCCTTCGGGCGGCGTTAGCCGCTTAAGCCGGCGGATTGCGTTTTTCGCCCTATCTTCAAGCCGTGTGATCTTCGCTTGCGCATCCGAAAGGTCTACCTTTTGGTTCTTATATTGCCGCTCGACGTCACGCATGAACGTGCCAAGCCGGTCTTGGATAGCGTAGCGGATAACCTCGAGGAACACCTGCTGCTCCTGAGTGATCCGGAGACCTTCACGATTGGTTTGGTCGATCAGCATCGGGTTTGCCGTACGGGATATATTTACCCTACCGATGAACTGTGTCTTGTTAAGCGTGTACCCAGATCGGCGCAATGCTCTTCGGTCGAGCTCAAGCCAGTCGTCCTCATCTTCGCCATATGGGAAGACACGGAAGCGATCACGGAATAACATGATCCCCGACCATTTTTCCTGGAGCTCGCGTACCGCCCGCTGCTCGCCAATCGCGTCAACGCGAGATAACCGGCGACGGTTGTACCAGTACGCCTCAAATGAGAACGATCCGACAGATCTAAGTGCGCTGTCCTCAATGTTGTGGTCACGCCCGATCATTGCGCTCTGCAAGTCCTCGACCGACAGCGTTATAGTCTCGCGCTCTATTGGGTGTTCAAACCCGAGGTCAAGAGCCTCGACAGTGCAGGTGAGTGAGGGAGTTCCATCTATGACACTGTAATTACCCTCGACGCGGGCGTGCGCGGAAGAAAGTAATGCAGAAGGCATGATTGGAACCGCCCTGCGCTCGCCGTTCCAGAATATCGCAACGCGGGGCCGCTGCCCGGCATCAGAGAATGGGTCTGTGAGCCGAGCGAAGTCATATTCCGCCATTTCTCGGACACGCGTCTCTGTCCAGTTCTCGCTGAGGTTACTAATGATGATCGATGTCCCGGACCACTTGGAATTAGGCTTGTTCGGTCCGACAATCGGGGATACTGGGATTTGGTCAAGCATCGCGTCGACGTCAGCGAAGGCACTCCAGTCGATTTCAAGCAAGTTGAGCTGCGAGTCAGCCTCTCGCGCAGTTTCAACCCGCAAGCGCTCGCCGAGGCGCATTGATGACAGTCGCCCTATTCCCTTTTCCCCGAGATATGGTGTCTCTTGGTCACCGCGACGCAGCGCAGCATCAACCTCGCGTTTACGTGACGGCGTGCCGATGACTAGGAAACTACGCATCAGATCGTCGAAAGACATGCCGGAGCCGGTGTCGGAGACAGTGATGGTGTTGTAACGCGCTTGCGCCTCAGCCAGACGGTCTTGAAGCTCCGCGCAATTGCCGGCGCTCTCAATGGTTGTGCGAAACCCATCGCGAGCAGCAGTACTTGAGCTAAGGTCAAGCGCCGAAATGACGAGTTCTTTTAAGCTGGTGAGATTGCTTCCAACAGTTACCTTCTCAGCCAGCCGTAGATACAAGTTTCTTGAAAGTGGAATGTCGAACCGCAATTCGACGCCCGTCTTGGTACGAGCATCGAACCCGTTCTTGATTAGCTCATAAAAAGCGATGATGTCAGAACTTATCAGTTCGGAACCAAGCTCTAGGACTGTTCGCGCAGTGATTCGAAACAAGGGTGACTCCTATCAGCAATCTTTGTTATCTGCTCTGATCGCCGTCACTGCGGCCTCGATTTCCTGATCAGATAGGAAGGGGGCTTGGGCGAACACAAGTCCCTGTTCGCCGTTCAGTTTTGCCGCCATGTGCCCGCGCCCCAGCAGTAGTTCGGCACCGGGCCGGTCAAGCGCGATCTTCGAAGTCGCTTCGCTCGCAACTTTGAGGATCAATCGGTTCCCGAGGTTCTCGCGTAACTGCATGGGCATCACGTCCTTGTCCGGGCGCTGCGCGGCAAAGATCAGGTGAATGCCGGCTGCCCGAGCCTTGACACCAAGGCGCTGCACGGCCGCGCTGACAGCGGACTTGTATTCGTCGTCGAGCATCCAGTCAGCGAACTCGTCGTGAACGATGAACACCATCGGAAGGCGGTTTTCCGGGTCCGATTTTGCGTTATAGGTCGGAAGGTCTCTGGCCCGGGCAGCGGCGAAGAGCCGGTAGCGGTTCTCCATTTCCTCGACAAGCCCTTCGAGAATCTCCCGCGAGCGCTCCTTGTCGGTGACGATCTTCTCCCGCATGTGCGGCAGGTCTTCCAGGGCCGCGTAGTCGACGCCCATTTTCGGATCGATCAGAACTATCCGCGCGAGATCCTTCGGGTTGGTCGCAGCTATGTCCAGAAGCATCGCCTGGATCAAAACCGACTTGCCACTGCCGGTTGCGCCAGCAACGAGCGAATGCGGATCGTGAGAGGAGAGGCCGCCGAACTCAGGCCCGAGGTTCAGATAGAGCAATGCGCCGTTGATCTCCTGCACGCCAAGCAGAATTGAAGTATTGATACCGGCGGCGTTCCGGTTGAGCGAGCGGCTAGCCCACAAGTCCCAAAGGGAAACCGATTGCCGCTTCTCGCCAGCCATCGTCACGACAATCTCTCCAGGCTTCGGCTGTACCGTGACAAGGTTGATAGCGTGCGTGGTCAGCAACTGCGTGCGCTTGGCTTCGATATCCTCGACACGCAAGCGGTCGGATCCAGCGAGGCGCACAAGGCATCCGTTCGGGGTCAGGCGAGTGCCGATGACGGCGGCTTGCAATCCGTAACTGTTGAGTGCTGTTCGGAGCTTGCGGGTGGTCTCCTCAGCCCAGGCCGCGCGTTCATCCTCCGAGGTAGCCATTGACGCAGTCTTGGACGCAACCAGGGTGGCGAACGCGCTCTCTTTGGGGGAAACGGGTAGTGAGGCGATAGGAGGTGTCGCTTCAACATGCGTGGACGGAGGCGGTTGTGGAGCGACAGATTCCGCCTTCGGCACTGAAGGCACTTCGAGAACGGCTTCAACTCCACCTAGTTTGACGTCGGTCGGGGTTTCCACTTCGCTCACTCCGGATTCGAGCATGCCAACCAACGCGCCCCAAACGACACGTGTTGCGGGAAACCTCGGTGAAGACGCTGCCCAGGGTTTCGTTGGCCCTATGGACTCCCGAACGGGAACGGACGATTTGTCATTTGCATAGGCTTCAGCGAGACGGCGCACTTCTGGCCGCTCAAAGACTTCCTGCCAGGCCTCGATTCCGTCGGTGTCGTCGACCAGATTCCTCTCGGAATCTCCGGGAGTACTGGCGGGGTCAGAGGAATGAACGAAAACGTGCGAATAGCCACGTAGCGAAATACGTGCCTCCCCATCGCGAATACTAGCCCGTGCTCGTTCGAGGAGGCCCGAGCTTCCCGGAGGAAGCTCGGCGTCAATCAAGAGATCGGCGAGACGCGCTAGCCAGACGTCCCGGTCTAGACGACCTGGATCGCCGAAGAGTGCAGCGCGGAAAGTTGAAAGGGTGGCGAGCATCTGCGCCTTCGACGATCGCTTGGCTTCTGCGGCTCCTCCTGAAGAGACGTATTTGGACTCGACGACTGCCACGTGGAGAATCGGCCCCTCCTCTCCATCCTCGACGCACAGGCCAAGAATGTCGGCAATCCGATTTTCCTTCTGCGCGAGCCAGTCAGCGTAGTCATCGAGCAAGAAAAATACACTGAACGCTTGACGCTTGCCGCCGCCTGAGAGCCCCCTGAACTCCTCAGCGAGAATCCGCCGACTTAGCACCAAGCCAACCATTTCTCCGGCAGAGACGCCTCTCTTCGCCGCGCGTAAAACGATGTCTCCAGAAACCGAGAGGGCATCTTTCTTCATCCTGTCGGCCAATGCGGCAATCCGGTCAGGTTCGAGGGGCAGCCCCAGTTCACCAAGGCGCTTTCGGACAAGTACGCTTAGCAGCCGTAGTTCGGATGTGGAGCTCACGATCGTGTTACGACCATTAGTCGTGGCACGGCGGTAGCGGACGACGGTGACGCCGTTGGCCTGCAACTGACGCTTGTCGAGCAATTCGTCGTAGGTCGCAACCCATTCAGCAAGCGCATGCGCGTCGTCTAGCGTCGCCTTGAGCTCCTCGTTTTGCAGCGAGATGCGGCGAGCGGGAAGGAAGTGGTCCTCTGGATTCGCATCGGCCTGACGCACGACGGAGGCGACGGCAGACACGTAGGCCCAACCTGAGGCTGTTTGCCTGGGGCAGGTCAGGAAAGTCGTCGACTTGAGCTCGTTTTCTCCGGAAACACTGCGGTAGGACCAGCGTGAGGGCGCGTGTTCAAGAGCATGTCGGTCGTTTGTCCAATCTACAGGAATCCACTCGACCGAGGCCGTCCTTGAAACGACATCGTGTAGGAACGCAACGTCAAAGGGTCTGAAGCCGCTGCCAGAGCGAGACGGGGTAGCCGATGGGGGGGCAACGGAGATGCGCAGACGGGACATGAAATTCTGCGAGGTCTCGCTTACCACCGGCATGTCGGGGTCGTCTCCCGTCTTGGTGACCAACTCCGAGTAGACCCTCCGCAGCTTCGCAGGGTCGCGGTGGCGGACCGTGACGTTGCATTGGAAGTCGGTGACGGCTTGCATGTCGGAGAGCTCGCGGACAACGGCCAGCGGCAGTTGTGCGGCGTCGGCGTTGTAAAGCAGCACACTCAGGTTGGCTGCCTCGTGGGGTTGGAGACCTACATATCGCTCCAATAGCTCTTTGGCCTGCTTGGCTGCGTGAGAAGGATCCGCGTCTGTGAGCTCATCGTCAGCCGAGCGGACAGGCCGTTCGAACAGGCTGTATCCATTGACAGTGCTGCTCTCGCTGACCAGCACAGGTGCCCCTCCCCGGGTAAGCGCGGCGATCTCCGGGTAGAACGGATGGGAGAGTTCCTCGAAGAATTCGCGGAAGAAAATGCCCCGGTCGCCGAATAGAACATTTTTCCCGGCAAGAATGTGGGCGACTAGCCCCGCTACGCGTCGGGTCTTAACCGCCAAGGCCTTCATGCGCTCGGGATGCCAAGGGGGAAGGATCAAGGCCGGCTGGTCGCCTGCCACGCGAACGGTTCCGATCGAAAGCACTTCGGAGACGAGGCGCGATCGGCAGACGTCGCCCCGGGCGTGGACGGCCAGAGCCCGCAGCAACGTGGCAAAGGCGTCGGCTTGACGCAGTATGGCCTCGCCGTGAAGGCCGACGCGGATAAAGTCGTCAAGTGCCTCGGCATAATCTTCTTCGAACGAGTCCCATGCGGAGCGCAATTCGGTTTTCTGATCGGCACCGATGCGACCCTCGGTGGCAAGCTCGTCGAGGCGACGTTTGATTTCCGCGCGAAGACTGCGAAGTTTGTTAGCCTGGGGAACCAAGGAGCCAGCGTCGCGCGAATAGGTCGCTTCGAGCGATGAAGTGTCGAGCAGCGATACGCTCTGCACGCCGCCCTTTTTGTTGACCAAGCGGCGGGGAACCTCCGTGCATCCGACCGAGCCTTTTTCCTGGAGCCGCTGCATGTCGTCGAGCAGCGAAAGTCCGATCGACTCGGGGCGAAAACTCCACACAAGCTGAGTCTTCTCAATAATCTTATCGTCGCCCCCTGCCTTCTCGACCAAGGCGACCTCGAACTTGATTTGTGTGGCCGTCTTGGCCAGCGAGGAGCATCCCTTAAATTTGGTTCCGCGTATTTCCTTCTCCCGCGCGATGAAGGCGCTATGGTCGAAAAGCGGATCAGGCAGGTTGCCGGCCCCCATCCGTGTCACGCGCCATTCAACACGTGAGCCCATCAGTTCCCTGAGGCCGCGATACATCGTCGAGAAGAAGGCTCCGACGTCACCGTTGTAACGTTCGCGCCATTCGGTACGGCCTTTGGTCACAGTAAAACGCAGAACACGCTCCCCGGTAGACTCGCCGGCGCCAACAGCGAGACGGTGAGCGACCGCCGCGAATCCTTCGAGGAAGTCGATGCACTCGACCGGCTTCCCGAAGACAACCTTCTCCCAACGCGAGTGAAGCTGTTTGTTCTTCTCGATGAGGCTGCGGTGGATCTCGAAGAATGCCTCGTCCTCATCGTTCCAGTCGGAACGCTTCTCGCGAGCACGAAGGTCTTCCAAATACTTGCGCCAAATGGCATCGAGAATGTCTGGGTCGTCGCAGTCGTTGTCGAAAAAGTAAAGTGTCGCGTCGGCAAGTCCGCGCTGGCGTTCTTGAGCCTTATCGAAGATAAGGTGGACGCCATCCATCTCCCATTCGAGTTGTGCCAACTCCTGCCTTGAATATTCATCATCAGGGGGGGCTGCAATAAACGCTTCTAAGGAAGCGCGAACATGCTCTGGAATTGAATTGACGTTGTCAGCAAGCCGCCGGGAGAGATCTTCGGGATCGATCGGTTGGCCGGATGGACGAACCTTCCAAAGAAGTGGCGCTCTGTTAGCGAACAACTTCTCGAACGCCTTACGCCACGGTCCGACAGATGAACCATAGGTCTTAGCACTCGAAAACAAGGAGGTATCTCTCGGAAGCCCTACATACGGCAATGCCCAGCCGACAGCATCGCGGATGGCAAGTCCTCGAGTAGAGATCGCATCACTGACCATCGCACAGAATTCGCCAAGTTGATCCAGGGAGTGATCAACGATTGACACTAGCCCCCTTAGCGCAGCTTGAAACACAACACGATCATCTGGTGTTGGCGCAATTCCAGCCACATGGCACGTAGCCTCCACCCATGCGCTTTCATGAGCCCGGAATTCCTTTGCACCGAGAGCGGTGACGTGCCCGAGGGTGTCAGCCAAGTTGTGCTCGGTGCCGTTTGCAGTAAGCAATGCCTCACGGCTCGTGCCGGCGTTTCGAACTGCTCCCGCGTTCAGATGAGTGACAACTTCTGCGGGAAGTCCTTCACCCTCGACGAGCGATTCGGGAATCTTGATCTCGACTCGCTCAGCCAAATCCGGATTCAGGAGAACTTCGCGGACGACCGAGGCGATTTGTTCTGACGATAGCTTATCGAGTCGGAAGAGGGCCGCTGAATCCGGAGTGGTTCCTTCGTTATGGCGTGCGTCAGCTAGACGCTGGCGAAGAATTTCTGCGCCAACGCGCCCTACGATGCGATCGGCGATCATGCCGCCTCCCCTTGGGTCGCAAATGGATTTTCTACGAAGGAGCATGAGTCGGAGAGCCTGCGGACCAAACCGAGGCTGACCAATCGGGACTCGAGGTACGCACGGTTCTCACTCAAAGCCTCTTGGTCGACGAGTTTGGCTCTAACCAAGTGGGCGCCTTCGACGTCGCCAATCACCAGTCCATAACGGGATCGCAATTCCCGCAGAAACTCGTCGAACTGCATGCGGTCTTGGACGATGGAAATAACCAGTGTTTTGAGCAGACGGTCATTAGGAGCGTAGCGCGTTCTCCTCGAAAGCCTTCTCGAACTTAAGCCGATCGCCCGAGACCAGGATGCGTGAATTTTGCCGAAATGTTGGTCGTGGCGTGACTCGGCCCTTTCAACGAGCATCCGGACTAAATCGTCGCCTGGAATTTTTGAATAGTCCGGCTCGTCGTTGTCGGGGGTCGCCGACGGCCACTGGAAACGCTCACGCATGATCTTGGCGCACTCACCCGGCGGATCGTCAGACTCCAGGGCCGTGGCCCACTGCCCACCCATCCGGACGCTCTCTACGGCCGCCCGGACTGCGCGAATCGAGAGGGACTGGTTGGTTTGGTAGGCGTCACCCGAAAGCGCACGAACCTTCGTCCGCTCGCGAGAGACGATCTCGCAAACGATCTCGACCGGATCGGAATCTCCCGCCCACTCTTTCCCTCGTTCGAGGAAATAGAGCAGCAAATTCAGC
>SXGT01091462.1_pt1 | contig 16150 bp, 9 predicted proteins | sample 3176221 | NCBI WGS metagenome assembly SXGT01 (sample SAMN11356862, study PRJNA531348) | freshwater metagenome | isolation source: freshwater sample F1-120 | place: China: Fuxian Lake, Yuxi | collected 2017-12-25 | reverse complement strand
GCGCCGTCTACCCAACTCGGGTAGACGGCGCGACCATGAAAGTCCTTCGAGCTCGAGACGATGCGCCTGGGACCGTAGGGCTCCTGACGTTCGATCGAGTTCTCGAGAAGCCTACGCGATCACCTGGCGACCGCTTGCCCTGCTCGAGCTCGAACGACGTATCTCACTAGACAATGGATCACCTCCTTGGACTTGGGGTGGAACATACCTGCCGTAGGGGCATCTCTAAGTTGTGAAACCCGCCCGCTGAACACAAGCCCCCGCTAAATTGAGGCGTGCCTCACACCTCGATCGCCTATCGCACCCTGGCCGGGCTTGCCAACGCGCTCCTCCCGGTCGTGGCTCGAGGCTCCTCCAAGTTCGCCCGCGGCGATCGGGCCCGGCGGGCGGCGCTCGGCCACTGGCGGCAATGGGCCGCCGCGCACCGCGATCCCTCCCGCGCGTTGCTCTGGGTCCATGCTCCCTCAGTGGGGGAAGGCCTCCAGGCCAACGCGGTGCTCCACCGGTTGCGGCGCCGGCATCCCGACTGGCAGATCGTCTACAGCTTCTTCAGCCCTTCGGCCGAACGACTCGCCGGCCGCCAGCCGGTCGATTACGCTGGGTACTTGCCCTACGACACCCCGGCAAACGTCCGCGACCTGCTCGACCTCCTGGCCCCCGCCGCGCTGGTGTTCACCAAGCTCGACCTCTGGCCTGAACTCGCAACCACCGCAGCCGCCCGCGGCGTCAAGCTTGGAATGATCGCCGGCACCGTGAGCGCGGTGAGCCGGCGAGGGCATCCGGTCGCCCGGTGGCTGACCCGGCCCGGCTATCAAGCCCTCGACCGGATCGGCGCGGTCGCGAGCCCCGATGCCGAGCGTTTGGTTCACCTCGGGGCCCGCCCGGACCGCATCACCATCGCCGGCGACCCCCGGTTCGATAGCGCCGTCGAACGGGTCCAGGCCATCGGCCCCGGCGACCCGCTTCGCCGCCTAACGGCCGGCGCACCGGCCCTGGTGGCCGGATCAACGTGGCCCGCCGATGAGCGGGTAGTCCTGGACGCCTACCGTGTGGTCAGAGGCCGTTTGCCCGAGGCCCGGCTGATCTTGGTGCCCCACGAGATGACCGATCTCGAATCGCTGATCGCCTCGCTCCGCCAGACGGGGTGGCCGTTCGGACGGCTGACTGAACTCGGCGCCGAGGTCCCGGCCGTCGTCCTCGTCGACCAAGTCGGTGTCTTGGCAACGATCTACGCCGGGGCCCGGGCGGCCTACGTCGGCGGGGGATTCGGAACGGCGGGCCTCCATTCGGTGCTCGAGCCGGCCGCGGCCGGCGTTCCCGTCATCATCGGCCCTCGATGGCAGTCGAGCCGGGAGGCAGGCCTGTTGCTCGAGGTTGGTGGAGCCCGGACCGTCTCCGGGCCTGACGCGGCAGGCCAGCTGGCGGAGGTTTGGATCGAATGGATGGACTCGAGGGCCAGCCAAGCGGCCGGCGCCCAGGGTCTCGAACTCATGACCCGCGAACTGGGCGCGGCCGACCGAAACGCAGCCCTGATTGAAGACCTTCTGGCCCGAGGCTAGGGCTATTCGTTCCGCAACACCGCGGCCGGATCAACCCAGGCCGCGCGCCAAGCTGGGATGACGCACGCGATCGTGGCGATGACAAGGAAGAACACCGCCACGATGGCCAATAGCCCGGGTTCATTGGTTCGCAGGCTCACCGGAAATTCCGCCAGCACCCTCCCGAACAGCAGCGAGAGCCCGATCCCGCCGCCGACACCGATCAGAGCCAACCGCTGTCCCCGGCCGGCGATCCGGCCAACCAAACCCACCGGTGTAGCCCCCAGCGCAATCCGCACCGCGATCTCGGCGATTCGGTTGTTGACGTACCCGCTCAAGATGCCGTACAGCCCGATCGTCACCAGAATCAGCGCTACCGCCGCGAACGCCGATAGGAGCCCGGCGAGAATCTTAGGCGTCTCCGCGACCCCGACCAGCTGGTCGTCCATCGTCTTGATCTCATCGATGATCTGCTTCGGGTCGATTTCGAGAACCCGGGCCCGGATCGCCGGGGCAATAGCGGCCACCGGAGCATCGGTCTTGAGCACGAAGACCAGCAGCGGCCAGTAGGTCTCGTCCGCTCGAATGGAGATCTCGGGCATGATCTGCTCGTCCGTCGCCCACTGCCTAACGCCCCGCACCACGCCAACCACCTCGACCTGCTGGTCGCCCGATACCGTCACCCGTTCGCCGATGGGCTCGGGGCCAAGAAACAACCGGGCGAACTCCTCGTTGACTACCGCGGTACCTCGGTCACCCAGCGGCCGGCCGTCGACGATCGGGATGCCCATGGTGGTGAAGTACCCGGCGCTCGTCGCCCGAATGGACACACTCTTCGCTGCCAGTTCCGGCGCCAACGTCCGGCCGGCCACCACCACCGGGCCCGACTGCGTCCCTCCCTCCAGAGGCAACCGGTCCACAACCCCGACCGACTGAACGCCGGGAATGGCGGCCAGCCCCTCCAGCGTCCGGGCCCGAAAGTCGGCCAGTGCCGCGCCGTCGCTGCCCCAGGCCAGATTGATCCGGGCCGTCACCACGCCCTCAGTGTCGAAACCGAAAGACGAGCCGCGAAGCCGAAGAAACCCGTCGAGCATGGTGACCGCGCCCACGAGAATCGCCAGCGCCAGCGCCGCCTGGCCCACCACGATCAGATCGCGAGCCCGGGCCCGCGGCGGCGCTCGATTGAGCGACGGCACCAACGACCCCTTGGCCGCCCGGATCGCCGGGAGGGTCCCAAAGACCGCGGCCGAGATGACCATCAACCCAAGGGCAAACAGCAGCACCCGGCCATCGATAGCGGCCTCCGCCAAACGGGGCACCTGGAACGGAAGGTCCATCGACCGGACCAGCGGCACCGCCAGCCAGGCGAGCCCGACGCCGAGGAGACCTCCCGCGAAAGCCAGGACGACACTCTCGGTCAGATAGAGCCGCACCAGACTGCGGGTGCCGGCACCTAACGCCGCCCGGAGCGCGCTCTCCCGGCGGCGCTCCATGGTCCGGGCCAGCAGCAGGCTGGCCACGTTGAGGCAGGCGATGAGCAGCACCGCCGCCGCGATCCCGAGCACCACGAGGCCCGTGGTGCGCGCGTCGCCCACGAGTTGGGCCTGAAGCGGCACCAGACGTGCCTCGCGGTCGCCGTCCGTTTCGGGGTACTCGCGACCCAGCCGCTTGAGGACGAGCGCCAACTCGGCGCCCGCCTGGGCTTCGGTCGCCTCTGGCGCGAATACAAGAAGTACTTCGAAGGGGACCCCGCCCTCAAACGCCGCTTCCAGGTCGTCAAGGTCGAGGAACCCGAGGTGGCCAAGGCGATCGCCATGATGCGCGGCCTTGTCAACATGATGGAGAAACATCACAAGGTGCGCATCCTCGATGAAGCCATCGAGGAATCCGTCAAACTGTCCCACCGCTACATCACCGATCGGCAATTGCCGGACAAGTCGGTCAGTCTGCTGGACACCGCCTGCGCCCGCGTCGCGTTGAGCCAAACCGCGCTTCCCCCCGCCATTCAAGACTGCCGACGCGATGTGGAGCGTCTGGATGTCGAGCTCGGCATCCTCGATCGTGAACGCGCGCTGGGGGCCGATCACCAGGAACGGGTGAACGATCGCCACGAGAAGAAGAAGCTGGTGCAAGAAAAACTCGCAGCCCTGGAAAAACGCTGGGAGGAAGAGAAGAAGCTCGCCGAGCAGATTCAGGCCCTCGCCGGCAAGCTCGACGCCCATCGCACTGCCAAGCCCGACACCAAGGACCGCTTGACCGGGGACCAGGAGCTAGCCGCCCGCGAGGAATTGGCGGCGCTCGAAAAGAAACTCGTCGAAGTCCAGGGGGAGGAGCCGCTGGTCCTTCCCGTTGTCGGCGGGCAGGCGATTGCCAGCGTCGTCTCGGGGTGGACCGGCATCCCCCTCGGCAAGATGGTCCGCGACGAAGTCAAGGCGGTGATGTCCCTGAAGGAACGCCTGGCAGAACGGGTCATCGGCCAGCCGCACGCCCTCGAAGCCATCGCCCAGCGCATCCGCACCTCGCGCGCCAACCTGACCGACCCGCGCCGGCCGATCGGCGTCTTCATGTTCGTCGGCCCGTCCGGCGTCGGTAAGACCGAGACTGCCATGTCGCTGGCCGAGATTCTCTACGGCGGCGATCGCAGCATGGTCATCATCAATATGTCCGAGTACAAGGAGTCCTCGAAGATCTCCAACCTCACCGGCTCCGCCAAGGGGCTCGTCGGTTACGGCGAACCCGGCGCCCTCACCGACCCCGTCCGCCGCAAGCCCTACTGCATCGTCCTCCTCGACGAGGTCGAGAAAGCGCACACCGATGTGCAGGAACTCTTCTATCAAGTGTTCGACAAGGGCATGTTGCAGGATTCCTCAGGCAACGACATCAACTTCAAGAACACCATCATCATCCTGACCTCCAACGTCGGCACCGACACGGTCATGAAGCTGTGCGCCGATCCCGACACCAGGCCCGATCCCGAAGCGCTGGCGCTGGCCATGCGCCCGGACCTGCTCAAGGCGTTCAAGCCGGCGCTCCTGGGCCGCATTTCGGTCATCCCTTACTACCCGCTCGACGATGCCATGCTCAGGAGCATCATCAAGCTCAACTTGAAAAAGATCGGCGACCGTCTGCGCGAGAACCATCGGGCCGGCTTCACCTACGACGACAGCCTGCTCGCCACCATCGCCGGCCGTTGCAAGGAAGTGGAAAGCGGCGCCCGCAACGTCGATCACATCCTGACCGGCACCCTGCTGCCCGAACTCGCCGGCGAAATCCTCACCCGCAACATCGAGGGACGGACCATCAAGTCGGTACACATCACCGGCTCGCCCGACGGCAAGTTTGTCTACCAGATCGATTAGCGTTGGACCTTGGGCAAGCCCTGGGGCTGAGGCGCCCCGAATCCCATGAGCATCAAGTTAAGGATGCCGCGAAGTCAACCATTCTCTAGCCACAGAGAGCAATGAGAGTACTGAGAAAATGCAAAAAAGAGGTAGGTTTGTCGGAACCAGTTTTTTGGCGTCGACATGTTCTTAACTCGATGATTTGCTCCGTGTTCTCTGTGCCCTCTGTGGCAAGAAACCGCTTCAGCGTTGAAGTTTCCTTAACTTGATGCCAATGGGCTGAGGCGCCCCGAATCCCCGGGATTCGGAGTACCTCATCCCAGGCCGTCCACAGGTTTGAGGAAGTGCTCAAATTCCTTACATCAAGTCTCCCGCAAATGCCGATAGTAACGGAGGAACCGGATATTCCACCTTTGCGGATCAGGCAAGTTAGGCAAGACGGATCGAGCCGGAAACCGGCGCAGGAGGGCACGATGCTCTACAAGATGTGTTGGGCTGCAGCTTTGGCCGTCGCGCTTGCGCCGTGTGCTTTCGCACAGGAGCCAGCCGAAAAGATCCCCGCGCCGCTCCAACTACCGGCGACGGTCCCTGGGGCCAATGACCTGCTCCCGGCCGAGAGTTCCCGGACCGGGTCGCGGTTGTACGTCGAGGCCGATCTCCTGCACTGGTGGGTGAAGCACGGTCCATCGCCGGAGTTGCTGACGACGGCGGCCAACAACGGCCTCAACGCCAACGGTCTGACGGGGGGCATCCTCGGCGAGCCTGGCACCGTGGTGCTCTTCACGGGCCGCGATCTCGATTTCGGCGCATTCACCGGCGCCCGCGCCAAGGCCGGTGTTCACATGGGCCCCGAAGGATTCTGGAGCTTCGAGGTCGGCGGCTTCTACCTCCCCAAGCGTTCGGTCGACTTTGCGGCGGCCGGCGGCAGCAATGGGACGCCGCTCTTGACCATCCCTTTCCTCGACTCCGCGACCGGCAACTTGAGCTCGCTCGATGTCAATGCCCAGGACGGCGGCGGCAACCCCTACCTCGTCGGACGCATGGCGATCCACTCCGATCTCCAGGTCTGGGGCTACGAAATCAACCTGATCGCCCATTCGATTCGCACCAGCGAGCGCTCCGTCGATCTCGTCATGGGCTTCCGCTCCCTCGGGCTGAACGAAAATTTGAGCATCAACCAGACCCTCTCGCCGGCCCTCACGGGCAACGTCACGCTTCAGTTCCCGAACGCCGGGCAGGGAGTCGCCTTCTACTACAACGTCATCGCAAACACTCCGGCATACGTTTCTGATCACTTCAGCACGCGAAACCTCTTCAACGGTCCCCAGGTGGGCGGACGCTTCAACTTTGCCCGCGGCCCGTTCAGCGCGGACCTGAACGTCAAGGTCGCCGTCGGCATCACCCACCAGCGCGCTACCATCGAGGGTTCGTCCACTGCCGCCCTGGCCGAGGACCCCAACGCGCAAACGATAGTCGCCAACTTGACGACGCCCGGCGGCGTCTTTGCGCTGCAAAACAACAGCGGCAGCTTCAGTCAAAATCAGTTCACGATCGTGCCAGAGGTAGGCTTCAACCTCCGCTGCGAAGTGACATCCTGGCTGCGCGTGCATGCCGGGTACAACGCCCTGTACTGGTCCAACGTCGCCCGCCCGGGAGGCCAGATCGACGGCACGCTGAACTCCAAGCTCATTCCCACCGGCGCCTTGCTGCCTACCAACACCAACCCGGTTGGCGTCTTCGTCCCCGGCTCCGAACAGGGTCGCCCCTACTTCGTCTTCCGCGACACCGCCTTCTGGGCCCACGGCATCAACGTCGGCGTGGAATTTCGCTACTAATTCCTTGAGCGGCAAAATTCATAGCGCATGAGTCAAGTTGCGTGGCCACAAGCTGCCAGCTTGTGAGCCGTGGGTAGAAGCTGGCAAGCTGGCAGCTTGCCGCTACGGGGACATGCGTCGTCGGTCTGAGGTGTATCCTCGCTCGTGCCCCATCAAACATCGAGTTCGCTGCCCGGCTGCACATCAATGCAGGAACAAGAAGTCATTGCAATTCAACAACACCCGGCAGGCATTCGCCAGGCCGTGCCGATTCGCATAGGCCGTCAACAGTTCCGCTTCGTTACGGGTAGGCGGGCGGCCGATCGTCAGGCGGCAGGCGCGATCGATCCGGGCTGCCGTATCCTTGGCTTCCCCCTCCAGGCGCGCGGCCAGGTGCTCGCATTGCCGAAGCACGAAGCGGTTGTTGTAAAGCGCCAACGCTTGCAGCGGCGTGATGGTAACATTACGCTTGGCCATCGATAACGACGGATCGACGGCATCGAACGTCTCCAGCAACGGATCGTTCACATTACGCATCAGGAAACGGTAGATGCCGCGGCGAAGGCTCGTCGGGCTGTCGGGATCGAACCTGTCGTAGTTGATCTGCGGCGACACGTCCTTGTTCGGGTCCTTGAATTCGAACTGCATCGCCGACGGCCCCCCCATCTTCAGATCGATCTTGCCGCTGACTGCGAGCAGTGTATCGCGCAGCATCTCGGCATCGAGTCGGCCGCGATTCATTCGCCAAAGGTAGCGATTGTCCGAATCTCGCCTGGCGTTCGCCTCGTCATGAGCACTTACCTGACGATAAGCCGCGCTGAGCACAATCATGCGATGCAGCTTTTTGAGCGATCCCCCGCCGTCGCGAAACTCGGCTGCCAGCCAATCGAGCAACTCGGGATGCGACGGCGGACTCCCCATGCGCCCGAGGTCGTTGGGCGAATCGACGATGCCCTGCCCGAAATGATGATGCCAAACGCGATTCACGATGCTGCGCCATGTCAGCGGGTTGGCCGGGTCGGTGATCCACTTCGCCAGCGCAGCCCGACGCGCGCCTTCGTCCTTGACATCGAAGTCGGCCTTGAGCGACGGCAGGCAATCGAGTGCTCCCGGCCCGACGGGATCGAGCGGCTGCTTGACATCGCCCCGGCGGAGGATGTGAATCGGGTACGGCGTCTTCGGCGCCCGATAATTGCGCAGGTCCGGAAACTGGCTGGCAAGAGCCCACACCTTCGCCGGCGCCGGCAAGGCGGCCAGTTGTTCCTCCACGGCCAGCCGGCGATAATAGCGCGCCAACGTCTCCGCCTGTTCCTTGGTTCGACTGACTGCCGGTATCGCAGCGGCTGCCGTAATCTCTGTGGGCAAGGGCTTGCTCAACGATGGAGCGGGCTTGTCGGTTACACTCAGGCGCAGTCGGCCAAGGAGATGTCCCCCTCCATGCAACTGTTCCACGTGGAACATGAGCACCTCACCTGATGGGATCGGCCGTTGGAACTCGAAGACCGCTTGATGCGGCTTGCCGACCTCGGGATGGATGCCCCACGCAGTCCCCTTGTTGCCATCGATCGCCTTGGCGATGTCCCAGCCTTGCTGATTGAAGTCGGCGCTCGCCTTCACGATCGGCGCCTCGACGCCGTTCGCCATGACGCGGAATTCGGAGAGGTGCAGATTGCCGTTGTCCTGCCGGCCGGGCCCCTTCAGCGGCAGCGAATCGTGCGTCAAAACTTCGAGACGCACGCCAGTGACGGCTTTGGAAGTGGCCTTCGCAACGAGGATGTAAGTATCACGTTCGGGCTTCGCGCCGCCGAAAAGGAGCGAACCGTCGCCGAGCACGGTCACCGTAGTTCCCTTGGCGACCGTGGCGTCGAGCTTCGTCAACACCTGCCATTGCGACGCGGGCTCGGCGATCGCTTTCTCCCAGGCCGTTTGCGCCGCGGCAAGCGCTCGGAGCTCGTCCCCCGTAAAAGGCAGGGCCGATGGATTCTTCGCCAATAGCGCTTGCTTGTGCAGCAGGTCCCTCCGCCGGGAGGCAATGCTGGGCTCCAGCTCATAGCTCCGCTCGGCCCGGCCAACTCCTGCGAACACCGCTTGCATCCGGTAATAGTCGCGCTGCGAAATCGGGTCGAACTTGTGCGCATGACAGCGCGCACAGTGAACTGTCATGCTGAGAAACGTCGCGCCGACGCTGCTGACCATGTCGTCGCGATCGAGATTCAAGGCAATCTTTCGGCAATCCGTGCCATCGACCTGCTCGACCAGTGCGCTTTGGTTGAACGGCCCCGCGGCGCCAAAACCCAGGGCGGGGATCACGCTCGGGTCGTCCGGAAACAAGATGTCGGCGGCAAGCTGTTCTTGCACAAAGCGGGCGTACGGCTTGTCGTCGTTGAAAGCCTTGATGACATAGTCGCGATACGGCCAGGCGTTGAAACGCGGCCGGTCCATGCCGAAGCCATTCGATTCGCCATAGTGCACCACGTCCAGCCAATGACGCGCCCAGCGTTCGCCATAGCGCGGCGACGCGAGCAGGCGATCTACAACCTTCTCATAAGCTGCCTGCGGCGTAGCACTCGCGCAATCCTTGACGAATGCGTCAACCTCCTCGGGCGTCGGCGGAAGGCCATGCAAATCAAAAGTAACCCGGCGCAGGAGCGTGGCCGAATCGGCTGCCTTCGAAGCGGTCAAACCCTTCGCCCGCAGCGACGCTCGAAGGAAAGCGTCAATCGGAGATGGCGCGTCGATCTTGGGGACCGTCGGCCGGGCAATCGGCTTGAGCGACCACCAGTCCAGGCTCTTCGGGTCCCCCTTGATCTCGACCCTGGCGGGAAACGGCGCGCCGAGATTCACCCAGCGCACAAAGTCGGCGATGACGGCGTCATCGAGCTTGGGCTTCTTGTGCGGCATTTTGAGATTGGGAATTTGGTGCCGAATGCTGCGGACCAACAGGCTTTCGTCTGCCTTGCCTGGGAAAACGGCGGGGCCGATCGCGCCCCCCTGGAGGAGACCTTCGCGCGAATCGAGGGCGAGGCTGCCGCGCGCTTTCTTGCCTGAATGGCATTCATAGCAATGCTCGATGAGAACTGGGCGGATCTTGGCTTCGAAGAATGGATCGCCGCCCGCATTCTGGGCCAGGACCGGCGCCGTGAAAAATCCAATGGCCAGCCCGGCCAATAGCATGGGATACGATGTGCGCATCGGGCTGGAGTCAGGTCGGAGAGTCATCCAGGAATCCTCTTGTGGATGACTGTGATCATACTTGCCCGCAGACGCGGATGCAAGTTTCTGTGTTCACTCCTTGCGGCTTCGCGTTCGCATCCTGCCAGCGCGAAGCCGCAAGCGGAGAGATCGCAATTAGGCTCCGAGCGCTTCAATCAGGGCTTTGAGTTTCTTCAGGCCGCCGACCTGATCGGCAAGGCTCTTGACCTTCAGGATCGTGGCCAACACATCGCTGCTCCCCGTGGCGGCGGTGACCTTCTCGGCCAGCTCATGCATCTTCCGACGTCTGCCGCGCCGGCCCTTGACTTTTCCCTTGATAAAATAGACCAGCCCTTCCTTGACCGTGACGCCCTTCTCCGCCAGACTGGCTACGATCTGCTTGGCTTTCATCTCGGGATGGGCCTTCAGTTCTTGCCGAATCGCTTCGGACATATTCACGCCGCCCTTCTTTCTTGCCATGTGTCAATTCTCCAACAAAGGAATGAAACGAGTTATCGAGAGTCTATAATAGAAAACTAGAAATCAAAGGCAACCAGGCAAGATGAGTAAACTATGATAGGACTAAGATTTGTCTATTCTGAGAATGGGAAAAGTGATTGGAAGCTGGAGCCAATATTGGACAATTACTTCTGAACTTCCCAGCGGACTGCAGGCCGTAAACTCCGTGCGCGGAAATCGGCACTCAATGCACTCCGACTACAGTCGTTACGGAACTAGGTATTTTGCAAAGTACCGATCTAAAGGTATCTATAGATCGAAGTTCGATTATGGTAGAAAAACTACTCGCTATTAATAGGTAAACTCAACGCCCAGATTGAGGGTTTGCAGCCATTGATAGGAACGAGTGGCGTTGAAAGCAGGCCGGATGGGGCCGCCGAGGGCGGCATTGCCGTTGGGGACCAGATTGGGATTCACCGTCACGTCGATCTGATCGGCGGCACGAGCGATGGAATCGAGGAACAAGAACGAGTACCCGGCACGAATGTTGACGTTGGAGCGCACCTGCCAGTGGAGTGTGATGCCCGCCTCGGGCATGGTCTTCCAGTCGCTGTAATGGAACGTACCGCTGTTGGTCGCCGCTGCAAGGACGCCGCCGGACTGCGTTATGGGTTGCGTTCCGGGAACCGTAATCGTCTGGTCGCCGCCGATGTCCACCTGGCGCGAGAGTCGGCCGATGGCAATCTTTGTGAGCACTTCCAGCGAAAAATTCTGCCAGTTGAACTGCGAGCGGAATCCAAGATCGAGCCCGTGGAACTGATTGCGCACTCCGAAATTGTCATTGGTGGCCACCTGGGTCCCCGGGATAAATGCCGGATCGGTCGGCGTGAGCGTCTGCTGGATTCGCAGGTTCTCGTCATAGCGATAGAAGCGATAACCCAAAAGCGAGTTGAGCCTGAACCAGCCGAGGTCGAGCGCTTTTTCCGTCAGATCAAAATGGGCCGAGTAAAAGTTGCCGGAGGCGGCGCGAATATCGATCGAGCCGTTGGACGATCCGGGGAAAGCGACCAGCACGGCTTGCGGCAGGGCAGTATTGGCGTCGAAGAACGGGCGGGCCAGGATCGTGCCATCGGTGGAAGCATTGGAGAAGAGAGCAGCCCGATTTTCCATCATCAGAAAACCGACCTCGATGCCAAGTGAATGCTCGGGATTGAACCAGTAAGCCGCGCCGAGGCGGAAGCCGGAACGGCCATCGCCGTTAACCGAGTTGCCAAAGAGCGTCTCCGTCCCATTCACGCCAACGATTCCAGCATCGGCGCGCGCAGTACCGGCCGGGCTCGTCGTGACGAGCGGCGGCAGATTGGCGCCGCGCATCCAGCCAAACAGAAAGTCGGTGCGGAACCAGAATCGCCCATCGCTCGATGGCTGTGTCCCGGTCTCGGCCAGTATCGTCGACGACATCGGCACCTCGCCAGGCGTCTCCGACAACTGGGCAACCGCGGCACCGGCGCAAAGCAGAATGGTGCCGAGGGCGCTGAAGATCGATTTCAACATACGAAACTCCATGATGAGACCATCAGGAGAATCATCGGCGTTAATTTGTGCCGACTTTGCCAATTATTCGCGAAAAATGGGTTATTCCGGGTATCGAAGCGACTTGACGAAGGATGAGAAGGCGGCCCTGGCGAGCTTGCTTACGCCGAACGGTCTCGCGACCGTTGGGGACCGGGAACCCGCGTTGGCCCTCGCTCCCTGACGGTCGCCGCTCGTTTACGTTTGGGCATTCACGGCAGCGTGCATAGCAGCCCCGCCACCGGCCGCTCCACGTTGAGCTCCGTTCTCGGCATCTGCGCCGGCAGGACCCAGACGTCCCCGGCCACGCAAAACTCGCCGTTCGCGAAGCGCCCCTCCCCTTCGGCGACGATCAAGGCTTGCAACTTACCAATTCCCCCCAGATGCAGCGGCGCCTCGGCTCGAATGCGTTCGAGCTGGAAATAGGGACAAGTTACCAAAGGCGAGCGCGAATCCGAAGTGGCGATCGGCTGCACCGGGCCCAGATCCCAGTGGATCGCCGCCAACGCTTGCTCAACGTGAAGCGGGCGCAGCTGGCCTTTCGCATCGCGGCGGTCCCAGTCGTAGAGCCGAAAGGTCGCGTCGCTGGTTTGCTGAATCTCCGCCAACAGGATCCCGCCGCCGAGGGCGTGAACGGTTCCTGCCGGCAGGAAGACACAGTCGCCGACCCGCGGGGTGAAAGCGTGCAGGCATTCCATGACGGCCCCCTTTGCCAGGGCGCTGCGTAGCTCGCTCGCGCCGACGCCGGGCTTCAAGCCGGCGTAGATACGGCTCGTCGGCGCCGCGTCGAGAATGAGCCAGGCTTCTGTCTTCGCTGCTTCGCCGGGCCACAACGTCTTGACCGCTTCGTCGTCCGGGTGAACCTGGACCGAGAGAGTATCCTGGGCGTCCAGCAGCTTGATGAGCCAGGGAAAAACGGCATGCCTTTCGGCCGCCGGCCCCAACAACTCGGGGCGCTGGTGTTCCATCAGCTGACGCAGCGAGACGCCAAAGCCGGAGGCCGTCGCCAGCCGGCTGGGGTGGAGTCGATGATCGCTGACCTCCCACGATTCGCCGTAGGCGTCCGTCGTCGGCAGGTTTTTGCCAAGAAAACGGGAGAGCTTCCGCCCCCCCCAGATCATGGGGCGATAATGGGGCTGGAAGCGCAAGGGCTGTAACAGCGAGGGTTTCATGGGGCACCTGAAAGCCGGGGGAGGACTATCCGCCGGCATTGCGGGCTGAAGAATCTGAAGATATCATGATAAAAAGCGCAAGTCGCCGTCGGCGGCGCGTTCTGGGTATAACAAATCGGTATCGGCCCGGTCAAGGTATCGGGAAGGCCGGGCAGGACGAATGCGCCGAAAACAGCGTCTGCACCGGAAACGCCGATGATAACGGATTTCGACGTGCCAGATTTCTCCAACGTCCTTGCGAGCAAGGATTTTGGGAAAATCCGCTGGCATTGCGATCCGCGCATGGATTACAATAAGGTCTTGTAGGTGGCGCCGAGCCAACCCACGGTTTCGTGGCTCAGCCGTCTCAACACACGAAGGGGTCTGAAAATGACCGGAATGCGTCGTCTGCTGGCCGTCATCTCGTTCCTGGCCTTGGCCATTTACGTTTCCTCGACCTTGCAAGGCCAGCCGGGCAAGAAGGCCGCGGGCACCGGTACGACCGCGCAGACCACGCCGGCGAAGGAAGTCAGCCAGCTGGCCGAATCGGGCGACTCCCGCTTCAGCGCCGCAGGCCTGATCAACTATCTCCCGGTGCAGGGCGACTCCTACTTCGCGCTGCAGGTGCAGCCGAAACTCGACGCCACTCCCGTCCGGCCGCGCGACATCCTCGTCATGCTTTCCACCACCGCAACGCAGGGAGGCGTGAGCTGGATCGCCGGGCATCAGATCGCCCAGGGCATCATCGACGGCGCCAACGACTCCGACCGCATCTCCCTCTGGACCGTCAACTCCCCCGAGCTGACCAAAAACCTCACCAACGATTTCCTCTCGGCCAAGGAATATGCCGACGGCAAACGCCTCCGCGACGCCCTCAACAAGTATCGCACCAACGAGTTCCCCGCCGGCACCACCGATTTCAAGAATGCGCTCGACAAGGCAATCACGACGTTCGATTCCTCCAAGGATCGACAACGCATCATCCTCTTTCTGGGGGATGGCTTGAGTACGCATAATCCGCTGACGGAAGACCAACGGCTCGCCATCGCTCGGCAAATGGTGGAACGCAAGATCGCGTTCTTCCCGGTGCCGCTCGGCATCAACCTCAATCCGACCACGCTGCACGGGCTCGCGAACAGCACCGGCGGCGTTGTGTTGCGCACCAGCGTCGCGCAGGAGCAACTCGCCGACGCCCTGAAGCGCTACGAAGCAGCCTTTGCCGGCTCAGTCCTTTACGGCGCGGAATTGCAACTTCCCGCCGGCGTCACCGGCGTCTGCCCCGCCGTCCTGCCCCCGCTCCGCAGCGACTCGCCGACCCTCGTTGTCGGCCGCATCAAGAAGACGGGCAAAACGTTTGACTACACGGTCAGCGGCACATTGCTTGGCAAGCGGACGACCATCGAGCGAAGCGAAACCGTGCTGGCGCCGAGCCTCGACAACTTCTTCCTCGTCGGCATGATCGAGCAATGGGCCAAGGCCAAAGATTATCCCGCCGTGCTGCGTGCCGATCGCCAGCTGGCGTCGGTCTTCGAACAGACGCGCTTGCAGCATCTGGAATGCATCGAAGGGGCGAACGAAGCCCTCGCTAGCAACAAACTCGAGGCCGCCGATCGCCTCTACAAGCAAGCCCGCAGCCTGGTGCCTCACGACGCCCAGGCCGACGCCGGCATCAAGATCGTCGATCGCCTCAAGGACGGCACCCTCAACCGTGAGAAGCTTCGCAAAGAATTGCAGAAGCCCCGCAAGGGCGATCAGATCAAGCTCGTCGATGGCAAGCCCCAGTGGGTGAAGGTCGATCTCGCCGTGGTGTTGCAGGACGATCCGAAGGGGGAAAAGAAACAGCCCGCCGTCGATCCGAAGCAGCCGGCCCTGGCCCCCGAAAACCTCCTGAAGGACCATCGCGATCGCCAGGCCATCGAGGAGCAAAAGGTCACGCAGCTCGTCGATGACGCCATCCGGCAGGCAGCCCGTAATATCAAGAACGCCCCCGATGACGCCCTGGAATCGCTGCGCAACCTGCGCAGCCGCGTGAAGGATCATCCCGATCTCAGCGCCCAGGTGCGCGAAGCCCTGACCACCCGCTTGCAGACCGAGCTGCGCAACTCCGCCGCCCAGGTGCAAGCCGACAAGCTGCGCCGCAAGGATCAGGCCACCGCCGCGGCCCAGGCGCAGGCGAATGTGGTCCGCGAACAGGAACGCAAAACCTTCGAAGAGCGCAACATCTCGCAATTCCGCATCTACCGGAGCTTGATGAACAGCGCCCGCTATGAAGAAAAGACCAAGTACGACATCATCAACGCCATGACGCAGATCCAGGACGAGGCCCGCCAGAAAGGCCATGCCGTACCAATGGCGGCCAAGGCCCAGTATGACATCGCCCTCGCCCAGTACCCGTTGCAAACACACAACACGCTGATCCGTCAACGCGAGGAAAAATGGCTCTCGATCCTCATGGGCATCGAGAAGTCTCATATCCCGTATCCTGACGAGCCCCCGATGCATTTCCCGCCGTTGGCGACCTGGAAAGCTCTCAGCAAGAGCCGCAAGGACCGATTCGCGTCGATCAACTTCCCCAACGCTGATGAAAAAGGAAGTGCCGAAGCTTCCGCGCTCGTGCGCATGCTGAGTCAGACGGTCGAAACCAAAGGCTTCGCGCAGGGGGAAGCGATTGAACTGAAGAAAGCAATCGACGTCCTCGCGGACAAGTTCGGCGGCAAGCTGTCGATCATCGTCGATGCGGCCTCGTTCATGGAGGCGGCCGAGGCGCCCGATCCGTACGTCCAAAAAGTTTGGCTTCCCGAAGTGCCAGCCCGGATGAGCCTGGGGAGTGCGCTGGATATCTTCGCAGCACAAGCCGGCAAGGGGGGCACGTACATCGTCAACCGCGACCACATTCTCATCACCACCTACAAGCGCGTGATGGAAGAGAAGGTTCAGCGCATTCATCCCGTCGGCGACCTCTTCACGATGCCGTTCCAGATGAGCCAGATGATGGGCATGATGATGGGCGGCGGCGGCATGATGGGTATGAGTGGAGGTATGATGGGCATGAGCGGCGGCATGATGGGTATGGGCGGCATGGG
>SXGT01868652.1_pt1 | contig 16151 bp, 16 predicted proteins | sample 3176221 | NCBI WGS metagenome assembly SXGT01 (sample SAMN11356862, study PRJNA531348) | freshwater metagenome | isolation source: freshwater sample F1-120 | place: China: Fuxian Lake, Yuxi | collected 2017-12-25 | reverse complement strand
TGCTCGACCTGGGCTTCCTGCCCGACGTCGAGACTTTGATGGCAGCGACTCCCCCGGTACGCCAGACCATGCTGTTCTCCGCCACGATGCCCGGTCCGATCGTCGCCATGGCCCGGCGCTACATGACTCAGCCGACGCACATCCGGGCCGCCGATCCGGATGACGAAGGCCTGACCAAACGGGACATCCGGCAATTGGTCTACCGTGCGCACAGCATGGACAAGATCGAAGTGGTCGCCCGGATCCTGCAGGCCCGGGGCCGCGGCCGGACGATCATCTTCACCAAAACCAAACGCACCGCCGCCAAGGTGGCCGAAGAATTGGTGGAGCGCGGATTCGCTGCCGCGGCGATCCACGGTGACCTGGGACAGGGTGCCCGGGAACAGGCCCTGCGCGCGTTCCGGAACAACAAAGTTGATGTGCTGGTGGCCACCGACGTCGCCGCCCGCGGCATCGACGTCGACGACGTCACCCACGTGATCAACTACCAGTGCGTGGAAGACGAAAAGATCTACCTGCACCGGGTGGGCCGGACCGGCCGCGCCGGGAACAAGGGCACCGCGGTGACGTTCGTCGATTGGGACGACATGCCGCGCTGGGGACTGATCAACAAGACCCTGGGTCTGCCCTTCCCGGAGCCGGTGGAAACCTATTCCTCCTCGCCGCACTTGTTCTCCGATCTGGACATTCCGGAAGGAACCAAAGGCCGGCTGCCCCGGAGCCAGCGCACGCACGCCGGTCTGGGCGCCGAAGAGATCGAAGATCTGGGTGAAACCGGCAAGCGCAACAGCGGAAGCAACGACCGCGGCGGCAGCCGCGGCGGCCGGGACTCCCGCAGCCGGGACGGCAGGTCCGGCGGCCGGGACGGCGACCGGCAGCGTTCGCGCACCCGTTCCGGTTCGGATTCCGGCCGCGCTGCACGCTCTGACGACGGAACGTCGGCCGGGCCTGCGGAGGCCGCCGAGTCGAAACCGGCCAGCCGGAACCGGCGCAGCCGGACCCGCCGCCGCAACGGCGAAGTCGTCGGCCGGGACGGACAGCAGGGCTCCGGTTCCGCCGAATCGCCGTCGTCAGCTTCCTGAAGGTCGCAATGAGCGGTGATTCCTGGCAACACGACGGCCCGAACCTGGTCGTCGAAGCCGAGAATTCAGGCTACCTGGCAAGCTTGCCCGATGGTGCTTTTTCCCTCATTTACCTGGACCCGCCGTTCAACACCGGGCGGGCGCAAAGCCGCCAGTCCACCACCATGGTGCGCAGCGAAAGCGGGTCCAGGCTGGGTTTCGCCGGGCAGAGTTACGAGACGGTCAAAGGCGCGCTGCACAGCTACGACGATGCCTTCACCGACTATTGGGCGTTTCTGGAGCCGCGGCTCGTCGAGGCGTGGCGGCTGCTGGCCGAAGACGGCACCCTGTATCTGCACCTCGATTATCGCGAGGTGCATTACGCCAAGGTGATGCTGGATGCGATCTTCGGGCGGGAGAGCTTCCTGAACGAGATCATCTGGGCGTACGATTTCGGTGCCCGGGCCCGTAAGCGCTGGCCGACCAAACACGACAACATTCTGGTCTACGTCAAGAATCCGGCCAAGTACCATTTCGACAATGCCGCTGTGGACCGGGAACCCTATATGGCGCCGGGGTTGGTCACGGCGGAAAAGGTGGCGCTGGGCAAGTTGCCGACCGACGTCTGGTGGCACACGATCGTCTCGCCGACCGGCAAGGAAAAGACCGGCTACCCGACCCAAAAGCCGGCCGGACTCTTGCGGCGGGTAGTGGCTGCCTCGTCCCGTCCCGGCGACTGGGTACTCGATTTCTTCGCCGGGTCGGGCACTTTCGGCGCGGTGGCGGCCGCTTTGGACCGCAGGTTCGTCTGCGTGGACCAGAACCCGGCAGCGATCGAAATCATGGCCAAGCGACTCGGCGATGTGGCGGTAGTGCAGCGAACCTGAACCCTTCGGCACAGTTAGTGTGACTGAAGTGTCCCGAGTTGCTGCTGAGGCCCAATTATTCGGGTCCGAGCAGGCTATCTGTGCAGATCGGTTCAAGCAGTTAGCGCACGACGGCGCTGCCGGTCGCCAAAGCTTCGATCCGGGCCAGGCTTTCCGGACTGGTCAGGTTCTCGCCCAACCGGTTCGGTTTGCCCGCGCCGTGGTAATCCGAGGAACCGGTCACGATCAAATCGTGTTTTTCAGCCAAGGAATACAGGAACGCTTTGCCCTCGGTCGGGTTGTCCCGGTGCTCGATCTCCAGCCCGGCGAGCCCGGCGTCGATCATCTCCCGGTACACCGATTCGGCGACCACCCGTCCGCGTTCCACCGCCACCGGGTGGGCGAACACTGGGACCCCGCCGGCTTCGCGGACCAGCGATACCGCGAGCACCGGGTCCGGCGCATAATGTGAAACCCAGTACTTGCTCCGCGAGGTCAGAATCGAGGCGAATGCCTCGTTGCGGTCCGCGACCACGCCGGCGGCGACCAGGGCGTCGGCGATGTGCGGACGGCCCACGGTCGCTCCGGGGGCCACGTGCTGGCTGACGTCGTCCCAGTACAAGGGATAGTCCTCGGCGAGCCGGTCGACCATTTTCTCCGCCCGGGTCAGCCGGGCGTCCCGCGACTTGCCGATTTCCTCGAGCAGCCCGGGATGCTCCGGGTCGTGCAGGTAGCTCAGCAGGTGCACGGTGATGCCCTCGGCGGTCCGGCAGGAGACCTCCATGCCCGGCACCAGGGCAAGGCCGCTTTCCCGGGCGGCGGTGCCGGCTTGCGCCCAGCCGGCGGTGGAATCGTGATCGGTCAACGCCACGACGTCCAAGCCGGCCCGCTTGGCGGAACGGATCACATCCGCCGGCAGTTCCGTGCCGTCCGAGACGTTCGAGTGGGTGTGCAAATCGATTCTCACCGCCTAAGCCTATCCCTCAGGGTTCCCTGGCCGAGCTTGCGAGGTTAGGGCTGAGGGAAAGGCGCTATCCCCGGAGCCTCCCACCGGACTGCCTGGACCCGGTAGGATTCCGGAATGAAGCGCATCCGCCCGATCATGCTCATCCTGGCACTCGGCCTCGCGCTGACCGGGTGCGACGGCTCTGCTGGCTCGCCGCCCGCCACGAGCAGCCAGCAAAGCCCGGAAACCTTGGGCAACGCGGAGGTTTCCGGGACCTACACCTCCGGTGGCTGGGTGATCCGGCTGGCCCCTGACGGCACCTGGGAAGAAGACCTCAACGGACAGGTCAACGCCTACGGCGGTGCATACACACTGGACGGGAACACCATCACCCTCAACGACCGCCGGGGATCGAGTGAAACCGCGACGATTTCCGGCAACGAACTCCGGCTGCCCTCGATCACCCTGCAGAAACAGGCGCCATAGCCGGTCCGGAACCGGCGACTGGCAACCCCTGGGCAGCAGTGGCAGGATTGGGCACGTGACTGAGACCATCGAACCCCAAGAAAACCCCGAGAACCAGCCCATCGAGGAGCGGGTGAACAACCGCTCGCTGCGTCCGGACTCAGCTGCCTTCCGCAGCTTCATGAGCGCGAACTGGGCGCCTTCCGGCCAAGACCTGCCCAGTCAGGCAGCGGTGGCCGAGTTCGCCGCACAACGGCGCAAGGCGCTCAGCGAGCAGTTCCCGGGTGAACGCCTGGTGCTGCCGGCCGGTCCGCACAAGGTGCGTTCCAACGACACCGACTACATTTTCCGCCCGCATTCGGCCTTCGCCCACCTGACCGGCCTCGGTGTGGACCACGAGCCCGATGCGGTGCTGATCCTGGAACCAGTCGAAGCCGGCTCCGGCGACGACGGCGGGAACCACCGGGCCACGTTGTACTTCCGCCCTCTGGCCGGTCGGGACACCAAAGAGTTCTATGCCGATGCCCGTTCCGGCGAATTCTGGATCGGGAAACGGCCGACGCTCGCCGAACTCCAGGCCGAACTGGCCCTGGAAACCGCCGATCTCGCCGGACTCGAAGTCGCGCTCACCAAAAACATCGGCGAAGCCAGCGTCGGCGGCGTCCAAGTCCGATTGATCCGCGATGTCGACCAGAGCGTCGACGCGCTGATCGATACCGCGCGGATCAACACCGCAGCCAACCCGGAGCTGGTCGATCTGAGCCAGGCCGATGAGCAGGACGCCAAGCTCGCCGAAGCCGCTTCGGAATTGCGCTTGGTCAAAGACCCGTGGGAAATCGAGCAGATGAAGATCGCGGTCGCCGCGACCGTCGAGGGGTTCACCGAAGTGGTCAAAGCGCTGCCCCGCGCGATCAGCCACCGCCGCGGCGAACGGGTCGTGGAAGGCGCTTTCGCCGCCCGGGCCCGGGAAGAAGGCAACGGCTTGGGCTACGAGACCATCGCGGCTTCCGGCGACCACGCCACCACCTTGCACTGGATCAGCAACAACGGCACGGTCAATTCCGGCGAATTGCTGCTCCTGGATGCCGGCGTCGAAGCCGATTCGCTCTACACCGCCGATGTGACCCGCACGCTGCCGGTCAACGGAAGCTTCAGCGAAACCCAGCGCAAGGTGTACCAGGCGGTCCTGGACGCCGCGGATGCGGCCTTCGCGGTCGCCAAGCCCGGAACCAAGTTCCGGGACCTCCACGGCGCCGCCATGCAGGTGCTCGCCGATCGCCTGGTCGAATGGGGGCTGCTCCCGGTTTCCGCCGAGGCAGCGTTGGCCCCGGAAGGCCAGCAGCACCGGCGTTGGATGCCGCACGGCACCAGCCACCATCTGGGCATGGACGTGCACGATTGCGCCCAGGCGCGGGCCGATTTGTACCTCGACGGGATCCTGGAGCCGGGCATGGTCTTCACCATTGAACCCGGCCTCTACTTCAAGGCCGATGACTTGGCCGTGCCGGAGGAGTACCGCGGAATCGGCGTCCGGATCGAAGACGACGTCCTGGTCACGGAAGACGGCAACGTGAATCTTTCCGCTGCACTCCCCCGCGAGGCCGCCGACGTCGAATCCTGGATGGCCGGCATCTACGAAGCCAACTGATCCACGCTCCACCACACTCTGGATAGCGACATGTCTCCGGGTTAGCCGTTCGTTCAAGAAACGGCTAACCCGGAGACATTCGGCTATCTGAGGTTGGAAGTCGACCGGCCAGCGGACCTACTGGGCCATGCCACCCGGAGCGTTTTTCGGTTCCGGGTTTTTCGGTTCCGCTGCTGCTTCGGCCTCGGCCGGATTCGGTTCCGGATCGATCCGGACACCGTATTGCGGGCGGCCGTCCGGCAGGTCCGGGAACTTGCCCGGCGCGGTGCCGCCCTCAGCGCCTCGGACCACCGGAGCCGGTGCGGTTTCCGGCGTCGGCTGCGCTTGCTGGCCGGCCGACGGGGTTCCGGCGCCCTGGCCTCCGGAACCATAAGGATCGGTCCAGCCCTCCGGACGCTGCGGTGTAACGCCGGACTGTCCGCCCTGGACCGGGCCGCCCTGGACCGGTCGGGAATCACGGTCCGTTCCGGGACGGTACTGAGGATTCGCCTGGTACGGCGGGGTCTGCGCCGGAACGCCGGCTTTCGCCATCGGCAGGTTCTGCAGGAGCCGCTGGGCTTCCATCGAGGCCTCCCGCGCCACGATCACGTCGTAGCTCGACGCGAGCACCTGGGAGGTCGAAGTGAAGTCGCGCTTGCCGCGCTGGGCGGCGTAGGTGACGATGCCGAACAGCATCCAAAAGGCCGCGCCGAGCAACATCGCGATCGGGATCGACAGCAAGGACCCGCCGCTCGTCGAGTTGAAGAAAGAGAGCAACACACCGACGAACAGACCGAACCAGAGACCGGTCAACGCACCGTTGAGCGCTACTTTGGGATAGCTCAACCGGCCGGTGACCCGCTCCACCATCTTCAGGTCATTGCCGACGATCGACACCTTCTGCACCGGGAACTGCTGGTCCGCCAAGTAGTCGACAGCCTTCTGCGCATCCAGATACGAGGTGTAGCTGCCTACCGTGTCCCCTTCCGGGACGCTGCGCGGATCGGCCAGTGCACGGGCGCTTCCAAAGAGGTTCGACATGGTTCCATTCTCGCTCATCCGGACGCGCTGCGGACAGCGGTATCGCTGCGGGTGAACCCGTGCATCCGCTGTGATCGCCCCGGATTCCGGCAAATTCCCGCAAAGCTGTGGAAAACAGTAGCCTTGAGGGGTGAACACGAATGCGAACTCCACCCGGATCTTCGTTGCGCGGTTGATCGGCTTGGACGTCTTCGACCCGCTCGGCGATCGCCTGGGCCGGCTGCGCGACGTCGTCGTGCACTCGCGCGGGCACCGGGCGCCGCACGCCGTCGGCATCGTGGTCGAGGTCACCGGAAAGCGCCGGGTTTTCGTGCCGATGACCCGGCTCACCTCCATGGACCAGACCCAGATCATCTCCACCGGCCTGGTGAACCTGCGCAGATTCGAACAACGCGGCGCCGAGCAGCTGGTGGTCGGCGAACTCTTCGACCGCAAACTCCAGCTCACCGACGGCTCCGGTCCCGCGATCGTCGAGGACATCGCCTTGGACCAGCAACGCAACGGCGATTGGCTGATCAGCAAACTCTTCGTCCGACGCGGCAACTCCACCTCCCGGCTGCGCCGGCTCAGCCGCGGCCACACCCTGCTCATCGACTGGGACGAAGCCGAGCACGAGGACGCCGGCGAACCGCAGGGCGCCAGCCAATTCGTGGCCAGCTACGAAGACCTCAAACCCGCCGATTTCGCGGATGCGCTGCAGGAGATGAGCGATAAGCGGCGGATGGAGGTGGCCAGCGAACTGCAGGATGAACGGCTCGCCGACGTGTTGCAGGAACTCCCCGAAGAAGACCAGGTGCAGCTGCTCTCCGCGCTGGACAACGAGCGCGCCGCCGATGTCCTGGAAGAGATGGACCCGGACGACGCCGCCGACCTGCTCGCCGACCTGCCCAGTGCCAAGGCCGAAGAGCTGCTCCTGCTGATGGAACCCGAAGAGGCCGACGATGTGCGCCGGCTGCTGCAATACCCCGAGGACACCGCCGGCGGCCTGATGACCCCGGTGCCGGTGATTCTGCCGCCGGAGGCGACCGTGGCCGAGGCCTTGGCGCACGTGCGCAGCGAAGAGCTCTCCCCGGCCCTGGCCTCGGCGATCTTCGTCTGCCGCCCGCCGTTGGAAACCCCGACCGGCCGGTTCCTCGGCGTGGTGCACGTGCAACAGCTGCTGCGCAGCGCACCGCCCGAACAACTCGGCAGCCTGGTGGACAAAAATCTGGAGCCGGTCTCGGACATGGCGGCGGTCGGCGAAGTCTCGCACGTGATGGCTTCGTACAACTTGGTTTCCCTGCCGGTGGTCAACGACGCCGGCCGCCTGGTCGGGGCGGTGACAGTCGACGACCTCCTGGACCATTTGCTGCCGGACGATTGGCGTGCCCACGAAGACGGGGAACCTTTGAAGAAACTAGGAGGCAGAGTTGGCTGAGAAGTTCGCCGACAAACGGCAGAGCAACGGGCTGGACACGCCGCTCGAATTGCGTTCGAGGCTGTTTCCCCGGTTTTCCCCGGACCCGGATTCATTCGGGAAACTGACCGAAGGCTTTGCCCGGTTCATGGGAACTCCGCAGTTCCTGCTCTACATGACGCTGTTCTGCGCCACCTGGCTCGCCTGGAACACGCTGGCTCCGGAAGAGTGGCAATTCGATCCTCGGGCGCTCAACTTCACGCTGCTCACCCTGATCCTCTCGCTCCAGGCTTCCTATGCCGCCCCGCTGCTGCTGCTGGCCCAGAACCGGCAGGACGACCGGGACCGGGTCGCCATCGAACAGGACCGGCAAACCGCCGCGCGCAATCTGGCCGATACCGAGTTCCTCACCCGGGAGCTGGCGTCCTTGCGGATTGCGCTCCGTGAAGTGGCGACCCGCGACTTCGTCCGCTCCGAACTGAAGTCCCTGCTCGAAGACCTGATCGTGGCCAATGACGACGACGCCGAGGCGCCCCGCTCCCGGTCCCGGGATTCGAAGGGCTCGCCCAAAACCCAGGCGATTCCGAAAGTCAAAGCGCCGAAGCACAAACCACAACCGGTCGATCCGTCCGCCGAGGCACCTGTTCCGGGACCCGGTTCATGACCACCGCGGACCCGGTGCCGAGCTCTGCGGAGTTGCGCCAGGCGCTCGCTACAGTGATCGACCCGGAGCTGCGCCGGCCGATCACCGAGCTGGGCATGCTCGAATCGGTGACCGCCGATCCCCAGGGCCGGGTCACGGTGCGGGTCCTCTTGACCATCGCCGGCTGCCCGCTGCGCGAAACCATCACTGCGGATGCCAGCAATGCCCTGCTGGGCCTGCCCGGCGTCACCGGAGTCCAGGTCGAACTCGGGGTGATGAGCGTGGCACAGCGCACTGCGTTGAAGGATCTGCTCCGCCCGGAACGGGACAAGAACAGCATCCCGTTCAACCGGCCCGATTCCTTGACCCGGATCTATGCCGTGGCGAGCGGCAAAGGCGGCGTCGGGAAGTCGAGTGTGACGGTCAATCTGGCCTGCGCCCTGGCCGCCCGAGGCCTCAAGGTCGGCATCATCGATGCCGATATCTACGGCTTCTCGATTCCGGGATTGATGGGGCTGGGCCGCGCTGGAACCGTGCAGCAACCCACGCGCGTCGATGAAATGATCCTGCCGCCGGTCGCCCATGGCGTGAAGGTGATTTCGATCGGCATGTTCGTAGCGGGCAACCAGCCGGTGGCCTGGCGCGGACCGATGCTGCACCGGGCTCTGGAACAGTTCCTCACCGATGTCTACTTCGGCGATCTGGATGCCTTGTTCCTGGACCTCCCGCCGGGCACCGGGGACATTGCGATCTCCGCGGCGCAGTTGCTGCCCGGTGCCGAGATCCTGGTGGTCACCACCCCGCAAGCCGCGGCCGCGGAAGTCGCGGAGCGGGCCGGCGCGATCGCGTTGCAGACCCAGCAGAAAGTGGTCGGAGTCGTGGAGAACATGTCCTGGCTGAGCCAACCGGATGGCAGCAAGCTGGAACTGTTCGGCTCGGGGGGCGGCGCCCGGCTGGCCGGGCGGCTGAGCCAGACTCTGGGCAGCGAAGTCCCTTTGCTGGGCCAAGTCCCACTCGACGTCGGACTCCGTGCGGGCGGCGATTCCGGCGAGCCGATCGTACTTGCCGACTCCGGAGCTCCGGCGGCGGCGGCCCTGCAGGAGATCGCTGCAGGATTGGCCAATCGGCCGCGCGGCCTGTCCGGGATGAATCTGGGCATCTCGCCGCACTGACTGCGGCGCTCAGTCTGCGCGGCTCCGCGGGCTCAGGTGGCTTCGGCGTCCCAGGGCGCGCGTTGGCCGGCCGCCAGCCGTTCGATTTCCCGGGACGGGACGGGCGCCGGCGCCGCTTCGATCGCGGCCGGCGCCGCGGCGGAAACCGGTTTCACCTCATCGTCCAGCAGCGCTTCGCGGATGATCCGGCGCGGGTCGTACTGCCGGGGGTCCAGCTTCTGCCAGTCGATGCTGTCCAAGTCCACACCGGACTCTTCTTTGATCGTCTCGCGGGCTCCGCTGGCCATCCGACGGGCTTCCCGGACGAAGTTCCGGAACTTCTGCGTGTATTCGGGCAACCGTCTGGGCCCGATGACCAGCACCGCGATGATGCCGATGATCAGGAACTCGAAGCCGTTGATGTTAAACATGTCTGAGCAAACATTACCCGCTGAACGCGGGCCGGATGTGGTTGGGCACGGAACTATGAAACCCCATCTGCTACTCCATGGCCAAAATGCGCGACAGTCCGCGCATGATTCTGGCCGGGACGTCGTCATGGCCTGACCCGCCGGCTGATTCCGAAGCGGCTTTGCCGGAAGCAGCGAGTGCCGCCGTCGTCGGTTTGAGCGCGCTGGGCGGCTGGTCGCTGACCACCAGGTAGTTCGCATCACCCGAGTTGAGCACCGCCTGCCAGGTCTCCCCCGGGTTCAGCCAGACCTTGCCATCGCCCAATGGCTGGAAACCGTCGTCTGCCGCCACGTTCCCGGTCAGCGGATTCACCGGCCCATCCGCCGAAGTCCCGCCGGGGTGGCGCTCGTAAACGAGGACGGTGCGGTCGCCGTCGTCGAGCGTGAGCTTCACGGTCGGCACCCCGTCCACCACGGTGCCCTGCGCTTGTGCGAGCCGGAAGCCCAAAGCGCCCAAATCGGGGCAGGACCAACCGGATTCACGCAGCTCGGCGAGTGCTTCGCCGTTCAACAGCAATGACGTGCCGTCCGCATCCGACGGTGCCGGAGCAGTTCCCACCGAAACACTCCGGGACTCTGCCATGGCCTTTCCCGGATTCGCCGCGACGCGGAAACTCGCCGCCGACTCCGCTGGCCAGCCGGTGGTCAAACCGCCCCGGTCGTCCGGAGCGCCCACCAAGTAGACCGCGCCACCCAGCAGCCCGGTGATCGCCAAGGTGCAGACGCCGAGCAACGCCGGTTTCCGCCAGGAGCCGGGCCGATAAGGCAACCGCAATTCCTCGGCGCAGGAGGTATTGATCGCCTGGGTGCGCTGCAAGATTCTTGCAGTCAGGTCTTCGGCTCCCCCGGTTGCCGGACTCGATGGATGCGGTTGCCGCGCTGTCATATCAACTCAGTGCACGCCGGCGATGCGGGGCAACTTGAGTTTGGGCAGTTTCTTGGGCGCCGCAGCCTCCGGGACCGGCCGTGGTGCGCGGTGCGCCAACGAGGCCCGCAGCATCGTCCGGCCGCGGTGGATCCGGGACCGGACGGTACCGAGTTTCACGCCGAGCGCTGCGGCCACTTCGTCGTAGGAAAGCCCTTCGAGATCGCAGAGCACGACGGCGGCGCGGAAGTCCGGCGGCAGTGCGTCGAGCGCCTGCTGCACGTCAAGATCGAGATTGTTGAATTCGAAGCTGCGTTCCGGACCCGGGTCCCGGCCCGGCAACCGGGTTTCGGCATCCTCGGCGAGCGCGTCGAAACGGATCCGGGATTTGCGCCGGGCCTGGTCCAAGAACAGGTTCGTGGTGATTCGGTGTAGCCAACCGTCCAGCGTCCCGGGCGTGAAATTGGCCAAGGAACGGAAAACCCGGACGAAAACTTCTTGGGTGAGGTCCTCGGCATCGTGCTTGTTGCCGGTCAGCCGGTATGCCAACCGGAAAACCTTGGCCGAGTGGTTGCGCACCACTTCTTCCCAGCTGGGCGCAACCCATTGCTCAATCGCCGGATCCACTGCTGCGGACTCGGCTGCTGTCGATTGCGATGTGTCAACCGTGTTCAGTGCCAAAGGGCCCACCCCCTGAAAAATATGGAGCATTAAGCATGGCAGATCCGACTGGAAGTTTCCTGTGCCCGGCGCGTATTCCGCGCACAGCGGAAGCAGCCTCCGATTCGCAGTAGGCTTGGGGTCATGAGCGCGGACAAATCCAACAGCTGGTCGTACACCGAAGGTCTCCCCGTCGAGGATGAGACGCTGCTGCGCGCTCGGGAACGGTCGCACGAATTGGGCGCGCACGCGGTCACTCCGGCGACCGGTGCGCTGCTGAGCGTGCTGGCGGCGTCCTCCAAAGCCCAGACCGCGGTGGAAATCGGTGCTGGCGCCGGAATTTCCGGCGTGTATTTGCTGCGAGGGCTGCCCACGTCCGCGGTGCTGACCAGCATCGACGGGGATGTGGAACACCTCAAAGCAGCCCGGGAAGCATTCTCCGAAGCCGGCTTCCCGGCCAACCGCACACGCACGATCAGCGGGCGGGCCTCCGATGTGCTGCCGCGTTTGACTGATGCCGCATACGATCTGGTGCTGGTGAATGCGGACAAAGCCGGCTACCCCGGATACGTGGAACAGGCGATCCGGCTGCTCAAATCCGGCGGCCTGTTGATCGTGAACGACGCCCTGGACAAAGACCGGGTTGCCGAACCCGCAGTGCGGGAAGCCAGCACCGTGGTACTCCGGCAGGTCGGAAAGTCGATCCGGGAGGACGAACGCCTGGTTTCCACGATGCTGCCGACCGGAGACGGCGTGCTCCTGGCCGTCAAACGCTGAACCCGGACCACGAAACCGGCACCCAGCCGCTAGGCCCGTAACTCCTTGGGCCCGTGACTCTTTAGGCCCGTACGCTGCGCGTCCAATTGGACAGTTCCCAATTGGACAAGTTCCCAATCGAATAGGTTTCAGTGGGCAGGGACGTCCCTGCGCACTGAAACCTGTTATTGGACTGGAACCCGTGACGGGCAGGGTTCAACCGAGTCCGGGTTCGGTTGTGCGGAAAGTGCTGCGCGTGGGGGGAAAATCAGCCAGCGGCGGCTAGCCGGTGACGCCGACCAGGCATTCCTTGAGCCGGCCGGCCTCTTCCGCATTGAGTTCGACAACCAGCCGTCCGCCGCCTTCGAGCGGAACCCGCATGATCAGGCTGCGCCCTTCCTTCGTGACCTCCATTGGACCGTCACCGGTTCTGGGCTTCATAGCCGCCATCAGGTAAACCCCTTCACAGTTGCTCGAGCGAATGATCGCTCTGTCCATTATCTCGCAGATCACACTCGGGAGCCAATTGGTACTGGATCTTGACAAACTGTCACGGAGGGTAGTCGCCACCGCCGGGCAGCGGGGCCCAGGCCCAAAGCCATACCACCCAGACGATTTGCAGCAACAGGAAAAAGACCAGCACTGCACCTCGGAACGCCCGCGACCGGGAGATGAACGCCGCGGCGAGCGCCAACGGGAACAACGGCAACAGCAGCCGGAAGGTGCTGGTCTGCGGATGCAGCACCGCGAGCAGGTACAAGAAATAGCAAAGGCACCACAGCCGCAGGTCCAGGCCGAGCTTCCGGACCGCCGTCGAATTGAAATACAGCAGCGCGGCGAGCACCAGGCCGAAGGGCGCGAGCAGCCCGAACACCGGCCCGAACAGCTGCACCGAAGTATCGAACCACGGCATGAACAGGATCAACGGTCCGCCGCGCCACACGGTTTCGGTCTCGGTATAGGCTTTCAGGTCCCCGGTGACCCACCAGGCGATCAGCGGCCAGGCGAAAGCCACCAGGGTGCTCACCAGGAGCAGGCAAGCCCCGCCCCAGCGTTGCGCAGACGGGATCTCCCGCCAGCGCCGGGGCAGCGAGCGCCGGCTCGTGCTGCGTCCGGCACCGGTCTCGCCCGCAGTCCGGCTGCCGGCCGGGTTCGGCCGTTCCAGCAGACGGAAGAGCAAATGCAGGAAAACGAATCCGGCGAACGCCACACCGATCGGGCGGGACAGCGCACTGAACGCGACGAGGGGCAACGCCAAGAAATACCGGTGTTTGATCACCGTGTACAAGGCCGCGGCGAGCAGGAAGAGGTTCAGGGATTCCGCGTACGGGACTTGCAGGATCGGCGAAACCGGGAAAACCAGGATGAAGGCGACCGCCCAGGTCGCGGTGACCGTGCTGGCGAACAAACGGAACAGCTTGTAGATCATCAGGCTCGCGGCCAGGCCGGCAACGGTCGCCACGATCGGCGCCAGAATCAGCCAGTCGAGTCCGGTGACCGACCAGATGCCGCGGACCAGCAATGGAAACAGCGGGTAGAACGCCCAGGCGTTCTCCTTCGCCACCCCATCGGCCCCGCGTGGGATTTCCTGCGGGTAGAGCCCTTGGAAGATCCTCTGGTACCACTCGCCGTCCCAGATCCCGATGAAATGCCAGTAGTCCGGCTTGGGCGCGAACCAGGGATTCGGCCCCTGCTGCATCGCGGCGGCGGAAAAGACCGCAAAGCTGAACAGCCGGGTGACCAGGTAGAGCAGCGTGATCCGGATCCACCAGGGGCTGCGCACCACCGGGCGCAAGCCGCGGCGCAGTGCATCCCAGACCACACGGTTGGCACTTGGTGCTCCCCGGTCCGCGGGCGTAGCAAGCTCAGAGCTCATCGGCCACCCAACAACCGGTTTGGTGGTCATTGGTCAGGCCCACGGCTTGCATCATCGCGTAGGCAGTCGTCGGGCCGACGAACCGGAACCCGAGTTTCTTCAGGGCTTTGGCCAGGGCGGTGGATTCCGCGGTGGCCGCCGGGACCGGCGCGCCGGGTGCGCGGGGCGCGGGGCGGTGCTGTTCCAACAGGGATTCCAAGCTGGTCCCCTGCGGCAACGCCAGGATCGCCTGCGCATTGTTGATCGTGGCCCTGATCTTCAAGGAGTTGCGCACGATCCCGGCGTCGGCCATCAGCCGGGCCACGTCCGCTTCGCCGTACTCGGCCACGACGGCCGGCTCGAATCCCGCGAATGCAGCGCGGAAAGCCTCGCGTTTGCGCAAGATGATCAACCAGCTCAGACCGGATTGGAAGGCTTCGAGGCTGAGCCGTTCGAACAGCTTCGCTTCGCCGTGGACCGGCCGGCCCCATTCCTGGTCGTGGTACTGCAAATACAGCTCGTTGCCCACCATGCCCGGCCAGTTGCAGCGCGGCTTCCCATCCGGGCCGATCGCCAGATCACTCATTGCTGCTCCTCTGCAGTTTCCGGGCCGCTCCGGTCTTCTTCGGTTTCCCCGGCCGGCTGATCAGACGCCGGATTCGCGAGTTGCGCCCGGAGCTCCTCGATCTGCGCGTCTTTGGCGGCCAATTCGGCCGCCAGCCGATCCAACACCTGGTCCACTTGGTCCATCCGGTACCCGCGCAGGCCGAGCGAAAACCGCACCCGGTCGACGTCGTCGGTGCCGGGATGTTCCGGCAGCAGCACGGGCGGCAGATTCGGCACCGGCGCCGCCAGCCCATCGTCCAGCAGGTCTTGCACCGCTTCGGAACGAATCGGTTTCCTGCCGAGCTCGCGCCGTCGGCTGCCGACCAGGAACAATGCCACCAGTGCCGCCACGACGACGGCGAGGAAAATCAGGAAATAGCTCACGGCGCGGTTGTCCCGGGCTCCGTCCCGGAGGAGTCCGTTCCCGGCTCGCCGGCCCGGATCGCGCCGACCACTTTGGAAACCGCTTCCTCCGCGGTGTCCACCACGGAGATGATGTCCAGATCCTTGGGCGAGACCAGGCCGTCGGCCACCAAGGTGTCCTTGAGCCAGGCCACCAGCGGGCCCCAGAACGCGGTGCCGATCAGCACGATCGGGAAGGAGGTGACCTTGTGCGTCTGCACCAGCACCATCGCCTCGAAGAGTTCGTCCAAGGTGCCGTAGCCGCCGGGAAGCACGATGAAGCCTTCGGCGTATTTGACGAACATGGTCTTCCGGGCGAAGAAGTAACGGAAATTGACGCCCAAATCCACCCATTGGTTCATGCCCTGCTCGAACGGCAGTTCGATGCCCAGCCCGATGGAAAGCCCTTTGCCCTCCACTGCGCCTTTGTTCGCGGCGTCCATCGAGCCGGGTCCGCCACCGGTGATCACCGCGAAGCCGGCCTCGGCCAGCAACCGGCCGACCTCGACTCCGGTCTCGTAGTAGGCGCTGCCGGGTTTGGTCCGGGCCGAGCCGAAGACGCTCACTGCCGGCCCGACGTCGGCCAGGGCGCCGAAGCCCTCGACGAACTCGGCTTGGATCCGGAGCACCCGCCACGGATCGGTACTGGTGAAATCCGCCGGCGAACGGGTGTCCAGCAGATGCTGGTCCGCGGTCGTGCCTTCAGCGAGGCCACGGCGCAATTGCACCGGGCCGCGGTGCCTGGCGGGAACGTCGGTCTTCTTCTCGGTTGGCGAGCTCATACAGTTCAGGCTATGCCATGGCCGCGGCAGAACCACGGCATCGTCCCGAACAGACACGCAAGTGACCGCAGTCACGCCTTGATCACGATCTCCACAATCTGCCGACACATGGTGAATAACAAGGGAACATTCGGTAGGTTCTAACCATGAGTAGTCAAAATGCTGATTCGCTGGTTGAAGTCAAGGCGGTCAACAAGCACTATGGGGCGCTTCATGTGCTCAAGGACATCGAGCTGAATGTCGCCAAAGGCGAGGTCGTCGTGGTCATCGGGCCTTCCGGTTCCGGGAAGTCCACATTGTGCCGGACGATCAACCGTTTGGAGACCATCGACGACGGCGAAATCCGCGTCGACGGCAAGGTATTGCCGCAGGAAGGCAAAGAACTGGCCCGGTTGCGCGCCGAAGTCGGCATGGTATTCCAGGCCTTCAACCTGTTCGCGCACAAGACGATCTTGGAAAACGTCACGCTGGGCCCGATCAAGGTCAAAGGGTTGAGCAAATCCGAGGCCGAGCAAGAGGCCATGGCGTTGCTGGAACGGGTCGGCGTGGCGCAGCAAGC
>SXGT01154482.1_pt1 | contig 16155 bp, 19 predicted proteins | sample 3176221 | NCBI WGS metagenome assembly SXGT01 (sample SAMN11356862, study PRJNA531348) | freshwater metagenome | isolation source: freshwater sample F1-120 | place: China: Fuxian Lake, Yuxi | collected 2017-12-25 | reverse complement strand
TGTAGTTTCAGCAAGCGTTGTCACCACCCACGAGGCAAGAAGCGAGTTTTTCGATGGGAGTGGTGTCCTTGAGCGCCATGTGTTTTCGCTCGTGATTGTAATGATCGACATAGCGTTGGAGTGAGGCGCGTCGTTCTTCGTACGACCCAAAGCTGCTGTGCGCATACCACTCTTCCATTATGGTCCTGATGACCCGTTCTGCCTTGCCGTTCGTCCAGGGATGCCTCGGTTTTGTGAATTTCTGTACGATACCAAGGCTTGCGCACAGAGAGACAAACGGATGTGTGGGGTTTCCTTTGAATTCTGATCCATTGTCAGAAAAGGCACACCGGACCATGTACGGTACACGACGAGTCGTGACATCGAGGAATATGGACGCGCTGTCGCCTGTGCGGTCAGGGAGGATGTCAGCGAAGAGGTGTCTCGTTGCGTCATCGATTGAGACGTACAGATATTCTTTTGGCAGAATAGCCGTGGGAATACGTCCATCCTTGGGTAACCGAGGAAGAGCCTTTGTGTCGAGGTGGATCAATTCTCCAGGCTCCTTCCGATCGATCCAGGTACCTCGCATGACGCGCTTCGCCTGCGTCGTAGCGATACGTTCTTCGGTTCGTGCGAGGCGACGCAGACCGTATTCAATGGTCCGATATCGTCTATTCGTGCTGTCGTGGACGGTGAAATCACCGAGACGACCGAGAGTCACCACCTTCCTGATGATGTTTTTATCGACGTGCCAACGAGTGGCGAGGGTGCGGTATGACGGACGAGTCTTTGCGCACCATTCGATGTAGATGGTATGTCGCAAAGAAGACGTGAGTTTGGTACTTTTGTGCATAGGGGCGTGGGTGATGGTTGCTAAGCACTTCCATCATTTCACGCCTCTTTGTCATCACCAAGTGGTGACAACGCTTGCTGAAACTACATCAAGCCCGGGATGACAAAAAGATTTGCAACTTTTCCGCACGTGATAAAGATTTTATTTTCGCTTCGCGCTTGAGCGCTGCGCTACGTGAACGCATCGCTTTACTCCAGCAAAGTGTTACAGGTAATCTCGAGCGCGTGTATTTCGACGCGGTCCCTGCAGCGTGCGCCGCGAGACGTCGCGCGAGATTATTCGTCACGCCGGTGTACAGCGTGCCGTCCGCACAACGAAGAATGTAGACGCGCCATGATGCCATATCACTCTTCATCCAGCGACAACCACTCAATCGCTTGACTGACCTGCGACCATGAAGTTTCCTCAGCTTCAATCACCTTTGTGACTTCACTCAGTCGGCGATTCAACTCCGGCGAGTACACGGTCGGCTGTGCTTCCATCCTCGCCAAAATCATCGCTTTTTCTTCTTCTAATGCAACGACGCGCTCTTCGATTTTTCTGAGTTGCTTTTGTTGTTCGCGAAGTTCTTCGCGGATTTCTTTTCGTCGTTCCTTCTCTGTTATGGGGGACTGTCCCCCCTCGCTAAGGCTACGGGGGACAGTCCCCGCGCAGGTGGAGGGAACGGCGCGCTCAATTTCTTGCTCCAATCGCCACACATATTCCTCGTACGTTCCCGGCAGCATACGAATGCCACCGTCTTTTACTTCGAGAATCGCGGTTGCGACTTGCGACACAAACGTACGATTGTGACTCACAAAAAAGACAGTGCCCGGATACGTACGCAACGCTTCGCCGAGCGCCTCGACCGTTTCAAAATCCAAGTGGTTGGTTGGCTCGTCTAACAAAAACACTTGTTTCTTCGACAGTAACAATCCCGCGAGACACAGACGTGCGCGCTCGCCGCCTGACAATACTTCGATGCGCTTTTCCAAATCATCTTTTCCAAAAAGAAAATTTCCTGCCATCCGCAACGTTTCCTCCGGAAGAATTCCAGAAGCAGCAGAGCGATGAAGAAACGCGTCAACGCGATCGTGCGGATCAAGTGCGGTGAGCGTTTTCTGTCCGTAGTACCCGATCTCCAAACCATGTCCCCAACGAAATTCCCCCGCAAGTGGATCAAGTGCGCCCGCGACCGTGCGAAGAAATGTGGTCTTTCCTTGTCCGTTATCACCGAGCACCGCGACGTGTCGTCCACGTTCAACATCAATCGACACATCAGAAGCAACAACTCGCTCTGGATACCCGATCGAAAGATGTTCGGTCGCAAGCGCGATTCCTTTTTTAATTTTGTCTGTAGGAATTACAATGCTCACACTCCGAATTGGATGTGCAATCTCAATCGGCTGCAATCGCGCGATCTGTTTCAATTTCGACTGCGCTTGCGACGCCTTGCTCGCCTTGTACCGAAATCGATCAACGAACGTTTGCAGATGCCGCTTGCGTGCATCCAATTTTTTATTTTCTCGTTCGATCCGTTCTTGTTCCATTTCTTTGTGCCCCAAAAATTCTTCGATATTCCCCGGATACAAAAATAATCCACCACGTTCAACTTCGAGCGTCGACTCGCACGCGTTTTTCAAAAATTCACGATCGTGCGAGACGAGTAAAAATCCGCCGCGATATTCTCGCAAAAATTTTTCGAGCAGCAGCACCGTGTGAAGATCGAGATAGTTCGTCGGTTCGTCGAGCAATAAAAAATCTGGATCACCGAGCAACATGTCCGCGAGTCGTGCGCGCATGCGAAATCCTTCCGACAATGCACCGAGTGGTTTCGTAAGGAGTTCGTTTTTCAACTGAAACCGCGCAGCCATCGTCGCGCACTTCCAGTCCGGCTTCCCGCTCCGTCGCATCAAAAATCCGATCACCGTTTCGTCTGGCATGAACGGCTCGTGCTGTTCGAGGTAACCGAGTCGCAGCGACGGATGCCGCACTACCTCGCCCGCATCCGCCTCCTCCGCACCCGCGATGATCCGAATCAACGTCGACGTCCCTGCCCCATTCCGACCGACCACCCCAATCTTCGCACCCGCACCAAAAGAAGCCGAAGCGCCATCAAGCACCGCACGAGAACCGTATCGTTTCACCAAATTGTTCACTTGAATCACCGTACTCATGGACAAAAGTTACCACCCGCATGGTCACCACGCAAAAATAAGCTTAAAAATGTGCCGACCTTGACGTTCGAGTGCATTTCTGCTTAAATACCACGTTCCGCAAAGGCGGATCCGGTCGTGTTTCACGGCTGAACGCTCATCGACAACGGCCCGTCAGACGGGCCAACGGAGAAAGACCATGAAGCAAAGCTGGGAAGACTACGACGCGGCGGCCGAGCGTGGACCGCTCTACTTGGCCCTCAAGTGGATCGGACTGGGCGTCGTGCTCATCGCGATCCTCGGAGGTGTCGGGTATGGGTTCGGCTGGTGCGGCGAGACCGCGCAGGTCACGCAGGAGGAGTTCGGCCCGCGCGCCGCGCTCAAGAAGTACATGCTCCTCAAGGAGATGCACGCGCAGCTCGACAAGAAGAAGGCCGACATCACGATCGCCGAGGCTCGACTCACGTCCATGAAGGACGCCTACCAGGGCGTCCCCCGCGGGCAGTGGCCGCGCGACGAGCGCGAGGCCTACAACCAGAAGGAGGCGGAGCTCGCCGGCATCAAGATGAGCTTCAACACCCTCGCTGGCGAGTACAACGCCAAGATGGCCGAGGTCAACTGGGCGTTCGCGAACCAGGGGCAGCTCCCGCAGGGCGCGACCGAAACCCTGCCGCGCGAGTACGCGCCCTACGTCACGCAGTGAACCACAACGACAAGGAGAAGAGGAAAACCATGACAACGCACAAGAACTACGGACCGCTGGTCGTGATGCTCGCGGGGCTCACGTTCATCGGGGCGGATACGGATGGATGCAGCAACGGTCGAGGAGAGCCGGTCTCTGCCTCGGGGGTGAACAAGACGACGGTCAAAGTCCCTGTCGGACCCGACGGTCTCACGACCGAACAGCGCAACGTCGCCGAGCGTCTCAAGCGGGACAACGACCCCGGCTCGATCAAGCACCTGTATGTCATCTCGGCGTACTCCGGTCAGGTGCTGATCTACTCGACCGTGAAGGGTAAGGTGACGAGCAGCGGCAAGCGGCTCACGCCCACCTCCGTCGTGGGCGGCAACAACGGCAACGGGTGGTACGGCGGCTTCGTAGTCGACATCGGCCCGAGTCGAATGATCACGACCGAGGTGCTCCAAGACGACGGCGTGTACGGCTCCTCGGTCGAGTACCTGTTCTGGTTCGACACGAGAGGCATCTACCACCAGCACTACGTGCAGGGCGGCCAGATCCTCCACGTGTCGAGCGAGCCGATCGCGGTCAAGTCAGTCATCATCAACATGGAGATCTCCGCGCCGCAGGGTGCGATGAACACCGTGGCCGATCCATCAACCACCACGGCGACCACGACCACGATCGCGGTCCCGCCTCCGAAGAAGTAGCCTCGTACCAGCCGGTACTGGGCACCGCCCTGCACCATCTGGTGCAGGGCTTTTTCATACAAATGGTTGACAAAAACCTGATTTTCTGATAAATTGAGGAGTCAAATCGAGGCGAATCTCGCCTTGAAAAGACATCAACCCCTGACCTTTTTCTCCAGGAGATCAAGATGAACCTACCCCAAATCCGTGACATGGTCGCCACAAACATCGACCGCATCGCCAGGCTCGGCAACTGGCCGGCGCACATCGACGCTGCAGCGAGCCTGATGGGCCGCATCCCGGAGGACGACGGCACGACGGCTCCCGGCTTCGACGCCGGGATCGCCTGCGCGCTCGACATCATCCCGCAGGACAAGCAGCGGCTCTCCGCAATCCTCCACGCCGCGTACACCCCCGAGGCGGTGATGCAGGTCCGTCGCGAGGCGGCCACCATGGACCCCGACTCGGAGACCTGCTGGTGGCTCGCCGCCTGCCGCGTCTGCGAGGAGGACGGTGTGGGCGCGGAGGAGTTCTGCGACCAGGTCGGGACCATGGCGCTGCTCGCCCTCGAACCCGAGTCGCGCCGAAATGCTGCAATCGCCGAGCTCGAGGAGATGTGTCAATTGGTCTTCTACGACGTTCTGCTCGGAGTGCCATTTGGCATGCAGGACGGCTGCATCCAGGGGGCCTACCTCTCCGGAAACTGCTTCGGAACGAGGTACTCGGAGAAGAACGGCCTCTGGTACATCGGCACCTACCTCCCTTCGCTCGGACTCGAGTCATTCCCTTGGAGCGACGCGAAGGACGAGCGTGGTCGCGCCAAGTCCGGTCCGAACCACGGTTCACGCCAGTTCGTGACCTGCGCGACCAAGGAGGAGTTCAGGCAGGCAGTCGCGGTCGTGCGCGCATACTTGCTCTAGCCACAACCTTTCTCGAACAGAGCCCCGCACCGTCTGGTGCGGGGCTCTTTCAGTTCTGCTGCGCTTTTTACTTCAAAAGATGCGACGCCGAAGTCCAGATTTCGTACACCGCTCCTGTCGAAAGAATCAGAATGGAGAGATAAGCAAAACTAAGTGGCACACCGAGCGCGTGCTCTTTGAGCAATTTCTTTTTTGTCACTTCGATGTAAAGCACTGCAACGAGTACTGCGGTGATACCGCCAAACACTGCACCGCTAAATCCGATGATCGAAATAAAATTCTGTGCGCCAGACAAAAAGAATCCGAACGGCATGCCGATAGTCAGCACCCATGCCGCAAATTTTTTGGTGTTGTAATCGTATTGAATCGTACTCTGCAAATTGATTGCAGTTGCGAAGAACGACGTGGACACCGCGAGAAAACCGAACGCTGCTGCGAGTGTTGCAACTTGGTCACCAAGAAAGAATCGCAACCCCGCAACTGCGTCTTGCGTGATCGCGCCGCCGGTGACGCCCCACACCACGTAGCCGAACGCTGCGGTGAGTACTGTCGCAACGACCGAACCGATGATCACCGCCAGACGATAATGTTTATGTTTCCCTTTCAAAATATCTTCCATTTCAAGAATCGCGGGGAGACCAGAGAGTGAAAATAAAATCACGCCGTAAGGGAGAACGAAATCGGTGATCGTGCCGTGAAGGAACGAGTCTGGCCATATATTCGGCACACCGATGCCGATCAGCGCGAGCATTGTGAGGACGAGACCTGTGGTCGCGATGAAACCCACTCGCGAGACAATATCAAGACCGAAATACACAATGAGTCCACCAACGAGCGCCCACGCGACTTGATACGTAAACACATGCCCACCGATGAACGGCGAAAGCAGTACGTGGAGAAACATTCCACCAACGACGATGTACGCGAGAAGTGCTGCCCAGTAGCCGAAAATGGTCGAGGTCGCGGCGATGTGTTTTGCACCGCGACCGATGTATCGCTCCGCAAGTCCTGCAAGTCGCAATTTGGTTGGGCAAGCGATCGCTGCTTCGGCAAAAAACAGATGCTGGAGCAATTGGATTCCGCCAAGTACGACGAAGTATACGAGACCAAGTACGGGCCCGATTTTCGACAGCGCATACGGCACGCCGAATACGCCGACGCCGATTATTGCGCCTATTAATTGGGCCGTTGCAACGATTGTACGTTTAGTATCTTTGAGCATATAGTTCAATATTTTTAGTATAGCACGTTCGATGCTCGCTCTTGTACACAGGAAGCACACAAAAAATTAAGCCCGTCTAAGCACAAAGAGTGGATAAAAATGCGGTGGATAATTCATGTTGTCGCAGTCGAAATGCGCGGGTATCCTTTTGCTATGCCCGCAGAAAGAATCCCACCGCAGAACCTCGAGGCCGAACAGTCACTGCTCGGTTCTTTATTGATTGACAAAGATGCGATCATTAAAATTGCGGATGTAATCAAACCGGACGATTTTTATCGCGCTAGCCACGGCCACATTTTTGACAGCATGCTCGAGCTGTTCGCGAAACGCGAACCGATCGACCTGCTGTCGCTTGGTAATCGCTTGCAAGAAAAAAATCAGCTCGAGACGATCGGTGGTCGTGCGTACCTCATCGAACTCACCACCACCGTACCGACCGCTGCGCACGTGCAGCACTACGCAAACATCATCCAAAAAAAAGCAACGCTCCGACGACTGCTCGCTGCCGCGACCACGATCACGAGCCTTGGGTTCGAGGAAAGTGAGGAGGTTGAGGACATTCTTGATCGCGCGGAACAACAACTTTTTGGCGTGTCACAAAAATACACGAAAACCGCGTTCACGCCGATCAAGGACGCTCTCGATGCGGCGTTCGAGCGGATCGATGAACTCTCAAAGGAGCGTGGGAAACTACGCGGCATTCCTACGGGATTTCATGACCTCGACAATTTGCTCGGTGGATTGCAGCGATCGGATCTCGTGATTCTCGCGGCGCGTCCTTCAGTCGGTAAAACATCGTTCGCGATGGATATCGCGCGCCAAACCGCGGTGCGCTACAAGGTCCCCGTGGGAATCTTCTCGCTCGAAATGTCGAAGGAGCAGCTCGTCGATCGTATGATCTCTTCCGAGGCCGGCGTTGACTTGTGGCGCATGCGCACCGGGAAACTGACCGACAACGGGGATCAATCGAGTGATTTCGCACGGATCGGCCACGCGCTCGGCAGTTTGTCGGAAGCGCCGATCTTCATCGACGACACCGCGAACGCAAACGTCACGGAAATCCGTACGAAGGCGCGACGATTGCAGATGGATCATGGGCTTGGACTTCTCGTCATCGACTACTTGCAGCTGATGGAGTCGAGGAATGGCAATAAAAATTCCGACAACCGCGTGCAAGAGGTGTCGGAGATTTCGCGTGGTCTCAAAACGCTCGCGCGCGAACTGAACATCCCCATTCTTGCGTTGTCACAGCTGTCGCGTAACACAGAAAATGCAAAACCGGCGATGCCGAAACTGTCGCATCTTCGTGAGTCGGGCTCAATCGAGCAGGATGCCGACGTGGTAATGTTCATCTACCGCAAAGCTGCAGACAGCAACTACCGCAAAGACGAAATTCCGATGGATGAACGGTACACTGCCGAAATCCACGTCGCGAAACACCGCAACGGTCCGGTCGGCGAGGTGAAACTGTTCTTCGACGAAGCGCGGGTGAGTTTCCGCAACCTCGATCAACGCGCGGGGCAGTTTGCGCCGGCGGATTCTATTCAAAAACTTGCGACCACGCCAGTGCCCGCACCAGCTCCTTCAAAGGAGGGTATACTTGAACCACAATTCTAAAAACGGTATTCTCTTTGCATATGTTCGAGAAACTCAAACAATTTAAAGATCTCCGCGACAAGGCGAAAGTGCTCCAAACCGCGCTTGCGACAGAAAAAGTTGACGGCTCTGGTGCGTGGGGGAAAGTAAAAATCGAAATGGACGGAAATCAGACCGTCACTTCCGTTGATGTGCACGAGGAGCTTCTCCAGGCGTCAGAAAAAAATCGCCTGCAGGATGCTATTAAAGAAGCGCTCAATGACGCACTCAAGAAGGCGCAAAAAAAGATGATGGAAAAAATGCGCGAAATGGGTGGGTTGAATCTGCCAGGGATGTAATGTACTCCTCCCCCAACCCCCTCCTCGCAGGGCGAGGAGGGGGACGGTTCTAAGATCCCCCTCCTTACCTTTAGGTAAGGAGGGGGATGGGGGAGGATTTCGCTGTATGCCAAAGTTTCCCAAAACAATAGAAGATTTGATTGGGCAGCTCGGCAGGCTGCCCGGCGTCGGTCCAAAAACCGCTGAGCGGTACGCTTTTGCGTTGCTCAAACGGAGTAAGGGCGAACGCGAGCAGCTCGCGGCAGCGATCATCGCCACCGACTCCGCGCTCACCGCATGTTCGACGTGTCGAAATTACACTGAATCCGATCCCTGCACGATCTGCGCCGATCCGAAACGTGACCGCGACCTCGTGTGTGTTGTCGCGACCGAACAAGATCTCCTCGCAATCGAACACACTGCGGAATATCGGGGGCTGTACCACATCCTCGGAGGTGCGCTGTCGCCTGCTGATGGTGTCACACCAAAAGAGCTCACAGTCCGTGAGTTGCAGGATCGCGTACATACGTCGCAACCACGAGAAATCATTCTCGCATTCGATCCGACAGTGGAAGGTGAGTCGACGATGCTCTACCTCACCCGCGTGCTCACCCCGTTCGGTGTGCGACTCACCCGCCTCGCACGTGGACTCCCGATCGGCAGTGAACTCGGCTACGCGGACGAGGTAACGCTCTCCGATGCGATCGCGGGACGACGCGAAATCGTATCGCAAGCAATACACCTCCCCAACCCCTCCGCTAAAGCGGAGGGGCATTTACGCTTTTAAAACTGTAATGGGCCCCTCCGCTTTAGCGGAGGGGTTGGGGAGGTGTATTGCTTTTTTCTTGAAAATATTCTCAAATAGTAAAGGTCTCAAGTCAAGAGGAGGGCCGATGAAAGCGAACACGCTGCACGAGGCTCAGCGGCCTCTTTTCAAACAACTCGTGACAACCGCGGTGGAAGTAAGAAAGTACACCGAGGATAAGAAACTCCCTGCGGAGAACCGTCTTGCAAGGGGTGCTGGAGTGATCCTGAGCTCATCGGGACTGATCCTCACCGCATACCACTTCATCCGCCGATGTCGCGTTGTCCGTGTCCGTCGCCTTCGTCTCGATACGAAGTACTGGCGTCTACACGTCTACGGCTCCTACAAGGCGGACATCATCTACCGCGACACGAGAGCAGACATCGCTCTCCTGAAACTCAGGAAGCCTCCGTCAGACCTTGTCGCGACAACGATCGGCGACATCGACATCCCCCCGATCGGCGAACCGCTGTTCCGTGTCGGACGTGATGATGTGCCGCTCGCTGCGGGTTGGTACTATCAACTCGGCGAGCACATGCACCGCCGCATCAAGCTGATGAGCGTCAGTATGCTCGTCGGTCCCGGATCGAGCGGTGGCCCAATCCACGATGACAAGGGTCGCCTCATCGGCATTTGTCTGTATCGCCAGGCCACTGAGCTGTACCCTCCTGCTGCGTACGTTCTCCCCTTCTCCGCTGTCGCGAGCCGCATACTTCGCCAAAAGGAAGTTCGTGACCAGCTGGTGGAGTGGAAAACCCCGCACTAGACAGTGCGGGGCGCAGCTTCATAAACAAAATCCCCAGACGTTCTTGTCTGGGGATTTTCTTTTTTTTACGCCTTCACGCTCTCAATTTTGAGTTCGGTGAATTGCTGGCGGTGTCCTGCCTTGCGCTTGTAGCGCGTCTTGGCATGAAACTTGATGATCGTCACTTTGTCGCCTTTCGCGGTACGAAGCACTTTTGCACCGACCGAGGCACCTTTCACGGTCGGAGCGCCGACCTTCGTGCCCGCACCATTTTCGTCACAAGTAAGAAGCGCGTCGAACGTGAGTGCATCACCGTCCTTCGCTTCGAGTTTTTCGACACGCAGCGTGTCGCCTTCTTTGACGATGTACTGCTTGCCGCCGGTTTGAATCACTGCAAGATTGGCCATAACAGAATTGCCCTAAATAAGAGGTAAGTTCAAATCATGAGCATATTATCGAACTCTGCCGCGACTGTCAACATACTGCACGGGCATACCGAGCTTAAGTCCGTGCGCCCGCGCAAACCCGGCGGGTACCTCAAGGGCACGGTCCACTGGCACTTTTGGCCCAAAGAGAGGGAACTGTTCTCCAGGGGTCGGTATCGGAAGATCAGTAGTGATATCCACGATCGAACCGTTCGCGATCCAAAGTACATCGATCGAAAATCGCATTTCCTTCATCCAAAAATGGTACTTATCGGGCGCATCAAAAATGAACAACATCCCTTCGTCCGCGGCGAGATTACGCCTTCCAGACAAACCCCTTGCGCGAGTTGGTTCGGTTGACGCAACAGTGACACGCACTTTGGTATCATTACCGATCGTTACTTCTCCTTGTACAGGAACGTGCTGCCGAACAGCAAGTGAAATCGCCGCGATTGACATCACGCCGACGATGAGAAATGCAAAAGTACGACCCGCAGCAGACTGCGGTCGTGGCGCGGTAGGAATATTTTTCTTTTTTCGAAAAAAGAGACTCATGGACGTTTTTTAAAAATGATCATGGTGACTGCCGTAGTGGCGATGATGACACTGCCAACGAGCGCAAGCACAATGAGTTTCTCCCATCCTTGCAGGACAAACGTTGCAACGCCGAACAGCGCGGCAACGAACCAATAAAATAATACCACTTGTCGCGGAGTAAAACCGAGATCGAGCAATCGAAAATGGAGATGTGTTCGGTCTGCGGAGGTAGGAGAACGTCGCTCAACAAACATACGACGAAGAATCACGATCGCGGCGTCGAACAGAGGAAGTGCGATCACAAGAAGTGTGGTCGCAATTTTTCCGCCAGAGATGATCGCGAGCGTACCGAGAAGAAATCCCGCGAGCGTCGAACCTCCCTCTCCTAAGAATATCGTGGCGGGATGGAAGTTGAAAAGAAGGAAACCGAGAAACGCGCCTGCAACGATCAGCGCAAGTGTTGCAGTGTCCGGCTGCGCGACATCGCGCGTGATACTCACGACGGCGATGATAATCGCGCCGATCACCGTGATACCACTCACGAGACCATCGAGTCCGTCGAGAAGTTTCGTTGTGTACGTCATGCCGAGTAACCACAAGAATGTAAAGATGTCGGCAAGCAACGTAAAACGATACGGGATCCCCTTCCACCACAACACGACGACGGAGATTCGATCGAGGAACAGTTGTCCACCGAGCGGATTGGTGATGTACACCACACCGATTCCGCTCGCGACGACCGCAAGCGTCGCGAGAATCGGCCAGATGATCTGTCGCGACGGGCGGAGATTGAACCGATCGTCGAGCGCCCCGCCGATCACGAGCAGCGTGGTGGCGAGGAGTAGTCCGAATAAATATTTTTCTTTGATATGCGGCCCAGGAAGCCAACCGGCGTAGAGCGCCCACAAAATCGTAAAGGCGATCGCAAAAAAAAGCGCAAGGCCGCCGAGCAGCGGTATCGGCCGACTATGTGTTTTTCTCCCACCGTCCGGCCGATCAACGATACCGAGACGTGTAGAGGTCGCACGAACCATCGGAGTCACGACGATCGCTGCGAGAAATGCGATAAGAAGCACGGGCAGGGCCGGCATAATAGGATTACGGTACCACGAGCTTGCTTCTTTATCCAAAAAAAATCCTCCCCCAACCCCCTCCTTACCTAAAGGTAAGGAGGGGGACTTAAAAAGAAGAGCGGTCCGATGTGCAATCGGACCGCCTTCAAAGAAAGTGTCGCTCAGACGCCGTGCTGCGCGAGCGTGCGAACGACGATCGTGACGATCTCGTCGTGCGAGAGCGCCGTCGGCTCGAGATCGGGGTTGGTGCGGAACGCGGTGCCGAGAGCGGTCTCGAACACCGGGAAGTAGATCGCCTCGTGCGGTCTCCCCTCCCTATCCCTCGCCTGGATGTTGCCCGGCTGGCTGAGTCTCGCGCGCAGCTCCTCCGTGATCTCGACCCCCTTCTTCACGAGGTCTGCTTCACGAAGCGCAGCGGCGATGTTGTTCAGCTTGATCCCCTTCGTCGTGATGCTGAACCGCCCGGGGTCCAGAGGGTTGCTCTGGATCACGATGTCCGCGCTCCAGCGCTCCTCTCGTTCCGCCGTCGGGTTTCTGTTTCCGTGCCGCGCCACCGCGCTGTAGCGCGAGGACGTGGAACGCCCGATGCAGAGCACGCGAGCGCCGTTGGACTTCGTACCGTCCGGCGCCGTGACGATGAGCGCGAGGCGCTTGAGCTGGGTCTTCGTCGGATCCCAGTAGTCGCGCTCTCCGTCGTTCCACTCGCGCTCGAGACGAGCGAACGCTTTTTCGGAGCGGTCCTGAAACGTGAGTACTGCCCACTCGACGACGTCCACGCACTGGTCGGCCTCGAAGTAACTCGGAGCGGCAGCGAGGATACGATCGAACCAGAAGAACTGACGGTAGTCGGTCTGGTCGTTCGCGAGCAGCGCACCCGAGGGGTCATCCTCGAGGAGCTGTGCCTGATGCGTGTTGACCTCGTGCATCAGGCTGCCGAACGCGGTATGCGAAAGACGAGCAACGACGAGAGCGGAGAACAAGCGGTTCCACCCGATGATCAGGTTGTTCAGGTGGCGCTGCGTGTGTGGCGTCGGCGAGTCGGCGTCGTAAGGACCCGACACGATCGCCTCACCGGTACGGTCGTGAGTCGCGACCAAACCGATGATCTTGTGAAGGCACGTCGGGATCAGATCCAGCCCGATCTCGCTCACCATGAGCTCGATGGAGCTGGAGGTGTTCAGTCCGAACTCCTCGGGAAGCGCGTGCTGGTCAAAGCGACCACCCATGCAATCGAGTCCGAGGAACCCGTAGTCGCGCTCGAGCACGACGGGGTCGAGCGGTAGACCTGGGAAATCCTCCGCCCGCAGCGACCCGGCGTAGATCACCTTGATCTTGAAACCGTCGACGATACCGAGCTTCGCGCGTATGGCGCTGGACACCGTGACGAGGAACAGCATGAGCAGCACCTCGATGTCCGGAAAGAAGTGAATCACGACGGTGTGCACCGGAGCTCTTTTTTCCACGATAACCTCCAATTTTTGTTGAGTTGTGAAACCGTTCCCGCGCAAGAAAATCTCGCACAAATGGAACAAAAAACCATAACAAAAAAACTGGTTCTTGTCAACCAGCCAAGCTTAAAATACCTATTTTAAGGCAACGTAGCCGCCCGGAGCGGTCACATAGTCGATACCGGAAACCGGCACAAAGCCGAGGCCCTGAATTTTTCCATCGAGCGTATCCATCGACTGACCTGCAACGACCTGTAAGTCGAGTTGCTGCCGCTTTTGTCCAAGGTCCGCGATGCGCTTTTCCATCGCGCGGATAATAAAATTCTTTGCTGAATTTTGATTGTTCAATGCGAGATATCCAACAAACGCTGCGAGTGTCGCGATCATAAGGAACACGTTCACTACACGCGTATCAGAAAGATGTAGTACGGTCGCCTCGCGTGTGTTGCCGATCAGATTTTCTTTGCCGTAACTCGTCATGGCCGTTTTATGCTTTGACCGCAATGCGCAGTTTTGCGCTTCGCGATCGTGAATTTTTTGTTGCCTCGTCTTTTGTTGCAACGATCGGTCGCTTCGTTTGTATGGCCAAACTCCCTCGCTTTGCTTCTTCTTGAAAAAATCGTTTCACGATTCTGTCCTCGAGTGAGTGAAAAGAGATCACCGCGAGCCGTCCTCCTGGTGCGAGCGAGTCGAGCAGCGCTGGAAGTGCTGCACGCACGTTCCCTAATTCGTCGTTCGTTGCGATGCGCAGCGCTTGAAAAGTACGTGTGGCAAAATGGATCTTTCCGCGTCGATAATACGCGGGTACACTGTGCGCAATCACATCGACGAGTTGTTGCGTACCGACGATGCGCACTTCTCGCCGTGCAGCAACGATCCCCGCAGCGATCTTACGTGCAAGACGTTCCTCGCCATACTCCCAAAAAATTTTTGCGAGTTCGTCGAGGGTCCAACTATTCACGATTCCTGCAGCCGACAGCTCCTGCGAGGTGTCGTACCGCATATCAAGCGGCCCGTCGGTGCGAAAACTGAATCCGCGTGCGGGGTCGTCGATCTCGATCGATGAAAAGCCGAGGTCGAGAAGCGCCGCGTGAACCGGCCCGAAGGCTGAGGTTTGGAGGACCCGACTCACGTCTTTGTAGTTCTCGCGTACAAGCATTGCGCGAGAACCAAAACGCGCGAGATTTCTCCGGGCCGCATCAAGCGCCGCTTCATCGAGATCGAAACCGAGCAGTCGCCCATCAGGCGACGTGCAGTCGAGAATCGCTTCGGCGTGCCCGCCGGCACCGACAGTGCAATCCACTGCGTTGTCGCCAGGCACGAGTGAGAGACCCTCGATCGTTTCCTGTAAAAGGACGGGGATGTGACGCGAATCCATAACGTCGCGTATTAGATTCCAAGTTCGCCCATCTTTTCTGCGATGTCGTCCGAATCTTTTTCGGTGCGCGTCTTGTACGCGCTCCACGCTTTCTGACTCCAGATTTCGATGCGGCTGTACAGACCAGCAACAACGACATCCTTGCCGAGCTTTGCGTAGCGACGGAGATATTCAGGGATCACCACTCTCCCCTGTCGATCGATCTCCACGTCCATCGCGCCCGCAAGCATGAGCCGCGCAAACGCGCGCGAGTTCGATTGACTGAGCGGCAACGAAGAAAGTTTCTCCGCAAGTTTTTTCCATTCATCCATCGGAAAAACAAACAAACAGCCGTCGAGTCCCCTCGTTACGACCGCACCAGAACCGACCCGCTCACGGAATTTCACCGGGATCGCAAGGCGGCCCTTTTCGTCGATGAGGTGCTGATATTCTCCGATGAACATGTGCGGGAGTTTCTGTTAACGTATAAGGCAGGATTAACCTTATCCCCATGTATCCCCACTTCAAACCACTACAATGTCACTATACACCAAATTCATCCACAGGGCAACCCTGTACCAGTCGCTACGCTCCGGTACAGGGCAGGACCCTTCGTTGATTTCCTGAGCCGCCACATTGTCATTCCGGAAGCCGCGACGGCGGCTATCCGGAATCCAGAACGTAAAAAAGACCAAACGGAGAAACGTTTAGCCTTTTTCATTTTCTGGGTTCCGGATCAAGTCCGGAATGACAGTGAAAAATCAACGCATTAACCACCACCAAAGTGACGTAGTCACCGCCAGCTGAAAAATAATCCCGAGCCACAACGGCAGACGAATATGAAAAAAATTGTGATTGAGAAAATGAAATCGCTCATGAAAACCGAACAGTTTTTTCTTGAAAAGTTTCTCAAGACCCCATAGCACATCAGGAACAAACGAACCGAGCGCAGCTGCAGCGGCAACAAGATCGAATCCGTGACGCACGGTGAAAAATCCGAACACCGCCAAAAACAGCGCACCGTCAACAGCAGCGATCGCTATCAATCGATATACCTCATTCCCCCGCTTCGCCCATACGCCAACAGGCTCATCACCATGCGGAAAAAAATCTGCGAGGTAATGTGATGCCCATCCGATACAAAAAGCAGCGGTGGGATTTGTAACACCAAGTGCGGTAACGATGCTCGCTCCAACTGCGGCGTGACCGATAAGATACATAATTACCGCTTAGTAAACGACCACCGGACTGAAGTCCGGTGGCTTTGTATTTGCCGGCTGCGCCGGCAGGGCGGCCGGTGACTCGTGAAGCAACTTTTCACACAAGAATGGTTGTTATGATTTGAAACGCTGTAGCCTGACGTAAGGGAGAC
>SXGT01382749.1_pt1 | contig 16156 bp, 15 predicted proteins | sample 3176221 | NCBI WGS metagenome assembly SXGT01 (sample SAMN11356862, study PRJNA531348) | freshwater metagenome | isolation source: freshwater sample F1-120 | place: China: Fuxian Lake, Yuxi | collected 2017-12-25 | reverse complement strand
GGCGGAGCGGCCCGGTGGGGTTCCAGAACGGCACGGACGGCGGCGTCAAGGTCGCGTCCGACGCGATCCAGGCCGCGCGCGCCGCGCACGCCTTCATGGGCATGACCAAGATGGGGCAGGCCGCGATCTGCGAGACGCGCGGCAACGACGACTGCCACGTGAGCCTGCGCGGCGGCGCGCAGCCCAACTACAGCGCCGCGGACGTCGCCGCCGCCTGCGGTCTGCTGCAGAAGGCCGGCCTGCGCGAACAGGTGATGGTCGATGTGTCGCACGCCAACAGCAGCAAGCAGCACCGCCGGCAGATCGACGTGGCCGCCGATGTCGCGGCGCAGATCGGCGCGGGCGAGCGCCGCATCGTGGGTGTGATGATCGAGAGCCACCTGCACGAAGGTCGGCAGGACATCGTGCCCGGCCAGCCCCTGCAGGCGGGCGTGAGCGTGACCGATGCCTGCATCTCGTTCGAGCAGACCGTGCCGGTGCTCGAAGGCCTGGCGGGCGCCGTGCGAGCCCGGCGCACGCGGGGGTAGGCCCCATGGCCTTGCGCTGGCGCGGTCCGCCCACCGTCAACCTGGCCCTGCAGGGCGGCGGCGCGCACGGCGCCTTCACCTGGGGTGTGCTCGATGCCCTGCTGGAGGACGGGCGCCTGCGCTTCGATGGCGTGAGCGGCACCAGCGCCGGCGCGATGAACGCGGTGCTGCTCGCGCAAGGCCTGATGGCCGGGGGAGCGGAGGGCGCGCGCACCGCGCTCAGGGGCTTCTGGAGCGCCGTGGCGGCCAGCATGCCGTTCGAGGTGGCCTTGCCCACGGCCGATGGCAAGGACATGCGGCTGGCGCCGGCCATGCAACTCATGCTGCAGTGGACCCACTACTTCTCGCCTGAGCAGCTCAACCCGTTCGACCTCAACCCCTTGCGCAAGATCCTGTCGAGCCAGGTCGATTTCGAGCGCCTGCGCGGGCGCAGCCCGGTCAAGCTGTTCGTGGCGGCGACCAACGCCAACACCGGCAAGTTGCGGCTGTTCCGCTCAGCGGAGCTCACGCCCGACGCGGTGCTGGCGTCGGCCTGCCTGCCCACCATGCACCGCAGCGTGGTGATCGATGGAGAGCCTTACTGGGATGGGGGTTACGCGGCCAATCCGGCGGTGTTCCCGCTGTTCCACGAGTGCCGCGCACGCGACATCGTGCTGGTGATGCTGGCCCCGCTCAAGCACAGCGCCACGCCGCAGTCGGCAGCGGACATCAAGAGCCGCATGATGGAACTGGCGTTCAACGCCACCTTCCTGCGCGAGATGCGCATGTTTGCCCACCTGCGCGAGCGCGCGGCCCACAGCGCCTGGTGGCGCCGGGGAGAGCTCGACCGGCGCCTGGCCAGCACGCACTTTCACGTGATCGAGGCCAGCGAGGTCATGCGCGAGCTGAGCACCGAGAGCAAGGCCGCGGCGAACATGCGCTTCTTTGAAATGCTGTTCGCGCTGGGCCGCGAGCACGCCAGCGCCTGGCTGTCGGCGCACCACGCCGACGTGGGCCGGCGCAGCAGCGTCGACCTGCAGGCCCTGTTTTACTGAGAAAAACGAAGGATCAGCGCGGCTTGCGTGGCACCATCGGGCCGCGGCCTTCGATGTGACGGAAGTTGATGCGGCCCTTGGTCAGGTCGTAGGGCGAGAGCTCCAGTGACACCCGGTCACCCGCCAGGATGCGGATGTGGTTCTTCTTCATCTTGCCGGCCGAATAAGCGATCAATTGATGACCGTTGTCCAGCGTGACGCGAAAGCGCGTGTCGGGCAGCACCTCGTTGACGATGCCCATCATGTCGATCAGTTCTTCTTTGGCCATGGTGTTTCCTTTGCTTGAAGTGTATCGGTCAGTTCGGGCGGGCGGAAAGGCGGACCGAGTCGTGCACCCAGTCAATGCCTTGCGCAAGGGCGTAATCGGCCGCCGCGTCGTGTGTGGGAAAGGCGCTGTCGAACCGGATCACCCGGTCGGTGGACGCGCTGCCATGGCCGCTGGCAATGGAGACCTGCGCTGCAAAAAGGCCATCCGGCAGAAGGCGGGGCAAAGCCGCGATGCGGTATTTGCCCATGGTGAGGGGAGACAGTCTCGCAATCGTTGTGTCGTTCGTGTGAATCATCAAAAACATCAGTGGGCGGGGACGCGCGGTCGGTACCGTGGCGCCGTGGATGCCCGAAAAAATAACAGGTGGCAGCCCCATGCGCCGGGGTGCCCCACCGGTTCATCCGGTCTCGGCGTGGCGCGGATGCGTCAAGCCAGAACCGGCGCACGAGCCACGGCAGAGGCATCGGCAACAGCAGGGAGGAGGAAGGCCACGGTGCTGTGAGAAAGCGGTGTGGCGGCACCTTGGAGGGGCTGGACCAGCAGCCCCTCTGCCGGGGGCGGTTGCATCCTGGCAGTGAAGTCGGGATGCGGCTGGTCGCTCAAGGCGACTGCGTAATGTAACACAAAAGGGCCAGCCACGCTGGCTGCCTTCAGGCGCTGCCTGAAGCCTGGGCCCCAAATGAGGAAATGGTCTCCTGAATGAGATTCGCCAGTTTTTCGTAGGGCAAGGGCTTGTAGGCGATGACAACGGCAGTGGCGGTGCTTTCCGGGCCATGCCGGATCTCCACATCCCCGGTCAGCAGAATGGACGGGATTTGTGCCCCGGCCCGCTTGCGGACCCGTTTGATCAATTCATAGCCAGACAGTCCGGCGTCCAGATGAAAGTCGGTCAGGATCAGGTCGATCGGGCTGGACGTCATTTCCAGCTTGGCTTCCAGGCCAACCCAGTCGCACGCGGCGATGACGCGGCAGCCCCACTCCTCCAGCGTGCGCGCCATGCTTTCCAGCACGATTTCGTCGTTGTCCACGACGACGATGCGCAACCCACGAAGGTAGGTGTCCTTGGCGGGTGCGACCACCGCCTGCAGGTCCTGGCTGCGGGGCAGGGTCAGGAAGAAGGTGGTTCCCTGCCCCACCAGCGATTCCACCTGAATGGGGGCTTTGATGAGATCGGCCGTCTGTTTGACGATGGCCAAACCGAGCCCGATGCCATCCACCGAGTCCTTTCGATAAGGCAATCGGACAAAAGGCTCGAATATCTTGTTCAGGTCTTCCGTCGGGATGCCGATCCCGTTGTCCGCGACGGTGATCACCACCGACTGTGGCGCCGGCGACGTGGCGGTGATCCGCACCAGGCCGCGCGACGAATACTTGATGGCGTTGGACAGCAGGTTCGTCAGGATCGTTCTCAGATGATGGGGATCGGTCAGCACGTTGAGTTCGTGCGCCTCGAAAACGATGCTCAAACCACTGGTGCTGGCCGTCTCTTCAAACTCATTGGCCAAGGAGCTGAACATCTTTTCCAGCGAGATGGCCTCCGACAACGTCGTGACCTGCCCGGAGTTCAGGCGTGTGACGGCCATCAACATGGTGAGGGATTTCGAAAGCGAGTTGACCACTTCGTTCACCGCTTCGACCTCCACCCGCAGCGACGACAGCGAGGCTTCGCGCCTCAAGCGCCCCAACATAAGTCCCAGCGCGTGAACGGGTTGCCGCAAGTCATGGCTGACCATCGCCAACAGGCGCGCCTTGGCCGCGTGCGCCTCTTGAAGGTGCGCGATCTGCTGAGCCAGATGGCCCTTTTCCTCTTGCCGCTCCTTCTGGATCTTGCGGACGTGCGCGTGCTCTTGAGCCCGAAACGACGCCACGGCATAGCCCACCAGAAGAAAGACCAGAGACGCGATGACCTGCGGATAGAGGTGCTCAAACTGGTCGGAGGCCATCGCGATCGCTGCCACGCAAAAAATCTGCATGAAGAGCAGCGTCCAAGCCGCTCGCTTCAATGGTCCATCCACGTGAAAGAGCAAGGACAGGAGCACGCCAGCTTGCAGCGTCAACAACAGCACTTGAAAGCCTTGCGCCAAGGGGCCCCTGACCGAGCTGGCCTTGAGGGTACCTCCTCCTGGATTGATAGTCACGGGCTCCGCAAGCGGGAGGAGGGCAATCTGAACGTCCAGCGCACCGCCGTTCAAGATCGTTGGTACCGCGGTGTCGCCCAGGGCACTGGGGTAAGCGACGGCGAGGGTGCCGGCGTTGATGATGGTCTGCCCCGTGAAGGAGGTGTTGTTGCCGCTGACGGTCACCGTCCCTGTGCCTGTTGCTACCTGCAGAGTGCCCGAACCGGTAATGGTGTTGGCAAAAGGGAAATCCGTGGTGCGCGTCATCACCAGAAATCCCCCGGGCGCCAAGTTGACCTGGCTGGCGGCATCCAGGGAACCGGTGGCGCCACCGGCACCGACACTCAGCGTACCCGCGTTCACCTGCGTCGCGCCGGTGTAGGTGTTCGCGCCCGACAGCCGCACGATGCCCACGCCGGTCTTGGTGAACGGGATGCTGGTGCCACTGACCACGCCCGACAGGGTGAGCGTGCCCCCCGAGCCAACGTCCACCGTGCTGCCACTGCTCAGCGCGAGTGCGCCGCTCAATATGCCGATACCCGTGCTGGTCTGGAGCGTCGCCGTGCCGTTCAGGGTAACGGCGTCGGCGATGAGCGTACCACCCGTGATGTCCAGCACCGCGCCGCTGGCCACCGAGGTGCCCGCGCCCGCGCCGGAAGAACCCAGGGCGCTGCTGTTCGTGGCACGCAGCGTGCCCGCGCTCACCGTCATGGTGGAGCTGAAGCCGTTGTTCCCGCCCAGCACCAGCGTGCCGGCCCCGGACTTGGTGTAAGGCAGGCTGCCGTTCAGTGTGCTGTTGATGGTGGTGGTGAAGCCGCTGCTGCCGGCATTGAGGTCCGTCACGGTGCCGATGGTGCCGGTGAGCGTGCCGCCGGTGATGGTCATGCCCGAGACCTGGAAGTCCAGGGCGTTGAATTGGGGCGAGGTGGTGGTGATGGTGGCGGTGCCGCCGGCGCCCAGGAACACCGCCGTCGCGCCGTCCACCCAGGCGCGCTTCGTGTTGGTGGCGTCGCACCAGGGCGTGCCTGTGTCCCAGTTGCCGGTGCCGCCCAGGTTGGTGCCGGCAGCACAGTTCGCGCTGGCGTTGGGCGCCCAGCGCAGGATGGGAGGCGTCAGCTGCAGGTTGACTACCTTGTTGACGGGGTCGTCCACCACGCTGGCGATCATGCCGGCAGGCGCCCCGCTTACGGTGAGCAGGTTGGCGCCCGTCGCAAAACCGGTGTATTTGAAAAGGGGGTAGGTCCCCGCAGCCAGGGTGCCACCGGAGCTGTGGCTGATGTTCACCGTGCCCGCGGCAAAGTTGATGTAGCCAGTCACGTTCACCAAGTCGTTGCCAGAACCTCCTTGCACCCCGGGCTGGGAGAGCTGGAAGTTCAGTTGCGTGCCACCGCCACTGGACATGACGAAGTTGCGTGTGTTGAGTGTGCCGACCGCACCGAAAGCGCCGGGATCCAACGACGCACCACTGTTCAGGGTGACCGGCCGATCGATCGTGCCGACACCACCCAGCGCCGCGCCGGACCAGACGGTGACCTCATCGCTGGAAGAGGGCAGGGTGCCATTGCTCAACCTCAGGGTACCCTGGGTCACGGTGATGGCCCCGCCGGTGGAGTTGACGTTGGGCCCGCTCAATATCAGCGTTCCGCCACCCGTCTTGGACCAACCGGAACCGGATGAACTACTGATGTTTGCCAGCGTCAGCGAGCCGGAGCCCACTTGAACGGCGCTGCCGCTCTGCAAATCCACGAGTCCAACCGCAGAGGTGCCAGAGGCAGCCAGGGTTCCCCCCGCTGCGACGTTAACGGCCTCCGGCCCCAAGTTCACGCCCTGTAGTGACAGCAGCGCACCATTGGCGATGGCCGTGTACCCGGGCGACCTGGCGTTCAACTACACCGCGTTCAGCGCCACAGCGCAAACCTCGACCACGAGTTTCATGCTGCGCTGCAGCTCCGGCCTGCCGTGGACCGTCTCTGTGAGCCCGAACCCCGCCGTGCTTCAAGGTCTGCGGTACACCATCACCCCCTCGCCCGCTTCGGGCAGCGGCAACGGCAACACCGGCCAGGCCGTCACGCTCACCGGCAGCATGCAGGCAGGTCAGGCAGGCACCTGCACCGGGCCCACGTGCTCTGGTGCCCAGGCTCACACCGTGTTCATCACCTACTGAGACGTGGCCCACGTTTAAAAACGTTTTCAGACACCGCGTGCAGGGTGAAAATGCCGGTGCGATCCCAGGAGGCACAGCATGGACCGATTCACGGGTGGTTGCCTGTGCGGCAACGTTCGAATTGAAGCCACCGGCCGCCCCCACCGGGTCGGCCTGTGCCACTGTCTCGACTGCCGGAAACACCATGGCGCGCTCTTCCACGCCTCCGCGATCTTTCCGCAGAACGCCGTGACCGTCGAAGGCGAAACGCGCGACTACGCCGGGAGGTTCTTCTGTCCTCGCTGTGGCTCGTCGGTGTATGGGCGCAGTGGCGACGAAATCGAAGTCAACCTGGGCACCCTCGACGCACCCGACCAGTTCGTGCCCACCTACGAGCTCTGGACCGTGCGCCGCGAGTCCTGGCTGCCACCGTTCCCACTCGCCAGGCGGTATGAGCGCGACGAGGAGGAAACGGGGCGCCCCGAGGCCTGAACGGCGGATCCTTGCGCCCTCTGCGGCCACGATGCTGCCGCGGCTAACATCTGGCGATGTCAGAAAACCAGCGATGCAAAACGATACTGGCCGTGGATGACCACGAACTGGTGCGGATGGGTTTGCGCCAGCTGATCGTTCAGCACTTCGCGGACCGTTTCCATGTGGCCGATGCGCACAGCCTGGAGCAGGCCCTGCTGTTTCTGAAGCAGCGCGCCGAGGAGGTCTTTCTGCTGTTGCTCGATCTCAACCTGGGCGACACCCGCGGCCTGACCGGCCTCAAGCTCCTGCGGCAGCGCTATCCGCAGCTGCCGATCGTGGTCGTGTCGGGCACGCACGATCCCCGCGTCCGCGAAGAAGCCTTGGCGCATGGTGCCTGGGGCTACTTCTGCAAGACGGGCGATACCGATGGATTGAAGGGCATGCTCGCGGCGATTGAAAGCGCCGCCACGGCAAGCCATCGCCCGGGGAAGCACGGCGCGGCGGCCCGCAGCCAGAACCTGAGGCCTGGCGTCCGGTTGACCGACCGCCAGGTCCAGGTCCTGGAGCTGCTGCTCAGCGGCCTCGACAACCAGGCAATCGCCGCCGAAACCGGGCTGGTGCTGGGCTCGGTGAAGAATTGCGTTTCGACGATTTTTCTCGTCTTCAACGTCCGCTCACGCGCCGAGCTGATCGGGCTGTTTTCCTGAGCCTGGTGTGATCGAGAAGCTGCTGACGAGCATCCACCAGGCGCTGGGCGTGCAAGCCCGGTCGCCACTGGCCGTGCAGCGCATCCAACTCGCGCTCCTGCTGCAAAAGACCGGGCCGGTGCGCATCCTCTCGCCCATCCCTTTCGCGACGCCGCTGGCGATCCTGTTCTACCTGAACGGGACGTCCCTGCTTCCCCTGATCTGGCTCGGTCTGTTCTACATCGTCATCTTCACGAGCTACGTGCAGCGCAGGAAGCTGGAAGGCCGTGGCCCTCTGCAGGACCACGAGTTGCCCGGCATCCTGCAAGGCCGTGTCCGGGACATCCTTCTGCTGGGCGCCATGTGGGGGGCCGCACCCTGGCTGCTCAACGCGCACCAGAACGTGGACCCTCTGATTCTCATCTCCGTGTTCATCATGGGTGCGATATCGCTTGGCTCCGCGATCGTCTCTACCCACCGCCAGACCATCGCCGCCTTCAGCATCCCGGCGGCGGCCGGCATGATCTCCGCCTGCCTCTGGCACGGTGGCCTGGTCGGTTCGGTGCTGGCCTTCTGCATGACCCTCTTTCTGGTGATGACGCTCAAGTGGACATTCCAGCAGGCGGACCTGCTCGAGGAGTCGCTGACGGTGCGCTTTGAAAAGGAAGACCTCGCCCGCCGCCTGGCCCAGCAGGTGGAACTGGTCGAAAACGCCAACCGGGAAAAGAGCCGCTTTCTCGCGTCCGCCAGCCACGATCTGCGCCAACCGCTTCATGCCGTCTCGCTGTTCACTTCGGTGCTGGAGCGGTCTCAGCTTGATCCGGACAGCGCACAGACCGTCACGCGGTTGAGCCACTCGGTGCGCATGCTGAACCAGTCGCTGGACTCCATGCTCGACATCTCCCGGCTGGATGCGGGCGCCGTGCAACCCTCGCTCGAGCCCGTGCGCGTGCACGAGCTGTTTCTGTCGCTGAACCACATGTTCTGCGGCAGCGCCCAGGAGCGCGACCTGCAGCTTCGGTTCCGGGCGCCGGGCGATCTGGTCGTCGTGAGCGACGTGCAGCTGCTCACGCGCCTGCTCGGCAATCTGATCGACAACGCCATCAAGTACACGCGCACCGGTGGTGTGCTCGTCGCGGCAAGGTCGGGGGTCCCCGCAGGACGGGCCGGCTGGGTCCGCTTCGAGGTGGTCGACACCGGCATCGGCATCGCCACAGAACATCAACAACGGGTGTTCGACGAGTTCTACCAGCTGGCCAATCCACAACGCGACCGCGCATCCGGTCTGGGCATCGGCCTGTCCATCGTCAAACGGCTCTCGAGCCTGCTGGAACATCCCATGGCGCTCTCATCAATGCCGTCGCGAGGCACACGCTTTCGGGTGTGGGTGAAACAGGCCGACCGGCGCAGTCTCCACCCGGCTAGCCCCGCAGACACGGGCCTTGTTCCCCCGGTTCACGCCGCGAACACCCTGCCGCGCCATGTGCTTGTCATTGACGACGAGCCGGCCAGCCGTGAGGCCATGGCCTTGGTGCTCTCCGCGCACGGTTGCGCGGTGTATCCCGCCAGCGACCTCGTGCAGGCGCAGCACGTGCTGCAGCGACACCCGATCGAAGCCGTCGTTTCCGACTTCCGGCTCCCGGGAGAACGCAACGGCCTGGACTACCTCCTGGCCCTGCGCAACACCTCACCCCACCTGCGCACCTTGCTGGTGACCGGCGAGACCGCGCCGCAACGCATCACCGACATCCGGGCCAGCGGTGTGCCCTTCCTGCACAAACCTGTGCAAGCGCAACAGCTGATGGACGCACTGGCGCGCTGATCAGCCGTTCTCACCCGCCGCCATGTGACCGGGGTCACTTCACGCCAGGGAGGCTCGCGATGAATACTCGCGATCGTCTGTCGACCCTCGCCCCTTCCGACCCAACCACGTCCCGTCAGGGACCCGTTCCCATGCGCAAACTCCTTCTTGGCCTGACCCTGTCCTTGCTCGCCGCCGTGTCCATCGCGGCACCCGATCCGCAGTGTGCCGAGTACGACAAGCTCCGCACCCAGAGAGACAACGCATTGCGCGTGAAGAACTTCAAGCAGTATTGCGATGCCCTGTCGGGTTTGATCAAGCTGATGCCGGCCAAGCCTCCCGAGCAGGCGCGGCTCCAATGCGAAGCCAAGGCCACGAACATGAAGGTCGAGACCTGGCTCGGCATCCGCCCCGAGGTGGTGTCCACCATGACGGGCACGTTTGACGAGCAATGCAGGTGACGTGAGACACCGGGCCGCCGATCGCCCTGCGGGGCAAGGCGGTCACACACTTGAAACCTATAATCGCTCGGCTCACGCGCCAGGCGTGAGGCCGGATGAGGACGACCCCATCGGCATGGATTCAACCGCGAGGGACGGCCCCCGCACTGCTTGCGAAAGTGGTCGCCATGGTCAACGCCTCCCTCCACCCCCCCGCCGCACGCGCGCGGCTCATCTCTGCGGCCACCTGGGCACTTCTGCTCGGCGCGTGGGCCGTGGTGGGCTTGTTCTCTTTTTACGGTTCCTTCTGGCTGGCCGCGCCACTCACACCCGGTGTCGCCAGCCTGAGTTTCGCCGTGCTGCTGGTCACCATCGTGGCGGCGTCGTTTGGTGTCGTGCATGAGGCGGACTACCTGGCGCACAAGCTGGGCGAGCCGTACGGCACGCTCATCCTGACGCTGTCCATCGTGGCCATCGAGGTCATCCTGATTGCCTCGGTGCTGCTGGGGCCGGGGGAAGCCCCCACGATCGGGCGCGATTCCATTTTTGCCGTGTTGATGATCATCCTGAACCTCGTGATGGGGATCTGCCTGACGGTGGGTGCTGCCCGCCATGGCGAACAGGAGTTCAATGCGCAAGGGGCCACGGCCTACCTGTCGATGATTGCCCTGTTGACCACGGTGGCCCTGGTGCTGCCCAAGTTCACCAGCACGGCGGGTGAATTCGGGCCTGAGCAGGCGATGGGCATCGGTGTCCTCACCGCGCTGCTGTACGCGGCCTTCCTGTGGAAACAGATCGGCAGTCACAAGCGCCTCTTCGTTCAGCCTCCTCCCGGGGCGATGGTGGTGCGCCGCATGGAACGGACCTCCAGGACGCCGACCGGGACCGAAAAGGCGGAGGGTTCCGTCCAGCAAAGCAGGAAGGATGTCTGGGTGCATTCGCTGCTGCTGCTGGCCATGATTGTTCCGATCGTTCTGCTGGGCCACCCCCTGGCCGTCGTGCTCGACCACGGCATTGCGGCCGCGGGCGCGCCCGTGGCCGTGAGTGGCGTGCTCATCGCCCTGATCGTGTTCACCCCCGAGTCCCTGACCGCCGTGCGCGCGGCGCTGGGCAATGAGATGCAGCGGGCTGTCAACCTGTGTCTGGGTGCCTTTGTCTCCACCGTGGGGCTCACGGTTCCCGCGGTGCTGGCCATTGGCTTGTTGTACGACAAGCAGGTCGTCATGGGCATCTCCCACGTGGACACTGCCCTGTTTGCGGCCACCGCCGTGCTGAGCATGCTCACCTTCAACGGCCAGTGCACCTCGGCGCTGCAGGGGTACATGCACCTCGCGCTGTTTGCCGTGTTCGCCGTGCTGTTGTTCTTTCCCTAGCCGTGCCATGGGCCGCCCACGGTGGACGCGGTCGAAACATCTGCGAACAGCATTTCAGCGGTCATGCGGGCAGACTAGGGCCCATGAAAATCCTTGCCCTCGTCTTCTCCCTGAGCGCCGTGGCGTTCGCGCCCATCCCGGTGATGGCCCAACAGACCCCCGCGAAGCCTGCCGCCAAGCCGGCGGCCAAATCCAGCACCACGACCAAACGCGCGCCGCTGGCGCGCTCCGCGGCCAAGGCCGTGGAAGAAGTGACGCCGATCGAAGAGGATTCCAGCGTGAACCTCACCGAAGCCGATCTCGCGGTCGCGCAGCGCGTGTACCTCGGCAACATCCCCTGCGAACTCGGCTCGGCTGTGGAGATCGTGCCCGCCAAGCGGCAGGGGTTCTTCATCGTGCAGGTGAAGAACATGCGCAACGCGCGGTACTACATGCACCCGGTGGAAAGCCGCACCGGTGCCATCCGTCTCGAAGACCCGAAGCGGGGCGCCATGTGGCTGCAGCTGGGCAACAAGTCCATGCTCATGAGCCAGCAACTGGGCAAGCGGCTGGCCGATGAATGCATGAGTCCCGAGCAGCTGACGCTGGCCGGTGAAATGAAGCGCAACCCGCCCAAGGGCCTGCTGGATCCGGTGGATCCCCCACCGGCCGCCGCGCCCCCCGCCCCGCCGGCCAACACCAACTAGCCACTGCCCACCATGAGACGTATATAATTCATATACGTTTCATATAAAGGTGGTGAATGGGGATCGTCAAGATTTCGGACCTGATGCACGAGAACCTGCGCGTGGCGGGGAGTGCGCTGAGCAGGTCCATCAATGCGCAGGCCGAACACTGGATGCGGGTCGGCATGCTGACCGAGCTTCATCCGGAGCTGGACCACCGGGAGATCTGTCAGCTGCTGGTGCGGGCGGAGCTCTCGGGGGGCCTGGACATCACCGTGGCGGCCGCGACCCCACCGGGCAAGGCCCGCACAGCCCCGGCGGGCCAGCGCTAGTGGCTCGCGGCATCACCATCAAGTCGGCCGAGGACATTGAGATGGCGCGGCGCGCCGGCAGGCTGGCCGCGGAGGTGCTCGGCATGATCGAGCCCCACGTCGTCCCCGGGGTCAGCACGGAGACGCTGGACCGGATCTGCCACGACCACATCGTGAATGTCCAGGGCGCCATCCCGGCCAACCTGGGGTACCACGGGTATCCCAAGACGATCCTCACCTCCGTCAACCAGGTGGTCTGCCACGGCATCCCCTCGCCCGACAAGCTGCTGAAGAAGGGCGACATCATCAACATCGATGTGGCCGTCAACAAGGATGGCTGGTTCGGCGACACCAGCCGCATGGACGTCGTCGGCACACCCAACGTGCTGGCCCGGCGTCTGGTGGAGACCACCTATGAAGCCCTGCTGGCCGGCATCCGGCAGGTCAGGCCAGGCGCAACGCTGGGGGACATTGGCCATGCCATCCAGTCCGTCGCCCATCGAGAGCACTTCAGCGTGGTGCGCGAGTACTGCGGGCATGGCATTGGCCGGATCTACCACGAAGAACCGAACGTGCTTCACCATGGCCGGCGCGGCGAGGGGCTCAGGCTGGAGCCGGGGATGGTCTTCACCATCGAACCCATGCTCAACGCGGGCCAGCGCGAGACCCGGACCTTGGCCGATGGGTGGACCGTCGTGACCAAAGACCGCTCCCTGTCCGCCCAGTGGGAACACATGGTGGCCGTCACCCCCGAGGGACACGAGGTGCTCACGCCCTGGCCAGGTGGCACGGGTGCCCACGCACCGATGTGACGCCCGGGTTTTGACCCTCTGATAGACTGCGACGCTCTGCGGGAGAGCGAGGCGTGTCACGCCTCCGCCGAAGGCGCAAACTCCCATGATCGCTCAGGCCACCGGACCGCAGACACATTTCGCCGACTGGAGAGAGGCCGAGCCGCACCGCGCGCGCACCGGCACACCGAAGGGGCAGACTGCCGACGCAGTCGAAACTCTCAGGTAAAAGGACAGGGGGAGAGGCGCTTTCACCCGAGCCTTGCCCATGTTCCCCTTTCGAACCCCCTTCGCGGTCCGGTTCTTCGCCGCGCTGGCCCTTGGCCTGTGCGTCGGCGTTGCCCTCGGCGCCGCTCATGCCTTGCACCGCCTGTGGCAGCAGCTGCCCGAGGTCGGACACCTGGCCCACTACGAACCGATGCTGCCCATGCGCATCCACGCCAGGGACGGCAGCCTGCTCGCCGAGTACGGCGAAGAACGGCGCGAGTTCGTGCCGATCGAGCGCATCCCGTTGCGCATGCAGCAGGCCTTGCTGGCCATCGAGGACGCGCGGTTCCACGAACACGGGGCGGTGGACTACGCGGGCCTCGTGCGCGCGGCGCTCGGCAACCTCGTGGCCGGCGGGCACGCGCAAGGTGGCAGCACCATCTCCATGCAGGTCGCGCGGGTCTTCTTCCTGAGCCGGGAGAAGACCTACCGGCGCAAGATCATGGAGATCATGCTGGCCTACAAGCTCGAGTCGGTCTACAGCAAGAACAAGATTCTGGAGCTGTACATGAACCAGATCTACCTGGGCGAACGGGCCTACGGTTTCGCGGCGGCCGCATCGGTCTACTTCGACAAGACGCTCGACCAGCTCAGCGTCGCCGAGGCGGCCATGCTGGCCGGCTTGCCCAAGGCGCCCTCCGCCTACAACCCGGTTGCCAACCGCGAGCGCGCCACCGTTCGCCAGCAGCACATTCTCAAGCGCATGCGCGAGTTGGGTTACCTCGATGAGCAAGCCTATGAGCAGGCCCGCGCCGAGCCCTTGACCTTGGCGCTGAACCACCCGTCGACCGACCCGGCATCGGCCTACGCGGTCGAACAGGTTCGCAAGATGCTGGTGGAGCGCTATGGGGACGAGGCCTACTCGCGGGGCCTGGATGTGACCACCACCATCCGCGTGGCCGAGCAGCGCGCCGCCACCCATGCCTTGCGCGCCGGCCTGTTGAATGCACAACACCAGCGCGGCCCCGCGGGGCCGGAAGGCCATCTGAAGCAAGCCGTGCAGGCCGACGACCTGGCCGGCATCCGCCGGGCCCTCGCGCCCTACCGGGACAGTGGTGCCTTGCGCGTGGCCACCGTGCTGGAAGCCTCCGCCTCTGCCGGCATCACGGCCGTCCTGCGCGACGGCACCGTGGTTCGCATTGCACGCCACACCCTGAGCCCGGGCAGCAGCGCGCTGCTCAAGCCCGACGCACCAGCGCACAGGCGCATCGAACCGGGCGCCGTCATTCGTGTCGTGGCCGACACGGCCGGGCGCTGGCGGCTGACACAGCTGCCGCAGATGCAGGGCGCGCTGGTGTCCATCGATGCGAGGTCGGGTGAGATCCTGGCGCTGGCCGGTGGCTTCGACTTCGCGTTCAACCAGTTCGACCACGCGGTGCAGGCGGTGCGCCAGCCGGGATCGACCTTCAAGCCCTTCGTGTTTTCCGCTGCGCTGGAAAAGGGTTATTTCCCCGGCACCCTGGTCGACGACACGCAGCGGCTGGTCACGCCATCGGCGCGTGGCCGCAAAGCCTGGCGGCCGCGCAACTATGGCAACCAGTACGAAGGTTTCATCACGGCCCGGCGGGCCCTGGCACGTTCGAAGAACGTGGTGGCGGTCAACCTCATGGACGCTGCAGGCGCGGAATATGTGCAGCAGTTCGCCACCCGTTTCGGTTTCGCAGCCGAGCTCAATCCCCCGATCCTGCCGCTGGCGCTGGGCGCGGGCGCGGTGACCCCGCTGCAGCTCACCGAGGCCTACGCGGTGTTCGCCAACGAAGGAGAGCGGGTCGAGTCCCGCCTGGTGCTCAAGGTCAGCGAGCGCGGTGGTGCGGTGCTCTACGAAGCGCCGCCGGTGTCGCCCCGCGGCCAGGTGATCTCCCCACGCAATGCCTTTGTGATGGACAGCATGTTGCGTGACGTGGTGCGGCACGGCACGGGGCGGCGCGCGAGCGCACTCGGGCGCGAGGACACGGCCGGCAAGACCGGCACGTCCAACGACGCGCGCGATGCCTGGTTCGCCGGTTATTCATCGGGCGTCGCTTCGGTGGTGTGGATCGGGTACGACCAGTCGCGCAGCCTGGGCAACGCCACCGGGGGAAGCCTGGCATTGCCCGTCTGGACGGACTACATGAAGGTCGCCGTCGCCAAGCGGCCCGCGCAGGAGCGCCGCATGCCGCCGGACCTGGTGCCATGGGGCGATGACTATGTCTACCCGGAATCCCTGGATGGACCCTGCACCGTCGAGCCCCACACCTTCATCCAGAGCCTGTTCGAATGCCGCAGCGGCATCCCGGCCCCGGGGGAATGAAAAAGCGGCGTTGCTCGGCCCCGATTTGCCCCACAAACAGGCCCAGAGGAGAAGCCAGACAAGCTGGAAACCGCGTCCTTGCACCATTCCAGCAAGAACATAGCAGCGCCGCGAAACCCGGGATGGGTGCGGCTCTTGCACCGCATCACGCCGGCAAGCCGGCGCCACCCCAAGACTTGGAGTCTAGGAACTGGTGGATGTTCCGCACACCAGCGGCATAGAGCGGGTGGAAGACGGCCCGAGATGGGGCATCGAAGGCACGAACTGCAGAGGCGGGCGCAGCCCGCCACCGATCACTTGCGGTCGGGCAACTCGATCTTGACCTCGAGCACGTCCAGGTTGTCCTGGCGGTCGAGCTGGACCTTGATGTCGTCCGGGTTGATCTTGATGTACTTGCCGATCACCGCGACCAGCTCGCGCTGCAGCGCGGGCAGGTAGTCGGGCTCGGAAGCGCTGCGCCCGCTGCGCTCGTGCGCCAGGATGATCTGCAGGCGCTCCTTGGCGACGCTGGCGGTTTTCTTCTTTTCACCCAGCAGGAAGGACAGGATCGACATGCCTTACTTCCCTCCGAACAGGCGCTTGAAGAAGCCCACTTTTTCGGCCTCGATGAAGCGCAGCGGTTTGTCGGCGCCGAGGAAACGGTCGATCACGTCGCTGTAGGCCTCGGCCACGTCCGTGCCCTTGAGGTGGATGGCCGGCATGCCCTGGTTGGAGGCGGTCAGCACGCTTTCGCTTTCCGGGATCACGCCGATCAGCTTGATGCGCAGGATGTCCTGGATGTCGCTGAGCGAGAGCATCTGGCCATCGGCCACGCGGCCCGGGTTGTAGCGCGTGATCAGCAGGTGTTCCTTGATCGGCTCCTTGCCCTCGATGGCACGCTGCGTCTTGCTGCCCAGCATGCCCAGGATGCGGTCGGAGTCGCGCACGCTGGAGACCTCGGGGTTGGTCACCACCAGCGCCTCATCGGCG
>SXGT01013835.1_pt1 | contig 16157 bp, 17 predicted proteins | sample 3176221 | NCBI WGS metagenome assembly SXGT01 (sample SAMN11356862, study PRJNA531348) | freshwater metagenome | isolation source: freshwater sample F1-120 | place: China: Fuxian Lake, Yuxi | collected 2017-12-25 | reverse complement strand
TGGTTCCGCTGCAATTCCAAGACGGCCAGTCGTGGGCCCAACTGGGCCTCACCGGCCAAGAGACGGTATCCATCGCCGGCGTCGCTAGCCTGGCCCCCCGTCAGAAGGTGACGCTGCGGATTGCCCGCCCCAGCGGAAAAATCGACGAGGTCGAGGTCCTATGCCGGATCGACACCGAGAACGAGGTCGAATACTTCCGAAACGGGGGCATTCTACACTATGTGCTGCGCGGGCTCGCCAAGGCCGGGTAAAATATGCCGTCACGGCGGTTTGATTAGAACCGCCGTGACAGCCCGGTCATGGTGGGGCCTATGATTGGCCGTCTCCTCGCCCTGGCGCTCGTAACGCTGGCGGCGACAACGATGAACGCGCGCGCCCAAGAGGGGGAACGCGCGCAGATGGTGGTGGAGCTCTTCACCAGCCAAGGCTGCACGCAATGTCCGCGCGCCAATCGCCTGCTCGGCATGTTCTCACGCGAAGAAGACGTCCTGGCGCTGACATTCCCTGTCGGCATTTGGGATTATCTCGGCTGGGAGGACACCTACGCCCGCGATGAGTTCGGTGAGCGTCAGAGAGCCTATTCGCGGGCGCTGCGGGTGCGTGGGCGCTTTACCCCCCAGCTCGTCTTCAACGGCGCCCGCCAGATCAGCGCCTCTGACTGGGATCAGGCCCGCGCCACCTACGACGCTCAGCGCGCGGAGGGCTGGCCCGCGAATGTTCCGGATGTCGCTATCACTCGTCTGCGCAATACACGTGTGCGCGTCACGATCGGCGCTCGCGCGAACGCGCCGCAAGCCGACGTCTGGCTCGTCGCTTACGACCCTGGCCCGCTGACCGTCGTTGTCACTCGCGGCGTCAATCGCGACCGCAGCGTTGCGCACTACAACCTTGTGCGCCGAATTCAGCGTCTTGAAGGCTGGAACGGCCGGTCCGCTTGGTACGAGCGCCAAGGCTGCCTGCCGCAATGCGCGGTTCTGGTTCAAGAAGTAAACGGCGGACGCATCCTTGCCGCCGCTTACACCAGCCGCGCGAGCCGCAACTAGGCCTAGTTCGCGCCCGGGATCAGCGTCGTCAGGGGCGGCGCGAGCGCTTCCGCTTCACGCTCGCTCAGCGCAAAAGCCCAGTCCGATGAGCGGCTATTGATTTGAATGGCCGCGCTTTCTAGCTCCGGCGAGTCCGCACGGGCCACCAGCTTCACCCAAATCCGCCCGTCGCTACTGATCAGTTCAGCATCAATCAGCACACCCTCAAATGTCGTCGCGCGCACGCGGCCGACAACATCGCCTTGAATGGCCGGCGCAAGCTGAACATCCACAGGTGAAAGCGCTGTCACCCGCTCGGCGGTCCTTGCGACGACCGATTGCGCCAGCGTCGCCAGCGCTGGTTGAACGAGACGCCAAGGCTGTTCAGCCGTATCGCGCGCCAGAATGTAACCTCGCCCCTGCAGCGGCACGATCTCCACGCGCGCCAAGCGCGCGGCTTCGACAGCTAGCGGGCGCAGTTCAAGCCAGGCAGCGACATCGCGTAACGGCGGCAGACCGGCATTCTCCGCCTCCACAACGGCCCACGTTTGATCGTCATCCGGGCGGCGCACATACATGCCGTTTGGTTCAACGCCGAGGATGAGGTTCACAAGCAGGGCGCCACGACTATCCTCGACCTGAACCAATATCCCACGGCCGCCTTGGCGCGGATCGGTGACGCCGAGCCGCTCGTGCCTGGAAGCATTGCCGGTCATGCGGCGGGTGTAGCGAAGTTCTTCAAGGCCATCCGTCAGCTGCCCTAGCCGCGACGCCATCACCGGGAAATCGCCGCGGTCTCGCATGACCCAAACGCGCTCTTCGCCCCGTTGAATCCGCTCAATTCGATAGTTAGCTTCGCTGCTGACGATGATGATGCGCTCAGCGTCACGAATGTTCTGCTCAAGCCCAGGCACGACCAGACCGGACGCTTGATCCGGGCGAAGCGAGCGTTGCTCGATCGCGGTAGTGATCGCCGCCGCAGCGATAAATGCGCCGGCTATCAAGAACAGCGCCAGTGTCCGCTTCTTGCGGCGTTCAGCCAGCGGCGAACTCATCGCGCCCCACTCCCGCGCCGCTGCCGACGCCAGAACAAGAAGAGCCCGGCGCCCGCGATCAGGATCGGCGCGAGCCAAACATTGATAAACACCACCGCCGCTTCCACCCGCTCGATGTCACTTCGCAAATTCCGCTCATTGCCACGCAGCTCACTACGCACCGAAGCCACGCGCTGGCGTAGCCGCTCGACTGCCGCGCTCTCCTCTGGCGTCCACTCCGCGCCAAGGTCGCCAGAGAAAAACCCAGACCCCCGTCCGCGCTCTTGCAGATCAGCGAGTTCAGCCTCGGTCTCTTGGAGGTCCGCCATCAACCGTTCTTGGCTTTCGCGAATGCGGCGTTGCGCGTCCCGCTCAAGATCGTCGATCAACCCCATGCGCCGGACCGATTGCGCACGAGAACGCAGGGACACCAAAGCATCTGAGCCGCCCAAAACATCAATGGCGTTGAGCGCAAATGAAGCGTTATCCGCCCCCGCGCCGCCATTGCGCGGATCGATGTAAAAATCATCCGCGAGGAAATCGACATCAGCAACGATAACGATCTCCGCTGGCGTTGCGGATTGCGCAAGCGGCTCAGCCGCCGGCGCCGTTGGCTGGGGCGCGCCTTCAACAGGTTCCGCTGGCGTTTCATTCGCCGGACGCCCTTCCGGGAATGCCGATTGCAGTAAACCAGAGAGCCGCAGAGCAACCGTCTCGATGCGGCCGCTCTGCGGCCACATCGCCATGATTTCAAATGGTGACGGGCGCATCATCGCATCCGCCGCCGGCATGCGCATGGTGCGCCCACTGGTGCGCGCCAAAGGTGTCACCGTGACGCCCTCGCGTGTGCTGGTGGCAAGCCCCCCAGCCAAGCCAAAATTCACGCCGCGGCGCAGCCAGGCGGTCATCAGGTCTTCACGGTTGAGCCCGCCCTCTTCGGCTGGCACCGCAAAGAAGAGCGGCTGCGGGGCTTCCGTCGCTTGGCCTGTCCGTGGATCTTGAACGCTGACTGCTAGCGCATTTTGCGCATCAAGCACCACGCTTGGCGCCATCGTGACGCCCCAACGTTCCATCAGCGGCGCCAGGTTCGAACTCGTGGGCGCGGGCGCCACCGGATTGAATGGATCGAAGCTCGTCGATTGCTCCGCCATAAGCGACGCTGGATCGAGCGCGATGAACGCCCGCCCCCTGCGTAAGATAAACTGATCGATGGCGTAAAGCTGAGCGGAACTCAGCGCGCCTGGGTGGATAATCGCCAATACATCAACGTCGGGAATTTCCGCGAAGTCGGGCTCGAGCTTGGTCACGTCCAGAAGTTGGCCAAGCTCAGTAGCGAATACCGATTGTGCCCCGCCCAAGGGATTATCAGCGGCGGCCGGGTCGATGGGGAGCGAGGTGATCAGCGCGACGCGCGTGCGCTCGGGGTTCTCGAGCTCAAAGATCAACCGTGTGATCTCGTATTCCAATAGCGCTTCGCGCTCCATGGCGAGATAGGGAATGCCGACGCGATCATCTATCGCGTTGGCGCCGCTGAGGCCGAAATAGATTGGGTCGCCATTCTGCTCGCCTCTCAAGGGCTGGACACCGGCTTCAACCGCGGCATCCTCGGCTTCAGAGTACGGCTCAACATCTACCTCTACGAAGCGTATGCGGCCGCGCGACCGCGCCTGAAACGTCTGCAGCATTTCGCGCACACGCGCCGCATACGCCTGCAATTGCGGCTGCGTGCGCGCCGCGTCGCGCGAGTAGTAGAGCGTCAGCTCGATTGGCTCTGACAACTCATTTAACGTCTGCTGCGTGCCGCGGCTCAGCGTGTAGAGACGGTCCTCAGTCAGATCGAGCCGCCATGAGCGGAACAGCGAGTTGGACAGCACGTTCGCGCCAATAAAGGCGATGAACAGCGCCAGCGCGGCAAGAACGGCAAAACGGCGAGCGCTCACCTTAGCCTCCCCGCCGGGCATCAACAGCGAGCATCGTGCAGCCAAGGCTAAATGCGATCACCGAGAGGAAATAGAATACGGAACGGAACTCCACGACACCGCGCTGAGCGGCATCGAAGTGATGGAGCAAAGAGAACCGTGCGATTGCCTCAGCCAAACCGCCGCCGATTACGCCCGAGAAGAAGTTCATCACCATCGGCAGCCCGAGCGCTGTGAACAGAAACGAGAACAACACCGCCAGCACGAACGCCACGATCTGCGCTTGTGTCAGCGCCGACATTGCCGAACCGATCGCAATATAGGCGCCTGCCATAAGAAGACTGGCCAAATACGCGGTGAAGATCGCGGCGTTATCGGGCGAGCCAAGTATGTTCACCGTGATCCAGAGCGGCGCCGTCAGCAGCAACGCTACAGCCGCCACGCTCCATGCCGCCAGGAACTTCCCCACCACCAGTGACCAGGTTGGGGCTGGCAGCGTCAGCAGCAGCTCAATCGCACCGGAACGGTTTTCTTCGGCCCAGAGTCGCATGGCAATCGCCGGCAGGAAGACCATGAAGAGCCACGGATGGAAGCTGAAGAATGCCACCAGATCGGCGCGGCGCGTTTCAAAAAAACCTCCAATCTGGAACGTGAACAGGCCGATCGCGAATAGAAAGACGGCGATGAACACATACGCCGTGGGCGTTGTCACATAGGAGAGCAATTCGCGCCGATAGACGGCGAGCATGCTAGCGATACCAGGCCGCTTGATCACGCGCGCTCCTCCCCGCCCGTAAGCGCCGTGAAGGCCCGCTCCAGCGAGCCATGCGTTTCGATCAGCGCCTGGGGCGTGTCATCAGCAACGATGCGGCCGCGATTGATCACAATGGCGCGCGTACAGACAGCCTCGACTTCCTCGAGCATGTGCGTCGAAATAATGAGCCCCCGCTCCTCGCCAAGTTTCTTGATCAAGTCGCGTACCGCATGACGCTGATTGGGATCCAGACCATCCGTTGGCTCGTCCAGGATCAGCAACATAGGATCGTGCAGCAACGCCGCTGCAAAGCCCACGCGGCGCCTATAGCCCTTGGAGAGCGTGTCTATCGGACGTTCAATGCTATCGCCCAGGCGCGCGTCCTGCGCCGCCCGTCGCACCGCATGCCGTGCTGCTTCGGGCGTCATGCCGCGTGCTTCCGCAATAAAGCGCAGGAAACTCCATGGGGTCATTTCACCGTAAAGCGGTGCGCCTTCCGGCAGATAGCCCACGCGCTCCTGAGCGCGGCGACGCTCCTGCGACACATCGATGTTGAAAATCTTCGCAGTTCCATCGTCCGGCTCAAGATAACCGGCGATCATGCGCATCGTTGTGGTCTTGCCGGCGCCGTTGGGACCCAGGAACCCGACAATCTCCCCGACATCGAGCGAGAAGCCGATACCGTCCACCGCAACGCGGCGACCGAACGTCTTCCGCAGACCCTCGACCTGCAGCAGCATAAGGAAAGCGCACCCCTCGAAAGCGAGCGCCGCTCTTAAGTCGGTTTGGGGGAAAACGCCACCGCTTCTTATCCACAGGCGGGTGGGAATTGGGCCGAATCAAACACGCTGATTCCGACAGCAAATTGAGAAGGAGTTACCGTGCTGATCGCGGTCGAAAACGATGCCGAGAAAGCGTCGTTTGCAGCACGTTTCGCCTTTGCGGGTAACGCGCGAAAGCGACACTTTTCCCATGATTTTCAGGGGCCCAGATACAACAAAGCCCGCGACGATGCGCGGGCTGTTGCAGTTAAAATGTGACCGACCGAAGCGCGTACTGGGGGGGCTGGGGGGGCTGATGGATACCCAGCACGAGCCTTTCTCCGGCCGGCCACAGAACTAAGGTCGCGCTCGCTTGGGGCGAGAGCAAGCGTAAAGTGCGGCAGAAAGCTGACCCTGCTGGTTTTTAATGATTTCCTACAGCGGCGTTTCGACGTTGTACTGTGTGTAACCGATCGGAGGCTGACACGCATGAGCGGACGAAACGTATTCTTCGAGCGTCCGGAATTGGATCGACTGCTGCGGTTCTACGGCCGCATGGTCGCCGCGGGTGAGTGGCGCGACTATGCGCTAGACGCCCTGCCAGATCGCGCGCTTTTCAGCGTCTATCGGCGCGCTAGCGAAGCTCCGCTTTACCAGATTGAGAAGCGCCCAGACGAAAGCCGCAAGCAGGGAGCCTATAGCGTCCGCGCTGTCGATGGCCGCGTACTGCGCCGCGGGCACGATTTGGAGCGCGTGCTAGATGTCCTCATGCCTAAGCGCATGCGCGTGGTCACTGACTAGTTCGAATAAAAAACGCCCCGGCAAGGACCGGGGCGCTTTCATTTCAGGCTCAGCGAAGACTATTCGCGCGAACTCATCAGGCTCAGGATCATCTGGAAGATGGTCACGAACGCGATGTAGAGGTTCAGCGCACCAAAATTGGTCATCACTGCTTGACCGCGCTGGTCGTTCGCCAAGTAGTAATAGCTCTCGCGCAGCTGGTTGGTCTGCGTCGCCACCAGCACCGAGAACAGCAGCAAGGTCACGACCTGCATGCCAATCTCGAACATGCTCGAGCCCTGGATGACGTTGAAGCTAACCAACGCGAAGTTCAGGATCGAGATGATGGCAAGCCCCCAGACAGCCATGATCACCATGGAGTGGAGGCCGGACAGGTTGCGCTTTGTGGTGTAGCCCCACAGCGCCAAGCCGCCGAACGCAGCCGCCGTTACCAAGAAAGCCTTCGCCATATTGGAGAACGTAACGGTAAGCGTACGACCGCCCATCGTCTCAGCGCTCACGGCATTGGCCGCCAGATACACCCAGACACCAAGGCCCAGGCCCATCAACGTTACGACTGACCAATAAAGCGCTCCCGACCCGGTTGGCGAGGCGTTGCGCATGAAGAAGCTTGAGCCCATCAGCAGAACGATCGGGCCCCATTGGACGATGTAGATAACCGGGGCAGACAGCACGATCTGCGTGACCGGCGCGATCATGCCGACCGAATAGGCGAGCGCTGCTGACCACAGCAGACCCAGCGCCATCTTGGTGTAGACACCAAGCATGAACTTGCGCAGACCGGGGTCGAGGGCGCTCTCTTCCCGACCTACGGGTACGGAGCCGGCGCGGCCCAGATACTCGTTCATTCTTAACCTCCTCTTGGACGGTTGAGACCGCCCTAAATGCAGCTTCCTATATGGCGGTGCGGTCCCGTTGCTGCAAGAAAAAGCCGCCGCTTCTTCCGGTTGCGCAAGGTTCGGCGCGCACCAAGTATCTACATGTACGGCGGGAACACCCGCCCGGATCGCCGCGTTTTCGCCACAGTGCGGCGGCGACCTGCGGACAAGGCGGGGACGCCATCGAATCGCGCTACCAGCAGGCGCGGAGGGTAAGCCGGGGTGGCTGACGAGAACGACCAAAGCGCGCCAGGGGCGGAGCCCCCCAAGCAAGAGCCGGTTCAACCCGGCAACCCGGTCGCGCCCGAGGCGCCAGCGGAAGGCATTGCCACGCCCGATGACATTTTCGAGGCCGAGCCAGAAAAGCCGGCAGAACCACTAGAGATTCAAGAGCCACCGGCGGAGGTCGCCGCCGCTGAGGACCATAATCATCCGGAGGCCATGTTCGAACCTGAGGCGCCAACGGCGATGCAGGAAATTGAACCCCCTAGCCCTCCGGCGCCTGAAGTAATCGAGCCTGAACTCACTGCGCGCGACGTTGAGGAATGGTCCATGGAGCCGGCAGCTGATGAGCTGCCAAACCAACCTGCAGCTGATGCGCTGCTGTCCTCCGAACCAGAGATGGATGAGCCGGTCGCACCGGCGCCAGTTCATATAGAGCCACCCGCGCCTGAAGCGGTGGAGCCTCCTCCTGTTCTGCAGACGCATGTCGCGGAGCCGGTCGCGGCGTCCGACGAACCCGCTCAGTTCGCCACCACCGAAGCAGCCCGAGATCCTGACGCCACCGAGTTGCCGCCAAACTATTTTCGCGCCGCCGGCGATCCTGAAGAGCCGCCACCCGAGCCAGCGCCCACACTGTTTGGTCAGATCGGCAACCGGATTACAGACACGTGGCGTGACGTATGGGGCGGCGTTCAACCACGCCTAATCCATTTTTGGGGCAACGTCCGCGCCGTGTCGGGCGAAGTCGGCAATCGCGCTCGCAACATCAAACACCCCCGCAACATGCGTGAGGCCGCGGTGTGGAGTGGATGGCTCGCCGCCGGCGGCGTCGCCTTCATCATCGCCTTCTTTCTTTTCGTCACTTGGGACATGCCCTCGACTGACGATCTCTGGGAAGCACGCCAAGGCCAGTCCATCACCTTCTTGGACCGCAATGGCCACGTGATCTTGCGCGAGGGCGCGCAAAACGCGCCGCCCGTCGATCTAACGACCCTGCCCCCCTATGTGCCGCAGGCATTCATCGCGATTGAAGATCGGCGTTTCTACAATCACCTCGGCGTGGATTTCGGCGGCATCATGCGCGCCGGCGCCGAGAATCTGCGCGCTGGCCGCGTGGTGCAAGGCGGCTCCACAATCACCCAGCAGCTCGCGAAAAACCTCTTCCTGACCAACGAACGCTCATGGCGCCGCAAAGCCCAGGAGGTCATGCTCGCGTTCTGGCTGGAAAGCCGCTTCAGCAAGGACGAAATCCTCGCGCTCTATTTGAGCCGCGTTTATTTTGGTGCTGGCGCATACGGCGTTGAAGCGGCGGCGGAGCGCTATTTCGATCGTCCGGCCCGTGAACTTACCCTGCTGCAATCAGCGATGATCGCAGGCCTCGTAAAGGCGCCCTCACGCTTAAACCCGGCGCGCCAAGACATTGCCACTGCGCGGGACCGCGCCACTGTCGTGCTCAACGAAATGGTCGCGATGGGCTTTATCAGCGCCGCCGAGCGTGAAGCTGCGCTGCAAGAAGAACTCGTGATCAGCCGACGCAACCCGGCGGGCGTGCTCTCCTATTATCGCGATTGGATCGATCCGCTGCTCAATGACGTGATCGGCAACCAGCGCGATGATTTCATCGTCGAGACGACGATTGACATTGCAGCCCAGCGCGCCGCCGCCGAAGCCGTGGAAACCGTGCTCGCCGAACAGGGCGAAAATCGCCGTGTTGGCCAAGCCGCCGCACTCGCCATGGATGAGATAGGCGCGGTGCGGGTGATGGTCGGCGGCCGCGATTACGATCAGAGCCAATTCAATCGCGCAACACAAGCGCGCCGCCAGCCAGGCTCCGCCTTCAAATACTTCATCTACCTCGCTGCGATGGAGAATGGCTTGACGCCGTGGAGCGTTCGCCAAGATGCGCCAATCACGATTTCCATCGAGGGCCAGCCCGATTGGACGCCGGGTAATTACACTAACGAATTTCATGGCGCCGTGACGTTGAATGGCGCGTTCACACACTCCTTCAACATGGTCGCCATTCGCGTTGCCAACGAAGTTGGCGGCGCCAAAGTGATCGACGTCGCGCGCAGGCTCGGCGTGACGTCCCGGTTAAACAATTATCACTCCCTCGCGCTGGGCGCTCAGGAATTGACGCTACTTGAACTTGTCGGCGCGTACGGGGCGATGGCGTCAGAGGGTTATCTCGTGCGCCCGCATGGCATTGCTCGCATCCGCCGCGCCAACAACAATGAGACGATGTGGGCTTTCCGTGAGCAACGAACACGCGTCATCGAAGAACGCCCGCTGCGTTACATGAACATGATGATGCGGCGTGTGGTTGATTCCGGCACCGGCACAGCCGCACGGATTAACGGCCGCCAAGTCGGCGGCAAGACTGGCACAGGCAACGATTACCGCGACGCCTGGTTTATCGGCTTCACGCCCGGCCTCGTCGGCGGCGTTTGGGTCGGCAATGACAACTTCACCACCACCGCGCGCGTGACAGGCGGCTCCTTGCCGGCCGACATCTGGTCACGCTTCATGCCTGTTGCACTGCGCGACACGCCTATCCGCGCGCTCGAAATGCCGACGGATGAAGATTACAGCATCGGTCAACCGTCACCGGAACCCACCATCACCGCCGTGGGCGCACCGATCGGCGCGGTGATGGGCAACCCAGCACCCATGCCGCCCGACGACCAGGACCGTTCGCTCGATTTTGGCCCCGAAGGCTAGGCGGAACCCGAAACCTACGCCGCCGTTTATGGCGTATGTCGACGAACTCAAATCTCCACGACCCCATTATCATCAACGCGCGCGTGCGCGATCCGGCTGATATCTCGGACATCGTCCGTCTCGCCGATTTGCTCGACACAAAATTCGTTCTGCCGGGCACGAACTGGCGCTTCGGCCTCGACGGCATCATCGGCCTCGTCCCAGGGATTGGCGACCTCATCACAACCGGCTTGGGCGCTTATATCATCTACCGCGCACGAGAAATCGGCGCGCCGGGTTGGCTCATTGCCCGCATGACCGCAAATCTAGCGATCGACGGCGTGATCGGCGCGATCCCACTCGTCGGCGATGCCTTCGACTTTGCATTCCGCGCCAACGCCAAGAACGTGCGCATGCTACGGCGGCACCTCGACAAGCAAAACCTACGCAACGTCACGCCGTAATCGTTAGTCTACGCAGATTGCGGCTTCGGCGCGGCCATTCTCAATGCGGGTATAGCAGCCGAACGCCATGTTCGACGCTTGGCATTGCCCCGCGGCGTTAGATTGACCCGCCGCATCCACTGCGCCGTGGCACGCGCCAGAGACGCACTCGCTGCCATCTCGGCAAGTTCGGCCTGCATCGGCGAACGGAATCACGCATTGCAGGGTTTGCGCCCGGCCCACGCGCTCCAGACCACCACCCCGAGAGGCGCATGCACTTTGCGCGTTATCGGCTTGCGGAGTCGTAGACGTCGCCGGCGCATTCACAGGCGCGCACGCGCACAGAACAAGGAACGCGGCCGCAGCCACACATCGCATTATCATTGCCCACGCTCCTGATCGTCATTCGACGGATCGTCCTCTTCGTCCGCTGGGATGGCATAACCACCACTCAGCCAACGGTGCAGATCCACGTCGGCGCACCGTTTTGAGCAGAATGGGCGATACTTTTGATCCTGCTCATTCCCGCACATCGCACACTTGCTCACAGCGCCCTCGCATCAATGCGATCACGCGGCCAGAAAGCATCTTGCGGAGCCGCGTCAATCGTCCAGCGCATACCGATCCGGTTGGAGAGTTGCGCGCGCCAGTCGATCTCCGCTGAGTCCAGCCACGCTTTCACACTTGGCGCGATTGTGCACGCAATCTGACGCCCTGTTTGCGCTCGCGCTTCACGCTCGATCGCGCGCAAGGCCATGAGCGCCACAGTCTCGACGCTGAACCGGCCGTCTAAGTCGCGCACTTGCTCGTGGAGCGGGCGGCGCAATTGTGATCGCGCGAGGTCAAACACACCAAACCGCGACAAGCCGCCGAATTGGACGCTCCAAGGATCGCCCGCGAAGGCAGCCTTCACCGCATCCTCAAGCTGCTTGGCATGCGCCTTGGCGCGCATGGAGACAAAATCGATCGCGATCAACCCGCCCAAATTGCGAAGCCTGATCTGACGCGCCGCTTCCTGCGCCGCGGCGATATTGAGATCGAGCGCGAAGCGTTCCGGGTCACCGGAGCCCTGCCTCGCGCCTGCATCAACATCGATCGCCACGAGCGCCGACGTGGGCTCGATGCTCAACACACCGCCGCCGGGAAGCGGCGCGATACGCGCCAAAGCGTCCTCAACAACAGCATCCACCTTGGCGCGAACCTGCGCATCGGCGGATTTGGCCAACACCAATTCCTCATCGACATCGTGCCGAGCAATCCGATGCGGCGCCTCCCCATCGTGCCCGGCTTCGCGCAGCTCGACGACGGGACTTTTCCCGCGGGCGCCCTCTCGCGTCACGTGAACGACCACACCCATGCCTTCCGTGAGCGCGACGCGCTCTTTCGCCCCGCGTCGCACGCGTCCGTCATCGCCGAGCGGCAGGAACCCAAATTCGTCGCGCAAGCCTAGATCGATGAACACGCCTCTGCGCCGCCGATCAATCTCCCGCACACGCCCCACGTAAAGCTCGCCCCAGCGGGCGCGCACGCCAGCGTCACTTTCCCGCGCTATACGCAATGCGATTGGACGCCCCTCGCGCAGCAGCACTTCGCGCGTTTCGCCGATGGAGGCGTCAATCCATGTCTCCAGAATCTCACTCACGAAGTGCCCTCAATGAGGTTAGCGGCTTCGTAGAGCGGCAACCCGATAACGGCAGAGTAAGAGCCTATGAGATTAGCAACGTACCGCCCAGCAAGCCCCTGAATGGCATAACCCCCAGCCTTGCCGCGCCATTCGCCACTTGCAATGTAGCGCTCGACCTCGCCACTCGATAGCACTTTGAAAGCCACCCGCGCCTCTGCGAGGCGCGTTCGTACAGCGCCGTCCAAAGCCTTTAGGGCCACGCCGGTATAAACTCGATGCGTCCGCCCGGAGAGGAGCGCCAAACACGTGCGCGCTTCCACCTCCGATTCAGCTTTCGGCAAGATACGTCGGCCGACCGCAACGACCGTGTCGGCGGCAAGCACCACCCCATCTGCCCCGACCGCCAGCGCCTTCTCACGCGCCAGCCGCAGCGCAAGCAGTCGCGGCGTTTCGCCCTTCAGCGGCGTTTCATCGATATCGGCGGCGACAACTTCATCCGGCGTCACACCAATCTGCGCCAGGAGCGCGAGACGGCGCGGGCTCGCGCTCGCCAGCACCAGACGCGTCATGGCCGTTTCGGAAAGCCCAAGCGCTTGGCGATAATCTTATCGACCGCGCGCGGGTTCATCAGCTTCGGCAGCGTGCGATCCATGAAGGGCTTGCGCAGAATGTGGTAGCGCGTTTTTGGCTTCGGATCGCTGAGGCAATGCCAGATGAGATCGCCAACGTCAGACGCTGGTAAGCCGACCTTGCCCTGCTTGACCATATAATCCGCCACCCGCTCAACCATCGGCGCGTAAGGCGTATTGGAAAAGCGCTTCAAATCTTCCTGCTCGGCCTTGTCCCATATAGGCGTTGCGATCGCGCCAGGACCAACGACGATGACATCGATGCCATATAGCATCAGCTCGCGTCGCAATGACTGCGAATAGCCTTCAAGCGCAAACTTGGACGCCGCGTACGGCCCGACGAACGGCGCTCCGTTTTGTCCGCCCACCGATGAAATCATCACGATGCGGCCGGGCTTGCCTGCGCGATCCGGATCGGCTCCGAGCAGATCCGCGAACGCGCGCGTGACATTGTGCACACCGAACAGATTGATCTCGAACTGGCGGCGCAGGGCTTCGGTATCAAGGTGAAGCAACGGGCCCGGCACCGCGATGCCGGCATTGTTGACGAGGCCCCACAAACGCCGCCCTCCGAGAGCGGCTGCCACCTGCGCCGCGCCGGCGCGCACCGCTGCTTCATCGGCGACATCAAAAATGAGCGGCGTCACCTTTTCGCCGAACTCGGATCTCAGCCCGTCCGCATCGGCTTGCTTGCGCACACTCGCGAAAACATGCGCGCCTTCGCGCACGGCTTTCGACACAGCGGCGCGGCCGATCCCGGTGGATGCGCCCGTGACGACGACGGCGCGATCTAAAGAATTCTCAGTCATTATTTGAATCTGTACGTGATGCGCCCCTTGGTCAGATCATAGGGTGTCATCTCCACGAGCACTTTATCGCCCGCCAGCACGCGAATGCGGTTCTTGCGCATCTTGCCTGCGGTGTGGGCAATGATCTCGTGGTCGTTTTCAAGCTTCACCAGGAACGTTGCGTTGGGCAAAAGCTCAACCACGGTTCCCGCGAATTCCAGTAGTTCTTCCTTGGCCATTCTCTCTCCTGAATCGTGACGGCGCCGGCCTTATAGGCGTCGGGACTTAGCCCGTCGATGGGCGCAAAAACCGCTGGGATATCCGCTTGGCGAGGCCATCCCGCACCGCGCGGTACTCCATAAGCACCTGATCTCTTGAGCCTTCCGCCAGGGAGGGGTCAAAGGTGGGCCAGTATTCCGCCGCCGCCCCGAGAGCCGGGACCATCTCCAGCATGGTGTGATGGGCCTCAGGGCTCAAAGAGATGATGAGGTCAAACGGACCGTCCTCGTAATATTCCCCAAACGCCTCGAGCCCCTTTGGGACCTGTGCGGCGATGTCGCCACCGACCTCGTCGATGACAAAAGCGGCCATCGCCGAGACCTCTTCCGCCGGCCGCATTCCGACACTGTCCACCCGCACCAGCGAGCCAAACTGTAGCCGCATCAATTCCGCCGCCATCGGCGATCGGATCATATTCTGGGCGCAGGCAAAAAGGACTGATCGCGGCAGCGCCTGCGGCCCCGACATGGCTCAGCTCCGCACGTGCAGCGCGCACACCAGCGTAAATAGCCGCCGAGCGGTCTCGAGATCGATTTCGAAGTGCGCGGCAAGCGCCTCTTGCATCAGCTCGGCAGCTTCGTTGTGTAAGCCTCGGCGCCCCATATCAATGGCTTCGATCTGACTGGGCGAAGCGTTGCGGATGGCGTTATGATAGCTGTCGCAGATCATCGCGTAATCTTTGATCAGTTTTCGCAACACCGACATGCCCATGTAGTGAAGCGACACACGCTCGCCCTGTTCGTCGCCAACATCGAGCGCCAAACGGCCTTCCTGCATCGAGAGCGTCAGCACGTATGGCCCGCGCGCTTCACCAATCACGACGAAAGTGTTCGACTCTTTGAGATCAAAGAGAGCGATGCGCCGCTCGTGTTCGCCGTTGGGAGAGGCTGGCGAGAGCGATGCCTCGTCCAACACAATGTCTATGAGCCTGTCGGCGCTCACGTTCAGGCCTTCTCGTGATCCGGCTTGCGCGGCGTGCGCCACGCTTCGCCTAAATCGAGCAAAACCGCATCGAGGCACTCAACCTCAAGCGCGATTTCGCCACCACCAGCGAGCATCAACCGGACGACACCGCCCGGCGGCTCCTCGTCGGGGGTAAAGCCGATCGACAGAATCGAGGCGAGTCCGTCCGCCATATCCGGCCGACCACGCCGGCTCTTCACGCCCAGCACACCTTCGAACGATATCGCCGCGCGGATGCGTTCGAAGTTCTGGCCGCTATCGGCAGTCTCCCAGCGGAAGCGACTGATCATGGCGGTGAAGCGACGCTGTTTGCGATCGATAGTGATGTCGCCCATGCGCAACAGCGCGTCTTGCGCCGCCGCGCCGATAATCTCCAAATCGGCAGCGTCCTCCGCCATCAATTTCAAAGGGGCGCCCGTCGCCACTATTGCTCTTCCTTTTGCCGCTCGATCTGCGCGCCACAGGCGGCCAGTTTTGCTTCCAGCCGCTCAAACCCGCGATCCAAGTGGTAAACACGGTTGACGATGGTTTCGCCCTCCGCGGCAAGGCCCGCGATCACCAAGCTCACAGAAGCGCGCAAATCCGTCGCCATTACAGGCGCGCCGAGAAGTTTTGGCACGCCAGTCACCACGGCCTCATTGCCTTGCACCGCAATCTGCGCGCCCAGCCGTGCAAGTTCGGGCGCATGCATAAAGCGGGTTTCGAAAATGGTTTCGCGGATACGCGATTGCCCATCGGCAAAGCACAAGAGCGCCATCGCCTGCGCCTGCAAATCGGTAGGGAAACCTGGATAGGGTTCAGTCTCAAAATCCACGGGTTGCACCCGCCCGCCATTACGCTTGATGCGTAAACCGCGCGCTTCCGCATCCACCTGCACGCCAGCTGCGCGCAGAACTTTGATAAGCGCTTGCAAATGATCGAAGCGGGCGCCTTGAAGCAGTACGTTGCCACCTGCTGCGGCAGCGGCGAGTGCATACGTGCCCGTCTCGATCCGATCGGCAACCACCGGATGCTTCGCGCCATGCAACGACGTTACGCCAGTGATGTTGATCGTGCTCGTACCGGCGCCTTCCACCTTCGCGCCCATCGCGTTCAAGCAATCAGCAAGATCGGCAATCTCTGGCTCACGCGCAGCATTCTTGAGTACAGAATCGCCCTTGGCCAACACAGCCGCGAGCATCGCGTGCTCTGTTGCGCCAACCGAGACGAACGGAAACTCGATCTCCGCGCCCTTTAGCCCGCGCAGCGCCGCCGCCTTAACGTAACCCTGCTCAATGACGATATCGGCGCCCATGGCCTCAAACGCCTTCAGGTGCAGATCGACTGGCCGCGCGCCGATG
>SXGT01946640.1_pt1 | contig 16159 bp, 10 predicted proteins | sample 3176221 | NCBI WGS metagenome assembly SXGT01 (sample SAMN11356862, study PRJNA531348) | freshwater metagenome | isolation source: freshwater sample F1-120 | place: China: Fuxian Lake, Yuxi | collected 2017-12-25 | reverse complement strand
GCGTTCGTGACGCTCATGAGCGGGGTGTGAAGGGCGGGCGTCACGTTCCAGACCACCTGCCAGCCCACGAAGCACGCGAGCACGAACACGGTGACGTGCTGGACCAGGCCGGCGGGCACGACGAGCCCCGACAGGGCGAGCGCCACCGCGACGGTGAGGACGAGGAACGGCGATCCGGGCGCGCGGCCGGGGGCGACGACCGCCGGGTTCGGCTCAGGCGGAGGTCGCGACGGCACCTTCGCGAGGGGGGGCACGTGCGATCGACGGGTCGCGGGCGCCGCCTCCTCTCGCGGCGGGGGGGGCCACATGAGCTTGCCGTCGAGCAAGACGAGGGCCCCGCGGACGACCTCGTCGTCGAGATCGACGTGCCAGCTCTTCGCGCCACCCATGTCGGCGAGCAGGTGCGAGAGGTTCGAGCCGTAGAGCTGGCTCGCTGTGGGGGCGAGTCGACTCGGCAGGTCCACGAAGCCGATCACGGTGACGCCGCGGTGCGAGATGACCTCGCCGGGCCGCGTCACCGCGCAGTTCCCACCGAACTCCGCCGCGAGGTCGACGATGACCGAGCCCTGGCGCATGCTCTCGACGGTGTCCTGGGTGAGCAGGACCGGCGCGGGCTTCCCGGGCACGAGCGCCGTCGAGATGATGATGTCCACCTCCTTCGCCTGCTCGGCAAACAGCTTCATCTCGGCCTCGATGAACGCCGGGCTCATCACGCGCGCGTAGCCCCCTTCGCCGGCTGCCTCCTCGGTGAAGTCGAGCTCGAGGAACTCGGCGCCCATGCTGATGATCTGCTCCTTGACCTGGGGCCGCGTGTCGAACGCGCGCACGACCGCACCGAGCCCGCGGGCCGCGCCGATCGCGGCGAGGCCGGCCACGCCGGCGCCGATGACCAGGATGCGCGCGGGAGGCACCTTGCCCGCGGCTGTCATCTGCCCGGTGAAGAAGCGCCCGAAGAAGCTCGCGGCCTCGATGACGGCGCGGTCGCCCGCGATGTTGGCCATCGAGCTGAGCGCGTCCATCTTCTGGGCGCGGGTCACGCGCGGGATCTGGTCCATCGCGATCGCCGTGGCGCGCCGCGCGGCGAGCTGCTCGACGAGCACGGTGTTCTTCGCCGGCCACAGGAAGGAGACGAGGACGGCCCCCGCGCGCAGCAGATCGGCCTCGTGGGTGGCGCGCGGCCGCCTCGGATCGCTCGCGGGCAGCTCCTCGGGCGGCTGCACCTTGAGGACGATGTCGGCCTCGCTCCACACGCGAGCCACATCTGGCTCGATGGTCGCGCCTGCCGCGACGTAGTCGGCGTCGCGGAACGACGCGGCCGCGCCAGCGCCCTGCTCGATCAGCACGTCGAAGCCGAGCTTGACGAGGCGCGCCGTCGTCTCGGGCGTGGCCGCCACCCGGCGCTCGCCGAAGTGAAGCTCTCGTGGAATCGCGATTCGCATTTATCGAAGGGTCCGTGGCGGCGTGTGAAGGGTCGCGCGCCGGCGCGGGGGAGCGCCAGCATAGCAGGCATGGGCCCGGCCGAGGAGATGGTCGACACCGCCGGCGGTCTACTCCACGAACCGCGTCCCGAGGAACGAGAGGCGCACCCCCGGGTTCTCCTCGAAGAACCTCCTCAGATCCTCGGCCTCCAGCCGGAACACCGTACCGTCGCGCAGCACCTTCGCCGACGTCGTCGCGAGGCCCTTGGAGAGGAGCGCGTCGAACTCCCCCACGACCGCCCCCTGCGCGAACGGCTTCATCGCGTCCGCCCCGTCCACGGACACCTGCGCGTCCCCCACCAGGAACGCGGCCGGCGGCTCGCGACCCGCCATCCACAAGAGCGCCCCGCGCGCCACGGGCGCCGGGTTCATGAAGGACATCAGCTGCGTCTTCTGCCCGGACGACAGCGCCGAGAGCACGCTGTTCGACTCGAGGATCTCCCACGTCCCCTCCTCGCGGACGCGGGCGAGGCGGAGGAGGCGATCCGGGATCTGCGTGCCGCGCAGGAGCGCGAGGAAGTCCGTGCGATCGATGGCGATCAGGTCGACCTGCGTCTGCGCCACCACGTCCGCCGAGCGTGGCTGGTCGAGCAACAGGGCCGTCTCGCCGAAGTAGTCCCCCGCGCGGTACGTCTTCAGCACCACGCCGTCGCGTACGATGAGGACCTGGCCGTTGACCACGATGTAGAAGCTGTCGCCCCGCGTGCCCTGGGCGACGATCTTCTCGCCGGCGGGGAGGCTCAGCCGCTGGGCGCGCTGCAGGATGTGCCGCGCGCGGGAGAGCGGAAGGTCGCGCATGAAGTCGACCATGGCCACGGCCTCGAGGAGGCTCACCGCCTCGGCGAACTCGGGATCGCACATGGTCTCGACGCGGTAGGTGTGCTCGAGGCCCACGGCCGCGGGCCTCAGGCCCATGCCCTTCGGCACGTCCTTCGCGGCGATGTGGACGAGGAAGAGTCGGCGCTTCACCTCCTCGGGCAGCTCCGCGAGGGCCCGCGACGGCGTGTGGAGCGGCGGGATCCCGGCCTCGTGGAGGTAGATGCTGTGGTGGCTGCGGAACGTGACCAGGTCGACGTAGCGCGCGTGGCCGAGCGTGTTGGCCTCGTACATCTCGCCGATGCGGCCCGGGTCGTAGAGCGTGTCGCCCGAGATGGCGATGCTGCGTCCACCGTAGAACGCCTCGACGCCGATGGACGGGATCGAGTGCAGCGTGTAGCGGAACCACAGCTCGCCGCCCCGGACGTGGCACGGCGCGCCGATCCGCACGGGGTTGAACACGAACGTGCGCCGGAGGATGTCCTCCGAGAGGCCGGAGAGCGCGGCGTACTTCCGGAGGAACGACCCCAGGATGAAGGGCGTCGTGTACAGGTTGATCTGACCCTCCTCGAGGAGCTTCTGGAAGGTGCCCGCGTCGTGGTCCGCGTGGCAGTGCGTGACGATGACGCCGTCGATCATCTTGGGCGCGACGCCGCGCGCCGCGAGGTACTCGGTCGAGTCCGTCGGGGGGTCGACGAGGAGCGCGCGCCCGCCGACCCAGAGCAAGAAGCCGGTCGTCTTCCCCTTGGGATCGAAGCCGTGGCTCGCGCCGAGCACCGTGACGCCGAACGCGGGAGGCTGGAAGGGCTTCACGCCGAGCTCGACGGACGCCTCCGGCAGCGGCAGGCGGATCGTCCGCGGGATGCGCGCGATCTCGTTGCCTCCGTCCGAAACGGCGTACATGTCGCCCTCGATCGTGACGACCACGCCCGGGCCGACCTCGAGCCGGCCGTCCACGAAGGGCACGAAGTCGACGAGATCGTCGACCTCGATGCGCTTCCGGCCCGGGACGGAGCGGAAGTACTCGCTCTCGCGGGCGAAGTCCGGCCGCGCGTCGACGGGGTAGCCGTCGGCGAACTCCGACGGGTGCGGTGAACCCCGGGGACCGAAGAGCGTCTCCTGGAAGATGGCGCGCACGCGCGCCTCGACGTCGGGCGTCTCGAAGCCCATGCGCGCCTTCCGCTGGAGCAGGAAGAAGTTGTAATATGCAGGGAACTCGAACTCGGCGACCGAGAGCCCGCGGCGGCGATCGAAGAGCTCGCGCGGCAGGATGTAGAGGACGGGGACCTCGAGCTCGAGGGCCATGACGTCCTTGACCGTCTCCGGCGGCATGCCGAACTGGACGGCTCCGACGCGCGTCGCCACGTAGTAGCCACCGCGCTCGAGCTCGCGGACGTCGCCGCGCACCGTGCTGAGCGCCGAGGGGGTGGAGTCCGTCACGCCCGCATCGTACGGCAGCAGCGGCGGCGCCGTACGGATTTCGGGCCTCCCCGGCAACGTCCGGCGCGACGTACCCGCCGGACCCGGGACGGACACGAGCGAGAGCGGTGCGGCGGACTACTTCCCGGCGATCTGCGGGTGCGTGTTCTTCTCGAACTTCACGCCGGGCCGGAGATGCCCCGCGAGGTACACGCCACCGTTCACCGCGCCCCAGCGCCGGAAGTGGTTGAAGGTCGTGAGCCAGCGCAGCGGGCGCGGCCCGAGCGCGGCAGCCTTGAGGCCACACGCCGACGCGTGATCCTGCGCCGCGCGGAACGCGTCCGCCATACGCGCCTTCACCGCCAGGGGAGACGAGCGCTCGCGCGCGATCCGCGAGGCGGCCTTGCCGAGGCGCGCTCGCTCCTGGGGATCCGCGATCAGCTCGAGGACGGCGCGCCCGAACGCGCGGTTCGCCTCGTCCTGGTGGGTCGCTCCGTCCGTGCCCGGCGAGAGGAGGACGCCGTTCACGCCATCCTTGATCTGAGCGCTCGTGCCCATGCCGTCGGCGAAGGCCACGGTCGGGGTGCCGCACCAGAGGGCCTCGCTCATCACGTTCCCGAACGTCTCGCTGAGCGACGCGTGGACGAAGAGATCGGCGTACGCGTAGTAGTCGGCCATCTGGCTGAAGGACGCCTCCCCGGGGAAGAACACCCGATCGGCCACGCCCTCCTCCTCGGCGACGCGCTTGAAGTACGTCGTCTCGGGCCCGATGCCGAGCATCGTGAGCGTGCACGCCGCGTCGGTCCGCGCGACGTGACGCGCGAAGATGCGGATCATCCGGTCCTGCGCCTTCTCGCGCGTGTGGCGGCCGGCGCAGAGGAGACGCGCGCCGTGGGGGCGGCCCTGGAGGTGCACGTACGGGTCCGCGCCCAGCGGACGATCGAACATCTCCGGCTGAACGGTGCGAGGGATCACGTGGATCGGCACGGTGACCCCGCGCTCGCGCCAGTAGTCGCGCAGGCCCTCCGAGAGGACGACGAGGCCGTCCGAGTCGTTGTACGCGCTCGCGAAGATCCGCTCCTGCGGCTTGCGGAGGGCCGCGTGGAGGCCGACGTGGACGGCGCGCATCCGCGCGAGCTTCTCGGGCAGCATCACCTCGTACGCCGCCGCGAGGTGCGTCGTGTTGACGCACACGAGGGGGATGCCCTTCATCTTCCGGAGCCACACCGCGAAGTCGAGGATCATCGACGTCACGGGGGCGTAGAGCAGGTCGAAGTCGAAGCGGCTCGAGTCCGCCACCCAGGACTCCAGCGGAAGCGGCACGCGGAGGCCTGGATAGGTGTGCAGGGGCAGGCTCGGAAGGCTGATCGATCCCGGGGGGAGATCCTCCTCCTTCGCGAGCGGATCGTGAGGGCCGATCACTGTGACTTCGTGACCACACCGTCGCAATTCCTGATACAGGAACCGTGTCTGAAAGGCTGCACCGTTGGCGTACGGGATCCGCACGAAATCACTCACGATACCGACCCGGAGGGGGCGTCCGTTGCGGGCGGTGAGCCGGGCGAATGGGCTCGTGAGCGGGCTCGCCTGGGAGACCGCGTGGGCCTCGGAACCGGGCGAGATCACACCCAGATTCCTGTGGGCTCGAGGCGCACGGTGGGACCGCTCGCCCCCCTCGCTCGCGGGACCACGGGGCCGCCGATGAAGATCGTCGACGTGACCGAATTCTATTCCGAAAGGGGTGGCGGGGTTCGAAGCCATCTCTCGCTCAAACAGCACTTTCTGCGCCAGTGGGGCCACGAGCACTGGATCGTGGCTCCTGGGCGGGGCGGAGAACCTACATCGGGTCGGCATGTAGCACGTAATTCCCGACCGGCCAGCGCCAGCCCCGAGGACGGTATCCTGCGCGTCGGGGGGCCCGCGATGCCCTACGATCCCAGCTACCACGCGATGGTCAGGGTCGATAAAATACGCAAGATCATCAAGGATATCCGGCCGGACGTGCTGGAGATTCACTCCCCCTATGGAGCGGCGCTCGGCTGTCTCACCGTGAGACGAGATCTCTTCGGGATCCGGACCTTCCAGTGGCACTCCGACTTCATCGACACGTACACGGGCGCGTTGCTCGGCAGTCCGTGGGGTCGCGGCGCGTCGAAGCTATGGGTCGAGGGAGCCATGGAGGCGGGAGGGCGTGTGCTGTGGCGAGGCGTCCGGGCCATCGGCATGCGGTGCGACGCGACGCTGGTCGCGGCGCGCGGCCAGGCCGAGAAGCTGGCGGCGCATGGCGTGCCCCGCGTGCGCCACCTGCCGTTCGGGATCGAGCGAGAGGTGTTCGCCCCGTCGCGCCGCGATCCTCGGAGGCGGGACGCCCTGCTCGCGGGGAGGCCTGGCCCTCTCGTGGTGGCGATCGGCCGCTTCGCGGTGGAGAAGAGGTGGGACGTGGTCCTCGACGCGTTCGTGCGCTTCCGCGAGCGTCGCCCCGGCGTCCTCGTCGTGCTGGGCGACGGCCCGGAGCGGAGCCGGCTGGAAAGGCGCCTCGGACGGCGCGACGACGTGACCTTCCCGGGCTTCGTGCGAGACCGCGTCGACCTCGCGACGACGCTGGCGAGCGCCGACGTGCTCCTCCACGGGTGTCCGTTCGAGACGTTCGGCCTGTCGATCGCGGAGGCGCTCGCGTCAGGTCTCCCGTGCGTGGTGCCGGACGCCGGGGGGGCGGGAGAACTCGCAGACGGCGACGCGTGCGTGACCTACCCGGCGCTGGACGCCGGGGCTGCTGCGGTTATCCTCGCCAGGCTGCTCGCGCGCGACGCCGGTGAGCTTCGCGACGCCGCGGCCCGGCGGGGCGCTCGCCTCCCGGGTATCGAGGACCAGGTCCGGACGCAGGTGGCCCTCTACGAGGAGCTGCTCGAGAGGAGACGACGATGAGCAGGCCGATGCGGCGCGAGCGCCTGGAAGGAGGACTGGTGGGCCTCCTCGTCGGGGACGCGCTCGGCGTCCCGTACGAGTTCTCGCCACCCGAGGCGATCCCCGCGCGCGACCTCGTCGAGATGGATCCCCCCGCCGGCTTCCGGCGCGCACACGGGCGGATCCGTCCGGGGACCTGGTCGGACGATGGGGCGCTCGCCCTCGCGCTCCTGGCGTCGCTGCTCGACACGGGCGCGCTCGACACGGCGGATCTCGCGGGCCGCTTCCGGCGGTGGTTCGACGACGGGGCATACGCCGTCGACGCGGACGTCTTCGACGTCGGCATCCAGACCCGGGAGGCGATCGAGACCCACCGGCGCGGCGTCGAGGCGGAGCGCGCCGGGGGCGCCAGCGAGCGGGGCAACGGCAACGGCTCGCTCATGCGCGTCCTCCCGCTCGCGCTCCTGCACCAGGGCGATGACGACGCGCTCGTGCGCGACGCCATGCGCCAGTCGTCCGTCACGCACGGACACCCGCGGTCGCAGGTCTGCTGCGCGCTCTACTGCCTGTGGGCGCGGGAGCTCCTCGACGGCGCGGCGGACGGCTGGGGCGAGGCCACGCGGCGCCTCCGCGCCTGTCTCCCCGACGGCCCGGCCCGGCGCGAGCTGGAGGACCACGTGCGACCCGACGAGGTCGCGCGCGGCCGTGGGACGGGGTATGTCGTGGATTGCTTGCATTCTGCACGTATGGTCCTCGCCGCGGAGCCGACGTACGAGGGCGCCGTGAAGGCGGCGATCGCGCTCGGTCACGACACGGACACGACGGCGTGCGTCGCGGGCGGGGTCGCCGGGATCCGCGCCGGCATCGGGGGTATCCCGGCGCGCTGGCGCGGGGCGCTGCGCGGGCGCGAGATCCTCGACCCGCTGCTCGCGGGGATGCTGGGGCGCGCGGCGACGTGAGGGTCCACGTCTCGCTCCATGACGTGTCCCCCGCGTTCGCTCCCGAGCTCGAGCAGATGCTGGCGCTCACCCGCGAGGCGGACGTGCGACCGGCGCTCCTGGTCGTCCCCGACTTCCATGGCGGCGCGCCGCTCGCGCGCCACCCCGACTTCGTCGAGCGGCTGCGGCGCCTCCAGGAGGAGGGGCACGAGATCTACCTCCACGGCTTCTTCCACCGGGCGCGCCCGACCGGCGACGGACCCTCGGGGGACGGCCGACCGCGTGGGCTGCGGCGCGTCTTCGCGCAGCGCGTCGTGTCGGGCGGCGAGGCGGAGTTCAGCGACGTCACGCGCGCCGAGGCGCTCTCGCGGCTCGAAGAGGGCGAGCGCCTCTTCCGCGATCTGGGCCTGCGGATCACGGGGTTCATCCCCCCGGCGTGGTCGATGCCCCCGTGGCTCCTCGGCGTCCTCGCGGCGCGCGGCTACGGGTTCACGGAGGATCACCTGCGGGTCTACGATCCGGCGCACGGGCGTACGCGAGCCTCGGTCGTCCTGAACTACGCGAGCCGCAGCACCGCGCGCATGCTCAGCACCGTGGCGTGGTGCCGCGCGGCGAAGCACGCGGGCGCCGTGCTCCCCGCGCGGATCGCGCTCCACCCGAAGGACACGCGCCACCCCCTCCTGGTCGCGGAGACGCGGAGGCTCCTGGCGTGGGGGCGGGGACACTTCGCGCCGACGGGGTCTGCGCTGCTGGCGTGACGGGGGCTCGACGGCCTACGGACTCCCGCAGCCCTCCCCGCTCCGCGCGATCTCGTAGATCGCGTGCCACTCCACCCTCGGCGCCGGCAGCCCCGCGCGGAGCGCCCACGCGTCCACCCGCGCCAGCGTGGGTCCGAGCGCCGCGATCGGCGTGTCGGTGAACCGATGCCGCCCCCTCACCCCGAGCGCCGCGAAGTCGACCGGGGGACCGAACGGGTCGACCACCAGGTACGAGGGCCGGTCGACCACCTGGTCGGCGATGCAGACCTCCCTCGAGAGGCGCACCATGTCCCAGCGCTCGCGCATGTAGAACGGGAGGTACTCGACGGGCGTCAGGGTGAACACGCGCGGCGCGCGCACCTCGTTCCGGTAGAACCACCGGTACACCTGCATCGCCGAGCGCCAGCTCAGCGGGTAGACCGCGAGGAGCGCGAGCGCCGCGAAGCCGACGAGGTAGGCCCCCTTCGCCAAGAGCGACGCGCGCCGCGACCAGAGCCACCCCCCTGCACGCGCGGCGAGTGCGGGCGTCGCACCTCCGGCGGACGGCGACAGCCCGAGGACGACCATGGACGCCGCGAACGCGGCGACGGGGAACATGAAGCGCTCCTCCTTGTGCGAGACGGCCGAGTGGGCGACCACGTAGGCGACCAGACCCCACGTCAGCGGGTGCCGGCGATGGCGGATCCAAGCGAGGAGGCACGAGACGCTCACGATCACGACGGCGGGGGCGAGGACGTTCGCGGCCGGGAGCCAGAGGTAGGCGACGAAGGGCTCGCGACCGAAGCCCGCCGCGGCGCCCTCCACCACGTTCGCGCGGAAGTACTCCCACGGCGCGAAGACCCACCGGCCATAGCCCCACCGGTCGCACAGGAGCCCCACCGGCACGGTCGCGGCGACCCCCAGCGCGAGGAGCGCGAGCTCACGCCGCAGGCGGGCGACGCCGATCGCCCAGAGCCCGAGACCGATCACGAAGAACGCGCTCTGGTAGCGCACCTCGCACGCGAGCCCGAGGAGGACCCCCGCGACGACGAACGCGCGCGCGCGCCGGGCATCCATGGCGCGGACGAGCGCGACGTAGCCGAGGGCGAGGAGGGCCCCCGACAGGTTCTCGGAGGAGGCGCGGGCGAACAGGTACGGCAGGAACGGCGCGAGGCTGGTCACGAGGACGTGGGCGCGTCGGTCGCCGAGATCCGTCAGGTGCCGGAGCTCGGCCCGCGCCAGCTCGCTCGCGGCGCGCCAGGCGAGGAGCGCCGTGGCCAGGCGGAAGACCCACGCCATCCAGAAGGTGTCCCAGATCCCCACGGCGCGAATGGCGCGCGCGATCCCGTAGTAGATCGCCGGCTGGAGCCACGGCCGCATCGCGCGTCCGTACTCCCACGTCAGGTCGGTCGGACCGGTGAGCCCGAGCTTGAGGCCCACGAGCTCGAGGATCTGGAAGTGCTCGTCGGGGTGGAAGTAGCCGTAGCTGCCGAAGGTCGTGAGCACGACGAGGCCGAGCTGGACGTACGCCAGGCGCTGCCGGAGCGCCTCTCCGCCCGCGGTCACGGCGTCTTGGGCCGGCGAAGGACGAACAGGAGGCTCGGCACGACGAACAGGGCCGCGAGGATGCACGCGGCCTCCCCCGCCATCGCCAGCTGGCCGAACGACTGGAGCGCCTGGAAGTCGTTGAAGACGAGCGAGCTGTAGCCCACGATCGTCGTGTACGAGCACAGCACCACCGCGCCCGCGGTCCGCCGGACGGCGAGCGAGATGTCGCCCCCGAGGACGCGCACGCGATCGTAGACGTTGAACGGGTACTCGCAGCCGATGCCGAACGTGATCGGCAGGGCGATGAAATTCACGTAGTGGAGGCGCGCGTCGAAGATGGCGGCGCCGCCCAGCGTGCAGATGACCCCCATGAGGAGCGAAGCGAGGACGACGAACGCGCCTCGCTTGCTGTGCGTCGCGGCGATCACCACGACGGCCACGAGCGCGAACGACAGGAACGACGCGAGCGGGCCGTCCCGGCGCATGCTCTTGATCATCTCGGAGTAGATCGTGGAGTGGCTCGCCGTCTGCACCACGACCCCGTCGGGGAGGCGGACGTTGTCGCTCGTCTTCGCGATACGGAGCGCGATCCGCCCATCGGACAGGTGGAAGTCCCTGAACTTGATGTAGGTGACCGTCCCGAGGCGGCCGTCCTTCTCCGAGAAGCGCCGCTTCAGGAACGGGGGGAGATCTTTCGGCACGAGGAGCCGCAAGGACTCGGGCGGGCGCATCTTCTTGATGCGCTCCTGCTCCGCGTCGGGGAGCGACGCGATCACCCCGGGCGTGAGGCGCTCGCGGATCCGCTCGAGCGCCTCGAGCTTCTTCCTCTGGGCGGCCTCCTCGCCCGGCAGCATGTCCCACACAGTGACGATCTTCTCGACGAGCTTGCCCTCGGGGTCGGCCGCGTCGTTGTCGAGGATCTGCTTCTTGAGCGCGGGGACCTGCGCGACGTCGTCGGCCATCACGCGAGCCCCCGCGATGTTCATCTTGCCGTGGAAGACGTCGTCGGCCTTGTTGGACCAGTACCCGGCGCCGTGCGCCTTGGTCGCCTTCGAGCCGAGGCGCGAGAAGTTGTACTCCCACGGATCCTTTAGGAAATCGATGGACCGCCACCCCAGCCAGCACGTGGCGCCGAGCGCGAGGGCGATGAACACCCAGGGGAAGCGCTCGGTGGCGCGCGCGACGAGCCGCATGAGCGGCCCGGTCGTCCCGTCCTCCGCGATGTTCCGCGGTTCGATCGACAGGAACGGCACCTTCTTGAGGACGGGCACGCGCTCCTCGATCCACACGATGAGCGTGAGCATCGCGGGGACGAGCGGGATGATCGTCAGCCAGACCAGCAGCATGCCGACGAAGCCGATGGTGCCGAACTGGCTGAACCCGCGGAAACGCGTCACCGTCAGCGATCCGTACGCTATCGCGGCGACCGCCGCGCCCACGAGCTCGGCGCGGAAGGCGTTGAGCACGGCCTGGCGACGGGCCTCGGGCGGGGCCATCCCCCGGGCGCGGAACTCGCGGTACCGGCCGAGGAGGACGATCGGGTAGTTGATGCCGTTTCCGAGGATGATCGCGCCGAGGAAGAGGCCGGCGGTGTTGATGTAGCCGAAGGTCACGGTCGCGAACGCGTACGCCATGCTGACCCCGACGGCCGCGGGGAGCGCCACGACGGGGAGGGACCAGATCGACCGGAAGTAGAAGGCGATCCCGACCAGGATCATCACCGTCGCGATCACGGTCGCGACGACCGCGTCGCTCATGACGCTCTCCTTCTCCTCCTGCGCGTTCGGAATGTCACCGGCGAGGCCCCATTTCAGGTCCTTGTGGAAGCTCTCCGGCTTGACGTCGACCATGATCTTCTCGACCTGCCGGATGAGCCGCTCGCTCTGCGCGTCGCCCGTCCCCGTCGTGGTCGAGACGATGCGGATGCCGTGCATCTTGCGGTCGACGGTGCAGAAGTATCCCGTCGGGAAGTCGTCGTTCTTGTTGCCGGCCGCTTCCCACTTGTCGTGGTAGGGGTCGAGGCCGAGGGTGGGCTTCCGCTCCTCGATCGCCGCGCCACCGTCGCGCGCGGTACCCCCATCTCGCGGGCTGGCCGCCGCGCTCGGGCCGCCGTCTCCGGTCGCCGCCGGTACGCCGCCGTCGGAGCTAGGCGGGGTGGGCGGATCGTCCGAGAGCAGGTCCACCACGAGGCCGGATCGGATCGCGATCTGGCGGTCGAGCGTCCGGTCCGCGTCGTCCAGATCCTGCTGCTCCGCGTACAGCCACTTGTTGTCCTTGTAGAACTTGCGGAGGTCCTTCGTGCCCGACTCGACGTAGCCGATGAGCTGTGCACCGCAGCGCCCGAGGCAGGCGGCGTCCTCCTTCGCGCAGGCGTCGAGGCATGCCTGACGGTCCGCCACGAGCCGGTCGAGCCGGTCGGCGACGGCGTCGATGACCCTCTCGTTGGCGGTGGGATCGGGCGACTCCACGACGACGATCAGGTTCGCGCCCCCCCCGAGCCGGCCGAGCTGGTGCTCGTAGGCCTTGAAGCCCTCGGTGTCCCGCGGCAGGAGCTCGAGGAGGTCGGTCCGGAGGTCGAGGTACGTCTTGGAGTACCAGGTGCCCCCCGCGATGACCGCGAGGGTGCAGAGGAGCACGCCCAGGGCGTGGCGGCTGGCACCATCGACGACGCGCTCGATGAACCGCGCGAAGGCGCTCTTGGTCGGCCCAGGGGCGGTCATCGCTCGACGTTCTCTATCATCCTTCCGCCAGCCGCGGGTGGGACGCGAGCATGCCGCGCGTGATGACGCGCATCAGCTCGTCGAACTGCGCGCGGGAGAAGGCGGACCCGCTGGCGAGCCAGTCGGCGTGGGGCCCGTCGTCCCGGGCCGCGCCGTCGTCCTGGAAGTGGCCGAGGACGTCGAGGTGATCGGCGACGCCGGCCCAGATCAGCCTGCCCCAGACCTGCGAGCGTAGGGGGACGACCCCGTCGTTGACGCGCGCCCCCGGAGAGCGGTCGGCGGCCCGGGCGAGCATCGCCTCGGCGTCCGCCCCGGCGTCCGGCGCCGCGCACGGGTAACGTTCGTCGTACCGGGCCGTGAGGCCGTACAGGCTCGCAAACAGAGTCCGGGACAGCGCCTGCCAGGGCCGCAGCGCCGACCGGAGCAGGCCCCGCGTCGTCGGTGCCGGGGCGAGCGAGGCGGTCGACTGGTAGCGGACGCCCGGCCGATCCTCGACCCCTGCCTGGAAGAGGTCCATCGCCTCGGGTGTGAGCTGGATGACCGCCCCCTGGTCCTGCTTGATGCCTTCCATGAACACGCGGACCTCGCGACTCTGGGCGGGTTCGAGCACCCCGAGGAGCGCGTCCGTGGCCCGGTCGAGCACGCGGAGCTCGAGACCCACCGCCCGGTCCAGGCGCCCCACGGCGACGACGAGCGCGCTCACCACCGCCAGCGGGGGCGCCCCCACCGACAGGGCGATGTACGTGAGCGCGGACAGGGCATGGAGCAAGCGCTGGCCGCTCACGGTGGCGAAGAAGCTCGCGAGCGGGGTCCCGTAGTGAGGCGTGTTCATGGTGGTCACGCTCGCAAGGCGCTCCAGCCAGCCCATTTCGTCCGGGCCTATCGGAAGGTGAACGCTCGGGGAGGCGACGAGCCGCGCGTCGAGGCCGCCGGTGGAATGCCCGAGCATGTGGATCGGCCCGCGGTCGGAGGCGGCCGTCCGCGACACGAGCCTCGCGAGCGTGCTGGCTCGGGTGCGAATGGACGCGGTCGGCAGCACGTCCGCGACGTGCGTGACGACGTCCTCGCCTGCCTCGTCGAAGCAGCGCTCGATCGCGCGCTGCACGTGGGCGAAGTAGTCGTAGCTCCCGAGCCTCGCGAATCCGAACATCCCGGGTGAAAGGTAAACGTGGTGCACAAACAGGTTTTATATCCGACAGATAGAGCGCCACAATGAAATCATTGCGCCATCGTTTGCCCGTGAAGGGAGCGGCACTTTTTGGGGCGCGCGTGTCGTTTTGTGTTCGCTGAACGCCCGAGTCCGTGTAGACCAGTCGTCGCGAACGCGGTTACGCGGTCGGCTTTTCTTCCTGCGTGGTCCTGCGCTCGAAACTCTGACGCTTGCCTGTGGAGAGAAGTTTGCGACTGCCGAGATCCGCCATCGCCGTAGCTGCATCAGGGGTCGCCCTCGTCGGCGGACTCTGCGTGCTGACGGGGGCAGCGCTCTTGGGCGTGGGCTGCGCGCGGAGCGCGAGCCTGTCCACCTCCCCTTCCCCGTACGCGGCCGTCATCAACCGGGGCACCAGCCACCACACGGGGGGCGGCGAGCTTGGCCTGGCCCGCGCGCACGCTCGACCGGCCAAGCTCGAGTCAGCCGTTCCAGGGTCGAGGAACGCCAGAGGTCCCCTCGATCTCGCCGACCCGGGCTCGAGGACCCCTGCGGCCCGCCCCGGCAACGCGCTCGAGGAGCTTCCGCCTGGGGATCGCCCCCTCGACTCGAACGGCCTCTGTCCGCCCGACATGGCGAGCATCGACGACCACTACTGCATCGACCGCTACGAGGGCTCGCTCCTCGAGGTCCTGCCCAACGGAGACGAGCGGACATTCTCCCCGTTCTCCGCGGTCGAGGGGCGGCTCGTACGCGCCATCAGCGAGCCGGACGTCATGCCTCAAGGCTACATCAGCGGCGCGAACGCGAAGGAGGCTTGCGCCCGATCCGGCAAGCGACTGTGCAAGGCGGCCGAGTGGCGTCAGGCGTGCATGGGGCCCGAGAAGCGGAAGTACGGCTACTCGGACGTGAACGAGCCGAACCGCTGCAATGACACGGGCAGGTCCCCGCTCGGCGTGCTCTTCCGCGGGGAGACGGACGCGGCGAAGCTCTACACGTGGGACAAGATGAACGACCCTGCGCTGAACCAGCTCGCCGGTACGCTCGCCAAGACGGGCTCCCACGAGGGTTGCGCGAACGGGTATGGCGTGTTCGACATGGTCGGCAACCTGCACGAGTGGATCGACGACCCCGGGGGGACGTTCCTCGGCGGCTACTACCTCGACACGCACGTCAATGGCGACGGCTGCAGCTACACCGCGGATGCCCACGAGATCTGGTACCACGACTACTCCACGGGTTTCCGCTGCTGCGCGGATGTCGCCCAGTGAGGGCGCGACAGGGCTGAGAGGCCCCCTCGCGCTCGCCAGGCTCGCCAGGCTCGCCAGGCTCGCCACGCTTGCCACGCTTGCCACGCTCCTCGTCGCCTGCATCGCCTGCAACCGCGAGGCGCGGGTCGAGCCGCCGAAGGACGCCACCCGCGCGGCAGCATCGGTGACGAGGGAGCCCGGGAGCCCGGCGTCGGCGCCCCCGATCGGCGTCGCGTCGCCCGCCGTCGGCAGCATCACGCCGACGCACTCCGGGGCGCCCGGCGCTCCTGGCACGCCGCCCACGGGTGACGGGGGCGCGACCGTGGCGGCCGATGTGGACGCCGGGCCATCCTCGCCCCCGCTCGCGGGGAAGACCGTCCTCCACTGCGGCGACTCGATGGTAGGCGGCGTCGCCGGCCTCACGAAGGCGCTCGAGCCCCGGTTCAAGGCGGAGGGCGCGCGCTTCGTGCGCGATCACCAGGTGTCCGCGTCGGTGATCACGTTCGCCCAGCAGCCGCGCCTGAAGGAGCTCCTCCAGCGCCACAAGCCCGACGTCGTGATCCTCACGCTCGGCGCGAACGACGTGTTCGTCCCCTTCCCCGACTCGATGGCGTCCAGCGTCGAGGCCATCGTCAGGCGCATCGCGCCCCGCGAGTGCTGGTGGATCGGCCCTCCGACATGGAAGCCGGACACGGGGATCGTGCGCGTCATCAAGGAGCACGCGGGGGCGTGCCACTTCTTCGATTCCAGCGACATGAAGCTCGAGCGCGCCGGCGACGGCATCCACCCCACCGACAAGGGGGGGGCCGTCTGGGGCGAGCGTTTCTGGGAGGCGTACAGGGCGGGGGACCAGGTCACTCCCCTGTTGGCGGATGCGGGGCGCTAGAGGCACCGGAAGGCCCTGGAAGCGTCGCTCGACCGAGCTCCGGCCGAGCGGGCACTACTCGGTCTTGAAGAGGTCCTCGAGGTCCGTCTTCGTGAGCTTCTTGGCGCCTCCGGCGTCCTCCGAGAGGACGGCGCCCACGAGCTCGCGCTTGCGGTCGCCGAGCTCGAGGATCTTCTCCTCGATGGTGCCCTTCGCGATGAGGCGGTAGTTCGTCACCACCTTGGTCTGCCCGATGCGGTGGGCGCGGTCGGTGGCCTGGTTCTCGACGGCCGGGTTGCCCTCGACCAGTCCGGCGACCGTCACCAGCTGCGGGAAG
>SXGT01078902.1_pt1 | contig 16160 bp, 17 predicted proteins | sample 3176221 | NCBI WGS metagenome assembly SXGT01 (sample SAMN11356862, study PRJNA531348) | freshwater metagenome | isolation source: freshwater sample F1-120 | place: China: Fuxian Lake, Yuxi | collected 2017-12-25 | reverse complement strand
GGCGCCAACGACGGCATGCTGCATGGCTTCAATGCCTGCGAGGTCGGCTTCACCTATGCAACCAACATCGTCTGTACCACAGCGATGGCCGGCACCGAAGTGATCGCCTATGTGCCGACTTCGGTCTATCCGAACCTGCGCAAGCTCACCGAACAGAGCTACAACACCTCGCACCTCTACTTCGTCGATGGCTCGCCGATGGTCGGCGATGCATTCGTCAATGGCAGTTGGCGCAGCGTGCTGGTAGGTGGCCTGAATTCCGGCGGCAAGGGGTATTTCGCGCTCGATGTCACCAACCCGACCGATGCCAGCAAGGCCGCGCCGACTTTCTCGCAAGCCAACGCGGCGTCGCTGCAATTATGGGAATTCACCGATGCCAACGATGCCGATCTGGGATTGAGCTACAACCTGCCGCCGACCAATCAGGAAACCGGCCAGCCGCTTCAGATCACCCGCCTGGCGAATGGGAAATGGGCGGCCATTGTGGGCAATGGCTACAACAGTTCAAGCGGCAAGGCGGCACTGTTCATCCTGTTCCTGAATGGCCCCTCCGGCACCGGTTCCACCTGGACGCTCGGCACCGATTACATCAAACTGGTCGCGGAAACAGCCACCGGCAGCAACGGCCTCTCCACGCCGTTTCCATTCGACAGCGACGGCGATGGCTATGTCGATGTCGTCTATGCCGGCGACCTGAAGGGCAACATGTGGAAATTCTTTGTCGGACCGAACGCGCAGGATGCCGCCGTGACCAGCGACCCGGCCACCTGGCGCGTGGCGTTCAGCACGGCGCCGTTGTTTACCGCCGTCAACGCCTCCAACCAGATCCAGCCAATTACCCACCCGCCGGTGGTTTCGCTGCACCCCACTTCCGGTTTGATGGTGCTGTTTGGGACCGGGAAATATCTGGAGAACAGCGATATCGCGAGTACCGAGGTGCAGACCTACTATGGCTTGCGTGACATCGGCACCGCCATTACCGGCAGGGCCTCGCTCAAAAGCGTAGTGCTGAGCGACACGCTACCCAGATCGATTACTTCACAGGTTGCCGCCACAACGCCGCAGACCGACGCCGCCGGGAACGCGCTTGACCTGGGTTGGCGCGCCGACATGTCGATCTCGGGGGAGCGGATTACCGGTCGTACTTTCATCTCGAATCGCATCGTGCTGTTCGACACCGTGGTGCCGAATTCCGATCTCTGCGAGGGCGGCGTCAGCAGCCAGATCACAGCAATGCAATACGACTCGGGCAGCACTCCGAGCATCGCGGTGTTTGGCGATGCCAACGGTGATGGCACGGTGAACGCGAGCGACATCGTCGCCGGCGTTTCCACCGGCCAATCGCTGTCGGGCACGACGTTCCTGCAAAACTCCAGTCAGGTGGGGGATGGCAACAGCGGCGACAGCTATAAAGGTCTGTCATCGCAGATTCAGGGCACCGTGACCGATTTCGATATCGACGTCGGCGGCGGAACCCGGGGCCGCATCACCTGGCGTGAAATTCTTCAATAAACAGGAGCCGACCGTGCAGCAAAACCCTCTGAATGGATTCCTCGTCCCGGTAAGTGTGATTGCGGGTGAAACGGCTTCCCGCAGCGCACCGCAGTGTGATGGACGACGGTTTATGCAGCCGATGTTTACGCAGCCAATAACACGATTCCGGCAAGCCGGCATGACCCTGACCGAACTGCTGATCGCCGTAACCATCGTCGGAATTCTTGCAACGGTCGCCTATCCCTCTTATCAAAACTACATCCGGCAGGGCAGCCGCGCCGAGGCCAAGGGAGTATTGCTGGAAACCGCGCAATTCATGGAAAGAAACTACACCACCAACGGCTGCTATCACCGTAATGACAATAGCTGCGCATCTGCGGCCAATCTGACGCTACCTTTCCCGCAAGCGCCCAAAACCGGGACTGCGACGTACAACATCACGGCCACCTATTCGACCACGGCACCCTGCACGCTGGGGCAATGTTTCACGTTGTCTGCTGCGCCTACCGGAAAAATGACCGGTGACGAATGCGGCACATTGACTCTGAGCCACACGGGAGCGCGTGGACAGGACGCGGGCGCGACGCAGGAACAGTGCTGGCAGCGTTGAGTGCGTGTTCAGCAAATGCACAAAGCCCCAAGCGGCATGACCGCTTGGGGCTTTGTTGTTTTGCCAGCGTAAGAAGAAGCTTACTTGCGCTTGTTGCGGCGGCTCCAGGCTACCGCAGCCGCAGCGGCAACGCCGCCAACGACCAGCAAGGCGATTGAGCCTGGTTCCGGAACTGCACAAGGCCGACCACCGCAATCCTGGGTCTGGGCAAATGCCTGCAAGCTGGGCAGAGACAACATGGCCATTACAAAGAGGGAAGAGATTTTTTTCATGTCGAACTCCTTGATGAGATTTACGAGATAGGAGCATTTGCCCTATGGCGAAACTATAAGCAATTCGTGTGCCATATTACCAACTCATTGATTAAAATAAAAAAACAATCCATGCACAGGAACCGAGCAATCACTTTGTAAATTTATTCGACAGAACCTGGCAGGCCCGAATCCGCCCCTCCCATTGCCCGTGCCACCTTCAAACCTGTGCCCGAAACGACAAGGGCTCCAATGACGGGTAGCCAAGACCCCGGACGTCGTTCCCGCGCAAAGCCTGCCCGCCACAATGTTGTCGGGGGCGTTAGTCCAGTAGCTTGATGATCCCAAACCCGTCTACAGGAAGAAAAAGGCATAACTCTGTCTGATCCAGCGGACTTTACTCATGATTTGGTTGGTACTGAGCCGACTATCGAACAAACGGCTGACCGCTGAAGCGAGTGCCAAGCATGATTCCGCGTTGCGAAAACCAGCCCCGATGCATTTCCAGCACATGCCGCACCGGACGGTCGGAGCAACGCGAGCGAAACGAACGGGGGTTCATGTCGTGCAGGCCGACGATGGAGCCGTCCGGATCGATAAAAGCCAGTGTCAAGGGCAATTCGGTGTTCATCATCCAGAAACATCGGACAGCAGCTTCCGGAAATACGAACAACATCCCCTCGTCCTGCCGCATTGCGCGCCGAAACATCAGCCCCTTTTGCTGCTGCGCAGGGGTCAATGCCAATTGCGCGGTGATCAGATGGCCGCCTACCTTCAACTTGGTGATTGGCAAACCCGATTGCGGCGCATCGGCATGTTCGACCGGCAAGGGGAGCGGGAATAGCAGCATCAGGATGAGTACGGCAATCACCCTGCCCATTGCTGAAGCCCGCTTCATCGCGGCATCAGCGCCAAAGTCCAGGTGCCGCCGGCATCGGGCCTACCGAGCAGGCTGAGGATGCTGCTGTAGCGCTTTTTGCGGGTTTCGTCTTGCGGCGGCGTCAGCCGGAGTGCGCCTTGCAGGCCCTTGCCAGGCTGAAACTCGCCATCCCCGCTGATCCCCAATTCGCCTTGCAGGGTATGCACCGTGATACGTGCCACCCGGCCATCCGAACCGGCTTTCATGTCCACCCGGTAATCGCCCAATTGGGCGTCGATCAGGCCGCTGCGCGCGTGTTGCCAGTCAACCCGCGCACCGCCATGGACCCGCTTGCTGCCCAGATAAAGATCGTCGATCTCGATGGCCAGGCGGCCTTGCGGTTCGAGCAGGCCGAATGGCTGCGAAGCCAAACCCAGTACGGCCGCATCCAGGCCGCCGCGCACGTTTTTCAATGAATGGCCCACTCTCCCAAGCAACAGCACGCCCTTCAACGGGTCGGCGTCCCGGCCAAGTTCAAATGTGAAGCCGAGCCGGCCATGCAGAATTTCACCAGGCTTCCAGCTCCAAGCCAGGCCGCCAAGCCGCAGCCGCTGCTTGTCCGCCTGCCAGACCACTTCGCGCACCGTGCCTTGCCAGGGCGTACCGCTGACCTGGCGCAGTTGCAACGGGCTGTCGGCGGGAATACGCGCGGCCAGCCAGGCGGCCGGCATTTGCACGAGCAGAAACAGCAGATAAAGCGAGAGTCCGGCCATAACCGGCCAAGCCCGGCGCTGTTGCGGCCTGGGCGGCAGATTCAAGCCGATACCCGCTTCAGCGACGCCTTGACGCGGACCAGTCCGGGCACGGGCAAGGCTTCAACCTTGCAGGCTTCGAGGCTGACGCCTTGCAGGCCGAGCTCGGCCACCCAGCGCAGCCAGGTATCGAACGCGACATTGTCCATACTGACCTGCAAGCGGTCGCTGCCCTGCATGGTCATGACCGCTTGCTGCGGGTTCAAGCCGAAGCGGGCGGCGGCCATGCGTGCGCTGGCATCCAGGCTGTCATTGCTGCGTGCCGGCGTCTGGCCGCGCAGTCGGGTGACCGCTTCGGCATCGCTGCGCAGGCGGGCAAGTTCGACCTGCAACCGTTCTACCCGTAGCGTCAGTCGGGCGCGTTCGGCATTCACCGGCTGCCAGACATAAAGATAGAAACCGACCGGCAGCAGGACCAGCAGGCCGAGCGCGATCAGGTTGCGTTCACGCGGCGCGAGGCCGTCCAGGGTGTCGCGCAGATGGGAGATGGCAGGCAGGTTCATGGCCGGCTCCGTTCGATGCTGATCGACTGGCCGCCGGCTGCCTCGGTCAGTTGATAGCCCTGTGCGGCAAGCCGGCTGTGCAGGGTTGCCGCATCGGTGAGGCGCGGTTGCAGCAGGGTCAGCCGGTTGTTTTCGTAGCTCAGCCCGCCGATGCCACCGACTTGGCCACCCAGCGCGTCAAGCACATGCAGAAAGTCGCCGCTTTCCGCATAGCCGCGCGCGCGCCCGAGATCGGCAAGCTGGCGCTGCATTTGCAGGGACGGATCGACGATGGCCTGGGTTTGCGGGAAGGTGGCCTGGAAAACCTGGCGCATTTCGGCGCGCAGTTGCCGGTTCTCCCAGGACAGGCGCGCCCAGTCGGCGAGCGTGCCGAGCAGATGTATGCCGAGCGCGGCGGCAGCCAGGCCGGCGGCGAGACGCCAGCCGCCAGCCAGCTTGCCCGGATCGGCCAGCCAGCCACCGCCACGTCGTGAGGCATAAGGCCCTTGCAGCAGATTCAGCACGGGCGGCTGCGGATCGGCGCGCAAGGCTTGCGGCAGCACAGGGCACCCCAGCACACGACTCCAGGCTTCGGCATCGATCTCCAACGCGCTTTCCAGCACCAGGGCGGCGGGTGCCGCGTCGGCGCGGCGCGCTTCCGCCAGCGCCAGTTGCAGCGCCAGCGGCGGTGATGCGGCGGAACCGTCGTCAAGCGCGAAACCGGCGCTGGCGCCACTGCGGACAAAGCCGGCATGGCCGTTCCAGCGCGCGCTCCATTGCCCCGGCGCTGCTTCGCCAAGCCAGAGCAGGGATTCGGGGATGGCGCCGAACGGTTCCACGCCATGCCGCCGACAGAGCGCCAGCGCCTGTTCCAGCCAGGCATTTTCGATCACCGCGACCGGATGCACATCGCCCGCCGACAGCTTGCCGAGGGCGACATGCACCTGCGTCGGATCGAGCATCAGACGGTCTTCAAGGGCATTGCCGAGGGCGCCGCGCAACTGCTTCAAGGCGCGGCGCGACAACGTGATCTCGCTGAGCAGGACGCGGCTGGCAGGCAACGCCAACCAGATTTCATCGGCGGCGGGCAGGTCGGTCTTGCCTGCCCCGCCGCCGGCAAGCGAACCGTTCTCCGGTTCGGCGCCGGGCAACCGCCAGGCGATGCCATCCAGGTTTTCCGGCGGTGCGCCTTGGATAAAGTCGGGGAAGGAGATGAACAGGCGTTTCACGAGCGTTCTCGATGCATCGGCGGGTAGAGGATCAACGTTGTTGCAACCACAGCAGCAGCGGCCAATTCTGCCCTTGGCGCTGGTAAAGCGCCAAATATCGTTGCCGCACGCGGCCGAATTCGACGTCGAGATCGACCTGGAAGTAATCGCTTGAAACGCTGAGCTGTTTTTCCTGCAAACCGAGCGCCTGCGCGACACTGAGCTTGCCGCGAAACTCGGCCAGGGTCTGGCTGCCGTTGCCGCGCTCCGCCACCAGCGCGCGGGCGGCATCCAGACTCAGCCCGGGCATGACGGCGGCAAGCACCTCGGCGCCGGCGGTATTGACGTTGACCGGCGTCGCCACCGGCAGAACGCAGACGTAAGGCACCAGTTTGTCGACGCTGGCTGCGTCGAAGCCGCGCACCAGCTGCAATTCGGCCAGATCGACCAGCGCCCGATTGGCCGGGAAATACGGCTCGGGCAGAGCCAGGTAATACGCATCTTCGGCGCCCTCGGCACCGCTCGGCTGACTGTCCGCATCCAGCCAGTCCACCAACGCATCGACCAGGCCGGCTGGCAGTCCAAGCGTGTCGAGCAGACGCTGGAAGGCGGCGATGTCGTCGATGCTGGCCTGATCCTGTCCGGCCGCGCCGCGCACCAGATTGTTCAGGTTGAAGCGGGCCTGCTGGTCGCTCAGGCCGCCGGCGACACGGCCGCGCTCGACCGGCAGCACAACGTGTTGCGCCCAGCCTTCGCCGAGATTATCGACCTGGTTCTGGCGTCGGTCCTCGCTCAGAATGGCGCCCGCCCAATCCATGCCGGCGCGCGCCACGGCGGCGCTCTGGGCGGCGTCGCGCAGGTTTTCCACCTGCCGTGTCCAGACCTGCTGCCGCCAGGCGACGAAGCTCGCCACCGTAGTCGCCAGCGCGACGATCAGGATGACGGTGATCAGCGCAATGCCGCGCTGTCCGTCAATACGCATACCAACGGGTGAGCGCTTCACCCGTCTCCAGTTTCAGATTCACCTTGACTGCGGTCGGCCTGGCCTGGTTGGCGGCGGGCGGCCAGCGAGAATTCCAGACGCCGGCGCTATCGCGATAGGAAAATTCCAGCGCCGCGACCCGCTCCAGCACCACCGCCACATCCGGCATAGCGCGCGGACCGCTGTCCAGCGCCGGCCAGCGCAGCCACTCCACCTTGCCGTCGCGCAGGCGGTAGGCCACCCGCTCCGGCGGCGTGGCGCGGGCATCGGCGACGCCGAGCCGGGTCAGTTCGAGTTGCGCGGCAAATTCGCCCAACGCCATCGGTTCGCCCAGAAACGCGGCTTGCGGCGCACCGCCGCGCAGGCGCGCCGGACGCTCGACGTAGGCCGACAAATCGCGTTCCAGTCGCACCCAGAACAGCGCCACTGCGCGCCATTGCCGGTTCTCGTCATCCAGCCGTGCGCGCGCCTTGAGCAACGCGTCCAGGCCGGAATAGGCGGCCATGCCGAGCAACGCGAAGATGGCCACGGCAACCAGCACTTCCAGCAAGGTGAAGCCGCCGGCGCGACCACTGAATGACTTTCGGCGCATCAACGATTCACCAGATAGCCGACCAGAATGGCCAGTGCATGCGGGTTGTCGGCACTTGCGCCGACGCGGATTTCGACCCGCTCGACATAAGGGTTCGGTGTCGTGCTGATCTGGCTCTGCCAGTGGAACTTGATGCCGGCCTGCATTTCCTCGCCGCGCGTTTCACCGGTCGGCGGCAACACGCGCATCGCCCGCAACTCGGCCAGACGGTTGTCGGCCACCCAGCTTGCCAGCAGGCGCTGTTTGAGTTCGAAGGCGTTATCGAGCGAAACGGAAACCGCGCGCTGCGCAGCGGCCAGCGCAATCGCCAGAATGGCCAGCGCGACCAGCATTTCGATCAATGTGAAGCCGGCAGTTCTTGGCTTCATTGATCTGCCTCGCCGACGTCATCCTCGACGCTCAGATTGCCGAGTGCGTCGGACACCACCAACACGCGCAAATCACCCAGTGCCAGAACGACGGTAAAAGGCGGGTGCATGCCGGAGGGCGAAAACACCAACCGCTCCGGTTCCTTTGCCGAACGCGATAACGGCCGCTGGCGGATGCGCACTTCGGCGATCCGGATACCTGGCGGCATCTGGCGAGCGGCAAACAATTCGTCACCCGGCCGCAAGCGCCAGCGCGCTTCCACACTCCGGTTTTGTGCAGTGTCCCGGGGCGATTCCGGCACACTTGCTTGTGCCTGATCTTCCTCCCGCTGCCAGAACGCATAGCCCTGTTCGCTGAAGGAGACCGCCAGCGGCGCGCCACTGGTCACCGTTTCATCCGCCAGCGCAGTGAGCAGAGCTGCAATCCGCTCGCCTTCGGTACGCAGGCGACGTGCGTCATCGGAAAACAGATTGAGCTGGATCGCGGCCACCACCACGCCCACCACCACCAGCACCACCAGCAACTCGATCAGTGTGAAGCCGGTGCATGCAGGACACCAAGGGCGGATCAGGGGCGCGCGCTTCACCAGACAGGAAGGCTAGAGATTCCAGGAACCAACATCCGCGCCATCGGCTTCCCCGCCCGATTCACGGTCGGCGCCAAAGGAGAACACGTCGATTTCGCCATGCAGGCCCGGATTCAGATATTGATATGGCGAACCCCAGGGATCCTTCGGCAGCCGATCGAGATAACCGCCGCCTTTCCAGTTCGGCGGCAGCGGTGCGCCGGATGGTTTCGTAACCAGCGCATTCAGGCCCTGCTCGGTGCTGGGGTAGCTGAAGTTGTCCAGGCGGTAAAGCTTCAGCGCCTGCAACAACGCGGCAATGTCCTGCTTGGCGGCGACCTGGCGGGCTTCATCCGGACGGCTCATGACCTTGGGCACGACCAAAGCGGCGAGAACGCCCAGAATAACCACGACGATCATGATTTCCAGCAGCGTGAAGCCGCTCGAACGGGAAGGATGGGAACGCATCGGGCTGGATTCCTGTTGAATTGAAGAAGCGCCGAGGATTCTAGCGCGCGGCGATGCGGGTTGCCGACCTCCGCCAGTCTGTATCTAATCGTTGCACCATGAGGAGAAAACCATGTCCTTCCCGACCCCCCGCCTGATCTGGTCGATCATTGCGACGGGCTGTTTCGGCCTGGTGGCGGCAAGCCTGCTGCTGACCGCCTGGCTCGATCTGCATCCCTGCCACCTGTGCATCTTCCAGCGCCTGTTGTTCATGTCCCTGGCCGGACTCGCCCTGCTCGCCGCCTGGCTGTCCCCACGCCCGGCGGCGCGCTGGGCCGGACTGGCCAGCCTGCCGTTCAGCGTCACCGGCATCGCCGTGGCAAGTTATCAAAGCTGGCTGCAGGCGCAACCGCCCGGCAGCATTTCCTGCATGGCCGGCCAACCCAGCCTGATCGAGCGCCTGGTGGAATGGCTGGGCCAGCAGCAGCCGACATTGTTCCTCGCTACCGGCTTTTGCGAGGAAGCGGAATGGGGCATCCTCGGCCTGTCGCTCGCCAATCTGGCCTGGCTCGCCTTCGTCGCCTGCCTCGCCGCCGCGATCTGGGCACTTTTCCGCGCCCGCCAAGTCGATGCCCACTGATTTCCCGGAGACCGTTCCATGTCCATGACCCGCCGCCAATTCAACCAGGCGATTCTCGCCTCGCTGGCCAGCGCCACCCTGCCCGCCACCCTCTCTTCCGCCCAGGCCGCCACCGCGCTGGTCGAAGGGCGCGACTGGGAAGCCATCAACCCGCCTCTGCCGGGCGACAGCCCCGGCAAGATCGAGGTGCTGGAGTTCTTCTCCTACGGCTGCTCGCATTGCAATGAATTCAACCCGATGGTGCATCGCTGGGCGGCAAAACTGCCGAGCGACATCAGCTTCCGGCGCGTGCCGGTCAGCTTCGACCGCGCGGCCTGGAGCAACCTGTCGCGGCTTTACTACAGCCTGGAAGCCACCGGCAACCTGGCCAGACTGGACCAGGCCGTGTTCGACGCCATCCACCTGCGCAAGACCAATCTCTACACAGAACAGGCCGCCGTCGACTGGGTCGCCAGCCAGGGCGTCAACGCCAAGACCTTCCGGGAAGCCATGCGCTCCTTCGTCGTCGAGTCCCGCCTGATGCGCAGCGAGCAACTGGCCCGCGCCTACAAGGTCAAGGGCGTGCCGTTCCTCACCGTGGACGGCCGCTACGGCGTGGTCGGCCAGGCCGCCAACCACTTGTCCGAACTGCTCGGCATCGCCAACGCGCTGATCAGCAAGGCACGCAGTCGGCCACGGAAATAGCTTCGATAGGTTGCAGCCGATGCCGGTTTACCGGCAGCCCGCAGGCTGCGTGCAACCCGTGCCTATGCGTCGATCTTGATCCTTGAGGTTGACGCAATACAGCTTATTGGTGCAGCTTGCGACCATGACGACTCGGGATAACCCCACAGGAAAACGCCTGTGGCCAATATCGCCAGGCCTGCTGGGTCTGGCTTTGTTCGTGCTGGCCGCAGTATTTGGCGACATCCTGCTGGGTGAAGTGGTGAAAAGCACCGATGCGCGCAAGCAAGCCCGCATCAATCTGATGCTCGCCAAGGAAGTGATGTCGCTGCTCAAGGATATCGAATCCGGCCAGCGCGGCTTTTTGCTCACCAATGACCCCAGCTATCTGTTGCCTTACACCCGTGGACGCGCACAAGTACCTGCTGTCCTCGATACCTTGCGGATGGGTCTGGCGCCATTGCAGGAGATCAGGCAGATGGACGCAATTTCCCGCAACATCGACCACCGACTGGCGATTTCCGCCGAGCTTGTCAACGCGCAACGCGGTGCACGGCTGGAGCTCGGACGAGAAGCTGCGCTGCTGAGCGAGGGCAAGGCGGCGATGGATGCGATACGCACCGATTTTGCCAGGCTGGAGCGCCAGCTCGGCGGGCGCATCCAGGCACTGGATGAAAGGGTGCAGGTACTCCAGCGTCGCGCCCGCATCGCCGGGATTGCCCTGGTTTCACTGGCGGGCCTGCTGCTGCTTCTGGCCTACGCTTTGTTGTTGCGGGAGCAGGCACGCCGAGTGCAGGCCGAGCAGGCGCTCACCGCGTCTGCCGCAAGCCTGGCCAGCCTGCGCGGGGCGGAACTGGAATCGGTGTTCGAAGCTTTGCCCGACTTGTACTTTCGTCTGGCGGCGGACGGCGTCATCCTCGACTATCGCGGTAACCGCGATGAGCTTTATGTCGCGCCCGAACACTTTCTCGGCCGTCGCATGCAGGACGTGCTGCCGCCCGAAGCTGGCGCCCGGTTTGCCGCCAGTCTGGTCGAATTCGAGCGTGGCGCCAGCGGACAAACTTTCGAATATCCGCTCGACATGCCGGATGGCCGGCATCACTACGAAGCGCGCCTGGGCCGTCTACCGAACATGTCGGAACGGGTACTTGTGGTGCGCGATGTCAGCGCGCGGGTTCAGGCGGATCTCGCGTTGCACGAAGCGCGCGACGATCTGCGCGCGTTTGCCGCCAAGCTGGATCGGGACATCGAATCGGAACGCCGCCGGCTTGCGCGCGAGGTGCACGATCAACTTGGCCAGATCTTTACCGCGCTCAAACTCGATCTGTTGGTCTGTCGAAGCGGGACGTCACTCAGCCCGGCCAACGTGGATGAATTCGAAACGCTGCTGGACGAGGGCATCCGCATCGCTCGACGCATCTCGGCCGACCTGCGTCCACCCCTGCTGGACGATCTTGGCCTGGGCCCTGCCCTGGCGCATCTTGCGCAACATCTGGGGCGTCAGGCGGGATTCGCGGCGGCGGTGGACATCCAGCCCGATGCCCGGCTGGAGTCTGAACAGACCAATCAACTGTTTCGCATCGCCCAGGAAGCGCTGACCAATGTGGTCAGACATGCCGGCGCCTCACACGTCCGTATCGGCGGCGTTACAGCGGCAGGCAGTTATCGGCTCAGCGTCGAGGATGATGGCTGCGGCATTGCCGCCGGTCAGGACAGCCGCCTGGGCATGCTGGGCATGCGCGAACGGGCGGCGCAGATCAATGCAGAACTGGATATGGACAGATCGCCGCTGGGCGGCTTGCGGCTTACGGTATCGGTACCTTTGATCGAGGGAGAAGCAAGCAATGCGCATATTGATTGTGGATGATCATCCCATCGTGCGCGCGGGGGTGGCGCAATTGATCCGGGAGCACTGGCCGCAGGCCGATCTTGCCGAGGCGGGCAGCCTGGGCGAGGCGATGACGCGTCTGCACGAAGCGGGCTGGCAAGCCATCGTGCTGGACTTGTCCCTGCCCGACGCCAGCGGTGTCGAGGGGCTCGCCCGGCTGCGCCGCAAGTTGCCGCAGACGCCGGTACTGGTACTCAGCATGCACGCGGAAGCGGCCTACGCTGCGCGCGCCCTGCAGACCGGCGCTTCCGGTTATCTGACCAAGGATCGCGCCGGCCAGGAGTTGATCGCCGCGCTCGACCGCATTCTCGCCGGCGGCCGCTATGTCACCGCGAGTCTGGCGGAAAGTCTGGCCGACCTGCTCACCGGCAGGGCCATTGACCGCCCTGCACACGAATCCCTGTCCGCCCAGGAACATCGAGTGCTGGTGATGCTGGCGGAGGGACGCAGCGTCGGCGAAGCAGCGGAAGCGATGCATCTATCGGTCAAGACCGTGAGCACCTACCGTGCCCGTATCCTGGACAAATTGCAGCTTCGCAGCAATGCCGAGCTGACCCGCTATTGCCTGACGCAAGGCCTGATTCGACTCTGAATCCGGTGCGTGTAGGACAAACACCGACAGCCGATTCCGGCTTTTGCCCACATCCGCTTCCGCCGCCAGCCGATAGGACGCCGATTCGCGCCGGACGAAACTGATCGCAACCAAAAGGAGCGGTCATGAACATCGTCATCGTGGAAGATTCGGAACGGGTGCTGGAAAGCCTCAAACGCCTGCTGGCCGGCCTGCCGGGTGCTCACATAGTCGGGACGGCGACACGCGAAGAGGAGGCGGTCGACCTTATCGGCCGACTAAGTCCGGATGTGGTGCTGGCCGATCTGGCGTTGGCCAGCGGCAGCGGCCTCAACATGATCAGACGCATCCGCTGCTCCGGCTGCGGCGCCCGCGTGCTGGTGCTGACCAACCTTACCGGTGAAGAATACCGCGAAGCCTGCATGGATGCCGGCGCGGACGAGTTCTTCGACAAGAGCGGCGATATCGGAAAACTGCTTAATCGCCTTGTAGACTGGTTGCCGCCCATGCCGGCGAACGAAGGCCGGCGCTTGCGCGCCTTGCGCCGGCTCAACCTGATGGACACCCCCGCCGAGGAGGTTTTCGACGAAATCACCCGTCTGTCGGCCGAATTGCTGGATATCCCGATCGCACTGGTCAGCCTGGTCGATGAACGTCGCCAATGGTTCAAGTCCCGGGTTGGACTGAGCGCCCGCGAAACCAGCCGAACCGTTTCCTTCTGTGCTCACGCTATCAATCATAACGACACGTTCATTGTCGAAGACGCCAGTCTTGATCCCCGCTTCTCCGACAACCCGCTGGTACGCGGCCCCCTGCATATCCGCTTCTATGCCGGTGTGCCGTTGACGCTACCCGGTGGCGAAGCGCTGGGAACGCTGTGCGTAATCGACCGGGTACCGCGCCAACTCAGCCCGACCCAGAAAACCCTGCTGGAAGTGCTGGCGCGCAAGATCGTGACCGAACTGGAATTGCGTCTGCGGGTCAGCACGCTGGAAGAAGAAGTGATCCAGCGCCGGGAAATGGAAGTTCGCATCATGCACCTGGCAACGCGAGACCCGCTTACCGGCCTGCCCAACCGCGCCGCTCTGATGGACCGGCTGCGCCAGGGCATCAAGGTGGCGGAGCGCGACGGGCACCGGCTGGCCTTCTTCTTTCTCGACCTGGACCGCTTCAAGCTGATCAACGACACGCTTGGCCATCCAGTCGGCGATGGACTGCTGCAACAGGTAGGTGAACGCCTCACCCGCTTGCTGCGCGATTCGGACACGGTAGCCCGCCTGGGCGGCGATGAGTTCGCGGTGATCCTGCCCAAGGTGGACTCGCAGGACGACGCATTCGGGGTGGCGGCAAAAATGCTGGAAGCACTGCATCAACCGATCAACATTCGTGGCCATGCCCTGCGAGCGGATTGCAGCGTCGGCCTGGCGGTCTATCCGGCGCACGGAGAGAACGAGGAAATACTGATTCGCCATGCCGATCTGGCGCTTTACGAAGCCAAGCGTTCGGGCATTCATCAATGGCGCGTGTTCGCACCCTCCATGAATGACGAGGCGGAACGACGCGTGACGCTGGAAAGTGAATTGAGGCAGGCGCTGGAACGCAACGAACTGGTGGTCCACTACCAGCCCCAGATCTCGCTGCAGAATGGCCAACTCACCGGCGTCGAAGCACTCGTGCGCTGGCTGCACCCCGAACGCGGTCTGGTGCCGCCGGACCAGTTCATCCACCTCGCCGAGGAAACCGGGCTGATCTGGGATCTGGGACATCAGGTACTGCACACCGCCTGCCGGCAGATGGCCGATTGGCGCAAGCGCGGCATTCCCGTCCCGCGCGTGTCGGTCAATGTCTCGCCCGCCCAGTTGCGGCCGGCACTGGCCGATGAAGTACGCCACAGCCTGGGTGAGAACGGGTGCGATGCCATCTGCCTGGAACTGGAAATAACCGAAAGCGCCCTCACCGCCGATGGTCCGCAAACCCTGGAATTACTCGACACCCTGACCAATATGGGAGTTGGCATCGCGGTGGACGATTTCGGCGTCGGTTATTCCTCGTTGGCGCTGCTGCGCCGACTGCCACTCGACTGCCTCAAGATCGACAAAAGCTTCGTGGATGAAATGGTCTTCAACCACCAGGACGCCACGATCGTCGAAGCCATTCTGCGCATGAGTCACGGCCTCGGCTTGCGCACCGTCGCGGAAGGCGTGGAAACAGCGGAACAGCGTGATGCACTGGGCAGGCTGGGTTGCCAATGCGCCCAGGGCTATCTGTTCAGCCACCCCTTGCCCGCTGAAGAGTTCGAGGATTGGCTGCGCGCAACGCTGAAACCGGGTCCGGCTGGTAGTGAGTCCGACTCCGATTCGGGATGATCGAACGCCGCGAGCGCGGCCTCGATCCAGGCGTAACCGATCTGCTCCTGTTCCAGGCGCAGCACCGGCGCGATGCGGTCCTGGCACAGTTCTTCGTACAGACTGGCTTCATCCGACCGCAAGCGGCTGAGCGCCCGCCGGACAGGCGCCTCTTCCCGCCCCCAGAAGTCGCGATGCGCCAGCAGGGTGGCGCGATCCATCAGCAGCGAACGGGCCTGCGGAAAGTGCCCGCGCAACTGGTCGAGGATGGCGAAACCGTGCGTGTCGAGGTCGCCCCAGTAGTGGATTTCGCGTTCCTTCAGCCATGCTGCCGCCGCCAAAGATTCGAAGCCGTAGCCGGCGCCGAAGATCAGCAGGCTGTCGGCCACACACGGGAAGGCGAGAAAGTTGATTTCGTTTTCCGTGATGAACACCCGCCGGGCGGGCAGCGCCAGGCGGGCGAACTCGTCGGCGGCGACGCAGAGGTCGGTCAGGCCATGCAAGGCGCCGTCAAGCAGGCGAAAGCGCACCAGCGCCGGCTTCGCGCGCAGGCCGTAACGCTGCTCGAAACCGGCGACGCCGGCGGGAGCCGTGGCATCGACCGCCGCAACCGGCAGCAGCGGATCAAGTAATTCAGCCAGCAAGGCGCGGTGGCGTTCGATGAATTTGCTGTGTACGCCAGGCACGTCGATCTGGCGCAGATACACATGCGGGCGCGGGTGCTCGACGAACCAGCGCAGCACGCCGAGCAGGCGCGGCCAGTCGTCGCCGTGTTCGAGGACACGCAGCGGACGGCGGGCGATCCAGTCGGCCAGCGGCGGGAAGGCCTGGACGATGGACTCGGCCAATTGGTGGAAACGCGCGGCCTCGCGGCGTTTGCCGATCAGCGCCAGGGCATCCTGTTCGCTGTCCAGCCAGGCCGCCACCGGCACCTGGTTGCGGCCAAGCTGGCGATGCTGGATTTCCTGGTACTCCAGGCGGTAAGTGCCGGCCTCGGCCAGGGTGCGTATCCATTGCCGCACTGTGTCGAAGTGGGTGGCCAGTTCAGCGGAAGACGGACCTTTCAGGGGAATGCGCCAGGGATAGCGCGACCGCTCGGTCAGCAGGTGGCCGCGTTCCCATTCGCGCAGCACCTTTGCGCGCAGGTCGGCGGCGGTAGTCCAGGTGGTCATGGTTCATCTCCCGCTCGCACCGGGAGCGCCGCGGGCTTGCCCGCGATTTCCCCCGCATCAAGGCCGCCCGCGCCATGCGCCGCCTTCTCCGCCCGATATTCCTCGATGCTCAGATTGCGCAGCAGCGAAGCCTTGCCGGCCTCGTTATGGACGAAGCCGACGCTGGCGACATAGGGTTCGATGATGTGGATCTTCTGCAACGGCGTGACG
>SXGT01826453.1_pt1 | contig 16162 bp, 12 predicted proteins | sample 3176221 | NCBI WGS metagenome assembly SXGT01 (sample SAMN11356862, study PRJNA531348) | freshwater metagenome | isolation source: freshwater sample F1-120 | place: China: Fuxian Lake, Yuxi | collected 2017-12-25 | reverse complement strand
GATCGGGATCGTGGTTGATGCTGCGATCGTCGTCGTCGAGAACGTCGAGCGTCACATTGCTGAAGGGCTTTCGCCAAGAGAGGCCACGCGCAAAGCGATGGATGAAGTGACGCCTGCGGTCATCGCGATTGCCTTCGGACTGACGGCTGTCTTCGTACCGACAGCGTTTGTCTCGGGCTTGACGGGGGAGTTTTACCGGCAGTTCGCGTTGACGATTTCGGTCGCGACGTTGATCTCTGCGTTTAATTCTCTGACGCTGTCGCCTGCGATGTGTGCGCTGCTGTTGCAGCCACATGGGACAAAGGATTCGAGCCTGTTTGGAAGGGCGTGGAATTTTCTCTTCGGATGGTTCTTCCGCTTGTTCAACAGGTGCTTTGATTACACCAGCAACGCGTATGCAAGCTCGGTGAACTGGACGATCCATCGCCCGATTCTGCCGCTGCTGGTCTATGCGATTCTGGTGGGTTTAACGATCTATGGGTTCCAGAAGACGCCGACGGGGTTCATTCCTGCTCAGGACATGGGCTACCTGATTACGATGGTGCAGCTGCCGGATGGGGCATCGACGGAGCGGAGTGCGGCTGTTGTCCGCAAGGCTGTCGATATCATCAAAGCAAACCCGGGGGTCAGCCATGCGATTTCGTACTCGGGGTATTCAGGAACGACGCGCAGTAACAGTCCGAACTATGGTTCGATCTTCATCATTCCCAAGCCATTCCATGAGCGGATGCATCATGGACCCTCGGCGATGCAGATTCGCAATGAAGTGCAGGCGGAGTTGAGCAAGATTACGGATGCGTCGATCTTCGTGATTCCTCCTCCGCCGGTACGGGGGTTGGGAACGGCGGGGGGCTTCAAGTTCCTTGTGCGGGATCGCAATGGGGAAGGTTATCAGGCGTTGCAACAGGCAACCGATAAGCTGATAGCAGAGACTCGAAAAGATCCAGCTCTCGGAAACGTCTTCACGACGTATCGCGCGACGACTCCCCAGTTGTATGCCGATGTGGATCGCGTCAAAGCGAGCATGCTGAAAGTGCCGATCGCGAATATCTTCGAAGCCTTGCAGGTCAACCTGGGATCTGCCTATGTCAACGATCTGAACCTGTTTGGGCGAACGTTCCAGGTGCGGGTGCAGTCGGAAGGGCAGTACCGTCAACGTGAGGATGACATCCTGCGATTGAAGGTGCGTAACTCGAATGGCTTTATGGTTCCGCTCGGGTCGGTCGTGAATATTGAATGGCGTAGCGGTCCGGACCGGGTTGTGCGTTATAACATGTATCCAGCTGCGGAAGTTCAAGGGGATGCAGCCCCGGGACGAAGTTCGGGGGAAGCAATTGCTGCCATCGAACGACTGGCAGCCGAACACCTGCCGCCGGGGATGGATGTTGAATGGACCGACATTGCGTACCAGCAGATTCTGGCTGGCAATACGGCGATCTACATTTTCCCGTTGTGTGTGCTGTTCGTCTTCCTGGTGCACTCAGCTGAGTACGAAAGCTGGACGCTGCCGCTGGCGATTATTTTGATCGCGCCGGTCTGTATTCCGTTCGCACTCGGTGGGGTCGTGTGGCGTGGGATGGATAACAACCTGATCACGCAGATCGGATTCATCGTTCTGGTCGGTCTGGCGGCGAAGAATGCGGTGTTGATCGTTGAGTTTGCCAACCACCTCGAAGCAGAGGGACGCGACAGTTATGAAGCCGCTGTGGAAGCCTGCCGGATGCGTCTGCGTCCGATCATCATGACGTCGTTTGCGTTCATCCTCGGGGTGTTGCCGATGGCGAGGGCGATTGGTGCGGGTTCAGAAATGCGTCAGGTGCTGGGGACTGCGGTGTTCGCGGGGATGCTCGGCGTGACGATCTTCGGGCTGTTTTTGACGCCGACGTTCTATGTGCTGCTGAGGAAGGTTTCCAAAACCTTGTGGCCGAATCAGAAGCGGCTGCATGAGATTCAGAAGCATGACAACACCCCTCATGATGGACGTCATGTGGGTCATCTTGAACACGAACGTCAGGAGAGACTCGAGTTCGAGGAAAAGGTCTCTGCTCACAACGAACCACAGAAGGTTTGAGAGCTGAGAGTTCAAGACTCATGGAAGCGACAGAGCCGAGCCCGGCCTGTCGCTTTTTTATTGCGCGGGAGCATCGTCCAATATCAGACGATGTAAATCAGCGGAAAGAGGAAGATCCAGACGAGGTCGACGAAGTGCCAATAGAGGCCGATGTTTTCGACGTAGGTCGCCCAGAGGGTCGTCAGCCACGGGCCTTGCACGAGGACGGTCAGGAAGAGGATCAAGCCGACGATAACGTGGATGGCGTGGAAGCCGGTGATCAGGAAGTAGAGGGAGGCAAAGAGGTTGCCGTGGAGCATGGGGCGGGCGACGTAGAGGCCTTGGGCATGATCCTGGATGAGTGGCTGGTGCTTGATCCAGGCGAGGGAGCCTTCGAGACCGCCGAGCTTGGTGGCTTCATCCATCGTCGCGGCCTGGGCGGCTGATTCGGCGGCTTCCGGGCTTGGTGGGTAAAGCTTCGCCTGGTCGTTAGAGACAAGAATCTTCACTGTTTCGAGCTGAGCACGCCAGTCGAGGACAGCTTTGGCCTGGGCGAGTTCACTTTCGTTCAACGGTGCCAAAGCCGCATCGGCGTTGCCGGCTTCGGTGTTCTCGACGCGTGCTTTGAGTTGTCCTTCTCGCAGGTAGACCGAATCTGTTCCTGGTTGCAGCGTGTTGATCCAGGCGAGTGAGTTGTTGTCGACGTCACGGAGATAGAACTCCATCGACTGCAAAGATGACTCGGGGATCTGACCGGGGATGACGTGGTGTTCGAACTTGCCTTTATACTCAATCGCTTTAATGCCCAGAAAACCGAGTCCCAGGATAAAAGCACCCAGCAACGCCAACTGCGTCCGGCCGATCTGCTTATTGACGATCGATTTGTGAGCAAGGACAACAAGGTAGCTGGAAAGAATCAGGACGAACGTATTGGTCGCGCCGGCGACGATATTGATGTGGGTCCACGACTGGTCCGTCGGCCACGGCTGAGTTCCCAGTCGAAGAACCAGGTACGATCCAATGAGCGCGGTGAAAAACATGATCTCCGTGCCGAGGAACAGCCAGATTCCGAGCTTGGAATTGGGAATCGGCAGCCCCATATGCGGACCGGTGGAGTCGTGGCGAAGGTGATCGACAGGTTGGGTGATGGCGTTCATGACGACAGTTTAACCACAGAGGACAGAGAGTTCACGGAGAAAGATTTCGAGCAGCCTTGAGAATCTTAGCCGGGTGTGGTCGGTGTCAATTACGCTGCCAGGTGGCTCCAGGTGAGGGCGATCAGGAGGATTGGCAGGTAGATGAGGCTGCAGCGGAGCAGGCCGCGGGCGTTGTTGCGGTTTTCGCTGAGCATGAAGCGGACACTGTAGGCCAGGTACAGCATGCCGAGCATCGCGGCGAGGGCGAAGTAAGTCGGGCCGGCCATGCCGAGGTGATAGGGAAGCAGGCTCAGCGGGAGGAGAGCCAACGCGTATCCGACGGCCATGAACCCTGTGATGCCGGGTTGAGGAATTCCGCCAGGGAGCATTCTCAGACCTGCGGCGTGGTATTGTTGTCGGTACAGCCAGGCAATCGCGAGGAAGTGCGGGAACTGCCACAGGAACATGATGACAAACAGGCTGAAGGCGCCGAGGTCAAGAGACTGTCCGGCTGCGACGTAACCAATCACTGGAGGCAAGGCACCAGGGATCGCGCCGATGGCGGTGCAGAAGGAGGTCACGCGTTTGAGAGGCGTATAAACGCCGACGTAGATTAACAGAGTGGCCAGCGTCGCGAGAGCAGCAGCGGCGTTGACGTTCAGGAATAGATACGTGATGCCCGCGATGCCGCAGAAGATGCCGAAGAGGGCAACTTCGACAGGCGCCAAGCGTCCGGAAGGCAGCGGGCGGTCAGCCGTACGAGGCATCAGGGCGTCGGTGCGTCGCTCGATCAGTTGATTGAGCGAATTCGATGAACAGGCGGCCAGCGTGACACCGACCAGTGTGTGCAGAAGGATCATCCAGTCCGTCGTCTGGGTCGAACCGATGAGGAACCCCAGCGTGACGGTAATCAGGACCATCGTCGAAATCCGCGGCTTGGCGAGTTCGACGTATTCTTTCGGTTTGAGAGTCCAGGTGTAGCTGGATGTCAGGGTTTCGACGGTACTCAATGCCGTCTCTCCTTTGGGTGCATGACTCGTCGCGGGAATGCGAGAGAATCGAACGTGGCGGGAAGCCTAGGGTGCCGTCCTGGGTACAATGTCAAAGCTGTGCAGGAGATAAGACGGAGCAAAGGCGAAGTATGATATGATAGCCGTTGTCAAGAGAACTGCCATGGTTACGTCGGTTGTGCGACAATTTGGCTGTCTGCTTTTCGGGCCCGCCAGACCTGGATAAGAAGCTGGGTCGCGACTGCCATGACGATCGTCCCAGACATCATGTGGAACGTTCGCATGAATACCTGGTCATAGCTGCCCGCGACGGCTTGATAGCCAATAGGGGGATATCCATATTTTGTTACGTAAGTTGCTAGCCCCAAAAGGACTTGCAGCGACATGGCGACACCCAGGTAACCACCCCAGCGGGTGATCGCTCCGCCAGCGAACCAGCAGGAGATGGTCGTCAGCAGGGTGAAGACCAGGACGGTCAGCCCGGTGTGTAGGTGGTGCATCGGGTTGCCGAAGATGGGGTGAGCGGGGAAGTGACGGATGCCGCCTCCGAGGCAGTATTGGAAGATCAACGCGGCGAAGACGAAAGTCGCGAGCGAGCGGTTGGTGATCAGGGACGCTGTTGTTTTGACTTCGACGGGTTTAAGCCAGCTTTTCGCCGTTACGAGGGCCATGACACCCATCAAAGAGAGAACAAATGACGCGAACAGGCCGTGGACCATCGCGAATCCGAGATCGTTCAGGAGGACGCGAAAGCCACCCAGAAGTCCTTGAATGATGATGCAGATCAGAATCGTAAGACCGAGGTGACCAACCCAGCGTCGTTGATCCAACATGTAACCAAGGACACACAGAACGATTGCATAGATACCAATCGCAGTCGCGACGAGACGGTGCCCATGCTCGAGAAAACGATGATAATCCTTGGGGTTATCCCACATCGTGGTGATGAGTGAGAGAAACGGATAGGCAAACATCCCCTGCCCATCGGAGGTGGGATAGTCAGGGAAAATCATCCCGGCACCTTCCGTCGTGGTCATCGCTCCGAAGAAAATCGTGACCATTGCGAACAGAGGCATGAACATCGCCACCCAGTGGAGGCGTGAGTCGGATTGGTAGGGAGTTTCGGTCATGATTGGTGGTTGGGATGCGAAGTTCGATGAGGTTGGCAGGTGAGGGAGTCGAAAGTTGGGATGGCGAACCTCCGTGTGAGGCGGATCTATGCGTTTCGGGACTTAAACTGCGAGCGAAACCATGATGGCCTCGCAAGCATTCAGATCCTGCATACCCTGCAACATCAACTAACCGTTGCCGGGATGCAACGCAGGACAGCGGCTCGGACGGAGCCTCGCCCTCCCGTATTCGCTGGCTATTTCGATTCTTCTGTTTTCAGGCGGAAATCGGCGATGTCGATCACGTTGTCGCCGGGGGTGATGGTGAGTGTCAGGTTGCTGACCGGGTCCATCGGGAGCATCCCGAGTTCCGGTTTTTCCGGGGCGATGTACAGGCTCAGGGTGTAATCCCCAGGGCATGGACGGGTCGTCACGTCGTTGAACTTGAAGACCCCATTGGAGGACGACACAGCGACCACAGGCTTATTGTTGTCGCCAATCGGCGAGAGTCGAGCCCAGCCAGTGATCTTTTTGTCGCAGTTGGTCATGTTCAGTGTGGCAGATGCACACCGTGCAGAGCTCGTCAGCAGTCCCTGTCGACGCATCCACGCGTGACACATCCCTGGCCACTGTCCGAAGGCGGGGTCGCCATGAGCCAGCCCCAGCCCGTGAGGTCCCCAGCCACCAAAGGCGTGGAGTTCGACGTCGACACCTGCCGGCTTGAAGTTCTCGAAGATTTTGGCGGAGGTCATTTCGTACTTGGGATCCTGCCCGCTGACCGCGATGAAAATCGGCGGAACATTCTTATTCGGCTTGGGGGGAACGCCGTATTCTGCTTCGGGGAAGACGTACAGGTAAGCGGGGTAGAGCAGGATGGCGAAATCGGGACGAGCGGCTTTCTCTTCGTCGGTCGGGCCGGCATCGGTCGAACCGACGGCGGAGGTCAGCGTTGTCATTGAGGAGAGGTGACCGCCGGCAGAGAAGCCGAGAATTCCGATACGATTCGGATCGTAGCCTTTTTCGGGTGCCCATTGGCGGGCCAGTCGCATCGCCTGCAAAGCATCCAGCAGCGAATCCGCGGGTGTGTAACCCTGAGGTTTGAGACGATAACGGTGAATGTACGCATTGATTCCCAGTCCATTCAGCCACTGGACAATCTGATGCCCTTCGTGACGATCCGCGAGGTTGTTGTAACCACCGCCGGGGAGGACGACGACACAGGCTCCTGTGTTATTTTTTTCCGGCGCGGGGTACCACGTCAACGACGGGGAGTGACCTTCCCCTTCCCCCTTGGAATTGGGAACACCATTGGGCCAGACGGGAACAGGGTCAGCAGCGACCAGAGGGGAAGTCACGACGAGCAACACGGTGAGAGCCAAGGCGCGGTGGTCCATCATGGGGAGTCGCTTTCAAGCAGGCGGGTCAAGGTGGGATCAACAACGGCTTATCATGGCGTATCGATCACCAGATCACAATGAAAACGATGGACTGGCGTAGCGAATGAAGGTTCTGTGCGCGAATGACGTGTTTCCACCGGCTTCGCCGTCGGGGTTGGGGACAACCCGGACTACCCGTTTTACGAGAGGTTCCCTCGGGCTACGATTCATACTCGAGCTCCGCGTGCACGCGAATGTCATCGGGATCGAGGATATCGACGTGAATCACATTCGGCCTGCAGCAGACGGGACAGTCTTCGACGTAGGACTGCTCGGAGCCAGCAGTCAGATCAATCGGGACGACAATGTCTTCGCCACAGGCTCCGCAGATGTAACTGGCTTCAGGAGCAGCATTCGGGCGAGGTCGTTTGCGTTTACGGCGTTTCATTGGGAGGAGTATCGCCGGTGGGGAGCGGGGGCGTCAAGGCGGGGGAGATGGCTGGGGCGTGGAGAGCGAAGGATGGCGTGTCAGTGCCTATGCCCCACCCTCATCCGTCGTCGAAGCGACGCCACCTTCTCCCCTCAAGGGAGAAGGAACGAAATGCCGCTCCCCTCAAAGGAGAAGGACCGGAAACAGGAGAGAGATCGAGTTAGTTAGCTTTGGGTTGTGACGCGGGCGATCTGGTTGACTTTGTAGACGGGTTTGCCAGCGTCGTCATGGGTGTCTTCGACGACTTCGCCGCGGACGATGATGACGTCGCCCGGGCGACATTTGATCAGTTCGTTGTGTTGACTCAGCGTGATGCGACCGCCGTAGGGATCCGTGGCGGAAGGGCTGGTGCTGTACTGGATCTGCCAGCGTTGCAGCTGGTCGTCGAACTGGACTCGGCCCTGCAGCCAGTGATAGTGGCCATCATAGGCATAATGATGAGTGGCTGTTGGTGATGATTTCGAAGAGGTTCCCCATGGTTGTTCACTTGGAAACAAAGGGGCGGCTGGCTGAGAAGCCGGTGCCGTTGATTGAGGGACGGACTGCAGCTGTGGCGAGCCGTCTGCTGGTGTCGCCAGTGGTCGCAGGAACTGTTCGTCGCCGCTGGAACCGGTGTAAGTTGGAACGGGCTGATAACCCGATGGGACGACATTTGTCGGGGCCTGCGTGTAAGAAGTCCCGCTGACGCCGGGGGCAACGGAGGCCTCAAACCCATCGTTATTGAATGACGGATCTTTATAGTTGGGAACGCCACTGCCCGGAGAGGTCGACGAGTTGTTCTTGAAAGTCGGGCTTGAGCTGGGGTCATACGCACTGCCCGGGGCGGCTCCTGGAATCGGAGCGGAGGGTGATCCTGTTCCCCACGATGGTGCGGAGTTCAAGGTATCTGGCATCGGACCGCCGGGCATGACGGACGTCGGAGGTGCGTAAATAGTGCCAGGGCCGGTGGGGTAAGGCTGTGGCTGGCCGTAAGTTCCCGGTGGCATGCCCTGATAAGGGCCATACGGGCTATACGAGTTCACGCAGCCGGCCATCAGCATCGTGCTGAGGGCAGCAGTAGTCGTTTGACGGAACATGTCGATCATCCTTGATGAGAGTCCGGCGGTCCTGTCGGCGATGTGGGGGCGATCGTGAGGACACGGTGTGCAGGACGGTTCGTGTCAATGGCATTCTCGCTCATGCAGAGCGCCATTCTCGAACCGCGCCCTACGGGGTGCTGGCGACAGAATTCTGCCCAGCCGTCAAGACACGGGGCGGCATTGTTCAGAAAATTGCAATTTCTGTCCATAGGAATATCAAAATCGTCCTAAGCCATTATGAGAACGCCGGTAGCGTCAGAATGTCACGGCTGAGAATGTCGCATTGCCAGAGGACGATAAATGACCTAACGTCATCAGCGTCACGCTAGAAGCATTCGCAGGCTGATAGATTGGCGACTTACGATTTTACAGTCGATTTACCTGCAAACCTGCTTTGATCGCTGACAATTGCAGGCGTTACCCCGTGTTCGGGTTCGATATCTGAATTTTTCGCAGCAGGCTGCCGAAGAAAAGACTAGCGGCTTTTCGTGTCTGGAAGGACGTCTCAAGAATGGTAACGGAAGTTGTGAGCGTTCACGATATGACCACGCAGCATCGTCAAGATTCGGCTCACCCTCAACTGGAACTGCTTCAGTCGACGTTGTCGCGTCATCCGCTGTTTCAGCGTCGCAAACTGACACTGGGTTTGAAGAACAAGGTCATTACGGTTTCCGGTCAGGTGACGAGCTATTACGAGAAACAGGTCGCGCAGGAAGCCATGCGGACGCTGCTGGGCAATACGCTGATTGTGAATGATGTCTGTGTCGTGCCGGAGTAGGCGTTAGGCGTTAGGCGTTAGGCGTTAGGCGTTAGGCGTTAGGCTAGAGACGGATGCAATTTGCGCAAGGGTGATGAGAGTTATTTGTGCGGTGAAATTGCGAATGGGATCGCATGGTCGTCTCACGAGCGGAGTGGGATGGAAATGCCTTGAGCGTGTGATGGCATTGTCAGTCGGTAAGTGCCTATAGCCTACCCTCATCCGTCAGCACTGTGTTTAGTAAACACCAAAGGTGTTGTGCTGCCACCTTCTCCCCTCAAGGGAGAAGGGACAATTCTGAGAGTCCATTGTTTATTGAGCTGCTGCGAGAGTTTTGGCGACTTCCAGGTAATGGTGGCAGGTTTGGATGAGTTTTTGGCGGTCGAGGGGTTTCGTGAGGAAGTCGGTGAAGCCGGCGTTGAGGCAGCGGGTGCGGTCTTCGGCCATGGCGTTGGCGGTTAAGGCGAGGATCGGGTGAGTGACGCCCAGGGAGCGGAGTTTCAAAATGGCGGAGATGCCGTCGAGGACGGGCATCTGGACGTCCATGATGATCAGCTGGTAGGTATCGGGAGCCGCGTTCATGAAAGTATCGATCGCCTGCTGACCATTCTCGACGACATCGACGGTAGCGCCAGCTTTGGTGAGCAGCATCTTGATGAGACGGTAGTTTTCGGGGGTGTCTTCAGCGAGCAGAATGTGACCATCCAGTCGCAATGGACCGACAGATATTGGGATGGCTGCAATGGTTGGTTGTTCAAGTGTATCAACGAAGGCGACATCCTGAAGGGAACCGGTCGCGATCATGGCGGTAAAAGTGCTGCCCTTGCCGGGGGTACTACGGACAGTGACATCGCCATCGAGGAGTAAGGCCATGCGTCGGCTGATCGTCAAACCGAGGCCCGTCCCGCCGAAGCGACGTGTTGTTGAGTTATCTGCCTGGACGAAAGGCTGAAAGAGGTGAGTCTGTTGCTCGGGAGCGATACCAAGTCCGGTGTCAGTCACTTCAAAGGCCAGACGAACCGGCTTCTCGTCGTGAGACGGGAGGTACCGGACAGTCAGTTGAACGCTGCCTTCGGTGGTGAACTTGATCGCGTTGCCGATAAGGTTGATGAGAATCTGTCGGACGCGGACCGGGTCCGTGAGGATCGTTTGCGGGATCGCGCCGACGCAGCGTGCTGTGAGTCGTAGTTTCTTTTGTGCGGCGCGTTCTTTGAAGTTCGCGAGGACTTCTTGAACGATCTCTGCGGGTGAAAAACGAATTTTTTCAATGGTCATACGGCCGGCTTCGATCTTCGATAGATCGAGGATGTCGTTGATGATCGTCAGCAGGTGATCGCCGGAGTGCTTGATCGTGTTAAGGTGCGATTCACGTGTGGAAGGAGACAGCGATCCATTGATGAGAAGGTCGGTATAGCCGAGGATCGCGGTCAGGGGGGTTCGTATTTCATGGCTCATGTTGGCCAGAAAGTTACTTTTCGCGAGGCTGGCCTGTTCAGCCTGGAGACGGGCATGGATGAGTTCTTCCTGTTCCTGCTTACGATTGGTAATGATCTGAGTGAAGAGGATGAGCCCACCGACTTCGCCGGTCGTGTCGTACCAGGGATGGGCTTCCCACTGCAGCCACTCGATCGTTCCATCAGCGCGTTCGAAGGGATCTTCTTCGCAGCGGTGGATATTGCCAGCGAGGACGTTCCTGTGGATCTGTTTCCAACGCTGGGGGATATCGGGAAAGATCTCGTAATGGGATTTGCCGACAATCTCCGTTGCACTGAGCTTGAAATCTTCCAGCCAGCGCGTACTCGTCTGCAAGTAACGCATGCGTTTATCAAGCATGGCGACGGATGCTGGGGTGTGAGTAATGAATTGACGCAAGAGTTCGTTGGCTGTCTCGATCTTCTTCTCAGCTTCGGTGCGTTCCGTGATATCGACCAAAATGCCGACCATGCGGATCGGAGTGTTATCAGGCAGGCGTTCGACGACTCGGCCACTGGCATGAATCCAGCGATAAGAGCCGTTCGTGTGTTGCAGCCGATAGATGATGTCGTATTCTTGATCTTGATCGGCGAAGTGGTCCTGCAGTGACTGCCAGACACGGGCAACGTCGTCTTGGTGAAGGCAGGAACTCCAGAGATCGATATGCGCGTGGTTATCGGGAAATGTTTGCCCTGTGATGGCGGCCCAGCGTTCATCAACGATGATCCTGCCTGTCTTGAGATCCCAGTCCCAGGAGCCGATGTGCGCGGAATCAAGGGCGAGTTCCAGACGTTCTCGTTCCATATGGAGTTGTCGCTTGGCTTCGGCGGCAACGCTGACATCTGTGGCAATGCCGACATAGCCCGTGATCTGCCCTTTGATATCGCGGATGGCGGTGACGACGAGGTGGGCGGTGAAATGAGTTCCGTCTTTACGGACGAAGGTCCATTCCCGAGTGTGGTGTTTGCCTTGTCGGGCGTACTCGGTCAACGCGAGAGCACCTTCAATCGGACGTCCGAGTTCTTTGGAAAGCCCGGCGGCGTAGACGTTGATTTCTGACGCGAGATGGAAAATCTTGGGAGTCTGCTTGCCAACGATCTCGCTCGACTGATAGCCGAGCATTTTTTCCGCCCCGGAATTGAAGACGGAAATCACGCCCTGATCGTCAGTGGCCATAATCGAGATTTCGGTGGAGGCGTTGATGACAGCATGAAGGTGTGAACGAAGGCGATCGCTGTCTTGTTTCTGCGCAACCTGTTCGGTGATATCTGTAATGAAACCGTGCCACAGGACCGAACGGTCAGCAAGCCGTTGAGGTGTTGAGTCACCGCTGAGCCAGCGAACCACGCCGTCGTCAAACCGAACACGACAGCGCAGTCGCCAGGGTGTCAGATCTCGGGCGGATTTTTGAATGGATTCGATGACCATCGTGCGGTCATCAGGATGAATGGCTCCTAAGACACTGCCGGAATCTTCGCAGACTTGTTCTGGTGTGACGTGGAAAATCTCGTTGATGCGATCACTAGCATAAGGGAAGCAGGACGTTCCATCGGGGCGTAGAAGGAATTTAAAAACAACTCCTGGCACCTGTGCCGCGATGCGGACGAGTCTATTGTGAGCCGCTGAGGCAACGCGTTTTTCATGCTGCAGGGACTGCAATGAACGTCGATGTTCGAGGTGAGCGCCGGCTTGTCTTGCGAGCGACTTCAGATATCCGATTTGTGCGTCCGTCAATTGCCTTGGTCTCTTGTCGAGGATACAGAGAGCCCCGAGGGGAAGATTCTCGGATGTTGTCAGCGGAAAACCTGCATAGAAGCGAATCTTTGGCTCGGAAATGACGAAAGGGTTGTCGTTCGTGCGAGAGTCAAGAAGTGTATCATGAATGATGACGGGTGAATTCTCCAGCACGACGTATGCACAGATCGCGAGGTCTCGCGGAATCTGCCGGACGTCGAATCCATAGGTCGATTTGACCCAGACACGATCAACATCGACCATGCTGATCAGCGAGATGGGGACGTCGCAAAGTGTCGCAGCCAGCCTAGTCAGATCATCGAAGATGTCTTCTGGAGGCGTATCAAGAATGGAACACAACTTGAGGATCTCGAGTCGCTGAGCTTCGAATTCTGGAATGGCAGCCGGAGGCATGGTAATTCGTTCTTCTCTCTAAAGGCATCTGAAGTTGTCCTTGTCTAATCGTATGTCTTACCAGCGATCTTGAATTCGATTCGTCTGCTATTCGGCAGGTAACGTGGATCCGGTGGTCACAATGTAATTGTCTTAACGACGAGCTTCGCCTGCTAACGAGATTTGCAGTCCGATCTGTCGGCGAAATTGCTGCATTTCTGCGATGAAACGCTGCCACGATTTTCCGTCAAACACATACCTCCTCCTTTGCCATGAGGATCTGGTTCCTCACCTACCACCCTGATGGTGGAATGGCCAATTTTTGCCTCCCGAACATGCTGCCAAGACTTTTCATGCGCCAGATCTTCGCGTTGGCATCATTGTTGCGTGAATGATTTCGCTGAACAGCAATCAACAAACCAGAAGGAGAAGACGATGTTAAACAAGTGCATGTTAACTCAAACACTCAGCTGCCTGGCTGTCGCCGGACTAATAGTTGGTTGTGCAGAAACCAACATCATGCCCCAAGACGATACGACCTACGTCGAACCAGGCGAGACAACGCGACCAGTTGACCGAGAGGTCCCCAGCACTCGCGAGGACGTCACGGTCCTGAAGCCAGTGCCGGCTGAACCGGTTGAGCCTGTTGTAGTTCCCGCCGACAGCGGAGACCCCGATACACGCGAGCCAGGCAACACTGGGAACGTCGATGGTTACAACGCACCACGTGCCGACGATGAACCCCAAGTCCAACCAGATCTGAGCACCCTCCCTAACAGCACGGAACCACAACCTGAAAAGCCGGTTGATGATTAAACTTTTTGACTGAACTGGTCACCAGCGACAGCCTCGGATGAAGTCATCCGGGCTGTTTTTTGTTTTGGGTCAGGGGGTGAGACTGTGGAAGAGTTCTTTACCATGTGAAATCAAGTACAAGGAGTAGCTCGCGAAATCTTGGTCCCGAGTCGTCGTATGGGGCATGTAAATTTCGTGCAGGACGTCGAATCTGAGTATCAGGTTGAGAGCATCGTGAAAGGTGACGTTCGTGTTAGAGAATACGACGTGATCGAGCTTCTTGTTTTGAAATGATATTGGAAGGATGTGGCGATACTCCTGCAATTGAACGCATCTCGTAAATCCTGCGAAAATGCAATTTGACTTCGCGATTGTCGGAATCACTGGATCATCAATAACGCATCTGTTAATCCAGAGATCCTTGATGGAAGTCTCTGAGACAGCTGCGAAAGTATGTACTTTCGCACCAAAGCCGATAAAGTTGAGCACCTTCAGATGGGGCAATGATTTCAATAAAGCAAAATCGACGCTACGGCTACTACGAAGTCGCAAATCCATTTCTTCAAGTTTGGAGCACTTACAAAGGTTAATGAATGCTTCATCGCCTGCTTTGAGTTCATCGATCGCGATTTGATTCAGTTTTGATAATTCATCAAACCCCTCGCAGGAAACGTCCTTCAAGTTGCAGTATTGGACAAACAGTTTTTCAAGTTGCTTGGATTTTGTGAACAGCGATGTATCGAATGACGACAGGTCACTGTCGGTGAATGCCAGAATCTTTGCTTTGGATAAATCGAGATTAGCCAGCGTCTCAGGTTCGATATTGCACATCATGCAGTTGAACCTTGTCAGCTGAGGGGCATGACGAAAAATCGCTTTCAAGTCTTGGTCTTCGACTTGCCCGTAGAGTCTCAATTCTGTGAACACATCAAACGGGAGCGGACCGATTTTCTCTCGTAACCACGTAACAAGTTCCGAGGGTTCTGGATTACCAAGGGTGTAGCGAATGTTGTTTGCATTGCAGAGTGTAACCGCATAGCGGAGTTGAGCGAAATGCCACGTCGCCAAACTCGCTGCGAGCACGAGGAGACATGCCAGTGTCGTTAGCAGGCAGCGAAAGAGTCGTCTGGAACTCAAGAAGAAATCCTGTCAGAGAGGGGGAGATAAACCATATTTTTTTGAATAATCCGGGACATCGTATTCACGGACAAATTGTTCCCAAGCAGGGGAATCGTTGGGCGAACAGTAGACCTCAACGTAATACGAACGTTTGGGATCATGAAGATTTGCAAGCCACATCTTGGACTCGGGAACAATAGTTCCAGTCCTGCCCATCAAAACGGATCGAAAGTGATTTCCTTCAGTGGTGGTGGGTTTGATGTTTTTGAATTGAAACAGACGCTTCTCAAGAGCACCGAGGTCGACGAGAGAATTGGCGCTCGACATCTCTAGTTCCCAGCGATGTGGTCTGATGAACCACCGATCAACCAGCCAGGCATGGTGGCTGCGTTGTAAAAAACAAAGCGGTGGTAAGTGGCACGAAACTCGCGAGACGTTCCGATCGCGAACAAGCAAGCAATCGCCAGAACAGCTGCGATGAGTTTAGAACGCCGATGGAAGAGATTACTCATGATTCAGCTCATGGGTTAAATGTACTGTATCTCATGGAACTATTCCTGCCTCGTAGGACTCACTTGGCTTCATCACGTCGGGCACGTTTATCTCTCAGTAGCATCTGAATCATCTTCTGCTGCTGCTCGGGAGTTTGCTGGTGGTCGTACTCGTAGCCGATTTCGATGTCGAATCGATTATCGCGGACAAGTGTGCCGTCGATGAACGGGTTGTTGAACAGATTGGGATCAAGCGGCTCATTGATTGTCAGGCTTTCGACGATGAATTCCTGCTCGCTATAAACATTTACGGGAGCAAGAAAGTCGTTCTCTGTTCCAGAAGTCAACCTCGTCTGTGAAAAGGGATACCAGCAACCGGGCTTCACCTCACGCCAGTCGTCGTAGACGTAGGCATCATCCCAATGAAGGGAAGGGAGATAGTCCCAGGCAAGCCGGGAGGCATAACCGTCACGCAGAGGCTCTGCTTTGTTCTGAATCTCATCAGGCAGAGTCTTCACAAACTGATTCGGATTCATTCCGCCCGGAGGTTCGATCAGCAGTTCTTTGAGTGCAAGGACCATGCAGTGGTCTCGGAAGGCATCAGGTCGATGAGAGGCTTCTTCAAAGTTCGCTTTTAGATGGCCAGTTTCGACGTCGACTAGAAATCTTGACCGAGGGTAAACGGAGTCACCTTGCATCGCGTAGAGATGGCATTTCGTTCCGAGAAATTCGACATCACTATGATATTTCATGCGATTCAGTGTATTCGTTCGCTCGTTGACCGCCGCTTCGTTTGCAGGACCATCGAAAGTAAATCGATCTGGTATTCTCAGACGATTCGGCAAATTTCCGGTCATGACACACATGCGAACTCGGTGCTGTTTACGCTCTTTGTCGAGCGAACCTTGCAGGTGCATCTGATCGCGGCTTTCGGGGAATGCCTGGAAGGCGGTTTCCACTCCCTCGTTCCAGAACGTCACAATCTGGCTGTCTTTCAAGTACTCACGACGAACGCTTCTTTCTTCGTCATACCCTCGTGAAAATTCACCAAAGCGTTCTTTCTGCATGTGAGGATCGTTGAGATGATCTTTCTCCCAGGTGTCAGGATAACGCTCCTTCAGATACGCCAGCTGACCCGCAATCGCTTCAT
>SXGT01920012.1_pt1 | contig 16163 bp, 11 predicted proteins | sample 3176221 | NCBI WGS metagenome assembly SXGT01 (sample SAMN11356862, study PRJNA531348) | freshwater metagenome | isolation source: freshwater sample F1-120 | place: China: Fuxian Lake, Yuxi | collected 2017-12-25 | reverse complement strand
CCTGGTCGTCGACGACGACGATGCGCTGCGCGAGACCTTGGTCGCGGCACTCGAGAGCCTGCCGGTGGAGATCACCGAAATCGACAGCGGCAAGGCCGCAGTGGAGCTGCTGCAATCGAGACGCTTCGCGGTCGTCGTCACGGACCTCGTGATGAAGGACACCGACGGCTTTGCCGTGCTCGCAGCGGCGCGTGAGAGCTACGCGAATGCGCGCGTGGTGATGCTGACCGGCCACGGCAGCCGCGACGTCGCTGTGCAGGCGATGGAGAAAGGCGCGACCTACTACGTCGAGAAGCCGGTCGGCCTCCAGGACCTGCGAACCAAGGTCAAGAAGTGCCTGGAGGACCACGCCAAGGACCTGCGCTATGACGACATGCGCGGGCAACTCGAGCGCACCCTCGGCATCGAGGGGATCGTCGGCCAGGACCCAAAAATGCGCCGCATGTTGGACACCGTGCGCCAGATCGCGCCGACAGCAGCGTCGGTGTTGATTCTCGGCGAGTCGGGCACTGGCAAGGAACTGGTCGCGCATGCAGTGCACAAGCTCTCGCCACGCCATCAGAAGCCCTTCGTGCCGATCAACTGCGGCGGCATGAGCGAAGGAACGATCGAAAGCGAGTTGTTCGGCCACGTGCGCGGCGCGATCACCGGCGCTGTCGCGGATCGCGAAGGCAAGTTCGAGTATGCCAACGGGGGCACGCTGCTCCTCGATGAAGTCGGCGACATGCCGATGCAGACGCAGGTGAAGCTGCTGCGAGTTCTCGAAGAGCGCGCGGTCGCTCGCCTCGGCGACAATCGGATGCGCCCCGTCGACGTGCGTGTGCTCGCATCGACCAACGCCGACTTGCTGCAAAAGGTGAAGGACGGGGCCTTCCGCCAGGACCTTTACTTCCGCCTACGTGTTGTCACCGTTGAGTTGCCGCCACTCCGCGAACGGCGCGCCGACATCAAGCTCTTGATCGATCACTTCATGAAGCGCTTTGCCGAGCTGCACGGCAAAGGCGTGGAGTCGATCGACCGCGAGGCTCTCGTTCCGCTCGTTCACTACGATTGGCCGGGCAACGTCCGCGAACTCAAGAATGCGATCGAGTCGATGGTGGTCCGGGCGCGCGGCAACATCCTCACGCGAAATGACCTGCCGCCAGAGATCTGGGCGCCGCTGCCGACGGGGCAGGATGGTTGGCAGTTCTTGTCCGGCCATACGGCGCAAGAAGTCGAACAGAACCACATCCGCGTCGCCCTGCAACTCTGCCAGGGAAACCGGCAGAAGGCCGCGAAGTCGATGGGGATCAGCGAGCGGACGCTGTACCGCAAGATCCGCGAGTACGGACTCCAGTAGGTCCGCAAGTTCGCCTGCGAAGGCCGCTCGACCTGCGCGCCGTGGCGACCTATCTTGCGCCCATGTTCGAGCGGTGGTTGTGGCAATTCGCGAGAGCGGTGTTCGCGGCGGTCCTCGGCGGCTTGCCATCCCTTCTTGCGCAAGATGGGGCCTACGAGTTCGAGGTGCTCCTGAATGACGCGCAGACACTCTACGAGAAGGGCGAACTGCGTTCGGCCGAGGCGCGATTCGTCGAGATCGTCGACGCCTCAGCAGAAGGCCTCGAGCAGGATCGTCCGAGCGCGGAGGTCTTGCTCTCGGCGCGGTGCGGCTTGTTGCAAATCGACCTGAGACGCGGCGAATACCGCAAGGTCGAGGCCGCAGTGCGGGAGTTCGCCGACGCTGAGCGCAAGCAGCGCGTGGCGCAAACGGCCTTTGCGCGGGCTCTCGCAGCGCAGGGCGAATACGAGCGAGCCCTCGCCGCTTGGACCGGGCTGGCGCAGACAGACGCAGGCGACTTCGAGGCGCGCTACGAGGTCGGGGACACCTTGCATGCCATGGGGCGTCGCACGGAGGCACGCACGATCTGGGAAGCCGCCGCGTCGGCGCCGCAGCCCACGGATGCTGCGCAGCTTGCCCATCTCGCCCGTTGCCGGTGGCGTCTTGGCGGCAAGGATCAGGTGCTGAGTTCGAGCCAGGAACTCGTGCGCGCGCTCGAGCTGTCGCCCAACCTGCTGACGGCTCGGTTGACGCTCGGCATCCTTCGCTACGAGACCTACGGTGAAGCGAGCGGCTTTCCGAGCGGCGAGAAGGACCTCGCCAAGGTCCTCGAATTGCACGGCGACATCGAGGAGGCGTTGCTGTGGATCTATCGCCTCCGTTCCTCGAACTACGTGCTCGACGGCGCCAAGACGGAGCGATACCTCGATCGAGCGATCGAGCAGAACCCTCGCTGTGTCGATGCGCTCGTCCTACGTGGCGCCAGGATCCTCGACGACCGACGCTACAAGGACGCTGCGGATGCATTCGACGGCGCGCTGGCGGTGAACCCTCGCCACAAGGCCGCGCTTGCGCATCGAGCTGCCGCTGCGTGGCTCTTGCACGACGAAGCCGACTACGAGGAGTGGCGCAAGAAGGCGTTGGCCGGCGACCCTGATCAGCCCGATGTCGACCGCGTGATGGGCGAGCACCTCGCTTCGCTCTATCGCTTCCCGGATTCGATCCCCTTTTTCGAGGCGGCGCTCGCGGCAGATGCGAATGACGTGCAGGCGCTGCATGGGCTCGCCAAGTCACTCGTGTATTGCGGGGAGGGCGCGCGCGCCAAAGAAGTCCTGCTGCGTGCGAAGGGCCTGCAACCGGGCTTCGTCGACCCGTGGCGCGTGAACGCCCTTGCCGTGCAGCAGAAGCTCGACGAGCAATACGACCGCATTGAGAATGATCGCTTCGTCGTGGCCTTGCATAAGGACGATCGGGCCGTGCTCGAGGCGTATCTGCTGCCGCTTTGCCTCGAAGCTGCTGAGAAGCTCGGGGCCAAGTATGGGCACCAACCGGCCGGCAAGGTCACGGTTGAGATGTTCCACACCTGGGATGACTTCTCGGTCCGCACCATCGGCTTCCGCGGCTTCACGGCGTTGGGAGCCTGCTTTGGCAAGTTCCTTACTCTCGTCTCGCCGGGCGACACGGATCTTCGTCGTCAGGACTTCATGTGGCAGGCGACCGTCTGGCACGAATATGCGCACGTGTTGACGCTGGGCGTCTCGAACCATCGCGTCCCGCGTTGGTTGACGGAGGGATTCTCCGTGCACGAAGAGAAGCATCGCGACGCAACGTGGGAACGCGGCATGGACCGTGAACTGTTCGACGCCTTCCACAACAAGGACATCCCTCCGGTCCGCTTGCTCAATCGCCTCTTTCGCGGCGAGCGCATCCTGTTCGGCTATTACCAGGGCGGCCTCATCGTCGATCTGATCGCGCGCGATTTTGGTTTCGACAAGGCCACGGATCTGCTGCGCGCCTTCGGCGACGACCTCGACAACGAGGAGGCCTTCGAGCGAGCGCTTGGTGTTCCGTCGGCGGAGTTCGACAAGCGATTTTTGCGCTACGTCGAGGAGGAGAAGTTGCGTGGCATGAAGCTCGTGCCCCGATTCGACGACAACTCGCTGCATCGCTTGCTGCAGCGCGTCGCGAAGAACCCGACGGATCTCGATGCGCGCGTCGATCTCGCGTGGGCCTTTGTGCAACGCAGCAACCCGGTCGACGCCGGCCCGCACCTCGCGTTCGCGCTCGATCGGGATCCAGAACACGGCCGCGCGGCGCTGGTGCGTGCCGCCATGCTGGCTGTGCGGCAATCGATGGCGGAGGCGGTTCTGTGGTGGAAGCGTGGGTTCGATGCGGGCGCCGACGACTTTGACTCGCGCGTAGCCTTTGGTCGGGCCCTCGTCGCCACTGGCGACGTCGAAGGCGCGATCGAGCAGTTCGAGGCGGCCAGCCGTTGCTGGCCAGGATGCACGGAGCAGGGCAATGCTCCAGAACTGCAAATCGCCGCGGCGCTGCGCGAAATCGGTCGCGATGAAGAGTCCCTGATGCAGACTCGCGCCTACTGCAAGAAGACCGCGCGAGCCTATGCCCCGCGCTGGGCGCTCGCAGAACACTGCCGCAAGACTGGCGATCGTGATGAGGAACTGGTCTGGCTCGAACAGTGCGGCCAGATCGATCCGTTCCGACGCGAGTTGCATGTGCGCATCGGCGAGTGCCACGAGTTGGCGGGCAGGCTGGAGCGAGCCGCGTTGGAATTCGAAGTGGCTGCCGCCGTGCTGCCGGCCCTCGACCGCAAGTACACGGCGAGAGGTGCGGAGCGACCGGCGACCGAGGATCCGGCCGAGCGGGAGGAGCGCGGAGGCTTGCTCCTGCGCGCCGCGCAGCTGCGAGTTCGCGTTGGCGATCGGGCGGCCGCTCTCGCCCTTGCGCAGCGGGTGCTCGCATCATGGCCCGCGAGCAAAGCGGCGGAGCAGGCTCGAGCCCTGGTTGAGGAATGGCGGCCCAGGTGATGCAAGGACTCGTTCACGAATCTTCCGCGCTGGTCACTGCTTGTGTGAGCACAGGTGCTGGGCGGAGGCTTGCCTCGATGCATCTTCGCTTCTAGGGTGCGGTGTCCCGCCGTCGTCCGGCGGGCTGCCACCTACTCGCCGACATGCTCGATCTGCTGAAGCACACGTGGACCAAGGTCCAGGACGCCTTGCGCGCGGCCGCTGGCGACGCTGCCTACGGTGCTTGGCTCGGCGAACTGCGGCCGGTCTTGCTCGAGCGCGGCGTCGTGTATCTGGAGGCGAAGAGCCGCATGGTCCGCGAACGCGCGCAGCGGCTCTACCGCCCGCTGCTGCAGGAAGTGCTGTCGCGTGAGATCGGTGTCACCTTGCAAGTGGAGTTGCAAGATCCGCCTCTGGCGCGCGACCTCAGCGAACTCGAGGTTTCGCCACAGCAGCCGATCGTTGACGAGGGGAACAAGACTGCTTGGCTCGTGTTGCGCAGCCTTGCTCAGGGCGAGTCGCAGGGTGGGGCGCAGGGTATGGCGGCTGCAAGGCGGTCGTTGCCGTCGAGCCTCTACTTCTTCCACGGTCCGACCGGCGTCGGAAAGACGTTCTTGCTCCGGAGTTTTCGCGACGCAGTGCCATGCACTTGGTTCGACCTGCCGCAGCTGCTGAAAGCCTTCCAGTCGGTGCATCTCGACCAACGCGTCTCCTCGCTGCAGGAAGAACTCGCGGCTCCCGCTGTCCTTGTCGTGGATGAAGTCCATCGCTGCGCCGGCAAGCCGCGATTGCAGCAGTTCTTGTCCCAGCTGCTGCAAGATCGGGAGTTTGGTGGCAAGACGACGATCCTCTCCTCGCGCTGGCACCCGAAAGAGATCCGCGACACCGACAAGTCGCTCTGTGCCCGGATGATGGCTGGCTTCGTCACGAAGATCGACCCGCCGAGCGCTGCTGGCCGCTTGCGTTATCTGCGCGCGCTCGAAGGCGCACCGTCGCGCAATGGCAGAGCAGAAGCCATCGAGGGGTTGGCGCAGCGCGCGGCCGGCACGTTCCCGGAGTTGCGCGCTGCCTGGGCAAAATCGCGCGAGTCCGGCTTGCCCAAGAAGTATCTCGAGCTCATCGACCCGAGCCGCACGTTCGGTCGCATTCGGGACCGCGTTTGCACGCGGATGGGCGTCACGGCAGCGGATCTGCTCGGCAAAGGACAAGGTCGGCAGGTGAGCCTCGCCCGCAAGGTTCTCGCGTTCTTGAGCGTGCAAGAGGGCCTGTCACGCGCTGAAGTTGGGCGCTACATGTCAGCGCGCACTCGCGCTGCGGTCAGCTACATGACGCGCTCGCTCGGCGACGACATGGCGCACAAGCCGGAGATCCGCTCGTTGGTGGAAGGGCTGCTCTGACGTGACCTACCTTGTGCTCGACGGGCCCGACGGCGGCGGCAAGAGCACGCAGTCGCGCGCTCTCGTGGAGCACCTTCGATCGCGCGGGCGGATCGTTCAGCACATTCGCGAGCCCGGTTCCACGCCAACTGGCGAGAATCTGCGCCAACTGCTGCTCTCGCCGACAACCGGCGACTTGCAACCGCTGACCGAGGCCTTGTTGTTCTCGGCGTCGCGCGCAGAACTCGTGACCTCGATCATCGCCCCTGCGCTTGCGCGCGGCGAAGTGGTGGTATCGGAGCGGTGTTTCGCATCGACGATGGCCTATCAGTGCTTCGCTTCGCGGCCAGGGGTTTCGTACGACTTCGTCGTCGACCTGACGCGGCGCGTCCACGGCGCTTGCATGCCCGATGCGGTGTTCGTGCTCGATTGCGATGTCACGACGGCTCTCCGACGCAGATCGTCGCGACCGCAAGACCGCATCGAGAGTCGAGGCGGCGACTACCACTCGCGGGTCCGGCAGGGCTACCTCGAGTGTGCTCGGCGCGACCCCAGTTTCATCGTCGTGGACTCGCGTTGGCCATTTGCCTCTGTGCAGGCGACCTTGCGTGCGCACGCCGAGCGGTGGCTGTCGTGACCCGCAAGGCGGCGAAGCCAATGGGTGCAAAAGGCATCGACTCGCCGGAAGTGAAGGCGGACACCCGGCTGATCCCGCCCTTGGGTCAGGGCGCCTTGTTCGACAGAACGGTGCGGGCGGCTCGCGCCTTGCGGATGCACCACGCGCTGCTGCTCACTGGCTCGCCGGGGACAGGGAAGAGCACCGTCGGACGCTGGATTGCCGGCGCCTTGTTGTGCCCTTCGGACCTCGACCAAGAACAACCGTGTGGCGTCTGCAAGACCTGTCGTCGTGTGCAGACTGGACAGCACCCGGACTTGCACCTTCTTGCACCGGAGCCAGGAAAGCGCGAGATCAAGGTCGAGCATGTGCGCGAACTGATTCGCAAGTTGCTGCGACATGCCGTCGAGGGCCGTGCGCGTGTCGCTCTCGTCGATCCAGCGTCGGCCCTCAACACCGAAGGGCAGAACGCCTTGCTCAAGACGCTCGAAGAGCCTGGCTTGCACACCTACATCGTGATGTGCGCGTCAAATCCCGAGGCGCTGCTGCCTACGGTTCGGTCGCGTTCCGAACGCGTCGGGGTGCGCCGGCTCCCGCCCGAGACGATTGCGCGCGAACTTTCTCGGCGGATTCCGACGCGCGAGGCGTTTTTTGAACGCGCGATCCTGACGGCACGCGGCAGCCTCGGCCGCGCGCTCGAGGCCTGCACCGAACAGGCGGTACAGCTCCACGATCTGGTTGCCGAGATCTGCTCTGCCAACAAGCCGTTGCGTTCTGTGGCGCTCGTCCGGCAGGTGCTCTCGATCGGTGAGGGGCCCGGTATCGCTCAGCAGAACGCGCGCTCCTTCCTGACTGCGCTTCGCGACGCGGCGGCTTCGCACTTGCGCGCACTTGCGCCACCGGATGGTGCTGTCTACGTTGCGACCGAGTCGCAGCCATGGACCGAATTGTTGACGTTGTCGTTGTGCGCGGAGAGGGATCTGGATCTCCAGATTCCGCCGGAGCAAGCCTTGGTCGGGCTGCTCGTGCAATGGCAACGCAGGCGATTTGGGACCTAGTCGGGGTTTCACAACGCATCGGCGTCACTCGCCGGCTGGTTGTGAATCCACTTCTGGCAAAGGCTGCGAATGGGGGAGTTGCCGCGGTGGCATTGGCCAAGTGCGGGCAACTCAAGGGCGGTTCCTGTCCGGTCGATAGAGGCAGTGCTCGATGCACTGCTGTCAGCGCCCCTAGGAGCCGTAGCCATGGGAATTTCGGAGCAAGACGTCCTCGAGGATCGCATCCAAGGTGTTCGGATGCGGGACCACCGGTTCTCGCGCAATGCCTACTACTTCGTCCTCGACGCCCTCGACTTCACGATGTCGAACCTGGGCAAGGACCAGTTGACCGGCGAGGACCGCCACGTAGGCGGCCGTGAACTGCTGCACTACATCAAGGACTTTGCCTCCGATCAGTTTGGACCGATGGCTCCCGTCGTGTTCGAGCAATGGGGGATAGGCAGCAGCGAGGACTTCTGCGAGATCGTCTTCAATCTGATCGACGCTGAGTTGCTGAGCCGTCGACCGACCGACTCCCGTCTCGATTTCGTCGATGGCTTCGATTTCCACTCCGTCTTCGCAGAGCGTCACCGCAAGCGCCTGGACACCATCGCGCACCGCATGTGACCGCTGCCTAGGGGAGCAGGGTTTCGTCGCGTTCGGCCCCATCGCATGATGCGAGCATGAAGCAGCGCCCAAAGGCCCGCCCGCGCGCGATCGTATTGGGGCCTCAGCGTCACGTCCCGATCGTCAAGCCCGCGCTCGAGACGCTGGGGGTTGCCGCAACCGGCGAAATCGCGCTGGTCTCAGCGGGATGGGAAGAGCGCGAGGCGGAGGATGGCGAGTTCCGCGATCATGTCGGTCGCAAAGTGCGCAACCTGGATGTCTGGGCGCGCGTCGAACGCATCTTCTTGCGCGAGCCCCAGCTGCTCACCGCGTTGCGGCAGCGTCACGACGATCTACGTCGTGCCCAGGAACTGTATCGCCTGCGGCTCGAAGGGTTGGTCGGTCCTGCTCGTGCACTGCTGGCTCAGGGTGGCGAAGCGCCATTGGTCCAAGCGGAGCTCAACGGCGCGATCGCAATGCTCAAGGCCCTCGACGAGGAGCACTGCCAACGCATCGCTGCCTTTCACCGAGACTTCCACGAGCGAGTGCAGCCAAAGCAGTTCCCTTCTGTGCTCGAACATCGCAAGGAGATCGAAGCAGCGTTGAGTGGCGCTCAAGTGCTCTGCGTCGCGGGCGGCCACGTAGGAGTGTTGCTGCATCGTCTCGACCTGTTCGACTTGATGGACCTTTGGGGCGATCGCCCTGTCATCGCCTGGTCGGCGGGAGCAATGGCGCTCTCGGAGCGAGTGGTCTTGTTCCAACATGGCCACTCATTGGTGGGCGCCGGCGTGGATGTGGAAGTGATGGAGAAAGGGCTCTGCACCTTGCCCGGCATCGTGCCGATGCCGCACTCGAGGAAACGGCTCGACCTGCGCGACCAAGTGTCCCTCGAGTTGCTGGCTCGACGCATGTCACCCTCGCAGTGCGTTCTGCTCGACGACGGGGATCGCCTCGACTTTGACGGAGTCAAGTGGCACGCGCACGCGGGTGGGCGGACGTTGGACCTCGCCGGCCACATCGTGGAGGCTCGCGCATGAGTTTCATCCTCGACGAGATCGAACAGGCTGCCACGCACGGGCCGCATGCCTTGGATCGTTTGGTCCGATCGACTTCGTTTCCCCGCGTCGAGGGCCGCACGGTCACCTTCCTCTACCAAGGCGAAGGGCAAGAGGTCACGCTCCAGCATTGGATCCACGGCCTGCCGCCGAGTTTGCCCTTCCGTCGTCTCAACGGCAGCGATGTGTTCGTCCTGCAGGTCGATCTGCCGCCCGGATCACGGATGGAATACAAGTTCGGCGTTCAGAGCTATGGGCGCGCGGCGATGATTCGCGACCCGCTGAACCCGCAATCGGCGCGCGATCCCTTCGGCGCCAACTCGGTCGTCTACGGCGAGGGCTATCGACCCCCCGATTGGTGCGTCGAAGATCCGGACGCCCGCCCTGGGACCATCGAGGAACTCGGAATCGAGAGCGCCGCGTTCGGCGGCTCGCGGGAAGCGTGGATCTATCTGCCTGCGCGCTTCCGTCGAACGCGTCGCTACCCGCTGCTCGTAGTGCACGACGGCCGCGACTACCTCGCTTTCGCAAACCTGCAGACGGTGCTGGACAACCTCATCCATCGGCTCGAGTTGCCGCCCTTGGTCGCGGTGATGATCCAGTCGCCGGATCGCATGCGCGAATACGGCGCCGATGATCGTCATGCGCGATTCTTGGCCGAAGAGCTCGTGCCACAGCTCGAGGCCGCTTACCCACTCGTGCGCCATGCGAGCGCGCGCGCCTTGTGCGGGGCGAGCTTCGGCGCGGTTGCGAGTCTGCACTGCGCCTGGCGATATCCAGGCACGTTCGGCCGCTTGTTGTTGCAGTCGGGCTCATTCGTCTTCACTGAGATCGGCGACCACGGTCGCGGCCCGGTGTTCGACCCGGTGGTTGCCTTCGTCAATGAGTTTCGCAAGGCGCCGGGCAAGCCGGCCGACCAGGTCTACTTGAGCTGCGGCGTCTACGAGTCGCTGATCTACTTCAATCGAACGATGACGCCGCTGTTGCAGGAGACAGGCATGGCGGTGAAGTTCCGCGAGGCCAACGACGGTCATAACTGGGAGAACTGGCGCGACCGGCTGCGAGAGGGTCTCACGACACTGTTCCCGGGCCCGCTCTGGATGGTCTACGAGTAACGAAATCCACCGGGCGTGGCAGCCCGATGCCTGCTGGTGTTCCTTCGCGCGGAGCTTCTTGGCATAGTTCCGCGCCCTTCCATGGCTCTCGCTACTCGCCACATCGGTCTGTCGCTCGGTGCCGACATCTGCTGGCCGCTCGCCTTTGAAGGCATTCTCAAAAAGGCGAGGCCGGCTGTGACCGTCGGCGCGGACACGATCCAATTCGCCACCGAGCGTGTCACGCTGGAGCCTTTCTCACTGCAGGCTCCCTGCAAGTACGACCTTGTCGTCGATCGCTTGACGCACTGGTTTCCGTTGCGGCGCGAATGGATCAAGAAGGCCGTCTTGATGGACGGACTCTACGTCTACAACAACCCGTGGTCGGTGCAGAGCTGCGAGAAGCACACGACCTATTGCGCGATGATGGCGCTCGGGATGCCGATTCCGCCGACCTTGATGGTGCCGCAGAAGAACTACGAGCCGAAGGCGGACCTGGACTTCACGCTGCAGTCCTATGCGCGGCTGTTCGATCTAACCGCGCAAGGGCAGCAGCTCGGCTACCCGATGTTCATGAAGCCGTTCGACGGCGGTGGCTGGCAAGGCGTGAGCCAGGTCAAGTCCGAGCACGACTTGCTCGAGATCTACGACAAGAGCGAGAAACACCTGATGCACTTGCAGCAGGCGGTCGCAGGCTACGACTTGTTCGTGCGCGCCGTCGGCATCGGCCCGCAAGTGCGCCTGATGAAGTACGACCCGGACCAGCCGCTGCACGGCCGCTACTTGCCGGCTCGCGACTTCTGCTCGAAGGCAGAGGCGCAGGTCATGATCGACACCTGCTTGCTGATCAACTCGTTCTTCGGCTGGGACTTCAACAGCTGCGAGGCGTTGCGCAGGGACGGCGTGTTTCATCCGATCGACTTTGCGAACCCGTGCCCCGACAGCCAGGTCAACTCGATCCATTGCCATTGGCCCTGGTACGTAGTCGCCAACCTGCGGTGGGCGCTCTTCGTCGCCGCGACGAAGCGACCCATGCGACAGAATCTCGACTTCGCGCCATTTCAGGAGATCGGTCGGCAGCAGTCGCCCTACGCCAAAAAGCTCGAGCAGTATGGCAAGCTCGCTCGTCGCCGGTTCGACGCGGATCGGTTCCTTGAGTTCTGCGGCAAGAATCTGCAACACCTGATTCCGGCTGCGCAGGAATGGTTCGCCTCCGATGCGTGCAAGGAGGCCGTGCGCAAGAAGGTCGCGCACATCTACCCGGCGCATGAGGTTGATGACTTCAGTGCGCGCTTCTTCCAGGCCGTGCAAGTCGGCAGCGCCACCCTGCAGGGGGATTTCGCATGAGCAAGCACTCCGTTCGTTGGCGTTCGCCGTCGCTGCAAGGCAGAGAGATCACTTGCGTCCGTTATGGAGTGATGGGGCAGCCGCTCCTCTTGTTCCCGACTGCCGGCGGTGATGCGGAAGAGCCCGAGCGCTTCCACCTTGTCGAGGCGATCGGCGAGTTTCTGCAAGATCTGCGGCTGAAGGTCTACGTCATCGACTCGCTCGCCGGTCAGGCATGGCTACAAGAGTGCGCTTCCATCGAGCAGGGGGCGCAAGCGCAGAACCGATTCGATGAAGCAATCGTGCGCGAAGTGGTTCCTCACATTCGTCGCGATTGCAACGATCCGAAGGCGACGATCTTCACCGCTGGCGCATCGATCGGTGCTTTCAACGCCTTGAGCGTCCTCTGCCGGCACCCAGACATCTTCTCTCACGCCATCTGCATGAGCGGAACCTACGACATGGAGCGCTTCCTGAAGGGGAGGCACACGCCGGAGTATGTAGCCTGCTCGCCGGTCCACTTCGTGCCCAGACTGTCCGTCGGGCAGCATCTGGAGCAGTTGCGCAAGCGCTTCGTATTGCTGGCGCACGGCGAGGGCGAGTTCGAAGATCCGCAGCAGAGCTGGAACGTCGAACGCGTGCTGGGTGGGCAGCGAGTCCCCAATCGCGTGGACTCCTGGGGCAAGGAGTGGCGGCACGACTGGGTCACGTGGCGAAGGATGCTGCCGCAGTATCTCGGTGAGTTCCTGCCATTGCGGGACCAAGTCTAGCGGGGTTGCCGGGACTTCGGTTCCGGTTGGCGAGGGCGGTGGACTCGGTGGTGCGGCTTCGAGGAGGCTCGTGCGAACCACCCTTCGTCGATCGAATGCCTGCTGCAGGGGATCGCGCTGCGCGGCTTCGCGCCACGCAGCAGGTTGAACCGCCCCTTACTTCTTCGCTTCTTTGGGTTCGCCGTCGGCGCTCGCGGTCCGCTTCTCGTCGAAGGAGATCTTGAGCACGTTCTTGTAGCCCTCGACTTCGCGGATGTCCTTGCCCGACTTCTGCATGATCTGGCGGACGGCTTCTTGGAGTTGAGCATCCTCCTGGGGATCGCCGAGCGCCCGCTGGCCGGGGTATGTCGCACCGCGTAGGTCGCTCACGCGATCACGGACTTCGTAGCGGATCCACTTGCGGACATCGTCCTTGGTCAACTGCGTCTGCAAGGACTCGTAGAACGTGTCGAAGTCGGGGTAGGCGTCGGTTCTTCCCGAATCACCATCGGCGAGCTGAACGAAAAGCTCCTTGTTCGCGTCGAAGCGCTCTTTCACGTAGTCGCGGAAGACACCCTTCTTGAGCAGCGCGAACACTGCAGCGTTCTTCCATGCGTCCTCAGGCCTCTGGTCCATGAGTTCGATTTCGAACTCCGGCGTGACGCCCCAGCTCGGGTCGACGATCTTGCCTTCTTTGTCGAACTCGCGGTGTGTGCATCGCCCGCTCGGCAGGAAGTACTTCGCCACCGTGAGCTTGATGTGTGAGCCAACGTCGAACTTGCCGTTCTTGTTGGAGTCGTCGTAGGTCTCTCCTTCCTGCCAGCTGCCGTCGTCGTTCAGGTCGTCGAACTTCTCACCAGGGTCGCTCGCCAGCGCCATCATGTTCTGCACAGTACCTTTGCCAAACGTGCGCTGACCGACGATTGCGGCGCGTCCGTGGTCCTGCAACGCGCCGGCGGTGATCTCACTGGCTGAGGCCGACAGACCATTGGTCAGCACGGCCAGCGGCAGATCGCAGATTGCATTGTCGCGCGTGTTGTAGTTGCGCCGCGGCTCGTTGGGGCCCTCGGTGTAGACGACGAGCTTCTTGCCCTTGACGAACTTCTCCACGACCTCGCGCGCCTGCGCGAGGAAACCGCCGGTGTTGTTGCGAACGTCGAGCGCGATGCCGATTGCGCCTTTGTCCATGCATGCTTTCAGGGCAGCTTCGAGTTCGGCCGCGGTGGTGGAGCCGAACGTGACCATCTCGATGTAACCGACCTGGCCGGGCAGCATCGTGTGATTGACGGAAGGCACGTGGATCTGCTTGCGCGTGATCGTCATCGACTCCGCTTCCTGCCAACCCGGCCGGAAGATCTTCAGCGCCACGGGAGTGTCCGGGCGGCCCTTCAGTCGAGCGATGATCTCGTCGCTGGTGTGGCCCGCAGTTTCCCAGCCATCGACTTCGAGGATCTTGTCGCCGGATCGCAGGCCGGCGCGGTAGGCGGGCCCTGAGTAGATCGGGCGGATGATGGAGAAGTCGTTGTCTTGGTCGAAGTTGACGAAAGCGCCGATGCCGCCGTACTCAGGGTGCAGGTCGAAGAAGAACTTCCTGAACTCGTCGCTCGTGAAGTAGACGCTGTGCGGGTCGAGGCCTTGGAGCATCCCCTTGGCCGCGTATTCCATCAGGTCTGCATCGCCGACTTCCGAGCCGTTCACGTGGCTGGCCTTGATGCGCTGACGAAGTTCGGTCAGTACGCGATACTCGTCCTTCTGGTCGATCTTGTCTGGCTGATTGCGCTGCTCGACCAAACGCGACAGGCTGGCGCTGAACTCGCGTCGCTCTTCTTCGCGCTGCAGATAAAGACGCGCACGGCGGCCCAGGTCGTTCGGCTCGTTCTTGATGTCGCGCAACACGCCGATGGCTTCGCCAGCAGCGACGTTCAGCTCGGCCAGCGCGAGCGCGCCGCGGATGCGGAGATCGCGTTCGGTTGAGCGCAGGAACTGCTCGAGCGCGGTCTTGGCCGTGGCCCGCTGGGGGCTCGTGCCCACGTTCCAGAGCCCGAGTGCCGCCTCGATGCGGCAGTTGGCTGGGACAAGCTCGTCTTTGCAGGCGTCATCCAGCAACTTGCGCACGTCCGGCAGGATGCGGGTGTTGAAGAACCGTTCCTCACCGAGCAGCGCCATCGCCGCGGCGCTTGCCTCAGAGTTCTTGGCGGCTGCCAATGGCGTCAGCAGGTCGAGGATGTCCTTGCCGTAGGTTGAGTCCGGCTTGAGGCTCTGCAGACCGACCGCAGCCGCGATCCGACCGTTGTCCCCGGCGCCCTTGGCGCCATGGACGATGGCGTCACGCAGCGGGTCTGTTCGCTCTTCGTCGGTGGTCTCAAGGAGTTGCAGGCCATACGCGAACGCGCGGTCGAGCGGCGCTGCGTCCGCCTGGGTCAAAATCGTCGCGACCTTGCTGGCTAGGTCCTGCGCGACGGCCGGAACAGCCGACGCGAACAGGGACAGGCCGAGGAGGAGGCGAGCCGCTGGTGTAGCGAACATTCTGATTGTGATGTGGAGGGAAGCGACTACCGGACTACATCGGCCCGGAAGACCGCCTGGATCGAACGATTCGCCGTCGCCATGCCTCCACGATCGAAGGGGAGGCGTCGCGAAGAACCGACAGCACCTATACGTCGTACCGTCCCGCCGATGCCAGCGTCGTTTCGTCTCGGCTGCGCCTCGTTTCCAGCATTGCCTTATGCTGCGCTTCGTGTCCCACAAGCCCATGAATTCCGACCCGTCCCGACTCACGCACCAGGATGCCAACGGGAGTGCCCGCATGGTGGACGTCTCCGCCAAGGCAGCGACAGCACGGGTGGCTCGGGCGGAGGCTTCTCTCCGTTTGCCGGAAGCCGTGCGCAGGCAGGCGATGGCGGGCGAACTGCAGAAGGGCGACGCACTGACCGTTGCCAGAATCGCGGCGATCATGGCGGCCAAGGAGACGGCTCGCCTCATCCCGCTGTGCCATCCACTCTGCCTGAGCCATGTCCAGGTGGACTTCGAAGCTCGGGGACAGGACGAGATTGCGATCCTCGTAGAGGCTCGGACGGTTGGCGAGACCGGCGTGGAGATGGAGGCGATGACGGCCGCGGCGGTCGCCGCGCTGACGCTTTACGACATGGTCAAAGGTGCCTGCCGGGAAGCGCGTATCGAAGGCGTGGCGCTCGTGCACAAGTCGGGCGGCAAGTCGGGCGACTGGAATCGAGCCTGACTGTCTGGGCCTTGCCTACGACACTTCTTCTGGCGGTCCGTCGAGGTCGGCTGCGCCTGATTCGGCGTTGAGCTTGTTGTAGAGCGTCTTCAGCGCCACTCCGAGGGCTTCGGAGGCCTTGCGCTTGTTGCCTTCGAAACGGCGCATGGATTCTGCGATCGCCATGCGCTCCAACTCGCGCAGCGACAGCGTTGGCAGTGGGCCGCAGGACGCTTGGGGGCGTGAGCCGAACGCAAACTCCTCTACGTCCAACGCGACCAACTCCGGGCCGGCGGCCAGCACCGACAGTCGGACGATGGCGTTCTCGAGTTCGCGGACATTGCCGGGCCAAGCGTGCCCCTCGAGTCTTGCGATCGCACCAGGCGACAGCGTCAGGCGGCGCTCGTTGCGGGCGTTCTGTTGATCGAGGAAGAGCTTCGCCAGTTCGCCGATGTCCTCGATGCGTTCGCGCAGCGGAGGAACCCGGACCTCGAGAACGGCGAGTCTGTAGTAGAGATCTTCGCGGAAGCGATCGTTCTGGATCATTGACTGCAGGTCGCGGTGCGTCGCTGCAACGACTCGCACGTCGACCTTGCGGATCTGGTCGGACCCGACGGGTCGGATCTCGCCGAACTGGACGGCGCGCAGCAGCGCTGGTTGGAGGTCGAGCGGGAGTTCGGCGACCTCGTCGAGGAATATCGTGCCGCCGGAGGCCGCCTCGAAAAGGCCGAGCCGCTTCTGTT
>SXGT01808448.1_pt1 | contig 16164 bp, 16 predicted proteins | sample 3176221 | NCBI WGS metagenome assembly SXGT01 (sample SAMN11356862, study PRJNA531348) | freshwater metagenome | isolation source: freshwater sample F1-120 | place: China: Fuxian Lake, Yuxi | collected 2017-12-25 | reverse complement strand
GACTTATTAAGTAATTCAGATTTTTCTAAAATTTCTGCTTCAATAAATTCATACTCACCATCTAAAAGGGAATATACTGTTTGGATTGTCCCTTTGTGTACGTGCTCCATTATTTTAGAAACTGTAGTCATTCTTGGGTCAACAAGATCATCTATATTTAATGATTTCTGTAACAAACTATAATTAGACTTGTTAACTATTGCGATCGTTCGTTTACCAGAGCCATATTTTTCTGCTAAAACACAAGCCATAATATTATTTTCATCATCATTAGTAAGAGCCAAAACAGTTTCAATTTCTTCAATATTTGTCTCTTTTAATATTTCCTCATCAAGAGCATCACCACAAATCACAATTGAAGAAGAAAGCTCAGTTGCAAGAAATTCTGCTCTTTCTTTATTTTTTTCTATAATTTTTATTCTAACTTCCTCATAGTCACTTTCTAGCAATTTAGCTAAGTTAAAACCTATGTTACCGCCTCCAATAAGAAGTATTTTTTTTGCAATTTTTTCTTCGTGACCAAAAACTTTTAATATTTGTATGATTTGATCTGCGCTCACAACAACGTAAGCTTTATCTCCCTCTAATAATTGATCATTTTTTTTTAAGAAAACAAATTTATTATCTCTTACCGCTCCTACAATATTAGCTTTAAAATCTGGAAATTTTTCAGTTAAGTTCTTTAAAGACAAGTTAATAATTGGACAATTTTTTTCAACTGCTATTTCTAAAACTTTTATTTTCCCATCTGCAAAAGGAATATTATCTAATGCTCCAGGGGCTTCTAATTTTCTAAAAAGAGATTTGGCCACTTCTATTTCAGGTGAAATAATTACATCTATTGGCAAATTAGGTTTATTATAAAGTTTGCTCCATTTGCCCTCTAAAAGTTCTGCTGATCTTATTCTTGCAATTTTTTTATTTATATTAAATAAACTATGAGCTAACTGACAAATAATCATATTTGTTTCGTCATTTCTTGTTACGGCTATAATCATATCGGTATTAGCAGCGCCCGCATTTTCAAGAACCGAAGGAAATGTTGCTCTGCCAACTATCCCTCGAACATCTTGCATATTATTAATATTTTTAATATCATCTGAAGATTGGTCAATAACAGTCACGGAATGACCTTGTGCAGATAATTGTTTGCTGATTGAAAAACCGACTTTACCGGCTCCACATATAATTATATTCATTTTTTAATTGAGATCTTTTATACCTAAAGATTTTAATTTTCTATGAAGAGCTGATCTTTCCATCCCTATAAATTCAGCGGTTTTTGATATATTATTTTTATTTTTTTTTAATTGATTAATTAAATAATTAGTTTCAAATTTTTCTCTAGCTTCTTTAAGAGAGTAAGACAAAGAATTACTAAAGACATCACTATCTTTTAAAGATTCTGGGTTTTCTTTTAATGTATCAATCAGTATTGTGTTTGTGTCTTTTTTATTCTCATGTATAGAAAGTATTGTTACTCTCTCGATTAAATTTCTAAGTTCTCTAACATTGCCAGGCCAATTATAACTGAAGAACAAATCATTATTCTCATCTATATCGGCTTCTTTTACGCCATTAGCTTCAGCTACTTTATTTTTGAAATATTTTATTAATAACGGAATATCTTCTGTTCTAGATTGTAGTGGAGGTAAGTTAATAGGAACTACGTTTAACCTATGATAGAGATCTTCTCTAAACTTTCCTTCTTCAATCAATTTTTTTAAATCTTTTGAAGTAGTCGAAATAATACGAATATTTAAAATAATATCTTTTGTGCCTTTTATTCTTTTAATTTTTTGATCAATCAAAATTTTAAGAATATTTGATTGTAGTTCGAATGGAATTTCTGAAACTTCATCTAAAAGTAAAGTACCGTTATTAGCTTTTTCTAAAATACCATATTCAATGTTACCATTTTCATATTCTTCACCAAAAAGTTGGTTTTCATATTTTTTTTCACGCAATAAACCTGCATTGAAAACGACAAATGGCTTTTCTGACCTTGGAGAATTTTTATGAATTTTTCTTGCTACAAGCTTTTTTCCAGTCCCAATTTGGCCTGTTATCAATACCCTACTTTCAACAGTACCTAACTTTTCAATATTTTTTTTTATTTTTAAAATTTCAACGCTATTTCCAATAAGATCAAATGAATCAAATAATTTATTTTCAGCTTTATCTTTTTCTTTTTTTATATTGATAAGTTCTATTGCTCTTTTAACATAATTTAATAATTTTTCAGATGAAAAAGGTTTTTCTACAAATTCGTAAGCACCTAATCTTATTGCTTCTACTGCAACTTGTACATTAGCATGACCAGAAATCATAATCACAGGTAAAGATTTATCTTTCTCAATTATTTGTTTTAATAAATCAATTCCATCTTTATCACTTTTATCTAATTTAATATCTACAATGGCTAAATCAGGCAACTTGGTGTTTATTTCTCTAGCAGCTTGATCATAATTTATTGCAGATCTTACTGAATATCCATTTTCTTTCAAAATATTGCAAATTAAAAAACGTATATCTGCGTTATCATCTATTACTAAAATTTCTGATTTCATTTAATTTATTTTAGGTAATGAAATTAATACTTTAACTCCAGTATTGTTGTTTGAAATTATTAATTCACCATTATGTTCGTTAATTATTTTGTTCACTATAGGTAATCCTAAACCTGTTCCATTTTTTTTGGTTGTAAAATATGGTGTCATTATTTTATCGACATTTTTTATGCCTGAACCATTATCAATTAATGATGTTACAATATAATCCCTATTTTCTTCAATTTCTATATTGATTTTACCTTTAAAAAGCTTGTTTTCAACTTTTTTTTCAGCGATTGCTTCTTCTGAATTTTTAATAAGATTTATAAAAACTCTGTAAAGTTGTTCCTCGTCTCCATTTATAAATTTTTTCTTTTTTATATTAGAATACAAATTAAATTCAGTTTTAGATGACATTTTGTATAGGTCTAAAGCTCTTTTAATAATAATGTCTATTTCGATTTTCTTAAAAATAGGAGATGGCATCCTTGCAAAACTTGAAAACTCATTAACTAAATTTTTGATATATTCAATTTGTCTATTTATTGTAGATAAATATTTTTTAAATTCCTCTTGCCCTTCATTAATTTTTTTATAAAATCTATCTTGCAATCTATCAATCGACAGCTGTATTGGTGTTAATGGATTCTTAATTTCGTGTGCAAGCTTTCTAGCTACGCTTTCCCAGGCAGAATAACGTTCTGCTAGTAAAAGTTTATCTTGCTGCTTTTTTAATCTTTTTATCATATTGTTAAAATTTTTATTTAACATTGCAAATTCTTTATCAGTTTCCGACTCAGGAACCCTGCTATCTAAAATTCCTTTACTTATGTCTTCAGAAGCCTTGATTAAATTAATTATCGGTTTTGTAAGTCGGTCTGCAAAAGCAATAGCTATTATTGTTGAAACAAATAAAAGTAAGGCCACAACTAAGATATAAATCATTACAAATGTTATTTTTATACCTAACTGCTTATTTTCAACAGCATAGTAGAAATTAACAGCTTGTTCTGTTTCATTTAAATATTTAATAATTTCTGAATCAACGTTTCTTGAGATTAGCAAATATGTATCTATTAAATTATTTAATTTAATCATTGCTGAAGTTTTATCTTGGATATTGTTTGAGATTAGAACTGGAAAACCCTCTATTGCATTATTTATTTCTTCATCAGAAGGTTTAATAAAATTTTTATCATCATCATTATCGGAAAATATTATATTAGCAGAACTATCGATTAAGAAAATATCGTCAACTCTTCTTAATAACTTTTCTGATCTTGCAATATTTTTAAATCCTTCCGGTGAAGAATAAAATAAATTTGAAGCTCTATTTAAGCCAACACTCATTAAAAAAACATCTGACTCAACTATTTTTTTATTTTGTTCAAGATAACTTTTTGCAACGTCATAAGAGCTATTTACTGCTTTTGTAATTTGAGTATTAAAAAAATTTTGAAGTCCAAAATTAAAAATAAATAACGAAAAAATAGCAATAAGAAAGGACGGTATTAAAGTAAATAAGGCAAATAAAGATATGTATCGAAGGCTTGTTTGTGAACCAACTTTTCTATTTTTTATTAAAAGATATAGATTTGAACTTTTTTTAAATACAATTAATAAAAATAATATAAGTAAAATAACATCAAATATTAATAAAAGCTGTAAATTAATATTCGAAAAAAATAAAATCTTTGCATTAATAAAAGCTAAAAATGTAAGTATGCAAAGACAAATAGAAAGTATGGAAAGTAAAATAACTGTTCTAAAACCCTTTAATTTATTAAACATAAAAAATATCAATAATTTATATAAACATAATATAGTTTAACTCAATGAAATTTTCTTTTATTTTACTAGCTGGCGGAAATAGTAGTAGGTTTAAGTCTAAATTACCAAAGCCATATAATAAGATAGGTGGAAAAACTCTAATAGAAATATCAATAAACAAAATTAGACAATTTCAAGAATTTAAAAAGATAATTATTGTTTATCATAAAAAACATATAAATTTTTTAAAAAAAATTAATTTAAAAAATATAATTTTTTTACAGGGCGGTAAAACTAGACAACAATCTACTTATAATGCTTTAAATTATTTAGAAAAACAAAATGGTATAAACAAAGTTTTAATTCATGATGCAGCGAGACCTAATTTTTCATCAAATTTAATAAAAAAAATATTACACGAATCGAAAAAAAATGACATAATTATTCCTGTTTTAAAAATATATGACTCCTTAAAAAAAAAGTACGACAAACATAAGTTTTTAAATTTAAAAAGAGATGATTTTTTTGTAACTCAAACTCCACAATGTTTCAATTTTAAAAAAATATTTAATCTTCATAGTAAAAATAAAGATAATTATAATGATGATGATTTATCATTAATAAATAGCAAAGATAAAATCAAATTTATAAACGGGGAAAAAAGAAATTTTAAAATTACAGATAAATATGATTTTTTATTATTAAAAGATATTTATAAGTCTAATTTAAAAATTGGTATTGGTTTTGATGTTCATAAATTGGTTGCTGGAAGAAAACTATTCTTAGGAGGAATAAAAATTCCATCTTCTATCGGCACATTAGGTCATTCTGACGGAGATCCTGTATTACATGCCATAATAGATGCGGTTCTAGGCGCATGCCAAATGAAAGATATCGGTGAATTATTTTCTGACAAGAGTAAAAAATATAAAAACATAAGTTCAGCCCTCTTAATTAAAGAAGTTATTGGAAAAATTAGGTTAAAGAACTATGAAATTAATAATATAGATATAAACGTAATAACAGAAACTCCAAGACTTGAAAAATTTAAAAATAAAATAGTTAATAATATTTCTACTTTGTGTGGAATATCATCTGATAAAGTAAACATCAAAGCTAAAACAACAGAAAAATTGGGTATTATTGGACAAGAAAAAGCTATTGCAGCTGAAGTAATAGTCTCGGTAATAAAATATGAATAAGAAAATAAGTATATTAATAATTACTATGCTAGGTATAGGTAATTCAAAATACTTACCAGGCACAGTTGCTTCTTTTGTAACGTGCTTGATCTATATTTTGTTTTATATTTTTCAAATAAGTATAATTGTATTAATTTTAAATGTAATTATAATTTTTATATTTTCAGTTTACATAATTGATAAATTTAATAATTCATTTTCAAAAGTAGATGCTAAAGAAATAGTCATAGATGAATTTATAGGCCAATCTATTCCGATCTTAACAATTTACAGTTTTATTGAAAAAAATAATTTAAATTATTTTATTTTTTTGACTCTAATGTCTTTTATTTTATTTAGAGTATTTGATATATGGAAACCTTATCCCATAAATATAATTGACAAATATATGAAGAATGGATTTGGTGTAATTTTAGATGACATAATTGCAGGTATTTTTTCGGTATTAGTATTTTTAATAATTCTCATGTTTATAAATTATGTTTAAAGAGGTAAAAAAAATAATTAATTTACTTAAAAATAAAAAAATAAGCATATCTGTTGCTGAATCATGTACTGGCGGTATGCTTGCACAAGTTTTAACTAGTGTTGACGGTGCTTCAAAGGTTTTTAAATTTGGAATCGTAACTTATTCAAATCAAGCAAAAATTAAATTCCTCAAAGTTTCTTCAAAAATAATAAGTAAATATGGTTCTGTTAGTAAACAATGCTGTAAGACTATGGTTAATAATTTATCAAAAATATCAAAAACAAAATTAAATATAGCAATCACTGGAATCGCTGGCCCTAAAGGTGGATCAAAATTAAAACCCGTAGGTCTGGTTTATATAGGAATAAAAAAAGGTAATAAAACTAAAATTGAAGAGTTTTTTTTTAAAAGCAATAATAGGGAAAAGATTAGAATAAATTCTGTAAAAAAATCTTTTGAACTTATTAGAAATTTTATTTGAAAAGCTTAAGAGCTCTTTGCTCAAAGGCATCAGTAATTTTATTTATTCCAAAATTAAAATAATTTTTCATAATAACGTTTAAAAAATTATTTTTTAATTCAAAATCTATACTAAAATCTAGTTCAGTTTTTTTGTTGATTTCTCTGAATTTCCACTCATTTTTAAGATATTTTAAAGGCCCTTTAATATCAGTCACAGTTATTAAATCTTTTTTTTTAGAATACAAAACTAGACTAGAATAAGTCTCATTTATAAATTTTTTACCAACTTTGAGGTCAGCTTTTATTTCGATAAAGTCTTCTGACTCTTTCTTTTCATGTATTTTACCATTCAAACACCAGGGAACAAATTGAGGATATTGTTCGATATCTAAAACCATTTCGATTAAATTTTTTTTGCTACAAAAAAAAATTTTTTTTATTGAAGCTGCTGACATCCTAAAGAATTTTCTCTAGCTTCTTTTAGAATCTTAAAATCTGTATCTGCGTGATAAGAGGATCTTGTTAATGGTGATGAGGAAACAAGCAAAAAACCTTTTGAAATTGCAATATTTTTAAATTCTTCAAACTCATCTGGATGTAAATATCTATCTAAAGGAAAATGTTTAGTTGAAGGCTGAAGATATTGACCAATTGTTAAAAAATCTACATCGGCAATTCTCAAATCATCCATTACTTGAATTATTTCATCTTTTTTTTCACCCAAGCCAACCATAATTCCTGATTTAGTAAAAATATTTGGTTTTTTTATTTTAACGGACTTAAGAAGTTCCACAGAGGTAAAATAGCGAGAGCCAGGTCTAACTTTTAAATACAAACTAGGAACAGTTTCTATATTATGATTAAAAATATCAGGATTTCCTTCTAAAACTTTCTCATATGCATTTTTTTTTTTTTAAAAATCTGGAGTTAAAATTTCAATTGTTGTATTTGGATTATTTTTTTTAACCTCTGAAATAACTTCTTTAAAATGATTTGCTCCTCCATCTTCTAGATCATCTCTATCAACAGATGTGATTACCACATGATTTAATTGTAATTCATTAACAGCCTTAGATACCCTGCAAGGTTCTAAGGGATCTAACGCAAAAGGTTTTCCTGTTTTAACATCGCAAAAAGCACAACCTCTTGTGCAGATATCTCCCATAATCATAAAAGTTGCATGTTTTTTGCTCCAACACTCAGTTATATTTGGACAATTAGCTTCCTGACAAACAGTATTTAACTTATTTTTGTTTACTATTTCTTTGGTCTGAAAAAATATTTTACTATTAGTAATCTTAGATCTAATCCACTCTGGTTTTTTTTTTAGTGGACTTTCAATATTTTTTACTTTTTCAGGATGTCTTGGTTTCATTATTTAAGTTTAATTAAAATTTCATCTTTAGTGCCAAATTTAAATTTTGAACGATAAAGAGTATCTAAATAATCTAGATCAATATTTTCAGATAGCAATTTGTTTTTGTGCTCTACAGACTCTAATTCGCTTTCTAATTCTATCTTTTTATTTAAAAGTTTTTTTTCATATGCATTCTTTTCAATATAAGAAATCAAACCTCGTTCTCCACCAATAAGATTAATGCCAATATATAAGGTGAAAAAAACTTGAAAGAAAAATATTTTTTTTGATTTAAGAATTTCTAAAATTTTCATGTTTAGATTTTAGCTATTTTAGAAGATTTTCCAAGCTGTTCTTCAATTCTCAATAACCTATTGTATTTAGCCACTCTTTCAGATCTTGCTAAAGAACCTGTTTTAATTTGAGTTGATTGAGTAGCAACTACCAAATCAGCAATAAAAGTATCTTCAGTATCACCAGATCTATGAGAAATAATTGTACTAAAATTATTTTTTTTAGCAAGATCAATTACATCTAAAGTTTCAGTCAAGGTTCCGATTTGATTTACTTTTATTAATATGGAGTTAGCTGACTTTTCTTTAATTCCTTTTTTTAATCTTTTAACATTAGTTACGAACAAATCATCACCTACAATTTGAATATCTTTACCAATTTCTTTGGTAAGTTTTGACCATGCTCTCCAGTCGTCTTCAGCAAATGGATCCTCGATAGATTTAATGGGGTATTTTGAAACTAACTCTTTGTAATAAAGAATGCTTTCATCAACTGAAAGATGATCAGAGGAATTTAATATATAGTTGCCTTCTTTATTAATCAATTCATTGGCTGCAACATCTAAACAAATATTGATATCTACACCTGGTTTTAATTTAGATTTATCTATGGCATCAACAATAAGATCAAGAGCTTCCTCATTGGAGTTAATAGATGGAGCAAAGCCACCTTCATCACCTACATTTGTTAATAAATTTTTTGATTGAAGAATTTTTTTTAAGTTTTGAATAACTAAAAAACATTTTTCAATAGCATCCATAAAATTTTTAGCTGAATCAGGTCTGATCATAAACTCTTGAATTTTTAAATTATTATCTGCGTGAGCACCTCCATTGATAATATTCATTAATGGTTTTGGTATAATAAATTTTTTACCTAAATGTTGATACAATTCTTTTTTTTTTGAAATTGCTTCTGCTTTTGCAACAGCTAAAGATACTGCGAGTAAAGCATTGGCTCCTAATTTTTTCTTATTATCGGTCCCGTCAAGGTCTAGTAAAATTTGATCAATTTTTTTTTGATTTCCTAAATCTGTGCTTTTTAAACTTTTATTAATAATAGTATTTATATTATTAACTGCATTTAAAACACTTTTTCCTAAAAAATAATTCTTATTATTATCTCTTAATTCAAATGCTTCAAATGTGCCTGTTGATGCTCCTGAAGGTACAATAGCAGATGCTTTAATTTTATTATTTAAAAAAACTTCTGCTTCGATAGTTGGATTGCCCCTGCTGTCAAAGACTTGTCTGCCTATCAACTTTGTGATTTTTGCCATTTATTAGTTCTTAATCAATTTATCGATTGAGACCAATTGCTTTAACAAAGCTTTTATTTCGCTTAAAGGAATCATGTTAGGACCATCTGATGGAGCGTTGTCTGGATCTTCATGTGTTTCCATAAACACCGCACCAATACCAACTGCAATTGCCGCTCTAGATAAATAAGGAACAAATTCTCTTTGGCCTCCACTTTTTTCTCCCATACCACCTGGTTGCTGAACGGAATGAGTTGCGTCAAAAACAATAGGATAACCAAACTTCGCCATTATAGGCAAAGCTCTCATATCTGTAACAAGTGTATTATATCCAAAACTTGCACCACGTTCGGTCAGTAAAATATTTTTATTTCCTGAGTCTTCTAGTTTTTTTATTACATTAATCATGTCCCAAGGAGCTAAAAACTGACCTTTTTTAACATTAACAATTTTTCCAGTTTTAGCTGCAGCTACTAACAAATCAGTTTGTCTGCATAAAAAAGCAGGTATCTGTAAAACATCTACATGCTTTGCAACTATTGAACATTGTTCGGCCGTATGAACATCGGTTAAAACTGGAACACCAACTTTTTTTCTAATCTTATCAAATATAGAAAGAGATTTTTCTAAACCAATTCCTCTTTTACCTTTTAAACTTGTCCTGTTAGCTTTATCAAAAGAAGTTTTATAAATTAAATTAATTTTTAAATCTGAAGTAATTTTTTTTAATTCATGAGAAACCTCTAAAGCATGTTGCTCGCTTTCAAGTTGGCATGGTCCAGCAATTAAAGTAAACGGACGATTATTTGCTATTTCAAAATTAGCACATTTTACTTTATGGTTAGTCATTATTTTTTTCTGAGTTATTTTTTGCGGCTTTAATAAAAGATGAGAATAGTGGATGTGGTGCAAAAGGTCTAGATTTAAATTCAGGATGAAATTGTACACCAATAAACCATGGGTGATTTTCGAACTCGATAGTCTCTGGCAACAATCCGTCTGGTGAAAGTCCTGAAAAAATAAACCCTTTTTTTTCTAATCTAGATTTTAAATTTTTATCAACTTCATATCTGTGTCTATGTCTTTCATTAATGGTGGTTGATTTGTATATTCTACTTATCAATGAATTTTTTTTTAATTTAGCTTTATACGAACCTAATCTCATAGTTCCACCTAAATTTTTTTCACTTCCCTTTAAAATAGTTTTTCCCTTAGCCCACTCACTCATTAATCCTACTACATGTGTTCCACTATTGCCAAATTCACTAGAAGTAGCATTTTTAATACCTAATATATTTCTTGCTGACTCTATGATTGCCATTTGCATACCAAAACAAATTCCAAAGAAAGGAACTTTATATTTTCGTGCATAGGCTATAGCTTCTATTTTGCCTTCAGTTCCTCTTGATCCAAAACCACCCGGTATAAGTATGGCACTATAATTTTTTAAAATTTTATTTACATTGTTTTTATTTATTTTATTAGAGTCAATCCATTCTGGATTGAGATCCACATCATTGCTTAATGATCCGTGGATCAAAGCTTCGTCTAAAGATTTATAGGCATCTTTAAGATCTACATATTTGCCAACAATAGCAATAGCAATTTTTTTTCTTTTTGAATTTATTTTTGAAACAATATCTTTCCATATTTTTAAGTTAGCTTTATTTTTTTCTTTAAGTCCAAAAATATTAAGAATTTTTTTATCTAGTTTTTCTTCGTCATATTTAATAGGAACTTCGTAAATAGATTTAACATCTACAGATTGGATAACGTGTTCTGGTTCAACATTACAAAATAAAGAAATTTTTTTTTTTTCTTCTTTGGGAATATTTTTTTCTGATCTACAAATAATAATATCAGGTTGTATACCTATGCTTCTTAATTCTTTAACAGAATGTTGAGTGGGTTTTGTTTTAAGTTCTCCAGATGCGCTTATATATGGGACTAATGTAAGATGAATAAATAAGCTTTTATTTTTTCCGTCTTCATTTGAAAATTGTCTAATCGCTTCTAAAAATGGGAGACTTTCAATGTCACCAACTGTGCCTCCTATCTCGCAAATTACAAAATCTTCGTTAGAAATTTTATTAGAAATAAATTTTTTTATATGATTTGTAACGTGAGGAATTATTTGAACTGTGCTACCTAAGTATTCTCCTCTTCTCTCTTTATCAATAATATCTTTGTAAATTTGACCCGTGGTAATATTATCTTCTTTGGTAGATGGGTTATCAGTAAATCTTTCATAGTGTCCAAGGTCTAAATCTGTTTCTGCGCCATCATCGGTTACAAATACTTCTCCGTGTTCAAACGGATTCATTGTTCCTGGATCAACATTCAAATATGGGTCTAATTTTCTAATTCTAACTTTGTACCCACGTAATTGAAGCAATGAAGCAAGAGATGCCGATGTTAAACCTTTGCCTAGGGATGAAACCACGCCGCCGGTTACGAATATATATCGCGCCATGGAAGAATAGTATAACGACTTTTATTTTAAAAACAAAGTTTATTTTTGACTTGCGGGAATCTGTGGGAGATTTTTATTTTCTTCTTTTTGTTTTTCTAGGTCGATTACTGATTGTATTTCTTTTATCTCTACGCGTGATATCGATACTAAAGCGATACTGGTTATAATGAAAAAAAAAGCTAGTATTGATGTGAACTTAGTAAGAAAGTCTCCTGCAGATCTTGAGGATGTGAAATTATCTTGTGAAACTCCCAGGCCTAGTGCTCCTCCTTCTGATCTTTGAAGTAAAATTACAACAACTAACAATACAGCCAAAATAATATTTATTGTAAGTAAAATGCTTTCCATGATGTCTATCTATAGTAATTCTTTATTATATCAATAAAATTTTCATCAGATTTTGATGCGCCGCCAATTAAAAAACCATCTATCTCATCTAGTTTTTTAAATTGACTTATATTTTTACCGTCTACAGATCCGCCGTATAAAACAACAGTTGATGTTTTTTTTTTGAAAATATTATTTAATATTTTTTTTATAAATATAGTTGTTTTAAGTAAATCATTAGGTTCCGGGATTTGGCCAGTACCAATTGACCAAATAGGCTCATAAGCAACAATGATATCTTTAAAATTAAATCTCACATCTAAAGCATTTTTAATTTGAGTTTCTAGTACTTCATACGTTTTATTACTTACTTTTTGATCTTTATTTTCGCCTATACAGAAAACTACTTTTAATTTGTTGTTTAAAGAATTTTCAACCTTACTTTTTAACATTACATCCGTATCACCTTCTGAACGATTATCGGAATGGCCTACAATAACATATTCAGCTCCGATGCTCTTTATCATCAAAGGACTGATGGCACCTGTGTTTGCCCCAAAATTATCTTTGTGATAACAATTTTGAGCACCAATAGTAATTTGTTTATTTTGAAAAAATTTAGCGTAACTTTGAACTAGAGTATAAGGTGGAGCAATGACAACTTTATATTTTTTATTAAATTTTTTATCAGATTTAACAAATTTATTTATTTTATCAAGAATACTGATAGATTTTGGAACACCAAACATTTTCCAATTACCAATAAAATATCTCATGTTATTTGCCATATTTAATGTTTTGATCTATAGGTGTGTTAAATATAAAGCGCACTATTAAATTAAAACAATGCTTACATCAATAAGAAAAGTAACTTTATCTTTTTTAGCTAAAGTCTTAATAGCCATAATTATTTTACCTTTTGTATTTTGGGGTATGGGAGATGTCTTTAGAACTGGAAATCAGAATATTTTAGTTACAATTGGCTCTGAAAAATTTTCGGTTCAAAGTTTTGTTGAGTACGTTAACAGGCTTAATCTAAATGAGCAGCAAAGAAATAATTTAGCTAAAAGTGATTTATTAGATAAAATTTTAACAGAGTATATAGGGAAAAAAATTATTGCACTTGAAATTGCTGATCAGGGAATAAATTTAAATAATCAATCACTTAAAGAAATTATTATAAACGATAAAATATTTAAAAAAGACAATAAATTTTCAAGAACAGAATATGAAAAATTTTTACTCGAAAGCAGATTGAGCGCAGCTACATTTGAACAAAATATTGCCGAACAAGAAAAGAAAAGACAATTATTAACTTTTTTATCCGAAGGAATTAATTTACCTGAATTTTTAATAGAAAAAGAATATGTAAGTGAAAATCAAATAAAAACGATTAAATACTTACGATTAGATAATTTGTATAAAAATTATTCTATTTCTGAAGAAGAAATTAAAAAAACTTATGAATCAAATAAAAGCCTTTTTACTCAGGATTTAAAAAAAATAAATTATGTTGAGCTTTTACCAAATAATCTTACTGGACAAAAAGAATATAACGAAGCTTATTTTAAAAAGATTGATGAAATTGAAAATGCTATCTTGGATGGTGTTAAAATAAATGATTTTATTAAAGAATATAATCTTTCAGTAAAATTAATCGAAAATGTTAATAGGCTTCAAAAAGATAAATCAGGTAAAGAATTATCAAATATTGATAAAGAACTATTTGCTAAAATATTTAATGTCAAAACTGTAAATAAACCCGAATTAATAAATCTTAATAATAAATATTACTTAAGTGAAATATTAAACGTTGAAAAAATTTCAAGAAGTTTAGAGGATAAAGAAATTAAAGAAGCCATTACTTCACAAATAAAATTAAAACATATCGTTGAAAGCAATACTAAAATTGTAAAGGAAATGTCAGAGGGAAAATTTAATTTAGATGAATTTGAAAAATTTAGTAAAGATAACAAAATCGAAATAGTAAAAATAACCATTAAAGACATTAAAAATGAAAGTATATTTAACTCTGGAATGATAAAAGAAATTTTTAAAATGAATGACGGTGATCTTGAATTAATTACAGACAGCCAGTTAACTAAAAATTATATCATTTTAGCTGAAAAAACTGAAAAATTACTTTTTGATAAAAATAACAAAAATTACGAAGAGTATAAAAGTAAAGCTAGATTAAATTTAGCTAATCAAATTTATAGTGATTTTGATAAAACTGTTAATAATAAATACGATGTAAAAATAAATCAAAATGTATTAAGTCGTGTTAAAAATACTCTTTAATGAAACTAAATATTAGTTTTAGTTCCTTTAAAAAAAATCATAAATCAAAAAAAGACCAATTAGTCTATGTTGTTAGAAATTGCAAAGATTACAAAGAAGTTGAAAATATATTTAGTTTTTTATTAGTTGAAAAAAATAGTTTTATTTTTGAGTCTGTCGAGAAAGGAACAACTAGGGGAAGATATACTATAATAGGAAAAAATCCTGATAAATTATGGGATATTAATAAAAATATTATTACTGAAATATTCGAATGGAAAAAGAAAATTATAAATGAAAAACCTTTAAATTTTTTAAATAATTTAACTCATAAATTTAATACTAAAGTACCAGACGGAATTCCTAAAATGGCTGCCATGCTTGTTGGTTATTTTTCTTATGACATTATTAGATATACAGAAAAAATCCCAGATAAGTGCATAGATGATCTTAAAATTCCAGATGTTAGAATTTTTAGGCCGAGAAGTTTAATTATTTACGACAATTTAAAAAAAAAAATATATTTTATCGAAAATATTTATGCTGAAACTAAAATTCAAAATTATTTTGAAAAATATCAGTCTATTCAAAGAAGCTTTGAAACTTACGAAGATTTTAGCAATATAAAATTACCAATAAAATTTACGTACGAGAAAAATAAAAACACAATTAAAAGCAATATCTCAAAAAATCAATTTATAAATTATGTAAAAAAAGCTAAAGAATACATTGCTAAAGGAGATATTTTTCAAGTGGTTTTAAGTCAAAGATTTGAGAGAAAAATTAATAAAATGCCGCTTGAAATCTATAACCATCTAAGGCTATCAAACCCCTCGCCATTCATGTTTTATTTTAATTTTGAGGATTTTAAAATAATTGGTAGTAGTCCTGAAATTTTGGTTAGATTACGAAATAATCAAATAACAATAAGACCAATTGCAGGAACAAGACCTAGAGGTTCGACAAAAGAGCAAGACACAAGATATGCTAAAGATCTTTTGAAAGACAAAAAAGAATTAGCTGAACATTTAATGTTGCTTGATCTTGGCAGGAATGATGTTGGTAAAGTATCAAAAATTAATACTGTTAAAGTAACTGAAAGCTTTACGATAGAAAAATACTCTCATGTCATGCACATTGTATCTAATGTTGTTGGTGAATTTGATCGTAAGAACTCATTATTTGAGACTTTATTATCCGGATTTCCAGCTGGAACGGTTAGTGGAGCTCCTAAAATTAGAGCTATGGAAATTATTGACGAACTTGAAAAAAATAAACGTAAACTTTATGCAGGTGGAATAGGTTATTTCACATCTAATAAGGAGTTTGATACCTGCATTGCTTTAAGAACTGCCTTAATAAAAAATGATAAGCTTTATGTTCAATCAGGTGCAGGAATTGTTGCAGATAGTATTCCTGAAAAAGAATATCAAGAAACAGTAAACAAAGCTAAAGCCTTAATGAGCGCGGTTGATTAAATGAAAATTTTACTTATAGATAATTACGATAGCTTTACTTACAATCTGTATCACTGCATTTCAAAACTTAAATGTAAAGTAGACGTAGTTAGAAACGATAAAATTACATCTAAAGAAATTATTAAAAGAAATTATGATAAAATTGTTATCTCGCCAGGTCCTGGTAACCCATTTCAAGCAGGAAACTGTCTTAAAATTGTAAAAGAGCTCCACAAAGATTTACCTATTTTTGGAGTTTGTTT
>SXGT01797295.1_pt1 | contig 16170 bp, 19 predicted proteins | sample 3176221 | NCBI WGS metagenome assembly SXGT01 (sample SAMN11356862, study PRJNA531348) | freshwater metagenome | isolation source: freshwater sample F1-120 | place: China: Fuxian Lake, Yuxi | collected 2017-12-25 | reverse complement strand
AGCGTGCGCAGGCGCTCGGTGGCGGCGCACTGGCCGAGGATCTCGTTCTCGGAATCCTCCGCCGCGTGCGTGGTGAGGAATTGATTGACGGTGAGGACTTGTGCGAACTGCTCGGCCTTCTTGATGACGATCTCGACCTGCTCGTTGGAGAAGGGCTTGAGCAGGTAGTCGAACGCGCCGTGGCGCATGCAATCGGCCACGAGATCCACCGAGCCCGCGCCACCCATGAAGACGACCAGCGGCTTGTTCGGCCGCATGTTGACCTCGCGCAGGAACTCGGCGCCGGCGCCGTCGGGGAGTTGCTCGTCGAGCAGCATCACGTCGAAGTTTCCTTTGCCGAGGTAATCGTGGGCCTCCTGAATGGTGCCGACGGCCGCCACCTCGATGCGCTTCTGGCGGAGGAACTGCGCGACGGCGCGCCGCAGGAAATCCTCGGCAGCAACTAGGATGACGTTCTCGATGGGCATGGCTCAGGAAGTGCCGGTGTTCCGATACAACTTAGCCACGTAATTGGGGTTTTGTCGCTGCGCCGGCGGCAATTTGCTCGGCGGCACGAGCCGGTGCCGGAGCAGGAGTTGCTCGTTCTCGCGGTCGAGCAGCACGATTTTCATGATCAGGTCGAGGTTTTGGCGGATGAGCGCGGAAATCTCGGGATGCCGTGCGCGTTCGCCGGCGGGCAGGCGGAGCCACGCGGCCTTGTGGTCGGCGATTTGCCGCTGGGCGCCGGTGAGGCGATCGAGAAAACTTTTGCGCGCCTGGGTGCCGGCCTGCAGATCTTCGGGCGCGGCGGATTTGAGCTGCTGGTTCTCGGCGCGGACGAGGCTGTGGACTTCCTCGCAGAGCTTCAGGTGCTGCTCCAACTCACCGGCCAGCGACTGGAGCGAATTATCTCGTTCCGGAAGGCTCATTGGCGGTGTGTGGCAATCTAATTCTCCTTTTCGATCCGCTTGTTGGACGCGGATTCTTCCACACTCCGTTTGAATGACAAGATTTCATTTCGCACACGCGCCATCCCGACGATGGTCTGGAGCGCGAGGCGCTGGGTCGATTTACCGATCTCCTCGGGTCGATCCTGTGCGGCGGTGATGAGGTCGGCGTAGGCGCGCACGGCCTTATCCTCCTCGCGCAGGCGCTCGTGGCAGAGGCCGATCTGGTTGAGGATTTGGATTTGGCTTTCGATGGTTCGATCCCGCACGAGCAGCCAGCGGTAAGCCTCGGCGGCGGCGGGGAAGTCCGCGGCCTGAAAGCTCTGGTTGGCGAATTCGTTCATCGAGCGGAACAGCCAGAGACCCCAGCGCGCCTGCTGCGCGGCGTCGCCCGCGGCGAAGGTGTCCTGCACGATCTTGAACTGGTGCAGCGCATCCTCGCGCCGGCCGGCGCCGTGGCTGGCCTTGGCCAGATGATGGCGCACCTCGAACTGGAGGTCGTGCTCGGCCCCTTGCGGCTGCCGGAGGAATTCGTTGCACTGGTCGATGATGGCAATGTTGACGGCGGCCAGTTCTTTGCGCAGATCGTCCGGGGCGGACTTCTGTGCCGGCGTGGGGTCGGGCCTCGCTGCGACAACGAGGGCGAGGTCAATCTGAGAAGCGATTTGGGCCGCCGCCGCTACGCGCGCGCGGATGAGCTTGAGCCGCAGCGTCATCTCGCTCATCTCCTCGTTGCGGTTTTTGAGCAACCGTTCGTAGAGCGTGGCAGCTTCTTTGAAGTCGCCACTTTCAAGATGGGTGTCGGCGATCTCGGCTTGTGCCGTGAGGACGATACGCTCGTAGCGGGCAAGGTTGTCGCCACGCAGTCGGATGGCCGCGGTCATCACCGAGTAATACTTGGAGACGGCCATGTTGTGCTGGCCCATCCTACGGAAGAGCAGTCCCTGCCGGAGCAGGATTTCGGGGACGACGACATCCTGAGGAAAGCGCTCGATGTACTCGGCGAGCAGTTGCTGGGCGATTTCGAATTTCTGGTCGCGTTCGGCGAGGAGCGCCAACTCCACGAGAGCGAGGCGTTTGGCGTCGAGCTTCACTTCTTTGGTCGCGTCGGAGTTCAACACCTCGCGCACGATCCGGTCCACTTCCAGCCAGCGATTGGTGGTGGATTGGTTCGTGGCGCCGCGCATCGCGGGAATCTGCGCGAGTTTTTTCCGGTTCAGCTCGTCCTGCTGCTTGAGATAGGCAGTGCTTTCCTTGAACTCAAGCGAATCGTTGGGCAGGCGGCCGATGGTCAAATCCGTGCTCTGCGTGCCGCGATTGAGTTGGTCCACGACGCTCCCGGCCGGTTTGGCGGCGGGCTTCGGTTCCTCCAGCGGTTTCGGCGCGGACTTTTCGTCGGCGTGCGCCCAAGCGATGAGCAGCGCGAACGCGCAGAGCGCGGCGGATCGCACGGCGAAGTTGTGGAGGCGACGATTCATCCGGCTATTTCTGTTGGTACGTGGATGAGCTGGGGCGGCCGAGGGTGGAGGGCGGTTGGAAGAGCGGCGAGGGGTCCAGCGTGATGCCGATCTGGTTCGTGCCGCTCTGGAAGAACTTCATCATCGAACCAGTGCCCGGCCCGACCACGAGCGGCTGTTGCGAGAGCAGTTGGCGGACAAGGTCGTTTCCGGAAAGCGTGTTGGGGGGCGGCAGCGTAGTGGTCCCCACGATAGCCGGCTGAGTCGCCGTCGCCTCGACGATGGGCTGTGCCGGCGCGGGTGTGAACTGCGGCTGCGGATCGTAGCTGATGGGCAGCGCGGGCAGGGGAGAGATGGGGACCTTGGCCGGCGAGGCGAATCGGAGCGCGTAGGCCGGGCCCTTCGTGAGATAACCGGCGACGGGCGGCGGTTCGGCAGCCAGCAGCCCGCCGATACCGAGGCAGGTGACGAGCAGGCCGAGTGGGCGACGGTGTTGTTGGCGGCAAATCATGGACATAGTATGGCTCACCGGAGGTAATCCAGCAACGACGTGTTCAGGATGGTGCCGCCGGATTTGAGCGCGGCGGTGTAGGCGTTCTGGATCTGGTTCAGGCGCACGATGGTGTCGGCCAGATCGGCGTCGGCCTCGGCGGAGATGAGCGGGTCGAGCGCTTCCGCGCGCTTCTGGGAAATGGCCTTGGTGGTATCGAGGCTGGACTGGGTGGCGCCGACGCGGCCGAAGATGTCGATGAAGTTGCTCTCGTCTTTCTGCAGGTTCGCCGAGTCCGTGGACTTGATGGTGTTGATGGCAGCGGCCCCGGCCGCGCCGCCCGTGGCGGCGGTCTCGAGGTTGTTGCGCAGGGCGATGAGGTGGTTCAGGAAATCGGCTCCGGCGCTATTCTTGAGCACGCCGTTCTGGCCGGGGCCGGTGTTCACACCGGGGAAATTGACGGAGACGGAGACGCCTTCGGCGACGTCACTGGCGATGACGTTTTCGGTGCCGTTGTAGGCGACGGCGGTGATCTTGCCGGAGGCGTCGCGGGTGGCGGTGATGGGCGGAACGTCATTTTTAGTGCCACCGAAAAGATAGCCCGTGTGATGCTTGGTGTTGGCCAGGTTAACGGCCTGTTCGAGGAGTTGATTGATTTCCTGTTTGTAGGCAGTGAGACCTTCGGCGCCCCGGCTCATGTCGGCGAGCACGGTCACTTCATTGGCGCGGTCGGAGAGGCGCTTGAGGCCGGAGACGGAGGTGTAACCGGCGTCGAGAATCTCGCGAAGCTTGTCGGTGCTGCGATGATACTGGTTGAGCGAGCGGAGTTCGTTCTGCAGGTCGAGCGCCTTGCGCATGGCGCGCGGATCGTCGCTCGGGGCGGAGATGCGCTGGCCGGTGGCGGCCTGCCGTTGCAGTTCGGCCTGCTTGGTGGCGAGGTCGCCGAGCTGGTTTCGCAGGTCGAGCGGAAAACTATTGGAAGTAACGCGCATAGATCAGTAGGAGATCAGGTGCCCATGTTGATGATTTCGGCGAGCATCTCGTCCATGACGGTGATGAGCTTGGCGGAGGCCTGATAGGCACGCTGAAATGTGACGAGGTTGGTCATCTCCTCGTCGATCGAGACGCCGCTGACGGACTCTCGCTGACGGGTGAGCAGGCGCTGCACGGCTTCTTGGTCGGCGATCTTGACCTCCACGGAGTGGAGTTCATGGCCGAAGTTGGTGACGGTGTAGCTGTAGCTGTCGTTGAAGGTGCGGTTCGAGAGGCCGGCGATCTGCGTGGTGGCGAGCCGTGAAAGCGCGAGGGCTTTGGTGTTGTCGCCCGGATTGGGGCTGCCCGCCATCTGCAATTTTTCCGGGGCGTTGGATAAGGCCGTGTTCAGCTTGATGTCAGCGGCTCCGGTGCCGGTGAAGAGCGTGAGCCCCGGCGTGTTCACGCCGCTGAGATCGTAGCCGGTGGTGTGGATGGCGTTGATCTGGGTGATGAGGTTGCTGGCGAGCGTGTTCAGGTCGCTGCGCAGGGTGAGGAGGGCGCCGTCGCGCGCATCGATTGTGCCCTTGATCTCGCCGCCGTTCAGCGTGAGCACGGGGGCGGCAGCGCCGCTGGTCAGGACGGCGGCGTTCGACTTGATCTGGTACATCCCGCCGCCGTCAGCGACGGCCACGAGTTTGTCCACCTGGAAATCCTCGGTGATGACAGCGACGCCGCCGATGGAGACGTTGAGTTTGTTGTTGGTGGTCGTGGCGGTGAAATTCACGAGGGCACCCAGTTCCTCGAGCTTCTCCTGGCGCCGGTCGCGCACTTCGTTGGCGCGGGCGAACTCGCCGGTTTCAGTCTGGCTGATGGTGTTGCTGAGGCTGGCGATTTCAGTGAGGAGCTTGTTGACCTGATCGGTCTGGACGGGCACCTCGGTGTTCAGGCTGGTGCGCAGCGCGCCGAGCTTGCTGTCAACGGAGTTGAACCGCTCGGCCAGTTGCTGGGCCTGGAGCAGAACCATCTGCCGATCGGCGGTGGAGGTGGGGGAGGCGCTGAGGGATTGAAGCGCGCCAAAAAAATCATTGAGCCCTTCCGCCACGCCGTCGTGCTGGGAAAGCGAGGCATCCGTGGACTGGCGGTCGATCACTTGGCCGAGATAAACCTGCGCTTGGTTGAGCGCCCGCTGCTTGGCTTCGAGGAAACCACCGACGCTGTTCTCGGTGATGATCGAGGCGTCCAGCGTGTCGTTACGGATTTGCTCGAAGCCGGCGACCTTCGCGCCGGTGCCCGACGAGCCGACGGTGGTGGTGATGCTTTCGGCCGTCTGGAGGCGGAGGCGCTGGCGGGCGTAGGCGGGGTTGGCGGCGTTGGCCAAGTTATGGCCGGCCAATTGCACGCCTTGCTGGGCGTTTTCCAGCGACTGGCGGGCCATCTCCAATGTTCCAAGCAAGCCGATCATAACTTCTCTGGGTTAGACAATTCCTTCGTAAAGCGAGCTGGGCGGCGGCGTGACGGGCGCGACGTAACCGCGACGGCCGTAGGTGCGGCCGCTGCCGGCGGCGGGGAAAAGGTTCTGGATCATCCGCTGCATCAGATCGAGCGAGCGGCTGAGCAGGAGGTGGTTTTGCCGGAGCCATTGTTGCACGCGCAGCAGGATCTGGTTGATCTCCGCGACCAGCGCCTCGAGCAACGGTTGGTACTCCGCCGGGAGCTGCGCGGTCATCTGGCGGAAGGGGATCTCCGGCGCGGCGCCCAGTGCGGTGATGATGACTTTGCGCGCCTGCTCGCGGGCCGTGCGCGCGGCGGTCACTCGGGCCACCTGCTGTTCCACCGCGGCGAGGTTCTGCTGGAGCGCCTCGGCGTGGCGGCTGATGATGAGCTCCTGCTGTTCCTGCATCAGCGCGAGGAGTTCGCCGTACTGCGTGAGCTCCTCCCGCAGGCATCCGATGAGATGTTCGACGTGCGGCTTCATTGCGGTTGTGCGACCGGCTTGGCATTCGCGGCGACATCCCCCGCGGCGTCCTTCGCGTGCGGGGTGAATTGCGCCTGGAATTGCCGGGCAAGGCCGAGCGTGCCGGACTTGGAAATCTGGTTGGCGAGAGTATCGGTCATCATGTCGCGATAGATCTCGCTCGTGGCGCCGCTCATCTGGCCTTTGGGCGCGAGCAATGGCTTCTGCGCTTCCGTGAGGAACTGGCGGACCAAGATGGCCTCGAAATGCTTGCTCGCGACGGCGATCTTGTCTGCCTCGGAGACATGCGGGTTGCCGGCGAGCCGTTCGGGCGCGAGTTGCTCCGCCTCGCGGAACGAGAGGGCGGCGGTGTTGGTGGCGGAGATCATATCAGCGCAGGATCAGCTCGGCCTGCAACGCACCGGCCTGTTTCATCGCCAGAAAGATGGACATCATGTCGCGCGGAGTGACGCCGAGGGCGTTGAGCGACTGCGCGACCTTCTCCACCGTGGGCATCTCGGGGAAGGTGACGAGTGAACCCTTCTTCTCCTCCACGTTCACGTTCGTGCGCGGATTGGTGGTGGTGGTGCCGGTCTGCGAGAAGGGCAGCGGCTGGCTGGTCTCGGGCGTCTCGGCGATGGTCACGATGATGTTGCCGTGGGAGACCGCGCAACTGTTGATGCGCACGCGCGCCGTGGCGACGATGGTGCCGGTACGCTCATTGATGATGATGCGCGCGACGGAATCGGGTACGACCTCGATGGCCTGGAGCTGGGCGATGAAGCTGATCGGCGAGGCCTGATAAACCGACGGCACGGCGACGCGCACGGTGTTGCCATCCACCGACTGGGCGGAGCCGGGGAACTTCTTGTTCACGGCCTCGGCCATGCGCGCGGAGACGGTGAAGTCCGGCTCCCGCAGGTTCAGGGACACGAAGTTGTCGCGCACGAGTGTGACGGGGATGCTTTTCTCCACCAGCGCGCCGTTGGCGATCTGGCCGGTGGTGGGATGATTCTTGGTCGCGGAAGCTCCAGCGCCAGCGGCGGCGAAACCGCCGGTGCTCACGGCGCCCTGCGCCACGGCGTACACTTTGTTATCCGCGCCGAGCAGCGGCGTCTGGATGAGGATGCCACCTTGGAGCGCCTTGGCGTCGCCGAGCGAGGAGATGGTCACGTCGATGCGCGCGCCGTCCTTCATGAAGGGCGGGATGTCGGCGGTGACGATGACGGTGGCGACGTTCTTGGAGGAGACCGTGGTCGGATCCACCTTCACGCCGTAACGCTGGAGCATGTTGGCGATGGTCTGCTTGGAATAGGACCTATCCTTGTCGCCCTCGCCGTTGAGGCCGAGGACGAGGCCGTAACCGACGAGCTGGTTATCCCGCGCGCCGTGGATGAAGGTGAGGTCTTTGATGCGCACGCCCGCGGTTTGGGCGGTGGCGACGCCGACCAGCAGCCACCACGCGAGAGAGAGTTGGAGTAGGCGAGCCATATCAGAACGGGTTGATTTTTTCGAAGAACTGGGTGAACCAGCCCTTCTTCTGTGAATCGCTCAGAGTGCCGGCGGTGTGAAAGCGCAGGCTCAAGTCGGCGAGTTGGTAGCTGTACACATCGTTCTTGTTGCTGATGTCATCGCTCCGCACCACGCCACGGAGGATGATGGTCTGATTTTCACGGCCGTAACCGGTCTGGCGCATCGCCTCGACCACGAGGTTGCGATTGGGTAGTACTTCGACCACGCGCGCGCCGAAGCGGGTGGTGATGCTGTCGCTGTTCTTGATGCTGCCGCCGCCATCGAAGTCGGTCGTCGAACCGAATTTCAGAGCCGGAAACGCCCCGCCCTTGGTCAGCAAACCGCTGTTCGCCGGACTGAAAAGAAAATTGGACATGCTCACGTCGGCCGAGGATTCCTTCGCGGTTTTGGTGCTCTGATCCTTCTGGTTCGAGTTGCTCTCCTGCACGATGACGTTGATGATGTCGCCCACGCCCAGCGCCTTCTTGTCGCCGAACTGGGTGGGGTTCACGGCGTCGCTCCACAGAGAGTCTGCGTGGCTGATCTCAGCCACGAAGCAGAACAGCGTGAGCGCCGCGACCGGTTTAGAGAACCACTTGAATGGTGCCTTCAGTGATGACTTTCCCGCGGAGTTCCTTCCGCGTGGTGTTGTTGCGGATGCGAACCAATTGCCCCGGCGCGCCGTCTTCGAGCACCTCGACTTTGAGGCGCACGAGCAGGGCTTTGTCCGAGATGATGGCGTCCACCAACTCGCCGCGGCGGATGACCGGCATGAGCTGGGTGTGCCGCGCGAAGAGAATGGCGCCGGCGGGGAGATTTTGCGTGAGGCTCTGGGCCGGGCCTTCGTTGGGGCCGCTCCAGAAACCGCCTTGCAGATTCATCACGTCGCGCCGTTCCTGCGCGAGGTCGAGCTTGGCGAGATCCTCGCCGCGCTGGGCCGCGGAGCGGATGACCCACACGGTGCGCATCATTTTGCCTTTGAGGAAGACGTTCCACGAACCAACCTTCTTTTTGTCGGCGAGCAGTTCGAAGCGGACGAGGAAGTAGGCGTTCGGCCCGGTGGCCGGCTGTTCGACGAGGTTCACGCTCAACTCGCCTTCGGGTGCGGGAACGGGTTTCCACTCGCGCGCGAATTCGAGCAGCAGATCGCTCTCCTCCTTTTTGCGCGCGGGAACGAGCTTGGCGGTGAGCAGTTCGAGCAGTTCATCGCCCTCGACCATCCGCACCGGCGCGGCCGGTTCAGTGGCTTTGGCGGCGAGCTTGGTCGGCACGATCTGCGCGGAGGCGGCCGCGGCGGTGAAGCCGAGCAGGAGCACCACCAGCAACCGCAGGATGGGAGCGGGAGAATTCATCAATCAGTGTTAACGGCGGAGGTTGTTGCTCTGCTGCATCATCTCGTCGGCCGCTTGAATGGCCTTGGAGTTAATTTCGTAGGCGCGCTGGGCCATGATGAGGCTGACCATTTCCTCGACGACCTTCACGTTGGACATTTCGAGGAAGCCTTGGGAAAGCTCGCCGTAACCGTTTTGGCCAGGCTGGCCGGTCTCGGCCGTGCCGGAAGAGGGCGACTCGCGGAAGAGGTTTCGCCCGATGGTCTGGAGACCGCCGGGGTTGGCGAAACGCACGAGCGAGAGTTGCGAGGTCTGCGGCGCCTGATCGCCGACCTTCACCGAGATGCTGCCGGTGGGCGAGATGGTGATGGCGGTGGTGCCGGGCTGGATGGAGGGGAACCCGAGCACGGGCATGCCGTCGCTGGTCACCACGCGGCCGTTGGAGTCCACTTTGAAACCGCCGTCGCGCGTGAAGGAGCGGGTGCCGTCGGGCATCTGCACTTCAAAGAAACCGTCGCCGGCGATGGCGATATCCATCTTCTCGCCGGTCTGTGTCAGTTCACCAGTGGTGAAGAGCCGCGACGTGGAGACGGGCCGCGAGCCGTGGCCGACCTGGATGCCCGTGGGGATTTGGTTGCCGGCGCCGGCATCGGCACCCGGCTGCTTGTTCGTCTGGTAGAGCAGATCTTGGAACTCGATCTTGCTCTTCTTGAAGCCGGTGGTGTTGACGTTCGCCAAGTTGTTGGCGATGACGTCGAGGTTCATCTGCTGGGACTGCATTCCCGAGGCGGAGGAGTAGAGGGCGCGCAACATAAAGGATCGTTAGGTCGGGTTGGAGAGTTCTTGGATCACGCGGCCGATCCGCTCGTCTTGCATCTGGACGACACGCTGGTTCGCCTCGAAGTGGCGGAGGGTCATCATCAGATCGCTCATCTCGTGCGAGGGCGTGGTGTTGGAAAACTCGAGGTGCCCCTGGCGCAACGTGCTGCCCGCGGCATCGGCCGGCTTGGCCAGATTATTCGGATCCGAGTAATAGCCGTTGTTGATTCGTTGGAGCTGGCTGAGATCGGCGAACTCCATGAGCTGCAACCGCCCGCGGGGAACGCCGTTCTGTGTTATCTCGCCGGTGGGGGAGATGGAGATGGGCGACGGATTCTGCGCGTCGAGCTGGATCGGCCCGCCCATTCCGAGGACGGGGTAGCCCTCCTTGGTCGTGAGCTGGCCGGTCGGACCGGTGCGGAATTCGCCGTCGCGCGTGTACACCGTACCGTTGGGGCCCTGCACGCCGAAGAAGGCCGGGCCATCAATCGCCACATCGGTCGGCACGTTGGTCGGCCGCATGCCGCCTTGGGTGAAGTTCGTTTGGGAATTGAAGGCGGGGAAAGCGTAGCGCACCTGACGCGCGGAGGCGGCGTTCAGCCCCTTCTCAAAGAGGCCCGGCTCCATCGCCGAGAAGGACATGTCCAGCTTCTTGAAGCCGGGAATGGAACCGGCGGCCAAGTTCTCTGCAATCATCTGCTGGCGGCGGAGATTGCCCTCCATCGCAGCGGCGGCTTGGTACAAACTTACATTCATTCACGGTCGTCGAAGCACGATGTGTGCCATGAAGGCTCCGGGCGGGGGCGGACAGGCGAAAACCCAAAGGCAGTCCGCACAATCCAGTGGTTCTCAAGGCAACTCGCGTGCCAGCAGAGGGTTTTGGCGTTTTTCGACCAAGTCGCCGGGAAGGTGGGCGAAGGGCCTTGCCCGTCGCGGGCTCAAAGCCGGAAAGAAATGCCAGAGGAAGCGGGGAGCGTGCAAAAGCTATCGGCCAGAGCGGCCTCAGCTGTAGGTTCCCCAAGACGAGTGGCTGGTGCCAGCGTAGGCCTTGCGGACCTGTCCGAGGGTGTGGATGGAACGATCTTCCGTGGCGAGTTGGTCTTTCACCTTACGGATTTTGAGGGTGAGTTGGGTCCGGTTCTCGTGTTCGAGGGCGTAAAGTTCGCCGACGAGTTGCCGGACGGCTTGGGGCGCGGCGGGTGTGTCCGATGGCGTGCTCAGCACCTGATCGAGTCGCTGTTGCAGCGCGGCCTTCTCCTCCTGATGTCCGCGGAGGGCCTCCCAATCCTGCGCCGCGATGGCGGCGGTTTCGGCGCGGGTGAGGCGGCTCCATTCGCGCAGCAGAGCGATAGTGTCGCTGGGCGCGGAAGGTGTAGGAGGCGTGGACATAGGCGGATCAGCCGAGCAGCGAGAGGCTCGGCGAAGCGGCTTCGGCAGTGGATGCAGGCGTCGTTGCCTGCTGCGCGGTGGACTTGGCGACGCTCTCGCGCCAAGCGTCGCGCAGGCCGGTGGCATGGCGGTGGACCTCTTCGACCATCTCGCGACTTTTCTTCATGTTCGCGGCGTGGAGGCGGCGATCGAAGTAATCGTAGAGTTGGGCGAGGTTGGTGGCCAGTTCACCGCCCTTTTCGGTGTCCAATGCGAAGCGTAGTTCACGAAAAACAGCTTGGGCTTTGCTGAGATTGGTGTGGACGGTGAGGTTGAGTTCCAGCGGGTCCTCCGACTCAAAGCCTTTGAGGGCAACGTTGAGGAACTTAATCGCCCCATCATAGAGCATCACGACCAAGTGGCCGGGCGTGGCGGTGGTGACCGCTGAAGTTTTGTAGGCTTGCAGCCGACTGGCGTAACTCATCGTTTCTCCTTGCAGAGCAGCAACTGTGCCGCGAAGGGGGACTGCCGAACGGGGGCTTACGGGCCTACTTCTGGAAAGGTTCAGTCTGGATGGCCAAAAGGCGCGATAAACGGTCAATCACCTCCGGCGGCGGGTAATTCGCGGAATCGACCTGCTGCTGAAGACGGGCTTTCTGGAGAGTGTAACGCGCCTCCAAATCCTGCTCGGATTGGCGGAAGTCCGCATGGGGAGCGGGTCGGGTCTCAACCGTATCGGTCGGAATGACCAGCGACACTTCCGCCTTACCAGCGGCGGGCGCGGACTTCGAGGTCCGTTGGGCCGCTAGGGTCGAGTTGACCGAGTTGAGGTTGATTTCTTTCATCTCTCAGAGTGCGCGGCACCATCGTGCCACACGCTTTGTTTTGCAAATTCTTTTTCGCTTTTCAGCTGGATCTCTGGCCCTGATCCGGGCACCTGACCCACTTCTATCTCGGCAGCGGTTAGGGGAACTTTAGTCATTTTTAGTTATTTTTTATCTTTTTTACTAACCTCTTTAGGCCGAATCGTTTCCGCCATCGCTGCCACGGTGTAACGGGTGAAACTGGCGGGGGAATTGAGGATGGGCGTCTCGCGCAGGAGGGGCGACGCGGTGGCTTGATGTTGGAGCAGGTGGCGCCGGGCGCTATTGGCCACGGTGGGCATGCCGGCGTCGAATAGCTCGTCGATGGTCCAGAGCGCCTGGCCATCCTCGAGATTGAAAAGGGCCAGTTTCCAGCCGACGCCGAGGGGTGGATAGGCGCGGTACACAGCGAGTTCGCTGAAGAGCACGGCGTGGCAACCGGTTTCTTCGCGAAGCTTCTCGAGCAGGTCCGGCGGCAGCTTTTCATCCGCCCGCAACTGCGGTTTGCCGGTGAGCGCCTCCAATTTCTCGCGGGTGATGCGGACAATCTCGAAATGGGCCGCCTTGGGAAATTCATCGAGCAACACCGGCTCGAGGGTTTCGAGGCCGGCTCTCGCGGCGGCGTTGCCGGGGGCGTGAGTGACCGGCAGCACGGCCACGCGGCGCACGGTGTCGGGGAGCTTCTGGCCGGCGAGATGGAAATTCGCGGGCGTGTGGAATGGCCCTAGGACCGTGGGGGAGAAGGCATCCTCCAGACTCTCACAACCGAGGCCGAGCGCGAGCGCGCCGGCGGCGAGGAGTAGGCGGGGTGCGAAAAGTTGGGAAATGGAACGGTTCATCATGCGAAGCGCTTGGCAAGGTACTGCATCTGTTGGTTGATCTTGGCTTGGGCCTGCTCCATCGCGACGAAGCTGCTGGTGAGCCGTTGGCGGTTGGACTGTACCCGTTTTTCCAACTCGGCGATCTGCGTATCGATGGCGGTGACTTGCTTGGTCATGCTGCTCCGCTGCGTGACGAGTGAGCCGGTGGTGTCCTTGACCACGGAGTCAAGGTACGTGTTCATCATGTTGCCAAGGCCGGAAGTGGTATCGGTGAAGAGCGTCTTGACGTCGGCGATGGAACCGCTGAGAGCGCTGTCCAGCGCGGTGCTGTTCGAGAGGGTGATTTGGTTGTTGTAGCCGCCGGTGGTGTAGCCGATGGACTCAAGCCGTTTGATGGTGCCGGAAAGGCTGGAGACATCAGCGCCGATTTTGGTGCGCAGGTAGGAGGCGATTTCGGCCACCGACCGGTCGCTCGCGAGCAGCCCTTGGGTGACCTTGCCGCCGGCATCGGTGGTGCTGGCGGTGTGAGTCTCGATCAGCGACTGGATCTTGTTGTAGGCATCCACGAACTCGGCGATGGATTTTTTTGCCTTCTCGTTGTCGGCCGAAATCGTGACGGTCGAGGTAGTCGGCGCCGCGCCGAGGAAATATTGATCGCCAGAACCGGTGCCGGTGATGTCCACCGTGCCCGTGCCGCCGGTGGCGCCGCTCTCGGAGGTGTGCAGGGAGTAGGTGGTCGAGGAGAGCACGCGCACATAGTACGTGGTGCCGGTGCTCAAACCGCCAGGGGCGGTGCCGGGCGTGTGGAGTGTGAGCGCCTGGCCGGTGGCGTAACCGTGGGCCTCCCCGGCCGTGATGATGTCCGTACTGGCGTTGATGCTGGAGACCTTGCTGCCGCTATTGGCCTTGGTGGCGGTGACGCTTAGGCCGGTGATACCGTGGCTGCTGGCGGTGACGGTGTTGCTATTGCTGTTGAGCACGGCGCCCCCGTTGAGGCGGTAGAGCAGGTTCTTGCCGCGTTCGAGCGCGCCGCCGGCGGCGGTGGTGAGTTTGGCCTTGGCGAGGAAATCGCCGGTGACATCCTCCAACGCGATCCCCACGTCACCTTCGGTCTTGTTCGTCAGCGTGAAACGGTCGTTCACCGAATCGTAACTGGCGGTGACGCCGGCGGTGGAATTGTTGATGGCGGTGATGACGTCGTTGACCGTGGAGGTCGAGGTGTAACTGACGGTGACGCCGTTGACCTTGAAGCTACCGCTGCTCGCCGGCGCGGTCGCGAAGTTCGCTGCGGCCAGCGTGCTGCCGAGGTTCAGGCCGCCCATCTTGCTCGCGCTGGTGATGGTGCCGGTGCCGTTGTTGGTGAGGCGCGCGGCCGAGAGGAAGTTGCTCGTGTCCGTGGCGCTTCCAAGGGTGATGTTGCTGGCGCTGCTCAGCGTGATCTTGTCGCCCGAAAGGCTGGCGGTGACGCCGCTGACCGTCGAGTTGATCCGGCTGATCACCGTGCTGAGAGTGTCGGTGGTGGTGTCCACCGCGACCTGCGTGCCGTTGATGGTGAAGTTGCCCGTGGTGGGGACGAGGCTGAAGCCGGCGCTCCCGAGCACGGAGGCGGAGGCGACATCCGCGCCCACGTCGTCCGCGCCCTTCTGCGCGGCGGCAGTGGCGAGCTGATAGAATTCAAACTTGTAGTTGCCGACGGCCGTGGCGCTGGCGGTCGTGGCACTGGCGGAAGCGTCGGAGGACTTGGCCAGCCGGCTGTCGAAGAGTGAGGTCTCCTTCAGCGTCTTGGCCTTGTCCTGCAGGGTGGTCAGCAGGGAGGAGAGCGACCCCAGCAAATTATTGCGATTGTTGAGGCTGTTCTGCTCGACGCGCAGGCGCCGCTGCGGCGAGCGTTCTATATCCGTCAATTGCTCGACCACCGACTTCCAGTCGAAACCGGAGGCCAAGCCCGATAAACCCAATTCCGCCATAATTTAATAATCGGCCAGCCGGACTCGAGATGGAGTCTCGACTTGCTGTTTGACACAAAAAACTGAGATTGCGAAGCAACTCCAGTGCCAGCAGTCGGTCCGAAAGAAAGGCGGGGTCGAGACCGCTCAATATACGCAGTCGAGGGCGATGGTCTCGCCGCAGGTGCAGGTGACCTTGATGCGGGTGACCTGATTGCCCTCCTTTTCGAGGGCGACGCTGGGCGTGTGGGCGGGATCGGGCGTGCCATCTTCCTGGACTTTGAGGGCGGGCAGTTCCATGCGGCGCGGCGTCTGTTGCACGGCCGCGCGGATGGCGGCGACGGATTTGTTCAGATCCTCTTCGGCGAGGTTGACGCCGGGCAGGCCACCGAGGAGGGCGCGCAGTTTGAGGCTGAGTTCATCCGGTTCCACCGCCGCGGGCGGCGTGGCGGCGGAGGGAAAGGGGTTATTTTCAAAACACCCGCTGGCCGGCCGAGCGGTCGGCGGGGTGAGAGGGAAGGGGAGGAAAGATCCGGCCATGATGTGGGATTACTGTATCTGCCCGGCGCGGACTTTGATGGAGACGCGGCGGTTGCCGGGGTCCGTCGGGCTGAGTTTCTTGAGGGGGACGGTGCCAGCGTAGCCCGCGACTTTGCGGAACTGCGGCTCGCGTACGCCTTCCTCGCGGAGCAGACGGCGGGTTGACGAGGCGCGGTCCACCGACATTTCCCACGCGGTGTAATCGGCCTTGGGCGATTGATAATTTTTCTCGGTGTGGCCCTCCAACTCCAGCTCGGTCGAGGGATAGCGGGCGATCTCCCACGCGACGGTCTTGAAGACGAACTTGCCGTAGGCGGTCAGGTCGGCGGAATCCTTTTCGAAGAGCGGGTGGGAGGGATTATCGAAGAAGTCGATGAGCATCCCTTCGGAGCTGAGCGCGATGTCCACCGTTTTCATGTCGCGATACTCGGGGTTTTGGATGAAGGCACGGACCAGTTCGTCCCGGATGCGCTGGATGAGTTGAGTGTCCATCGGGACGGCCGAGGCGTTGTCGAAGAGCGATTTCCGGGTCTTGATGAGATCGGATTGGCCGCTCTGATCACCCTCCAGTTTGATGGCGCCTTTCTTCAGGAACCCCGGGGACTCCTTCGTCTGGATCAGATAACGGCTCTTGAAGTAGGCTTCGACTTCGCCCTTGATCTTTTCGTCCTGGCTCAGAATCCAGAGCACCATGAATAGAGCCATCATCGCGGTCACGAAATCCGCGTAAGCTACTTTCCATGCACCACCGCCGCCTGCCATAAATCAGTCCTCCGTGGGGTTAGGGTTTACTTCAATGTCTTGAGCATCGTCTCCAGCTCGCCCGAGGTGGGGCGCACATCTTCGGCCAGCGTGCGGCGGCCGACTTCCGCGGCGACCAGCGGCGGCAAGCCGTTGGCAAAAGAGACCACCGAGGCTTTGATACACTGGAGATAAGCCATTTCGGCGTGGCCGTTGAACTCGATGTTCGTCGCTATAGGGCCGAGGACGGCGTAGGAGGCGAAAATGCCCAGGAAGGTGCCGGTGAGCGCGGAAGCGATACCGCCGCCGACCTCGGTGACGGGGCCACCAATCTTGCCCATCACCAGCACGATGCCGAGCACGGCGGCCACGATGCCGTAGGCGGGCATCGAGTCGCCCAGCTTGTTGATCACGACCACGGGGGCGT
>SXGT01370824.1_pt1 | contig 16170 bp, 8 predicted proteins | sample 3176221 | NCBI WGS metagenome assembly SXGT01 (sample SAMN11356862, study PRJNA531348) | freshwater metagenome | isolation source: freshwater sample F1-120 | place: China: Fuxian Lake, Yuxi | collected 2017-12-25 | reverse complement strand
GCGCTGGTGCAGGCGGCGGCGGCGGCGATCGCGAGGCGGCGCGGGCGGGCGGGCGGCGTGGTTGCGAGCACCCGTCGCGGGCGGACGGCGACGCGCGTGGCGACCGTGCTGCTGCTGCTGTTCGCGCTCGGCAGCCCGGTGCGCGACGTCGCGAAGCCGTGGAAGACCGAGCAGGACCGCCGGAGCCGCGACGCGTTCGCATGGTTGGCGGAGCAGGTCGAGGCGGGGGATGAGCTCGTCGTGTTCGGGCGCTACGACGCGGCGGGGTCGGTCGAGGCCGCGGCGACCGGCGTTCCCGACCTGCGCGGTTGGCGCGGCTCGTCGGGACGGTTGCGCTTCCACCTGCTGCGGCTGGCGCGGACGCGGGAAGTGGCCGTCTCGTTCGGCGCGCCGCGATCCGAAGCTGCGGTCGGCGCTGAGCCGCCGCGCCGCGGCTCGATCTGGTCGGTGATCTACCGCGACAACGAAGCACGATTCCCGGAGGCCGTGTTGGAGCAGTGGCTCGACCGCTTCGATGCCGGCGCCGTCGCGGCGCCGCTCTCCCGCACCTTCGACCTCGGCCCCGCCTCTCCCGACCCCGTCACCACCCTCCCCCGCCGCGAATCCCTCACCCTCACCCGCCACTGACCCCCCTCACGTCGCCTCACCGTCACCACCTCCGGAAGAACGTCGCTGCGACGATCTTCCGGGAATGGTGACGGAAGCGCCCCGCCGACCTTGGGGGCCGGCGGGGCGCAGAGAGGGCAGAGAGAATCGCTGTTTGCGAGCCGGGAACGGCTCAGAACCGGATGTTGAGGTCGGCGCGGACGCGGTACTGGGTGTCGTCCTCGTCGGTCGTCGCGGTCGTGCCGAGGTCATCGCGGCGCATCGCCGAGCCCCAGAAATGCAGCTCGGCCTGATCGAGGCACTGCCACTTCGCCCCGAGCAGATGACCGCGGTAGTTGGTGCCGAACAGGAAGTCGTCGTTGGTGAAGTTCGACAGCACCGCGTCCTGCTGGATCGACTGCCAGTTGTAATAGAACTGCCAGTCGCCCTTCGCCTTGGCCGCGCCCCACTTGGCGCCGGCCGACCAACCCGTGTCGCCGTCGATCCGGGCGCGCGAGTTGAAGATGTACTCGGCCGAGAACACCAGCGGCTTCGAGAAGCCGTTGTTCTCGAACGCGATGAACGGGTTCCAGATGGTGAAGCGCGAGGCGTAGTCGTCGGCCACCGCGTTGCCGGTGGTGTCGATGGTCGCGTTGCCGGCGTTCTCGGCGAAGAGCCTGCTCCCGTCCGCGTCGTCGGGATTGAGCGTCTGGTAGCGGTAGAGCGCCAGTGCGCCCGAGAGCTTGTTCTTCTCGCCCACCTTGCGCGACGCGCTCACTTGCGCCACGAAGGCCCACGCCGACTCGACCACGCCGCTGGTGGCGTTGTCGAGCAGGATGTACTCGCCCGCCATCCACTTGAACGCGCCCGCCGTGCCGCCGGCCGCGATGCCGCTCGGCTGCACGTCGTCGTCCCACACGAGCTCGCCGTAGACCGGGTTGCGGTCGATCGAATGGCCGAACTTGCCGCCGGTGATCCAGCCGTCCTTGAACCAGGTCGGCTTCCACGTCACGAACGCGCGGTCGAGGCTGATCGACATCTTGTCGAGCGTGGCGCCGAGGTTCTGGTGCGGCGAGTTCTCGTCGGTCAGCGTGCCGGTCACGAGGCGCGCACCGACCGTCATCTGGTCGTTCGCCTGCCAGGTGCCGCCCACGCGCAGCCGCACGCGCTCGCGATGGCGCGTCTCGGCGTCGTCGAGATTGAAGTCGGTCTCATGGCGCAGCCGGAAGTCGCCGTAGCACTTGAGCTTGTCCGCCCACGCGCCGAGCCCGCCGCCCCCGCCGCCCTTCGCCGAAGCCGCGGCGAAGTCGGCCAGCGCCGCCTTGAAATCCGCCGACAACGCCGAATCGGCCTGCGCGGCATCGTTCAGCCGCTTGAGCTTCGCGTCCAGGTCGGACTGCGCATCGGCCGTCCCGGCCAGCAGCAACAGCGACAAGGCCCCTCCACCGCTCGACAAACGCGTCATCCTCGGCTCCCCTTCCGGTTGACGCCGACGATCACGGGTTCGCGGCGACCTCGCGTTCCCGCACCGCCTGGCGTCGACTGAGTTTGGGATCCGCTACGCGGACCCTCGTTACTGAGCATGCCATACGAGTGGGAGAAGCCGAGCGGGTCGACACGAGCATCCTCCTGCCGGCCCGCCCGCAATTCACCCATCGATCATGCGACGGAAGTCGGTCTCACCCGCTCCGCGTCTCGCGGCAGCGCAACTTCGCGCCGCGCGTCCTTCCGATCACGGGTTCTGCCACGGGATCGTCAGGTGGCTCACGATCGAGGTCCGCTCGTAGCCGAGCAGCCAGATGTGGAGCGACGTCGCATCGCGCCACAGGAACGCGCGATCGCAGCCGCCGAGGTGGTTGTCGAGGTGGTTGCCCGCGGCATCCAGCAACAGCAGGTAGTTCGCCCGCCCACTCTCGAACTCGGCCTTGCGCTCGGCCAGCGAGCCATAGATGTCGGGGGTGCCGATGCCGAAGGTGAGCCGCAGGCACTCGCCGTCCTTGGTCGGCGGGGTCTCGCGGACCGGCAAGCCGACCAGCCCCTCGTCGCCGATGACGATCTGCTGGCCGCCGGCATAGCGGATCTCGAGCTCCTGCAGGCCGACCGGCGCCTGCACTGCCTTCACGCGGCGCCAGGCGATCGACTCCGGCGTCGCCATCCAGCTCAGGTCGAACTCGACCGGCTTGTCGAGGTTGTAGTACCCCGGCTCGCTGAACTCGGTGATCTTGATCGGCTGGTTGGCCGGCTTGACGTAGTCGCCGTAAACCTCGATCCCGGGATTCAGGACCAAATGCGCCTTGCGCGTCTGCTCCGGCAGCCGGTGCAGCTTGTCACCGGCGTGGCGATCGATCGCCGCAGCCGGCACGACCGCCTCGCGCTCCACCGTCCGCAGCTGCTCCAGCGGGAACTTGAAGCCGCTGAACCCGGGGTACCCCATGGTCAGCTCGCGCGCGACCTCGAAGCTCATGCCGTTGGCGGCCTCGAACAGCGCGGCGTAGTGGTCGATCGGGAAATCGAACCAGCCGTGGTAGGTCATCCCGAGCGAGCCGTCTTCCTTCTTCTTCTCCAGCACCAGCTCCCACAGGCCGGCGCGCAGGCAGTTGTTGGCGATCTTGCTCTCGGAGAACTCGCCGACGGCCCCGAAGCGCGTCTCGTTGCGATTGAACTCACGCTGCATCAGCGCCACGCGCGTCAGGGTCTCGTTGCCCTTGGCGATGGCCGGCACGCGCGGCACGAACCAGCGCAGGTCGACGTCCTTCCACTCGGGCGCGCCGGCGGTCGGCGCCGCGCGCAGCGTGTAGCGGCCGTCCTCCTGCGGGACCACCTCGATGCCGGTCAGGTCCTGCGACAGCGCGCCGTAGGGCTTGTTCGGGTTGCCCCGGTAGCCAGCGGCTTCCTCTGGGAGCATCGCCGCATGGCGCGACCCGATCGACGGCGCCGAGCAGGCTGCCAGCAACAGACCGGTAGGCAGCGCGAACAGCGGGGAGAAACTCTTGGAGCCAGAGGAGGTCATGGTGAAGGTCTCGTGGTTGCGGGAGCGAATCAGCAGAGACCTCAATTCGCAACCGGCGTACCTGAACTGTTGCCCCCCGGCGCCGCCCGGGAGTCGAAGTTTCTTCCAGGGGAACGGGGCAGCTCGCCCCATCGACGTGCCGAACGGTCCCAATCGTGGAGGGAATCGCCACATGGATCGCCGGCTTCCCGGGAGTCCGCGGCGACGTCTTCCATGGACGACCTTGTCCAGCCTTCCAGGCGAGCGTTACCGTCGGCCGAAGTTCGTTCATCCCACGGCTGTACAGGTCGCAGCCGCCGGTCGCTTTCCAGGAGAAAGTCAGATGGCTCGTTCCCGCCCCAGATGGGCGGCGACCACTGCACCCTTTTTGGTGCTGTTGGCCGCCGCCTCAGACGCATTGGCGGCACCGCCGCCCGATGCCCCGCACCGCGCTGCCTTGCCGTTGCTGATCACGGCAAGCGCCCTTCAGGAGATCGCCCCGTCGGCTCTGCCGACGACCATCCCGCCGATCGAGGATCCGGCACGGCGCCTCACCGACCTCGAGGAGGTCGAGGACTACTCCGAAGCGGTCGCCAACATGTTCGTCGACTGGGGCGACAAGATCCGCCGGCGCGACTTCCATGGCGCAGCCGGCCTCTTCACCGCCGACTTCATCGGCCATGACCTCTCCCGGCCGGGCAAGCCGGAGCAGAAGGCGTTCCCGCTCGAAGTGACCCGAACGACCTGGGACACCAAGGCGGGCCTCACCGCCGTCAATCGCTCCGGCTTCATCGAGAGTTGGCGCGACTTCGTGGCGCCCTTCGGGACCATCGAGTTCTTCTTCGTCAAGGTGCGCGGCGCCGAGTTCGCCGACGCAACCCCGATCGAGGGCGCGCTGACCGTCCGCATCAACATCGTGGGCAAGCGCTCAGGCGGCGGGCGGATGGGGCGGGAGGGCTTCGGCCGCGCGCACATCCGGAAAATCGCCGGCAAGTGGCAGGTGGATCGCTGGACCGTCACGTCGTTGGTCGACCTCGAGCGACCCGAGACGATGTTCACGGAGGTCGCCCGATCGGCTGGAGTCGCCCATCGCGGCCCGCAGTTCGGCAAGGACGGCAACAAGTCCTTCTTCTGGAACGGCGCGGCGGTGGCCGACTTCGACCAGGACGGCCACTGGGACATCTTCGTGCCGTCGCAGAACGAGAACTTCCTCTACCGCAGCAAGGGTGACGGCACCTTCGAGGAGTGCGCCGCGATCCGCGGTGTCGCCAAACCCGCAGGCGGCACCGGCGCCGTCTTCTTCGACCACGACAACGACGGCGACCTCGACTTGATGGTCGCCCACTCCGGCTGGATGCAGGACGGCCAGAAGATCGGCCGCCCGACCCAGCTCTATCGCAACGACGGCGGCAAGTTCGTCAACGTGAGCGAAGCGGCCGGATTCACCGAGCTGCTGCAGGGCTTCTCGCCGTGCGTCGCCGACGCCGACAACGACGGCGATCTCGACGTCTTCATCCCGGGCTACCAGAAGGGCAGCTTCGCCGGGCCGAACTCGTGGTTCGCTGCCGACAACGGCAGCAAGAACGCCCTCTATGTCAACGACGGCGACGGCACGTTCAGCGAGCGCAGCGCCGAATGCGGCTTCGCGGCCAATCGCTGGACCTATGCCGCCGCCTGGCATGACTACGACGAGGACGGCGATCAGGACCTCTTCGTGGCCAACGACTACGGCACGAAGGAGTTCTGGCGCAACGACGGCAACCTGAAGTTCACCGACATCGCCGCCGAGCTCGGCGTCGTCGACGTCGGCAACGGGATGGGCTGCTGCTTCGGCGACTACGACGCGGACGGCGACATCGACCTCTACGCGTCGAACATGTCCTCCAGCGCCGGCAACCGCATCCTGTCGCGCCTGGTCAGCAAGGACAGCAAGGACGCCCGCGAGAACACGTTGAAGAAGCTCGCGGCAGGCAACACGCTGTTCAACTTCGCCGACGGCAGGTTCAGCGTCGTGCCGCCGAAGTTCGGCGGCATCGGCGCAGCCTGGGCATGGGCGCCGCAGTTCCTCGACCTCGACCTCGACGGCGACCTCGACCTTGCCTGCGTGAACGGCTTCATCTCCGGCAACAGCCTGAAAGACACCTGAAGCACGTACTGGCGCCACGTGGTGGCGTCCACGCTCGATGCACGCGACGAGTTCGGCACGCAGAAGGTGAACGACCAGAGCTACACGAGCCGGCACATGAACCAGATCTTCGGCGACGGCTTCTCTTTCTCGGGCTTCGAGAAGGACAAGGTCTGGCTGAAGCTCGACGACCAGTACCTCGACGTCTCCGACGTCTGCGGCGCCGACGATGACGGTGACGGACGGGCGCTGTGCGTCGCCGACTTCGACGACGACGGCGATCCCGAGTTCTTCGTGCACAACATCCAGCGCGAGCGCCACATGCTGTACCGCAACGACATCGACCGCGGCGCGCGCGGTGTGAAGGTGCAGCTCAAGGCGAACAAGGGCCCGTGGCAGGCGCCCGGCGCGATCGTCCGCGTCACCGCGGGCGGCCGCACGACTGCGCAGCTGATGTCGATCGGGACCGGCTTCGTGTCGCAGAACGCGGCCGAGCTGATCTTCGGCCTCGGTGATGCCGCCGAGGCCACCGTCATCGTGCGCTGGCCGGGGCGCGCGGTCGAGTCGTTCGGTTCGGTGAAGGCGGGTGGCAAGGTGCTGCTGGTGGAGGGTGCCGGCAAGCCGGCCGACCTCCCGCGCAAGCCGTACCGCTTGCGTGACCCGGGCGTGCCGGGACTCAGGTTCTCCGAGGGATCGACCCTGGCGAGCCTTGAACTGGTCGATGCCGCCGGCAAGACCGTGCAGCTGCCGGCGGCCGGCCGCAGCAAGCCGCTGATCGTCAATCTCTGGGCCACCTACTGCGCGTCGTGCGTCGGCGAGATGGGCGACCTCGCCAAGCTCGCCGCCGCCGGGCATGACGTGGTCCTGGTCAGCCTCGACGCGGAAGAGGACTTCGGCCGCGCGCAGGAACTGCTGAAGAAGCTCGGCGTCAACCTTCCGTGCTACTTCGCCGGCGGCAGAGGCTTCGAGCAACAGCTCGATCCCGAGCGGCTCCCATTGCCTACGACGCTCTTCTTCGCGCCCGACGGGACGTTGACCGAGGCGCTGCAGACGACGATCGACCACTGGAGCGGCTGGAGCAAGGCGACCGGCGGCCAGTGATCGCCGCCGCTGGCGACGGCGCGCCGGAAGGCGCGCTGTCGCCGGGTTTCACCGATTCGATCGAACCGGCCGGTTCCGCTTCACGGTGGGACCGGCCGGCGCATTTTCCCAGCCGCACCGTGGACGGCTTCCCGTTCCACGGGTCGACGGCAGACGGCGAGCCCGCGGTTCCCCGACGCGATGCGCGATCGTCCCCCGCAGCCGCGAACGGCACGTCGGTTCCTTCGTCGTTGCCGAATCGTGACCCGCAGTGACTCAGGACCACGCTGGACTAGCCGTCCGACGAGGCCAACCGACGAGGGAAACCGTGGTTGCTCACGGCTGCGCATCCGTTCCGCTGCTGTCCCGGTCGATCGCTCTGCTCGCCCTGCTTCCGCAGTTCGCGCGGGTCGCGGCGCAGATGCCGCCATCAGCGGCCGCGGCGCCCGCTGCCGGCGACGCCGCGAGACCGCTCTTCCGCCTCGAGGTCGGCGAGACCCGACTGCTCGAGCTTCCCGGCTGGCCAGGTGCTCGCTTCTGGATCGAGGGCCGCTGGCGCAGCGAGCACGGGTCGCACTTCGAGACGCCCGCCAGCGACGGCGACTACGACTTCAGCCATTTCCGCTTCCGCCAGGGGCTGGCGCAATCGGTCGGCCCGGCCGAATTCGGCTTCGAGTGGCAGTCCACGAACGTCTTCGGCGTCGACCGCGACGCCTCGGTCGGGCCGGGAAAGAACTACGTCGACGCCAACCAGAGCGGGTCGCCGCAGGACGTGACCGTCCGCCAGCGCTACGCCGAGATCGATGCCGGCGGCACGAAGCTGCGCGGTGGGCGCCAGCTGCACGAGGACAACGCCGGCGTCAAGTACGACGATGGCGCATTCCAGTGGGTGCGCGATCGCGGCAACGCCCGCCTGGTCGGCAACCTCGACTGGACCGCCGCCGGCCGCACGTTCGACGGCCTGTCGCTGCGTCGCGAGGAAGGCGCCTGGGTCGCGCGCGCGATCGCCTTCGAGGTGAACCAGGGCGCCTTCGAGATCGACGACGGCGGCGACTCGCTCGAGAACCTCCACGTCGGCGGACTCGAACTGATCAATCGCCGCGGCGAGCTCCTCGCCGATGCCGAGCTGCGCGGCTTCGCCTACGTGTTCCGCGACGATCGCTCGGTCACCCGGACGAAGTTCGGCGACGACCTCTTCACCACCACCGCCGGCGGCCAGTACGCGGCGCGGCGGGCTGTCGGCGTCGGCACGCTCGATGCCTTCGTCTGGGGCGCGATCCAGCGTGGCGATGCCGGCACGCGTTCGCAGCGCGCCGGCGCGTGGATCGCGGAGACGGGTTGGCGACTGGAGGACGTCGCCTGGAAGCCGTGGCTGCGCCTCGGCCACGCGCGCGGACAGGGTGACTCCGAGGCGACCGACGGCGAGGTGAACGACTTCTTCAACGGCGCACCGACCAACCACACGTACTACGGCTTCGCCGATCTCTTCGCGCTGTCGAACCTGCGCAACAGCTACGTCGACCTGATTCTCGACCCGCATCCGCAGCTGCGATTCATCGCATCGGCCCATCTGTTCGCCGGCAACCATGACGACTCGAAGGCGACCTTCGGCAGCGGCGCGTTCACCGAGTCGGGCTACGGCTACGGCACCTTCGCCACCACGTCGCGCAACTTCGGCAAGGAGCTCGACCTGACGCTGCGCGCGACCACCGCCGACAGGCGTCACCACCTGCTGCTCGGCATCAGCTGGTTCCGCGGCGGCACGGCGTTCGAGCGGTTGTTCGCCGAGTCCGACGCCACCTTCGCTTACGTCGAAGCCGGCTTCCGCTTCTGACCGTCGTCCGTCGAGTGACGCCGGCGGCGGCTACTCGACGACCGCCGCCGCCGTCAGCGCGATCCACAGCGCGATGGTGACCAGCAGCTTGCCGAGCACACCCCGCATCCGCCCCATCGCGGCGCCGTGGGCCGGCTTGAGCGAGCCCTCGAGCGTCTGACCGGCCCGCGTCAGTTCCATCGCGATGGCGCCCACTGCGCTGCCGATGACGCCGCCGATGATCGCGCCAACCAGCAGCCCGAACGGCGCGCCGAGCAGCGCGCCGACGATGCCGCCGACCATGGCGCCGACCATGCCGCGCTTGCTGGCACCGGCCTTCTGCGCGCCGCGCGCGCCGGCGACGAACTCGAGCACCTCGGCGCCTACCGCCGCCGCCACGGCGATCCCGAGCGTCCACGGCGAGAAAGTCGAACCCTGGTCGCGCCACCAGTGGTCGGCGAGCTGCAGCGCGCCGGCCAGCAGCAGCAGGAGCCAGAGCCCCGGGAGCCCGATCGCCGTCAGCACGACGCACGCCATCCCGAGCAGCCCGAACAGCGCCGCCACGGCGAGGCGCACCACGGCACCGGTGAGCGGTCCGGCCGGCTCGGTCTCGATCACGACGTCGAGCGGCTGCGCCAGCAGCGCCGCCAGTGAATCGAGCAGCCGTTCGGTCATCGCTCCCTCACTTCTCGCGCACCTCGATCCGCCGGAACCAGAGCGGCGCGCCGGCGGCATGCCGCAGCTCGATCGCGCCGGGACCGATCGCATCGAGCTTGGTCGAGTTGACGCGCACGCCGTTCACGAGCAGCTCGACCACCGTCGTCGCGCCGTCCCGCCTGAAGCGCACCCGCAGCTCGTACCACACCTCGTCCTGCACCAGCGCCGCCCGCACCGGCGCCGCGATCGGCTTGGACCCGTGCCGCGTCACGCTGCCGGTCCGCGCGCGCTCCGGTTCACCGCCCTGCGCCAACGGCAGCCGGATGCCGCGCAACTCCCCGTCGGCGGAGCCGGCGTGCACGATCACGTCGCCTTCCGCGCCGGCGCCCGCCTTGAGCTCGAGGCGCAGCTCGCCGTCGCCAAAGTCGTTCCGAGTCGTCGTCAGCGAGCCGGCGCCGCCGCGCGCGACGATCGCGCCCGACTCGACCGCGAAGGTCGCCTCGCCACGGGCGCTCCAGCCGGAGAGGGAGGCGCCGTCGAACAGCGGCCTCCAGCCGGCCTCGGCGGCATCCGTCGCGTCGCCGACGCCCTCCTTGCCGGCGCCGTCCTTGACCGCACGCACCTGCCGCCAGCGCGCCTTGCGCAGCGCGATCGGGCCCGGCCGCGCGGTGAGCCGCAGCGGGCCGTACTCCGCTTCGCCGGCGAGCGCTCCGGCCGACGGCGCGTCCAACACGACATCCTGCAGCACGACCTGCCGGTTCAGCTTCGCCGACACGATCCGCGCCGGCTCGCTCTTCCGGCCGGCGTCGTCGAAACGCGGCGCGCGGAAGCGGAGGTCGAGCCGCTGCCACTCGCCGGGTGCCACCGCGACTTCGCCGTAGTCGTTGCGCAGCGGCAGCTCGTAGCGCCCCTGCAGCCAGAGGCTCGCGGCGCCGCCTTCCGGCAGGCAGTACTCGAGGCGGAGATCGCCGTCGCCGTGCTCGACGAGGCTGATCGCGTCGCCGGCGCCGGACGGCCCGAACAGCTGCACGTCCCACGCGTCGCCTGCCGCCCGCTCGCGGAAACGGGTCGGATCGGCGGCATCGACTTCCACCGTCGCCAGCCGCCACTCCGGCGCGTGCCACGCCGCCAGCCCGCGATGGTCGAGCAGCGCGACCGCGCCCTCCTGCTGCTCCTCGCGCGCATCGGGCGAGAGGGTCGTCTTCGCGATCGCCACCGGCCCGCCGCCATGGAGCCGGTTCACGGTGTAGTCGGCCTGCGGATGGAGCAGCGGCTCGCGCCGGGCGCCATCGCCGGCGCCCACGCCGACGATGCCGTCGAAAGCGAAGCGCACCACCCGACCCGGCGCCAGGTCGGGCACGTCGAGGTGCAGCCGGCGGCGATCGGCGGAGAGGCGGGCGGCCGCCACGCGCAGCTCGCCGACATGGAGGCGCGGGCTGCCGTAGTCCCACCAGCTGGCGTAGTCGTACTGCTCGAGGCGGACCTGCGCGGGCGTCGGCGTCTCGTCGGCCGCGAGCGGCAGCGTGAAGGTGACGTCGAAGCCGCGCGAGCGGTCGGCGGCGAGCCGCACCGACGCGATCTCCATCGGCGTGCGGCCGGTGAAGCGGACGCGCGCGAGGCCATCGCCGGGCGGTGCCCCGCCCCAGCCGCGATTCGTCAGCCCGACGAACAGCGTCCCGTCCGGCGCGAACGCCAGCCGATTGGCCGAGCCGACGTCGCGGCGCAGCTGGAAGCAGGCGCCCTGGTACTCGTCCTCCACCTGCTCGAGGTCGACGCGCACGATCGCGCCGTTGGTGAGCTCGGGGAGGAGCAGCTGTCCGGCGAACGGGCCGAAGCGGCCGTCGGTGGCGTCGAGCAGCGGGTTGCCGGCGCTGCGCGAGAGGCCGTACGGCAGCCAGACGGCGGCGGGCGCGCGAGCGCGCGCGGGCGGCTCGGTGTCGGAGGGCTCCGGGAGCGTCGTCGTGGCGTTGGCGCCGGCGCGCTCGGCGAGCGGCCAGCGCAAACTCGCCGGGTGGCCGTAGAAGGCGCCGCGCCGCACGTGGAACAGCGGGTTGGCCGGCATCCAGTCGCCCTGGTTGTCGGTCACGAAGAGGTCGCCGGCGGCGTTCAGGCCGAGTCCGTTGGGGCTGCGCAGGCCGTTCGCCCACGGGATCACCGCGCCATCCGGCGCCACCTTCAGCACGAAGCCGCGCCACGGCGCCAGCGACTTGCCGTGCCACCATTTCGGATCGGGGAAGGCGAGGTTCAGCGCGATCCAGCGATTGCCGGCCGCGTCGAGCGGCAGGCCGTAGGCGAACTCGTGGTAGTTGCCCGACAGCCCCCAGTCGGCGGCGAGGGTCTCGACGCGATCGCAGCGGCCGTCGCCATTGCCGTCGCGCAGCCGCGACAACTCGGTGCGCTGCAGCACCAGCAGTTCGCCGTCGACGACCGCGAGGCCGAGCCCTTCGCGGAGCCCCTCGGCGAAGAGCGACCAACGCAGCGCGGCGGGATCGGCGGCGAGCGGCTGCTCGACCAGCCAGACCTGCCCGCGTCGCGTGCTGATCGCGAGGCGGCCGTCGGGCAGGAACGCCATCCCGCCCACCTCGATCGCGCCTGCCGGCGCCGGCAGGAACTCGACCTCCCAATAGTCGGCCTCGCGCGAGCGAGGCGGGAGCTGCGAACGGTCGGGAGCGGTGGCGGGCACGGGTTCGCGCGGCGCCGCGGCCGCTCGGGCGACCGGCCGCCATGGCGCAAGCGCCTCCACCGTCGCGACGTGGGTCTCGATCGCTCCCGTTTCGTCTTCGCGCGGGACCATGACGAATTCGCCGCGATCGGTGCGCACCTCGATCTCGTCGCCCGGCACCCGAGTCCGCACCCCGAGGAACCGGCGGTAGCGGCGGCCGGTCGGCGTGTCGATGCAACTCGGCCGCTCGGTGAGGATGGCGTACGGTGTGCCGGCGGCGTCGCGCAGCTCGATCGTCAGGGCGACGGCGTCCCCCTCGACCTGCGTCGCCAGCAGTCGCTCGTGCAGCGCCACTCGCCCCGCCTCCGAGACTCGCTCGAACTGCCGCTCGCGCGCCGCGTCCGGCGACTGCCACACCACTTCGCCGAGCGGCGTGAGCGGCCGGCCGCCGCGCTCGAGCCAGTCGCTGCGGGAGACGAAGGCGCCGTGGCGGAGGGCCACCAGCGCGAACTCCTGCGTGTCGTACTGGAAGGTCGTGCCGCCCGGCAGGCCGACCAGCAGCCCGCGCACCTGGATCGGGTCACCATCGCGCAGAGGCGGCAGCGCGCCGCGCACCACCTGCGCCTCGGTCCCGACGACCAGCTCCAGCTCCGCGGCGCTCGGCCCCTCGCGCAGCGCCTCCGCCGGCATCAGCCCGCGCGCGAACGCCACCACCGCCGCGAGCTCGTCCTCCTTCAGCACGGCCGCGAAGCCCGGCATGCGCATGCCCTGCGCGTCGGGAATGCCCGAGCGCACCGTCTTCGCCATCGCCTCGGCCGTGTTGCCGAACGCGAACTTCCCCTCCTTGAACGGCCGCGGCCGGAAGCGCAGTTCCGCCGCCAGTGGCCCGTCGCCGCCGCCGTCCTTGCCGTGGCACCCGGCGCAGTGCTCGCGATAGAGCGCGGCGCCGTCACCGGCCGCCAGCGCTCCCGCGATCAGCCAACCCGCCAGCGCCATCCGTCGCTCCACCGTCCGCCCCCGGTCGCGGCGCGATCGTAGGGAGCCCGGCGGTGAGGCGCACCGTCAGAGCGAGGCGATGAACGCCGTGAACGCATTCTCGAAGGCGATCGCGTCGGCGAAGCCGAGCTTCTTCGCGACGTCGCCGAGCGGTCGTCCCAGGTAGCAGGCCGTCAGCAGCTCGACGTATCCGGTCCGGCCCGCCTCACCGCAGCGGTGGAGCGCGAAGAACGTGAGCGTCGCCGACTGCGCATAGAAGAGGCTGCGCGGATCGACCTTGACCTGCTTCAGCGTGTGACGGAGCGCCAGCACCCGTTCCTTGCCGTCGAGGCCGGTGTGGAACTTGACGGCATCGATGGCCAGCAGCTCGCGCAACGGCAGGAGCGCCTTCTCCTTCGCCGCCGCCGCGACCATGTCGTGGCTCACGACCGTGACGTCGTCGAGTGCCCCACCCCGCCGCGCCGCCTCCACCGACTGCTCGCCGATGAAGTCGGCGAACCCCTCGATCAGCCAGATGCCCGGATGGCGGCTCGAACGGGCATCCGACCGGATCCAGCGCACGTCGAGCCAGTGGTGGGTGAGCTCGTGCGCCAGCGTGCCGTGGAGCGATCGTCCCGTCGGGTCGCCGCCTTCGGCCTCCCCGCGCACGAAGAAGCGCGAGACCTGTTCGGCGGGGACGTAGACGCCGGATGACCACGGGATCGGCGGGGCATCCCCGGCGATCTTGTCGTTCAGGTAGTCGTCGCGCGTCGCGTGGAGTCGCACCTCGAGCGGCTCGGCGGCGCGCGGCCCCGGCTGCGCGCCCGGCGGAAGGAACCTGGCCAGCGCGGCGACGACCGCCTCGCCGCGAGTCAGCGCCGGCCCGACCACGTCGGGCTCGAGCTCGCGCGTCCACAGCAGCAGGTTCGCCGAGCGGAGCCCGGCGGCGTCCTTCGCGAACGGCGTGCCCTCGACCCGCTTCCAGAGCGGGTCATCGCCGGCGACGAACTTCGCGCCCGATGGCAGGAGCGCCTCGGCCCACTCCGCCCACTTCTGCGCACCGCCGTCGGCGGCGCCCTCGACGCGCCACGGAAACTCGGCGGGGATCCATCCCGCCACCTGCGCCGCATCGAGCTTCCCATCCGGCAGCAACGCCGCAGCGCGCCGCGCCAGCACCGTCGCCGCCATCGGCAGCTGCTTTCCGCCGCACCAGTCGGCGGCGGCGACGATCCGATCGCGGTGGCTGCGCAGCGCCTCCCGCTCCTCCCCCGCCACCTTCTTTTTCTGCAGCTCGGCGTTGCCGGCATTGCTGCTCGCCTTGCCGGTGGCGCGCGCGATCAACTCCTGGACGCGCGCCTCCTCGAGTCCGGCCGCCTTCGCCGCCGTCGCCACCCGTCGACACTCGTCCCACAGCTTGAACTCGGCGTACCGGTCGAACAGCTTGCGCCACGCCGCCTGGAGCTCCACCGCCAGCGCCGCCTCGAACGCGGCGAAGGTCGCCTGCTGGTCGCCGGCGACCCGCTCGGCCAGCGCGGGATCGTCGCTCGGCAACCGCGGAGGAGCGGCCGGCTTGCTCGCGGCCGGTGGTGCGCCGTCGGCCGCGACCTCGGCGCCACCCGCCGCCGCCAGCAACAGCCGTTCGCACCAGCCGACCAGCGTGCCGCCACGCACGCGCAGCACGGCGCGCCCGTCGCCCGCCGGCACCAGCGGGCCGTCGGGCTCCACCGCCGGCATGCACCAGAGCACGCGACGCGCGGCGATCTCGAGCGCCCAGTTGCCGTGATAGATGACGTCGCGTGCCCGCGACGGCGCCCCACGCACCGCTCCGGCGGGGAGTTCGTCCCTCACCAGGATGCGATAGGTCCCCTCGACCGGATCGAGCTCGACCAGCTCCCGCTCATCGGTGAAGCCGACGAACTGCCCGCCGAGCGCGATGGGCGGCTCGACGAACGCGAGGCCGCCGATCGCCCGCTCGCGCACCGAACCGCCGAGCCCGCGCTGTGTCGGGAACGCGAGGTAGAGATGCTCGACGAAGTCGACCTCGGCCACCACGGTCAGCGACGCGCCGAGATGGCGCTCGATGTCGGGGATGTGGCCTGACACGAAGGTATTCTCGTGGAAGGCGTGCGTCTTGCTCCCCAGCCTGACCCGGTTCCGCGAGACCTTCAGGTTGCCGGCACTGTCGGTGCCGATCGGCGCATTCGAGTGCCAGTCACCCTTGCTGCTCTTCCGGAAGGACGGGCGCCCCCTCCCGACGTCGACGCTGCCGAAGACCTTCGCCGCCACCGGATCGACCACCTTCCACACGCCGGCGGCGCGCACCAGGACGGTCCCGTCCAGCGCGCAGGCGTCCTCGCCACCGGCACCGGCGATCGTCTTCTCGCCGCGCAGCGTGTCGCCGACCAGCTTGAAGGTCTTCACCTTCTCCGCATCGACCAGCACGACCAGCCCGTCGATGACGGCGATCGCCGCGACTTCCTGCCCCTTGTCGAGCGTCTTGCGCCCGAGGATGGTCCCGCGCGCCGCGTCGATCGCCAGCAGGCGCCGGTCGGAGCCTTCGCGCACCACCGCGAAGGCGCGACCCGCGTTGATCACCGGCCCCTGCAGCACGCCGTCGAACCGGTGGCGCCACGCCTCGGCGGGCTCGCCGCGGATCGGCTCCTGGTCGACAGCACGGCTGTTGGCGGCGTCGGCGTGCGCCTGACTCCACTCGGGCGAGTCAGCGGCCGGCGCGCGCGCCGCGACCACGACCGCCACGGCCACGGCCAGGATCGGCCGCCGGCGACGCGCCGCTGGACGCGACCGCAATGCGACGACGCTGGCCATCACCCCCCCTCTCGCCGACGCCCCGCGGAGACAGGGGATTGCCGGCCGCATCGCGATCCGATTCGATGGTCCGACCGGGCAGCACTGCGCCCGGGCGGCACGAGACGGAGCGTAGGTTGAGACCAGCAGACCGCCAAGCCCGTCGGTTCGCGCTCGTCGGCGCGCTGTTCTGCGCGGCGTCGGCGCGCGCGCACGACGAGCCGGCACCGGCCGTCGCCCTCGACCACTTCGAGAATTCGATCCGTCCGCTGTTCCACCAGCACTGCGTCAAGTGCCACGGGCCGGAGCGGCAGAAGGCGGGGCTGCGCCTCGACACGCCGGCCGGGATCGCGCAGGGCGGCGAGCGCGGGCCGCTCTTCGTCGCCGGCCAGCCGGACGAGTCGCTGCTGGTCACGGCGCTGTCGTGGGAACACGACGACCTGCAGATGCCGCCGAAGACGAAGCTCGACGCGGCCGCG